>OBLU010000676.1_pt1 | contig 31909 bp, 31 predicted proteins | sample 1518681 | NCBI WGS metagenome assembly OBLU01 (sample SAMEA3539304, study PRJEB22396) | soil metagenome | biome: tundra; feature: field; material: soil | place: USA | collected 2010-05 | depth 0.15 m
GCGCTGCATCAACCGCAGTGGGTCAATCGTCTGACCCATAGCGGCAGTGAGGTCCGCGCATTTCATGTTGAGCGCCTGACACGTTCCGGAGGCCGCGCCCCGACAGCCGGGTGTCGCGCGGGACGAAAACAAGGCACTATGGCCTATCGGCCAACCGCGTCCCCGCCTTTAGCCTTGATCCACCAATGAACCTGGGGCTGACCAAGGTCGCGTATCCAACAGAAATGCCTCCCGGGCAGGGAGGGTGGCCCAGCCCGTGGGCATACGGTGGCGACGGGTGGTCCCGGGAGGTTTGTGCACCTCCATGGCACCAGGAACGCCCACCCGCACTGGTCCGGGTGATCCCGACCGTTCCGTGGCGGCTTCCGAGGCGCTGCCTGGCCCATCTCGACCCGGACATTCCGATCAGTTGTCAGGAGTGTCGGTCAGACATGCACGCCAGCCAGTGCCACGACTGTGCCAATCGCCCCGGCGACGAGCAGCCCACTCACCACACTGCGCCGGGCGACGAACATCCACAAGAGGGCGCCAGCGAGGACGGGTATCTGCCAAAGATGCTGGAAGGTAAGGCCAAGAGGAATCGCCGATCCGGCGATGGCGCCGATGACAGCCGGTCCCGCTCCGGTGAGGAATGCTTCGACCGACCTATTCGCTCTGATCTGGTCGAAGTGTGGTGCGCCCGCAAGCACGAAGATGAACGACGGGGCGAAGGCGATCAGCGCAGCGAGGAGTCCGCCTCCTATGCCTCCGGCGGCGTAACCCACCACGGCCACGGTCTGGACCACCGGACCCGGAGTGATCTGGCCGAGGGCGACGGCGTCGAGGAACTGGGCGCCGGTCATCCAGTGGTAGGTGCTGACGGCGTCGTGCTGGATCAGGGGGACGATCACGAAACCGCCTCCGTAAGAGAGAGCGCCGACCTTGAACGCCACCCAGGCGAGAGCGCCGAGGCTGCCGATCGTGACCGTGTGGATCACCATCGACGGGATCAGCGCGCCCACGGATCCCGGCAGCGACAGGCCGGTCGGCGGCCGGCGGATGGTCACTTCGACCAGCCCGCATGCAACCAGCACGAGAACCAGGAAAGGTCCGATCGTCGCGGCGGCGGCGGCACCGGCGACGGCGTAGACGACCCATCGCACCTGCTCCGCCCGGAACGGACCGGCCCGCCTCCAGCTCGACGGGGTCAAGCCCCATGCCGCGTGCAAGGCCACGGCCGGGACCGCTGCGCCCGCGCCGGCCGCTGCCCCGAGAACCCAGAGGGGCGGATGCGTCGCCAGGAACAGCGCGGACAGGGCAAGGATGAGCACCATCCCAGGCGCGATGAAACAGATCCCGCCGAGAATCGCACCTCGGGCACCGCGCAGCCGCCACGCGCAGAAGATCGCCAGCTGTGTCGAGGCGGGACCGGGAAGCAGGCTCGTTGTCGAGATGCCGTCCTCGAACTCCTGGGCGCCCAGCCAGCGTCGTTGCTCGACGCAGAGGCGGCGCAACAGAGCGATATGGGTCGGTGGACCCCCGAATCCGATGCAACCGAGGCGGAGCCATTCGCGAGCGATGAGCGCGAGCGAAACCCGATCGCGGACATCCGCGCGGCTGCGCTCGAGCACGGTGTGCAGCTTATGGAATCAAGAGCCCGGCCACGCCTGAAGCGCTAGGAATTACTCCCCACGGCGGGCTCGCGCAGCGCCGACCATGGGCGCTCACGCTCCTGCGAGTCGATCGCCCATTGCAGGGTCTCGAGGACATGCCCGAGATGCTCCGCCATGGCGACGTCGCAGGCAGCAGCGTCATGAGCTGCGATGGCGGCGACGATCGCCTCATGCTCCCGCAGCGACTGCTCCGGACGGCCTGGACGGAGGATCGTGCCGTACTGGAACCGGATGCTCTGAGACTTGAGGGTGACCAGCATCTTGGTTGCCACCTGGTTGTCGGAGATCCTCCAGATCCGCCGGTGGAGTTGCGCATTGAGCTGCATGTATCCGAGCGAGTCGTTCTCACGCAGGCGCTCGTGCATCGCCGCGATGATCTCCCCAAGGTCGGCCACGTCGCCGCCGGTTGCGCGGGTGGCGGCGCTCCGAGCGAGCAGCCGCTCCAGGGCGTTGCGCACCTGCTCGATCTCGAAGGCTTCGCGAGCCGAGATCAGCCGGACCCGGGCGCCGCGGTGCGGCTCCCTGACGATGAGTCCCTCCTGGTCGAGCACGGCCAGGGCGGCCCGGATGGCCGTACGACCGGCACCGAAGCGGATTGAGAGATCCGCCTCGACCAAGCGCTCGTTGGGTTGGAACTCGCCGCTCACGATGGCCTCACGGAGCTTGTCGCACGGGTCGACGATCGTGCGAACCCTGCGCGCTTCCGGTTCGGAAGAGGGGGCTAGATTGTTCACAACATTGTCGCTAGTATTGCCGACAATCTTCGCCAGCCGCGCCAGGGGGCGCTAGGAGGCATCTGATGCTCGTAAGCCATCATCGGGTCGGCAGAGGGGTTGGGGTCCTCTTCGCGATGCTCACGGTGGCGCTGGCCGCCTGCGGGGGCTCGTCGACCCCGAGCGGGTCGTCGAGCAAGTCGCCACTGCTGATCGGCGTCATCGCGCCGTTCACCGGTCCTGACGCGGCGCTCGGACCGGCATATTTCGCCGCATGCCTGCCAGCGGCACGCGCGATCAACAATGCCGGTGGTGTCATGGGGCACATGGTGAGTTGCCAGGAGTTTGACACCCGCGGTGAGCCCGCCGATGCCGTCCCCGCCGCCCAGCAGATGGTGGCGAGCCACTCGAATCTCATGGCCGTCGTGGGCTGCACATCGGACGAGGCCGCGAGCGTCGCTCCCATCCTCAACCAGGCGCACATTCCGATGTTCTGCATGACCGGGCAGTCGGAGTTCAACAAGACGACGTTCACCTACTTCCATCGCCTGGTCCCCCCCGACGAATTCGACGCGTTCGCCATGGTAGGAAGCGCGCTCGACCACTTCAACTACAAGCGCGTGGCGCTGGTGTTCGGCAATGACATCGGCTCGCAGGCCTTTGTCGGGCCGGCGATGGCGGCCCTTCAAGGGCTGGGTGCGACCGTGACCATCAACCAGGCGATCGCCCTCGGCCAGCCGTCGTACCGGACCGAGGTCACGGCGATGCTACAGACGCATCCTGACGTGATCTTCACCGAGGCGCTCGGTCCGACCGACGCGACCTACATGTCTGAGGTGAAGCAGTTGAACAACGGCACGATGCTGCCGTTCATGGGCACGTCGGCAACCATCGATCCGGTGTGGTTCGCGGCGGTCACGGGCGCGATCGGCGTTCAGACGGTTGTTGACAAATTCACGGCCGTCGACCTCGGCGTCTCCTTCAGCGGACCCGGCTACGAAGAGTTCAAGGCCAACCTCGACGCCGTCGCGTCGCAGTTCCCCGATGCTCCGAAGTATTCGCAGCGAGGCGCGACCCTCCATCTTTATGACGGCATCATGCAGGCTGCTCTCGCCATGGACGAGACCAAGAGCACCGACCCGACGGTCTATAACGCCGTCATCAAGGACGTTGGCAACGGGGTCGCCGGAGCAGTCACGGTCAACACGTATGCGACCGGAGTCAGCGCCATCAAAAGCGGCCAAAAGGTTCGCTGGGTCGGAGCGGGTGGACTGACCAACTACAACCAGTACAACAACTCCCAGCAGGGCTACATCCTTGTCAGATATGACGCCTCGGGTAACGAGATCACCATCGGCACGCTCACCCAGGCGCAGACCCAAGCCATCATCGCGGCGGGCGGTGGCTGAGTCACAGAACGGTCGGGGGCGGCGGCGATGAGTCTCATCGTCGCCGCCTTCGGCTTTGGCCTCGTCTCCATGTCGATCATCGCCATCTCGGCGGTCGGCTTCACGATGCAATTCGGCATCACCAACATGATCAACCTGGCCTACGGGCAGGTGATGATCGCCTCGGCGTACGCCGCCTACGCGGTGAACAACGCGGGGGTGAGCATCTGGCTGGCGCTGCCGGTGGGCGCGATCTTCGGTGCGGTCTTCTCGTTCCTGCTCAACCGCCTGGTCTACGCGCCCTTCCAGCGCAAGGGAACGAACCTGATCGGCATGGTCATCATCTCGCTTGCGGTCTCGCTGGTGATCGCGAACGTGCTGCTCCCGATTGTCGGGTACTACAGCGTCTCGTACCACCAGAACCCGGGCCCGACGTATCACCTGGGATCGATCGCGCTGACCGGCGCGCAACTCGCGATCATCGCGGTTGCGGTGATCGTGATGCTCGCGATCTACGCCCTGCTTCGATTCACGAGGCTGGGTAAGGCGATGCGGGCGACCGCCGCCAACCCGACGCTGGCCCGCAACTGTGGAATCCCCACCGGTCGCGTGGTCGACCTGGCGTGGCTGATCACCGGCGCACTGTGTGGGGTGGCGGGTACCGTCGCGGGGATGAACTCCGACTCGTTCTCGGTAGCCAGCGGCTCTGAGTTCCTGATTCCGATCATCGCGGCATCCATCCTCGGTGGTGCCGGGAGCCCCTACGGCGCGATGATCGGCGCCGTCCTCATCGGCGAGATGACCGAGATCAGTGCCGCGATCATCTCCCCCGAGTACAAGCAGGTCGTCGCATTTGCCGTCCTGGTGCTGGTCATGGTGCTCCGGCCTCAGGGCCTGCTCGCCAAGCGAGGCGCGCTCGCGGCTGCCGGGTGACCTACTACCTCACGACGGTCCTCGTCTACGCGGCCGTCGACATCCTTGCCTGTCTGGCGATCAGCCTGCAGTTCGGGGTGTCCGGAATCGTCAACTTCAGCTTCATCATCTTCCAGGCGGCCGGCGCGTACACGGCAGCGGTGCTGTCGCTGCCTCGGGATACCGCGAACGGCGGCTTTCAGACCTATGTCCTCGGTTTGAATTTGAGCTTCCCGCTGCCGTGGATCGGCGCAACCCTGGTCGGTGCGCTGCTCGCTCCGCCGATCGGCCTCGTCGTCCTGCGGCGGCTGCGCAGCGACTACCAGGCGATCGCGATGCTCGTTCTTTCGGTGATTGCCAGCCTCGTCGTCACCAACACGCCGGCATTCCTCGACGGCGCTGCCGGTCTCTCGCTCGTGCCACAGCCACTTTCAGACAGGTTCAACCCTTATTCCGACGGCTACCTTTGGGCGTACACCGCGGGCGCGCTCGTCCTCGCCGTGATCGTCTTCTTCATCGTGCAGCGGGTGATCAACTCACCGTACGGGCGCTCGCTGCGAGCCATGCGCGAGAACGAGGTCGCTGCGAACGCGCTGGGCAAGAACGCGGTGGCGATGAAGATGACCGTTTTCGTCGTCGGCGGTGCGATCGCCGGCTTGAGCGGGGCCATCTTGGTCGGCTTCATCACCACCTGGGCGCCGTCGACCTGGCTGTATCCGGAAACGCTGATTCTGTTCGCAGCGGTGATCGTGGGAGGGCGCGGCAACAACTACGGCGCTGTGCTCGGAGCGCTGCTCGTTCCGGTGGGGTTCGAGGAAGCGACTCGCTACCTACCTCCGTTCGGGCCGCCCGGGCTCATCCCCGCGCTCGAGTGGGTATGCATCGGCGGATTAATACTCGGGTTCCTCTGGTTCCGGCCTCGCGGCGTTCTCCCCGAGCGGCGGCGGGTCTTTGCCGCGCGGCCCAAACCGGTCGCGGTGGAGGAGCAGCATGCCGGTGGAGACTGACGCGGTCGTCGCGACACCGGCCGAGGCGCAGCAGCCGCCCGCCGAGCGTCCGATCCTGGTTGCAACCCATGTCAGCCGGCACTTCGAGGGTGTGCGCGCCGTCGAGGATGTCTCCATCGACGTGCTCCCCGGACGCATCACGGGCCTCATCGGCCCGAACGGCGCCGGGAAGTCGACGTTCCTCGCCGTGCTCGCCGGGACGTTGCCCGCCAGCTCCGGCACCATCACTTTCGACGGCCACGATGTCACGTCGCTGCCGGCGTTCCGCCGCGCCCGCCTCGGTCTGGTGCGCACCTTTCAACTTCCGTCCGAATTTGCGCAGCTCACCGTCCTCGAGAATCTGCTCGCGGCTGCGCCGCACAACCGTGGTGATTCGCTCATGGGTGCTCTCCTCGGCAAGCGCTACTGGAGAGCGGACGAGGATCGCCTGGTGGCGCAGGCGCGCAGCCTGCTCGACCGCTTCCGGATGACCGCCAAGGAGTCGGACTACGCGAGCTCCCTGAGCGGCGGCCAGAAGCGTCTCGTCGAGATCATGCGTGCGCTGATGCTGCAGCCCCGGCTGCTGCTCCTCGACGAGCCGATGTCAGGCGTGCACCCGTCGATCATCGGCGAGATCGCCGACTACTGCGAGGCGCTCCGTGACGACGGGCTGACCATCCTGATTGTCGAACACGAGCTGCACATGATCGAGCGCATGTGCGACCCGGTCATCGTCATGGCCCAGGGGAGCGTCATCGGCCAAGGGACGATGGCGGCGCTTCGGCAGCAACGCGAAATTGTTGACGCCTACCTTGTCGGATAGCATCGCGACGACGTCCGCGAAGCGGCCGGAACCGCTCCTGCGAGCTGAGGGGATCACCGCCGGCTACGGTGGTGTCCCGGTCATTCAGGACGTCACGCTGAGCGTGGGTCCCGGTGAGATCGTCGCCGTTATCGGGCCCAACGGCGCCGGCAAGAGCACGCTGCTCAAGTCACTCGTCGGCATCCTGCGCGTCACCAGCGGACGGATCACGCTCGGCGACCAGGATGTCACCAACCGCCGTCCGGAGGAACTGGCGCGACGTGGGGTCGGCTACGTGCCCCAGGTGCAGGACATCTTCGAACCCCTGACGGTGCTCGAGAATCTCGAGATGGGTGGGTATCTCCTGCCCGCCCACACCATCCGTGCGCGGGTGCCTGAGGTCGTCGAGGTCTTCCCCGCGCTCAAGCCGATGCTCAAACGTCGAGCGGACAAGCTGAGTGGTGGCGAACGCAAGATGCTCGCGATCGCGCGTGTCCTGATGCTCGACCCCAAGGTGCTGATCCTCGACGAACCGACAGCCAACCTCGCTCCGCAACTGGCCGACCGCCTCCTCCGTGAGCAGGTGAGCGGCCTCGGCAAGCTGGGCAAGGCGGTGCTGCTCGTCGAGCAGCGCGCACGTGCCGCACTTGAGATCGCGGCATACACGTCTGTTCTCGTGTCTGGATCCATCCGCATGGAGGGCCGGCCCGGCGAACTCCTCGATCGCCAGGATTTCGAGGAACTGTTTTTGGGAGCGGCGACGAGTCTCAGCTCAGCGTCCAGCTCGGAGGCGAACAAGGTATGAAACTGCTCATGTTTCACGATGGTGGGGCGCCACGCCTGGGTGTGGGACGCGACGGCGCAAGCGACGAGATCATCGATGTCGCCGCCGCGGCCAACGGCTCGGGGGACGCGTTGCCTGCGACGATCCTCGGCGTGATCGATGCCGGAGACGAGGGCCTCGACCGGCTTCGCGTCCTCGCGTCGTCAGCGCCTTCGAACGCGGTTCGAACGATCTCGGGCCTGACCCTGCTGCCCCCGTTCGATCCGCCGCGGGGCAACGTCCTGGCGATCGGTCGCAACTACCAGAAGCACGCCGAGGAAGGCGCACGCGCGCTCAACACCGAGGTTGGACCGCCGACCATCTTCACGAAGGCCATCACGACCATCACCTCGCCGTACGCGGATATCCGCATCGATCCGTCGGTGAGCACGAAGATCGACTGGGAGGTCGAGCTGGGTGTGGTCATCGGGCGCCGCGGCGCCAACATCAAACGCGAGGATGCGCTCGGCCACATCTTCGGCTACACCGTGCTCAACGACGTCACCGCGCGTGACATCCAGAACGGCTGGGGTGGACAGTGGTTCAAGGGCAAGAGCCTCGACGGTTCGTGCCCGGTCGGTCCCTGGGTGCTGACTCGAGACGAGGTCGCCGACGTGCAGTCGTTGCACCTTCAGCTGCGGATCAACGGCGAGGTCAAGCAGGATGCCAGCAGCCGCGACATGATCTACCCCGTGGACGCGATCATCGAGTGGCTGTCGGTCGGCATGACCTTGCTGCCCGGGATGCTGATCGCGACCGGCACCCCGGAGGGAGTCGGCTTCGCGCGCACTCCACCGGAGTACCTGCAGCCCGGTGACGTCATGGAGTCGGAGATCGAAGGCATCGGGACGCTCCGCAACACCGTGGTGGCAGCGCCGGCCTGATGTCTGACGGCACGCGGTTGGCTGGGCGAGTCCCATCCGCTGCCGTGGCCACCCTTGCCATTCACGGCGTCGCGGCAGCCCACGAGGCATACGGTAAGGCCGGTCTGCTCCACCCGGCCATCCGCCCGATCCAGCAGGGCGCCCGGCTCGCCGGCCCCGCTGTCACCGTGCTCTGCCCGCCCGCCGACAACCTGATGATTCACATGGCAGTGGAGCGGTGCATTCCCGGCGATGTGCTGGTCATCGCCACCGATCCTCCCGGGAGCGCGGGCGTCATCGGGGAGTTGCTGGCCACCTCGCTGCGCGCCCACGGAGTGATCGCTGCCGTTATCGATGCCGGGGTGCGCGACGTGGACGCATTGCGCACGCTGGGGTTCCCGGTGTGGTCGCGATGGGTCTCCGCGCAGGGAACGACGAAGCAGGGACCCGGAGCGGTGAACACCGGCGTGGTGTGCGCCGGCCAGATGGTCGAGCCTGGTGACGTCATCGTCGCCGACGACGACGGTGTCGTCTGCATCGCCGCCGGCGCGGCCGTCGATGTGGCCCGCGATGTTGTGGCGCTCGTGGCACACGAGGCGGCGATTCGCGAGCGCCTCTCCGCAGGCGAGTTGAGCGTTGACATCCTCGGCCTGCGCCATCCGGCCGCACGCGACCGGAACGCGCCGGGCGACCGGTGATACATCTCGACGCAGCCCAGTTGCTTCTGGTCGCCGGCGCGGCCTTCGTCGCCGGTGCGGTGAACGCGGTCGCCGGCGGCGGGACCCTCCTGTCATTCCCGGCCCTGCTCCTGATCGGCTTCCCCGCGCTGGCGGCGAACGTGACCAGTACGCTCGGCATCCTCCCGGGTTATGCGGGGGGCAGCGTCGCGTACCGCGCCGAGCTGACCATGCAGCGCGACCGCGTGCGCTTCCTCGGCCCGATCAGCGTCGCCGGCGCCGTGGTCGGCGCGATCCTGCTGACCCGAACGTCGAACCACATCTTCGCGGCGATCGTGCCGTGGCTGATCCTGCTCGCATGCGCGCTGCTCCTGCTCCAGCCGGTGGTCACCTCGCGAGTGCGCTCGCGCCGGCCGGAGCGGGAACAGCACCGCTCGCCCATCCTCGCCGTGGCGCAGTTCCTCGGCGGCATCTACGGCGCATTCTTCGGCGCCGGTCTCGGCGTGATGATGCTCGCGGTGCTGGGGCTCTTCATCCGCGATGACCTGCAGCGCATCAACGCGCTCAAGGGCATGATGTCGCTGATCATCAACATCGTCGCGGCCGTCTATTTCGCCTTCTTCGGGCCGGTGTCGTGGCTTGCGGTGCTGGTGATGATGCCGATGAGTGCGGCGGGTGGCTTCATCGGCGTGACGCTGGCGCGCCGTCTCCATCCGGTCGTGCTCCGCACCCTGGTGGTCGCCTTCGGTGTCGCCTTTGCGCTCCACCAATTGCTCTAGCGAGCGACTTACGAGAGCCGGCGTTCCGTCGCCCAGTGCGTCAACTGATGCCTGGTCGAGAGCTGCAGCTTGCGCAGCACCGACGATACATGACTTTCCACCGTCTTGGCGGAGATGAAGAGCTCACTGCCGATCTCCTTGTAGGTGAAGCCACGCGCGATCAGGCGCAGCACCTCTCGCTCGCGTGGCGTCAATTGGTCAAGCTCGGGGTCGAACGACGGCCGCTCCTGATCGCCGGCGGGCAGCGCGGCGAATGCATCCAGCACGAATCCCGCCAGACGTGGTGAGAAGACCGCCTCACCGTCTGCCACCCGGCGCACCGCATCCACGAGCTCTGGACCGGAGATGGTCTTGGTGACGTAGCCACGAGCCCCCGCCCGGATGACGGCGATAACGTCCTCGGGCGCGTCCGATGCGGAAAGCGCCAGGAATCGAATGCGCGGGTGGGTGGCCTTCAGAGCGGTCACAACGGCGTGGCCGCCGCCGCCTGGGAGATGGACATCGAGCAGCACCACGTCTGGTTCGCACCGGGAGATGCCGGCGATTGCGGGTTCGACGTCGTCCGCCTCGCCGATGACCTCCACCTCGGTGCCGAGCTCGGAACGGACCCCCGCGCGGAACAGACCGTGATCGTCGACGATGAAGACGCGAGGTCGACTGCCGGCAGCGGCAGTCATGCCGTCGCCGGCTGCGTGACCACGGCGCGAGGCATCGACAGCTTGACCTCGGTGCCCTCGCCGGGGACGCTGCGGACATCCGCGGTGCCGCCGCGACGGACCATCCTTGCGTGGATTGACTCGGACAGCCCCTTGCGATCGGCAGGGACCGCCCCGGGATCGAATCCCCGCCCGCGGTCTCGCACGAACAGCGAGACCTCGCCCGGCTCCACCTCCGCGTAGATCGAGATCACATGAACGCCCGACCACTTCGCGGCGTTGACGGTGGCCTCGCGCGCAGCCGCCAGCGTCGCCCGCAGGTCCGTGTCGAGGGCGCAGTCCCCGACGCTGACCACTTCTACAGTGACTCCATGCTGTGCCTCGACCTCGCTCTGGATCAGCCGCACTCCTGCGACGAACGTTGTGTCCGCGGCCATCGAGTCCGGGGAACGCCCGTCGAACAACCAGGAGCGCAGCTCACGCTCCTGAGCTCGGGCGAGCTGGATCACCTGCTGTGGCTCCGACGCTCTGCGCTGGATCAGCGCCAGGGTCTGCAGCACCGAATCGTGGACCCGCGAGGCCATGTCAGCTCGCTCCTCGGCACGGATCCTGGCTTGACGCTCGTCCACGAGTTCGCGACCGACGCGCAGCCACCACGGTCCCAGCACGACCACGATCGCGGCGATCACCAGCGCCACGCCCGCGACGGGGCGGAGCAGCGCCGCGCTCGTGTGCCCCAGGAGCAGCGTGGTGACCCCTGCGATGAAGAGCACGCCCGCGACCAGCGCACGCAATGCGACGCGCGAGCGCCGGGTATCGCCGGTGAATCCGATGAACGGGTCAGCCAGGCGCCGCAGCGTCGCCTGCTCGTCGGCCGGAGCGTTCCTCGAGATCAGGACGATGGAGATGACGCTGATCACGACCGACCACGCCAGCGAGCCAACCCAGCCCGCGCCGACCAGGGACATCAGCACGAAGACCGCGACCAGCAGCGACGCGAGGCCCGCGGCGAGGGTGATTCCCGTCCGATCGGTCATCGCGGCGCTGCCGATGCCGGTCTGTTCCCCGACGGCCGGAACGAGGAGCCAGGCCACCAGGTAGCACGCGATACCGAAGCCTCCCGCCAGCGCAAGGAAGACGAACACGGTTCGTACGACGGTGACATCGACGCCGGTCCGCGCTGACACGCCGGCGGCCACACCTCCGAGCCGACGGGCTTCCGGGACGCGGCGCCAGGAACCCCGCCGTCGCTTGGTTCGCGTCTGCTCGGCCATTCTTCCATGATGGGCCTCACACGGCCGCAGGGCTATCGGGGGATACCCTGACCCGCTGGCCGCGGATATCAGGGTCGAATCAGGGTTCCTACGAATTGTTCCGGTGCGGGGACGGTCGTAGGGTGAGGTCATGGAAACACCCAACTCGACCCCGACAGGCGCCGGTGCCACCCGCCGACTGCTGCGACGCTCAACCCACGATCGGATGATCGCCGGGGTCGCCTCCGGCATTGCCGAATACCTCAACGTTGATGTCACAGTCGTCCGGATCGTCATCGCGGTGCTCAGCGTCTGCGGCGGAGCGGGCATCGCCCTGTATCTCGCGGGCTGGCTGCTGATGCCGAACGAGGGCTCCGAGCAGTCGATCGCCGGCAGGTTCACGAGAAACCATCGAAGCTGGTCGCGGTCATGAACCGGCGTCTGAGTCCAGCGAAACGCAGCATGAGAACACGGCCATGACAACCCAATGGGCTCCCCCACCGGTGGCGCCAACCCGTCCGCGATCGCGGGTCGGCGCCGTCCTGCTCGTCGTGATTGGCAGTGTGCTGGCGCTCATGACCCTGGGGCTGCTGGCAGGCGGCGGTTTCCTGATGTCGGCCGACCAGACGCAGCGCGACGCCTCCGGGTATCTCACGTCGGGAACGGGAAGCCTCGCTGCGCCGTCGTACGCGATCGCGACCTCGAGCCGTGACCTCAATTTCTCGGGCCGAGCGTGGCCCGTCGACCAGAACGCACTCGGCAAGGTGCGGATCACGGCATCCGGCGTATCGCCGTCCGGCGTGTTCATCGGCATCGCACCTCGGACCGACGCGCTGAGTTACCTCAACGGCGTTGCGTATGACGGGTTGAGCGACCTGCAGTTCCTTCCCTATCGCGTCACCTACGCGCCGCACGGTGGCGGCGCGCCCGCCGCGCCCCCTGGGTCGGCGACGTTCTGGCAGGCGCGGGCCTCTGGAGTTGGAACGCAGACGCTGACCTGGACGGTGGCGCAGGGGCCGTGGATGGTCGTGATCATGAACGCCGACGGTTCGCGAGGCGTCGCTGCCGACGTCTCGGTCGGAGCGACCGCCCCGTTCCTGTTCGCGCTCGCACTCGGCCTGCTCATCGCCGGCGGCATCGCACTGGTGCTGGCTGCGGTGCTGCTCAGCCTGGGCATCGTGATGCTCAACAGACGACAGGGCGGCGCCCCGTCGCCGGCCGGTGTGCCCCTGCCACCTCCGGTCCCCGCCCAGGCAGCGCAACTCAGCTATCCGCTGCGATTCGAGGGACGCCTGGATGAGCCGGTGAGTCGCTGGCTATGGCTGGTGAAGTGGATTCTCCTGATACCGCACTACGTCGTGCTGTGGTTCCTCTTCATCGCGATGTTCGTGCTGACGGTGATCGCCTTCTTCGCGATCCTCTTCACCGGGCGGTATCCTCGCGCGATCTTCGACTTCAACGTCGGTGTGCTGCGCTGGGCGTGGCGCGTGGGCTTCTACGGATACAGCGCGCTCGGCACCGACCACTACCCGCCGTTCAGCTTCGCGGTGGACGCAGACTATCCGGCCTCGCTCGACGTGCCGTACCCCGAGCATCTGTCACGGGGACTGGTGCTCATCAAGTGGTGGTTACTGGCGATTCCGCAGTACATCATCGTTGCGGTGCTCGCCGGCGGTGTCGGCATCGCTGTGCACGTCTGGGGGCTCATCGCCATCCTCACACTGTTCGCAGCATTCGCCCTGCTCTTCGCCAACCGCTATCCGCGGAGCATCTTCGAGTTCGTGATGGGCCTGAATCGCTGGGTGTTTCGAGTGCTCGTCTATGTGCTCCTGATGCGCGACGAATATCCGCCGTTCCGGTTCGATCCCGGCGGCCGCGAAACACCTCCGGTGCCGAGCGCGCCGCCGGCGCCATGGCCCGGGCTCACACCGGTGCCACCACCGGTGTGACGGCGCGCGTCGAGGCTCGTCAGGGAATCCGCGACGTTGCGCTGCGCCTGAGTAGATTAGGCGCCGGCGATCGGGGTGCTCGAACCGAGGCCCAGGTCCTGCTGCACGAGGTTGATCGCCGCCTGAAGATTGGACTCGTCACTCACGAATTGGGTCGTTGACACGGCTCCACTTGCGACACCCGCGAGATCGCTGCGGACTGCGGCTGCGGCGTTGACCAGTGTGTGGACGTCGTTCATTGCCGGCGCGGGGAACCGGATCGCGAGCAGGGTAGTGCCGAACGTCTGCAGCGCCTGCGCATAGGCGGCGTTGATGGGCGCCTCGTTGGCCACCGTGTTCGTGCCGGCGGCGACCAGTGATTGCCCGAGTGTGTCCCACGTGGTGGTGGCCGTGTCCAGAGCGGCTCCGGCATCTGCGTATTGCTGGACATAAGCCGCGGTCGTTGTCGGGGTTGCGGCCCTCGTGACGGTGTCTCCGCACCCCACAAGCACCGCAGCCGCAACGGACAACACCACGTATCGCGCTCGTTGACCAGTCATGGCCTACCTCCGTGGCGGGCACTCTATGTCAGTGGCTTCACCGCCCGGGCGGCTCTCAGGTTCAAGCTTCCTGGTCAGCAACCACCACACGGGCGCGACCCGACGACTTGGCCGTCTTCGCCGCATCCCGCGCCGCGGCCTGGGCGTCTTTCTGGTCTGCGGGTCCTCGCGCAACTGCGAGCCCCGCTGAGAAGGTCACCTCGAGGTCGCCGAAATGCAGCTCGCTGCGCGCACATCGGATCAGGGCCTCGAGCTCGTCGACGATCGCGACCGTGTCTGCGCCAGGGACGATGACGAGGAACTCGTCGCCACCCCAGCGTCCGACAATCGTCCCGGGTGGGAGGGTCTGGAGGAGCCGTGCCACGCCCGCGAGCGCCTGATCGCCGGCCTCCCAGTTCTGGTCATCGAGTCCGTTGAGCTCGCGCAGATTGTCGACGTCGACGAAGACCACGACCCGCGGACCCACCAGAGTCGGGAGGACGTCGTTGAGCCCGCGACGGTTGCGAAGGCCGGTCAGATCGTCATACAGCCCGAGCGTGGCGCGCTGCTCAGCCGACGCGAGTCGGTCGCGAAGATCTGCGGCCTGCCCGGCAAGCTGACCGTCGCGCCGCTCGAGTGCCTCCAGTCGCTGATGGAGCTCGCGGGTCGCCTCGATGCGGTCTGCCCATTGGACCTCCCACAGGAGATCACTTGCGACCGCTTGCGGCTGGGTCCTCGTCTGAACGTTGTTCGCAGCCGGAGTCGGATCCTGGTATCGGCGATGAGGAGCGGATAGCCGACCGCGTCGAGCCTGATCTTCCTGGCCAGCTGCGACAGATTCTTGCTCGCCTCGATCCCGTCCACGAGGACCGCGAACTCGTCGCCGCCGACACGTGCGACGCACCGTGGCCGGAGTTCATCGAACATGGCTCGAAGACGCCTGGCGATCTCGATCAAGACCTGGTCGCCGAAATCGAATCCGTAGTGCGCGTTGATGGCCCTCAATCCCTCGATGTCGATGAGCACGATCCCGTACGCATCGCCGTCGCCATTCGAGCGGCAGCGCGCGTCGATCTCGGCTTCGAGCCTCATGAATTCGTGGATTGTCGCCAGTCCTGTCTGGCGGTCAACACCGAATTGAAAGCTGCCGCTGGGCTCGGTCATGCAGTCATAGCGTCATGCGTTGCCGCGAGCCGCAGGTCGCGGTATGGCGACCGACGCGCAACGGAGTTGCTGCCGGCGCCTGTGACAGGTCGGTGGTGAATCTCGTCGACACAGTGGGTGAGCGCATGCTTGGGAAGCACGTTGGCCGACCCGGACCTCTCGGTTCCGCCCACGTACAGCTCGCGAGACGAGCTGCCGTATCGGCATGCCACTCGCCGAACTCTCGGCGGGCAAACGGAGACGAGCATGCCGATGAAGGATCTTCGCAACCGCATTCCATCTGTGGGGCGCGACCGGGGACAACCTGCCGTGGGCATGCGTCGATCGGATGTGGGAAAGCCCGCGCGGGGCGGCGATCAGCGATGACGAAGCGTGGTGCGTCGTGATCGGCCTTGGGTTCGTCGCGTTCCCGCTCCGTCCCGGCCGTGAGATGCGGTCGCACTGGCGGCATCCGTTCCACGAGAGGTGGCAACTCCGCCTGCCCATGACCGGCGACCTCGCCGGCGCGGTCATGTTCACCGGAGTACGAGCGCTCTCCGGGCACCAGTTCGGCCTGTCAACACTATGGGGTCTTGGGAATGCCTGGACCACTCGCGAATGGGTCTACGACGCCGACACGGACACGATCGGAGAACCGCACGACATCATCGACGAGGCGAAGCGCCGCCAATCCGTCCGGCCCGAGGTCTCGGCGCAATACGCCCAGGAGCGTCAGCTCGCGGCCACGTTCCGTGACGACCATGCGGAGTCCACCGCTCTGGCCGGGACGACCTTCGAGCTCGGTCCCCAGGGAGGAGAGCGGGTGCTCGCCAGAGGGAAGCCCGTCGGCGAAGTCCTCTGCCGCTCATCACGGTTCGTCGTATGGCAGGAGCTCGGCTCCATGGTCTGCGCGGAGGGCGAGGAACTGCCATGGCTGCTCCTCGACGACATGTACGGCGGGGCACGCGCTGCGGCGATCAGTGCGACCAGGAATGGTGCGTCGTCGTCGGTTGCGGCTTTCGCGTCCGGCACCTTCGCGTCGCAGGGGCGTACAGGACTCACGGTGCCGATCCGGGCAACATCCTCTGGCTCGACGAGGTTGAAGCACTTGGTGAACATACGTTCCGGCTTCGCGGCGGCTCGGGCTCTCTGGTGCACGAATATGTCTACGACGCTGACAGCGACCGGCTCGTGGCAAGCGGGGAGACTGATGTGATTCGCCGCTGAGCTTGACCCAGCCCCCCTCAGCCGCCTAATCTGTTGGTCGAAGGGTTGGGATGAGGGATCTGGGGGGGTGTCGTGCGCACGTATCGCAGGGTTGGGTCCATCGCTGTCGCGTTCGCATGCCTGCTGAGCGGAGCGGCGAGCGTGGGCGCGATCTCCGCCTCGGCGCACGCGGGTCGCGCAAAGGTGGCGTCGTGCCTCAACGGCGGCGCCTACAAGAAGACGCTTTGGACACCTGCTCCCGCGGGGTCCCAGCCGGGGCAGATCGCCCCCTTCGGCCACCTCCAGGCCGGCCAGTCGGTGGCCCTGACCGATACCGCTGTGAACGGGAAGAAGCAGTGCGTGGCAAATGTGCAGGTGTTCCTCGCCCTGCAGGAGCAGGCCGGTGGCGACACTGTGACGATCACCAACCCGAGCCAGTGCGGCGGGATCACCCAGCTGCCACCGGCTCCGACGTCACACGGGACCAATCCGACATGGATCACCTGCACGACCGACTCCAACGGTCAGGTCGATATGTCATACACAGCTCCCAATCCGTCACCCGCGTACGCGAACGTCGAGATCAACGACTGCATCAGCGTGCAAGACGAGACCACGTCGGAGTGCGCCGGATATCCGCCGAAGTACTACACCATCTCGTTCCGCACCTGGTACCAGTTCCTGGAGCAGTACCAGTTCAACGTCTCGCCAATCGCAGCGAGCGGCAGTCTGGTTGGCGGACAGGCGGTACCGATGACGTTCACGGCCGTGGGGGTCGATGGCACGCCCCAGATGAGTACGCAGGTCTGGCTGGCGGAGTCCGGTGCGGAGAGCGGCACCACGACAGCGGGTAGCTCGAACACGCCACTCACGAGCACCTTCCAGGCGTTCATGACCGACTCGAACGGTCAGATCCAGCTCACATACACAGCGCCGTCGATACTGCCGATATCGGGCATCGATACAATCGTGGCCCAGAGCGACACCTCATCGACGCCGGCGGTCTACAACTCAACTGCATACGCATACGCGACTGGCTATCCCACGGTGTCGATCGGGGATGTCACCACGACCGAAGGCGACTCGCCGACCGCGAAGACGAAGGGAGCGACCGCGCTCTTCGAGGTCACTCTCAGCGCAGCGCAGACAACGCCCGTCACTGTGCAGTACTTCACCTACTGCGGGATTGGTGACAAGGCATGCAGCGAGGACATCCTCGAGGCCAAGACACCGCGCACCGTGACCATTCCCGCAGGGCAGACGAGCGTTCAGATCAAGCAGATCATCTACTCGTATCCGGAACTCGAGCCATATACCGAGTCGTACTACCTGCAGCTCACCGGCCCGGTGGGAGCGACTCTCGGACGTAGCACTGGCGAGGGCACCCTCCTCGGGGACAACGAGACGACCTTGGCGCCGCTGCTGTATGCGGGCGGGGCTGGCGTTGTCTGCGGCGCGGGAACTCAGACGGCGTACGCCGTCGTCATCCTCTCTGCGCCGCAGCCGGGAGCTGTCGGATTCCAGTACGCCACAAGTGATGGGTCGGCGATCGCCGGTACGGACTACACCGCGACGTCAGGCTCCGCCTCGATCCCGGCAGGCGGAACCCAGTTCACGATCCCGGTGCCGATTCTTCCCTGCACGAGCCCGGGTCCGGCCAAGAGCTTCTCGATCACCATCAGCGCTGTGACCGGGGCGGCGGTCATCCAACTCGCGACGGGTACGGACACAATCTTCAACATCAACTGAGCGCGGCGAAGCCGCGCATGACACTGTCGACGACGCGCTCCGCGAAGGCGAGATCGAGGACGCCGCCGAACATCAATCGGAAGTAGACCGGCCCGACCAGCAGCTCGGTCGCGACCCCGGCGTCCGCATCCGCGCGCAGATCGCCTCGGGCGATCCCGCGTTGGACCAACCTGGTGATCTCAGTGCGACGAGCCTCGACAACCGTCGCCCGAAACGGGTCGCCGATCGATGGGTCACTCGCGATGTTCGAAAGCAAAGCCCTGATGACCGGGCCAAAGTCCGTCTCGCTGACGGCCCGCATCGGGTTGATCACCGCCGCGAGCAACTCGTCCCGTGTGTTGCCCGAGTCAGCCACCGCGATGTGCGGCGCGGCGAGCTGGGTGAGCAACTCCTGGACGAGGGCTTCCTTCGACGGCCACCGCCGGTAGATCGTCGCCTTGCCCACGCCGGCTCGGGCGGCGACGTGCTCGAGGCGCATCTCCGCAAAGCCCTTCTCGATCAGAATCTGGCGCGCCGCCGTAAGGATGGCCTGGTGGGCGCGCTCGCTTCTTGGCCGACCGCCTCGGGCCCGGGCAGAGCTCAGCAGGCTCGAGGGTGGGTGCGAGGAGCGCTCATTTGGCATCAGGCTGCTATGATACGAGACGCATCGTATCGATGTTCTGGAGACTTTGAATGACTACAACAGACGACACCCGCATTGTGGCGCTCATCGAACGCGCCGAGCGTGAAACGCCATTCTGCGACTGCGGCGTTCCGATGGCCGCGACTGCGCGGAATCGCCAGATCTGGCTTGATTGCACAGCCCGACGGAATCCGTCGGGCGGCGGCCTCCGCCGGCTCCTTGCCGCCTTGGCGTCCTTCGGGCACACACGCAGGCTCATTGTCGACCCCGTTTAGAACCTGAAGGCGACTCGATCTGACGCGCCGGACGTAGAGGGAAGGCCGTCCCGACCGCCTTTCAGTGACGAGCACGGGGAAAGGCGGCTTCGCGTCAGTCGATGTCGACTGCACCAACGGAGCGCGGCTCTGAACAACCCATCCGGCCAACGCGACATGGCTGGGGAGGGGAGGCGCCCCGACGACGAATCATCGGAGCGCCAGAGAGGGGGGGCTGAGGTAGCCGGTCGGTCGCGCCGATGAAACCGCCCGGTAGCGAGGCGGTCGCCGCCTCTCAGCGTATCCGTCGCTACGGGCAGTATTGGGCAGCATGGTGCAGAAACGCAAGCGGCCGGCTCAAAGTGGCCGGAGCCGGCTCGCCGAGATGCGCTCGCGGCGGCAGGCGGAGGCGACCAATCCGAGCGAATGGACACAGCTCGGGCTGGCGCGGAAGGTGGGAGCGTCTGTGCGGTCGGTGAAGGCGTGGGAGGCCGGCGCAGCTGTTCCGCGCCCGTTCTACCGGGAGCGACTCGCGAAGGTGCTTGGCGTCGGCCCTTCGGAACTCGGATTCCCTCTGGGCTGATCTGCCAGAAGGGTGGTGGCCTCGCTCCGATGCCTGACCCGCTGGCGGGCGCTGACGGAGCAGACCGCTGCTAACACCCCACGCTGGAGCCGACGGGGAGATTCGAACTCCCGGCCAGCGGTTTACGAAACCGCTGCTCTACCACTGAGCTACGTCGGCTTGTCTCGGGATCAATCTGATTTGCCGCCCATCGAACCCGGGTTCGGATCCCAAGATCCCCGAGCCGCGCCCTGTGGCTGCCGTGACTGCCCAATGGTACCCCGGTCATCCTGCGTCGCCGTCGAGCAGCGACGCAAACCCGTTGAGCCACGGCGTCCCGCGACGAGTGGAGGCCCTGCGCAACGATCAGACGGCGGTTGAGGCCTCGCTGACCACTACCGGGAGGGGTGGAGCCGGCGACGGATGCGAGCGTCGGCGGGTCATGCCGGCGCGGACGATGCGCGTGGGGGTGGCACGCACGACGCAGTTCCGACCGGCAGCCTTGGCCGCGTATAGTGCCCGATCCGCCGCGGCGATCAGGGTTTTCGCGTCGATTGCGTCGCCTGGGATCGCCGCGACTCCGAGCGACGCCGTCACCGTTGCAGAGCCACGGTTGCCCGCGAAACGGTTGGCGATCTCGATACGCAGCCGATCGGCGACGATCGACGCTGCGTGTGCATCGGTCTCGCGGAGGAGCACGCAGAATTCCTCACCACCGTACCGGTACGCGGTGTCGGTTTCGCGCAGCGTCCTGGCAAAGGCACTGCCGAACTCGGACAGGATCTCGTCCCCGGCCTGGTGACCGTGGATGTCGTTGACATTCTTGAAATTATCGACGTCGAGCATGATGCAGGCAATCGGGCGGTTGTAGCGCTGGCTCCTCGCGATCTCCAAGTCCAGGTCCAGTTCGAGGCGGCGCCGATTTGGCAGGTGGGTGAGTGCGTCGGTGTGGCTCAGCTCGTCGGCGCTCTGATGGAAGCGCGCAGCCTCGACCGCCGTTGCCGCCTGACCCGCGAGGCTGTGCAGCACGTCGAGGCTGCTCTCGTCGACAGCGACGGGTTCGTCGGACGTGAGTTCGAGGATTCCGACGATTCGCGCACCGACGATCATCGGCACGGCGAGCGCGGCGACCCGGGTGCCGGCTCGATACTCGGTTGCCAGCGAGCCGATTGACTGGGTCGCCAACATGCGACCAAATTGCCCGGCTCGCCCCACCAGGCCCTCGCCCAGTTGCCGGGTCGGGTGGTCGCCTGTCTGGCCGCGATCCAGGTCGGTGTCGTGCACCATATTGAGCTCGCGGCGGTCCTCGTTGATGATCCACATCCGCGCTGCCTCGAACCCGCTGATCGTGAGCGCCGCCTTGCCCACCGCTTCCGCGACGTATCGGAGGCTGAGGCTGCCCGAGATCTCTCGGCCCACGTTGACGATGAGCCCGAGCCGTGCCGCCTGCGAACGCGCCTCAGCCTCGATGGCCGCCATGAGCGATCGTTCTTCCGCGAGGGTCATGGTCATTTGTCCCAGCTCGGCGGCGACCTCTCGGAGCTCCGGGGGACCGACGCCCGCAGGTTGTGCGGTGAGGTCGCCGCCACGAACCTTGCGCATGGTCGTGAGCAGGTCGTCGATGGGCGTCACGACCGCTTGACGCAACGCTCGGTGTTGCCGGCGGGCGACCACGATGGTGAGTACGAGCATCCCACAGGCAACGATCAGCGTGATGAAGACGACGGCGTGCTCGGCGGTTTGCTCGGCAGTGATGTCGGCGTCGACTTGCGCGCTCAGCGCATTGCTAGTTGCCTGGTAGTCGTCGAAAAGTACCTTGCCGCTCAAGAGGAAGCTCCGCTGCTGGTCCGGACTTGTCACTGCTCGCTCGATCGCCAATGCAGGCGTCGCCCATTCACTGAACCAGCGTTGCTGAGCTACTCGCACCGTGATGATCGCACCGACGAGGTCGGGCCGCGTGGCGAGCTTGACTGATGCGTTGTCGCCATTGAGGATCTCCTGCCGCCCCCCGTAGTAGGCCGACAGGAACACCTGATCACCGCTGCCGAGGTACCCGCGAAGCCCCGTCTCTTCGTCGAGCATGCCGTTCTGCACTTCGTCGATGGCGCTGCGCCCGGCGATCAGGGCGTTGACGCTCGGTTCGAAGTGCTCGAGCACCGCCGCGAAACACATGCCGGTGACCGCGAGAGTCGCGATGATGAGGACCGAGACGGCCGCAAACGCTCGCGCCAACCGCTGCGTGAGGCTGCGATCTGAGGCGGCCCGGGATCTCGCCTGCATCAGCAGAGCGTGATCTGCCCACTGTGCTCGGGGCGCTGATCGCGCCACTCCGTCACAAACTTGCTCATCCTTACGCGCAGGCGCGTGTGAGTGATGACTTGGTCGACGCCGCTTGTTGGTCGAGCGCGACCCATCCTCGCTGACTGAGCTACGTCGGCGCGGAGACGAACCCGACCAATGGGTCACGGGACCACCGCGCTGGTCGTTCCACGAAGCGGCCGATCGAGGCGACCTCGCGGCTGATCGCGGGATCGGCTCGCCGGGTGATCCGATCGAATGGCATCACCTTGATCTCGATCTCCCGACCAGCCAGCTCCATCCGCCAGCCGCCGGCGATCCAGCCGTCCACGCAGATCACCGGCCGGATCCATCCGCCGCCCCCGTCGTGGATCCACTCCTCGGCTGCAGCATCGCCGAGGTGCTCACGCCGCCGGTAGCCGAGCAGGTAGGTGTCGAAGTGGCCGAGGAGTCGCACGGCGGGGCGGACGAGGTCGGCGTCGGATATGGCCGGTCCAAGCGTCCAGAGGCCGCGAATCGATCCGGGGAATTCGACCAGCTCCGTGCCGATGGCGGCCATCGACGCTCGTATCATGGTCCGTCGCAGGCCCGACCAGGCGGCGAAATCTGCCTCACCCGCAGGGCCGTATGCGCCGAAGTATCGCCGCGCGAGCTCGGCGAGCGCGGCATCGCCACGCGGGCTCTTCAACGGTGGCACCCAGTCGTCCAGAAGCACGAAGCTGTCATCGCGGCCCATTCGCGGTCCGGAACACACGATGCCGAGAGCAGCTGCGTGGTAGAGGAGATGCAGCAGCACAGCATCTGACCGACGGGTTCCTCGAGCACACCGGCTTCGACCAGGCGATTGCGTATCTCTCGTCGCGCCATCGGCCCGTTGGCAAGTGCTTTGCGAATCACCGCGATGCCGTGCGCACAAGTTGCGTCATCGAGCCCGAGGTTCTTCCTGCGACTCGCACCGAACTGGTTGACAGCAGGGCCGAAGACGCCGATCAGCCAGCGGAGATCGTCAGCCGCACACAGATGCAGTGTCCCGCGCATCAACCACGTGCGTACCACCGAACGCTCCTGCTCGAATGCCTGATTCACTGCGCGCGCCGTGAGTCCCTCGCTGCGCACACGGACCTGATGGCGCGCGGCATCGAAGGCCTGTGCCTGGAGCGCACACACCGAACGCGTGACCGTCGCGACGTCCCCCGTCACACGCGTGTCGTCAGTGAGGTGCTGCGAGCGCAGACGGGCCAGTCGCAGGTGCAGGGTGGGATCGCGCATCAGCGCTCAGAAGAAGTCGGGCATCCAGGAGCGCCCGCCCGCGATCAGGCCGTCCATCGTGCTCACCACTGGCGCGTCCCCCTCGAGCAGCCCGAGCCTGGCGGCGTCCTGCGCACGCAACGCGCTCGAATACCAGGCCGACAGCGCGCCGATGCCGCACCGGATCTGACCGCTCCCCCCGGGAGTGACCAGGGCCGATCCTCCCTCGACCTCGAGCACAACGCGCTCGACTCCGGTCACCGGGTCGGTGACCTCCATTTCCACACGACCGGCGGCTGCTGCCGGCCAGCCTCGCGAGCTCATCGCGAGCCCGATGTTGACGATGCGCTGCATCCAGCAGAGATAGCCCTGGACCTCGATGTCCCGGTGCGGCTCGGGAAGCAGCCACAGCAACTGGGAGGCGTCGACGACCGCCGAGTGCACGAAGATCACATCACGGCTCTGCGACTCCTGGCCGCCAAGGAATCCGAGCAGACCTCGCAACGCGTCGAGCGTTGTGACGACCAACTCCTGAACCCGCAGGCGGATCCAGCTCCCAGCCTGACGGTCGGATTCGTAGCGGACGTACCCGGTGAGGTGGTCTCCCTCGTACCAGCCGTACTCGAAGCGCAGGGTGTCGGGGTCTCCCGCGTCCCACTCCGTGGACAGAAACCAGTCAGGCCGATCAAGGGGGCCGTCCCAATCGGCGAGGTGGGATCGGCGCAAAGCCTCGATGGCCGAGCGATCCGGCTTGGCGCGGACCCTTCCCGAGCCGGAGAACCCGCTCAGCGCCTCGGTGCGAACGATCTGACGGAGTGTCTGGGAGCACACCTCCCACCCCCAGCGCCGGTAGAGCCTGACGGTCGCCGCGTGCAGGGGCGCGAGCGCGGCTCCCCGCTCTCGCGCGAGGGTGACGCAGTCGCGCATGAGCGCTCCGGCGACGCCGCGACGCCGCCAGGCGGGGTGGACGGCGACGGCGGTGACTCCCCCTGCGGGCACCGACCTGCCGCCGAAGAACTGCCCGAACGGGAGGAGCATGTAGCCACCCGCGACCTCGCCTTCCATGCACGCGAGGCGGAGCGGGGCGTGGGGCGCCGCCGCGGTGAGCCAGCGCATGTTCGCGGCCGCGTGACCGGCGAACGACTCGGCGTCGACCTCGGCGAAGCGTCGCAGATCGTCGTCGCCACGCGCGTCGCGAACCTCGATGGTGTCCCTGTCGCGTTCCATGAGCGCCCGAGTGTACTCGTGGCCGCCGCGCGCCCCCCGCCCGTCGCAAGCGGGGCCGGAGTCCGTTTGGGCTGGGCATGGACTCGGGATACCCTTGGTGTCATGGACACCGTCGCAGCCCCTGTCGAGCCTGATCCGTCCCACCTCGACGTGTACGACCACACCGCGGTCGAGGCACGCTGGAGGCGGATCTGGGACGAGCGCGGCGACTATCGCACCCAGCTCGACGAGCCCGACCGTCCCTTCTACAACCTGATGATGTTCCCCTATCCCTCGGCAGAGGGATTGCACGTCGGGCACATCATCCCCTTCGCCGGCGGCGACATCTACGGCCGCTGGCGGCGGCTCATGGGCGACACCGTCTTCGAGCCGATGGGGTTCGATGCCTTTGGCATCCACTCCGAGAACTACGCGATGAAGATCGGTGAGCATCCGGCCGTCGTGATGCGCCGCGCGGTCGCCAACTTCCGGGAGAACCAGCTCGCCCGCATCGGGTCGATGTTCGACTGGAGCCACCAGGTCAACACCGCCGAACCTTCGTACTACCGCTGGACGCAGTGGCTGTTCGTCCGGCTCTTCAACGCCGGGCTCATCGAGTGGCGCGAGGGAGCCGTGAACTGGTGTCCATCGTGCCTCACGGTGCTCGCCGACGAGCAGGTGGAGCAGGGACGTTGCGAGCGCTGCCACACGCTGGTGCAGACCCGCTATCTCCGGCAGTGGTGGATCAAGATCACGCGCTACGCGCAGGAGATGCTCGATGCGCTCGACACGCTCGACTGGTCGGAGTCGACCAAGACGATGCAGCGCAACTGGATCGGACGCAGCGAAGGCGCGACCATCCTGTTCGATCTCGAAGGGTGCAGGCGCAAGGACCTGACCGTGTTCACCACGCGTCCGGACACGCTCTTCGGCGCCACCTTCCTGGTGATCGGCGCCGACCATCCCGAGCTCGAGGATTTCGTGCCCCCGGAACGCATGGGCGAGGTCAACGCGTGGCGCAACAAGTTCCCGCCAAACGCAGCCGAGCCGGATTTCTCGATCGGGATGGAACTCGGCTCGTTCGCGATCCACCCACTCACCGGAGACCGCCTCTCGGTGTGGGCGGCGCCGTACGTGCTCGGCGGCTACGGCACCGGGGCGATCATGGCGGTCCCCGGCCACGACGCCCGGGACTGGGCGTTCGCGCGCGCACACTCGCTGCCGATCGTCGAGGTCATCGCCGGCGGCAACGTCGACGAGGCCTCGTATCACGGCACGGGCACACTGGTCAACAGCGGCGAGTTCAATGGTGTGTCCAGCGATGATGGCAAGCGGCGCATCGTCGACCGTCTCAGCGAATTGCGCCGCGGCCAGTCGAGCGTGCAGTACAAGTTACGCGACTGGCTCATATCGCGACAGCGGTACTGGGGTCCGCCGATTCCGATCATCCACTGCCCGAAGGACGGCCCCGTCGCGGTGCCGGAAGAGGATCTCCCGGTATTGCTGCCCGACGTGGAGGATTTCCGGCCGCGCGGCACAGGCCTCTCGCCGCTCGCGACGGTGGAGGAGTGGGTCAACGTTCCCTGCCCGAAATGCGGCGAGCCGGCCCGGCGCGAGACGGATGTCAGCGACACATTTCTCGACTCCGCCTGGTATCACCTTCGTTACCCGTCGACCGACTTCGACGACGTGCCCTTTGACAGCGAGCGAACCAACACGTGGCTCCCGGTCAACATGTACATCGGCGGCAACGAGCACGCGGTGCGCCATCTGCTCTACGCGCGCTTCGTGATGCGCGTGTTGCACGACATGGGACTGGTGCCGGCCCCGGAGCCGTACACGCGCTTTCGCGCACACGGCATGATCATCATGGACGGCGCGAAGATGTCGAAGAGCCGGGGGAACGTGCTCAACCCCGACGAGTACATCGAGCGGTATGGGGCGGACACGGTGCGCCTCTTCATGATGTATCTCGGTCCGTACACGCTCGGTGGGGACTTCCGCGACAAGGGCATCACCGGGATGACCCGCTTCATCAACCGCACCTGGCGTGCCACGCAGCTTGCCACCAACGGTGACATTGGTGATGACGCAAAGGAGCGGAGGCGTAACCGGTTGATCAAGCAGGTCGAGGAGGACATCGCCGAGCTCCGCTACAACACCGCGATCGCATACCTCATGGAGTTCGCCCGCGATCTCGACCACGAATGCTCGGATGGGAAAGCGCGGCGCGTCGACGCCGAGACGCTCTTGAAGCTGCTGGCGCCCTTTGCGCCCTTTGTGACCGAGGAGCTCTGGGAACGCACGGGGCACGAGGGCTCCGTGCACGAGCGGGGCACCTGGCCTGCCTACGACGCCGAGCTTGCCGCGCCCCAGCGAGCGACCGTCGCGATCACGGTCAACGGCAAGCGTCGTGCTGAGCTCGATGTGGGTGCGGGAACCTCCGAAGCCGGCATCACCGCGCTGGCACTCGCCCATCCACGGGTGATGGAGCTGCTCGGCGGTCGAGAGCCGCGCAAGGTGATCGCGGTCGTCGACCGCATCGTCAACATCGTCACGGCCTGACCTCGAGACGCATCGGCGCGTGCTCGATGCCGTCCTCGACCCAGCGCTCGCCGCAGATCTCGAACCCGAAGCGGGCATACCAGTCGACGAGATATGCCTGTGCGCTCAACGTGATCGGCGGTCCTGACAACTCGATCGCTCGTCTGAGCAGCGCCCCCGAATACCCCCGACCGCGAGCGTCCGCCAGCGTCGCGACGCGCCCGATGCGATGTCCAGATTCGCCCTCGCTCAGGAGTCGCAGCGTGCTCAGCACGTGGCCCTTGTCGTCCTCGATCCACAGGTGCAGGGTCTTCTCCTCCGCGTCGCGAGCATCGATGTCCGCATATGCGCAGTGCTGTTCCACAACGAAGACGTCCTGACGGACCGCGAGAATTCCAAGCAGGGTGTGGGGTGACAGCTCAACCAGGTGAGCCGCGTGGACGTCCGGCACGCTTATGGGCGCTCGGCTATGCGGCCTGGGGTTCGACCACCGCGGTGCACGACGAGCACCGGTGAGCAGCCTTGGGAATGATGCTGAGGCACTCCGGGCAAGCGCGCGTGTTCGACTCGGCGGGCTTGGCGGAACGTGTCCGCGCCTGGAGTCGGTTGTAGGGCACGACGAAGAAGAAGTACACGCCCGCGGCGATGAGCAGGAACGCGATCACCGCGGTCAGAAAGGTACCGTACATGATGTTGCTGTGGTTGAGGGTCAGGACGAGCTTGTCGAAGTTGGGCTTGCCGAACGGGATGGCGATGAGCGGATTGATGATGTCGACGACGAGCGCGGTGACAACCGCCCCGAACGCGCTGCCGATGACAAACGCGACGGCCAGTTGAACCACATTGCCCTGGTTGAGAAAGTCACGAAAGCCCTTCACGATTTCCTCCTTGTCCCTCGATCTAGCCGGATCCCCCGCTCGATACGCCTGCCGCTGAAGGGCTCAGCATCGTGACACACACCCCAGTCCAGCAGCGCGTGTTCGAAGCGGTGTATCCGCCATGCGCCGGAGGCAGTGGATCCCCGGGCTCGTAGACGTACCAGATGGCGCTCGCGCCGGGTGACGGCTGGGGCAGCTGGTGGAGCACCGCATTTGGCGGATAGACCGCAGTGCCCCAGAACCAGGGGACGCTGGTGGCCACCGCGCGCGTCCGCGCGGCGACGGCGCTGTCGGCGTAGTAGCGGACCAGCAGGTACTCGCTCGGGTACGCGGTGACGAGCCCCGCGTGAGCCGCAGTCTCCGGGATGGCGGCGACTGCCAGCGGTGTCTCGGGATTCGTGATCGCGAGTGCGGTCGCGGCTGCCACCGCGGCCGTGACCGCCGCGGCGCCGAATGCCACGCGGCGCCAGGGCAGGATTGCCAGCCCCGCGCCGAGCAAAGGGTACAGCGGCGCCCAGGCAGTGCTCAGATACTTCCCGTCCTCGAGCGGGTGGTAGAAGCTGGCCAGGAGCATCACCCCGACACCGATCGCGACGGCGAGGCCCAGAAACGCGGCGGTCCCGGCACCGGCCGCGGAGAGCCGGCGGCGGTTCATGAACAGCGCCGCGAGCACCAGGCAACCCGCAAGGTCACCCAGGAGCTCCAAAGCACGCAGCGCGGCAAATCCGCTCACCCAGGAGTTGAGGGGCGGCCCGGTGAAAAACTGCTCGAGGCCGCCGAAGGCGCTCTTGATGCTCAACCTCGGCACCCAGAACGCGCCTGTGCTATGGCTGAGCTGCGCGCTGGCGGCAACGATCCATGGGATCAGGCTCACCAGGGTCGCAAGACCGAGGACGGCGACAAGCGCGACGATCGCGAACCGGCGCCGGCGGTGGAGCAGCGCAACGGTGATCACCTGCGCGAACACCGCAAAGAGAGCGAAGTACACGGTGTAGACGGCGAGAATCGACAGCGCGACGTAGAGCGCCCAGCGCACCTGCGCCGGCCGCTCGAGTGCACGCATCAGGCAGAGCGTCGAGGCCAGCACGAGTGTTGTCGCGAGCACGTACATGCGCGCGTCGAGCGAGCTCACCACCAGCGCCGGCGCGACGGCCCCGATCACGGCAGCCCAGATGCCGCCGCCGTCACCCGCGATGCGGCGTCCCAGTGCCGCAACGATGGGGATCGCGGCGCTGCCGACGAGGACGGGGAAGAGGCGGAGCATGACCGGGCTGGTCGACACCACCGCAAAGAGGCGCTCCACCAGGTAGAAGAGCGGTGGCGCACTGTCGTTGCGGACGACGGCGATCATCGAGCCCAGCGGGCGCTGGACCGCCAGGGCTGTGAAGGCCTCGTCTCGCCAGAGCGGCTGATAGCCGAGCAACACCAGACGCGCGACGAGCCCGATCCCGGAGATCAGCCAGATCTTTCCCGCATATCCGCGCAGCATCGATCCCACCATAGTTGCGCGTCCGTGAGGGGTGCGCGACCCGCCCGGTCAGGGCAGCGACTGAACCCCGGCCTGCGGCACGACCTCGAAGACAACGGGGTTGCCCTGCGGATCGGTCGCGCGAACCTGTGCCTCCGCGGCGATGCCGGGGCCCACGGCGGCAGCGATGTCGGCTCGAGATGGGGCCACGATCAGCGAGTAGACGGCGGCGTTCCCGACCGGGGTCATCGGGGCGACGATCGTCGGCAGACGGCCGGCGTCCAGGAACTGGACGTCCATCGCGTCGTAGCTGTTCAGGATGACCAGCGTCGAAGGCCCGCCATCGGTCGGATTGTTGACGGCGGCATCCGCCAGGGCGACATCCGCGAATGTGAATGCCGCGTAGCGATCAGCCACCGGCCGGTTGAGGTAGGTCACCGCCGACGCGATGCCGAGCACAGTCACCGCGATCGCGCAGACCATCCAGCCTGTCTGCGTCACCGAAGTGCCCGACCGCGGAATTCCCGACGCAAGCCGCCGTGCAATCGCGATGCCCTCCAGGCAGCCGAGTCCGACGCACGCCGCGACGTAGGGCTCGAGGCCGAGCGACCGGAGGAAATGCGGCGCCCCACCCTCATTGGCGATCAGCGGCGGGATCAGGAACACGATGAGCCCGAGCAGCACCAGCGCATACCCGTGGTCGTTGCGCCGCCGCCAGCAACGCCAGATGCCGAGCAGGAAGGGGATGACGAGCACGGGGCCCAGCAGCGGCAGCGCCGACACGTCGTGGCGCTGATTCGGATCCCCGGTGAAGAGGAACATGCCCAGCGTCTTGAGGATGTGCACCGGGTAGCTGTCGGTCGAGCCTGACGCGCTGTTGAAGACGGACACGAATGCAGCGCGTCCGAAGTACGAGGAGAAATCGGTGATCGCCGTGTACACCATCGGCGCCACTACCACGGCGAATGCGATTCCCGCCCATGCCCAGGTTGCGCTCAGCGAGTGCGAGCGCTCGGGGTCGCGGGCCCGCATCCAGAGCAACCAGAGAATCGCCAGCAACGGCAGCAATTTGAGGGGTTGGTACGTCCAGAACCCCAGGGCCACGGCAACGCCGGCGAGCGCCGCGCTCCATCGGGAGGGCCGGTCTCCCCAGCGCAGGAGCGCCGCCAGTGCCGCGGCTCCGACGAGGACCGTCAGGATGTTTCTGAACCCGTCGCGAGAGACCGCGATCATCCACAGCGATCCGGCTGTCCACGCCATCGCCATGAGCGCCGCCCCGCGGCCGAAGCGGCGCACCGCCACGTAGGTGGCGACCACCCCGGCAACCCCGATCGCGGCCGCGGCGCCGCGCAGGGTGAGCACTGAGGATCCGAATACCTTGAAAACGGCGGCGACGAGGTACGCGTACATCGCCTCGCGGCCGCCGTCACTGTTGAAGAACACCGGGTGATAACCCGGTGTCGTCAAGAGGCTCTGGGCGCTGAGCCCTTCGGCCGCCTCGTCGGGGTAGAGACCCCCGGGCTGGTTCTGGAGCGCCCAGAAGCGCACCACGATCGCGGCGATGGTGATCAGGACGGCGGCCGCAGCCTCTACTGCAGTCGCCGTCCCGAGGCGCCGTACGACGCCCGTTATGCGGGTGATCCGGCCCCCGTCAATTCGAGGCTGGATCGGTGCAACAGCGTCCTGGTGGCGGCGATGCGGCACGCCAGCATCTCCAGAACGTCATCGAGCTGGTCCCGCAACACGGTTTCCAGCTCGATGGGGTGGTTGTCTATCTCCCGCAGCAGCGCCGACAGCCGGAGCGCCTTCTGGTCGATCTTCGCAACGACCTCCTGCGGGCCTGCCGTTGCGGTCAGATGATTCAGCTCCATCCAGATCCTCCGTCTGCGGGTTGGGGATGTCATCAGAGTAGGCACCTGAGCGGGGGATGTCCAGCGATCATCCTGTCGCGGAATCCAACGCCGAGCGCCGCCGTCACCGTCGCGGACAGTGGCCTGAAATAGGGCCATCGGAGGCCGCGATGCGGGTCGGCCCCAAGGCCCAAGCACTAAACTGGCGGTGGCCGGTTCGACCGACCGGGCGCGGATGGCGGAATCGGTAGACGCGCGGGACTTAGGATCCCGTGGGGCGACCCGTCCGAGTTCGAGTCTCGGTCCGCGCACGGTGCCCACCCCAGAAACATGAGTACCCAGATGACCGACACTCCAGGAATGACCGTTACCCTCGAACGCAAGGCCGCCTCCCAGGTCGCGCTCCAGGTTGAGGCCACTGCGGACGAAGTTGAGGCCGCCGTCCAGGCATCGCTCCGCCGCCTGGCGGGGCGGGTTCGCATCCCCGGTTTCCGTCCGGGTAAGGCGCCTTCCGCCATGGTGGAGCGCGCCGTCGGGTGGGAGACCATCAGGCACGAGACCGTCGACCACCTGGTTCCGGAACTCTACCGGCGTGCCGTCGACGAGACGGGCGTGGAGCCGGTCGGCGACCCCGAGCTCGATCTCGGCGAGCTCGAGCGTGATCAGCCGCTGAAGTTCACGGCCACGGTGACTGTGAAGCCCGAGGTGGACCTGCGCGATTACCTCTCACTCCGGGTCCCAAGGGAGACGACGGAGATCACCGAGGAGAGCGTCGACCAGGCGATCCAGGAGGCGCGCCGCCGCCATTCGGAGCTCAACGACGTGGAGCGGGCCGCGCAGGCCGGCGACGTCATCCGCTGCACGCTGGTGATGCGGCGAGGCGACGAGGTGCTCACCGGGGGGGATGGCG
>OBLU010000677.1_pt1 | contig 31901 bp, 28 predicted proteins | sample 1518681 | NCBI WGS metagenome assembly OBLU01 (sample SAMEA3539304, study PRJEB22396) | soil metagenome | biome: tundra; feature: field; material: soil | place: USA | collected 2010-05 | depth 0.15 m
CGTTCTCGTCACTCAGATCGTGCTGGTATTTCAGATAGTGCAGCGCCACCATCAGCCACGTGGAGATGCCCGGCGCCCCGTGCGTGGGATGATACGTCACTTCCAGCGCCTCTTCAAACGAAACCCAATCTATGCACATCCCCAGACAAACCAGCGGGTGATGCATATCGATTATCCGTTCCAATTCCACTTTGAACAACTTACGCTGTGACTGCTCGGGCTCTCTCTTCGAGCGCATGCTTTTTCCGTAGTTATGGGGCGAATTGGGATTATATCTGGGATAATTATAGCACTGTTGCGTGATGTATACTATTGATTTAAAATGCAGTTACGATATTTTTCATGATCGACGAATTAATCCCGTCTCGCCACCTCAAGGATCGACACGTGTCTAACAAAATTGTCCAACCGCACAGAACTTCCGCTCGGATGCCGGGTTTCCTTGAGTAACATATCCTGCGCGTCTCCGGCGCATGATTAGCTTGACATCACTTTGCCCATGATGTAAGTTTTTGTGGTCTTCATAAGATTCCCCGCAATCAATCGAATGGAAGTGGCATATGATTCCAGTGCAGAGGCTTGGCGCATTTGGGTTGGCCGCGTTGGCGACGATTTTCACTGTTGGAATGCAAGCCCAGGCAGGTGATCCGGCGACGCTAATTCAGGAGAAACTGGTCTCCCAGATCAAGCTCACAAAACCTACTGCCGACCACTCGGACATTGTCACGGATGGTGACGTGGTTGTTTTGCACAAGGACGGGCTGATGATGTGCAGTTCGGCCTCCACCTACGCATTCTCCAACACGTACATCAACGGCGTCCTGGCTGCGAACTATAAGAATCGCGTCAAAGACGCTGTCAAGTCTTTCGGTTTCGGTCGCATTCCTGTATTCGGCAGTGGGGCCAGCCCTACAGACGCTGCAAACAACGGCTGCGCATCCCGGAAGTTTGTCGCCGGAGAGAAGTTCTGGATTACCGGGGTAACCCCTCAAAAGGACGGGATTCTAATCGCCACATTCAGCGATCCCTACCCGGACCCCTCGGGGGATCAGACTCGCTACTACGGAGAGATCAAGTTTCCTTTCGCAAAGGGCTCTGTACCGCCTCCGGATGCATTTGCCAATACCGTGTCAGAAGTAATTACGGTGGTGCCCTCCGATGACAAGGGCGGTCAAGGCGGACAGGGCAACCAAGGTCAAGGTGGTCAACCGGCACCGGCCGCCGCACCATCGGCTCCTCCTGTGGCGCCGATGGCCGACATTGCGCCGCCGCCGCCACCGGCAGATACGCCGCCGCCTACAATTTCAATCGGCCAAACCAAGGCGCAGGTGACAACTGCATTCGGCCAACCGGTTAAAACAGCCAAAGTGGGAGTGAAAGAGATCTTCTATTACAAGGATATGAAGGTAACTTTCACCAATGGAAAGGTCAGCAACGTTGAGTAGAGTCCTCGCGCAACTGGAATGGCGCACGGGCTTGGAACAGGAATGAGGATCCGATGACCACGCAACTTCTTCGCAAGGCCATGAGAAATGGTCCAGCAGCAATGATTCTCGCCGGGCTGCTCGGTACAGCCAGCTTGGTTAGCGCAGCCGGTACAACCAAGCCCGCAGCTCCCGCCCCGAAAGCGGCAGCTCCCGCCAAGCCCGCCGGGGGCGGCGGCTCTCATCCTCCTTCCGGTGGCTCGCACACCTCCATGTCCACCGGTGCGCATACGACAACTACGGGTGCCCACACTACCACCACGCACACCACGACTACACACACGACAACAACAACAACCGGCTCTCACACCACCACAACCGGCGGCATGCACACCACAGCGGCCGGTGGAATGCATGGCGGCGGAACACCCGGTGGAGGGCACCCCGGTGGCGCTGGAGGCAATGTCAATCACTCGGCCATCCATGGCAGCGCTGCGCCTCGCGGAAGCAACGAGCACGTCACCAGGAGCGGCGGTGCGGTTCGCACTCGCGCCAATGGCAGGGTCAGCGATGTGCATGACGCCCGCAGAGGCATGGATGTCCATCATGGCCTCGGCGGCGGCCGGAGGGTCTCAGTCGATCGTCCCGGACACGGCCGCATCGTCGCCGAGCGCGGCCGCAGAGGTTACGTGCAGCGTGGCTATGCCTATCATGGTCATGACTTCGGGCGGCGCGCCTACTTCTATAATGGCCACGAATACAACCGCTACTACCACGGATGGGGCTATCGCGGTATGTATATGAACGTCTATGCCCCCGGCTTCTTCTACGGCGCCGGCTTCTACGGTTGGGCATACAACCCATGGGTCGCGCCAATCGCCTTCGGCTGGGGATGGGGAGGCGCCCCTTGGTACGGCCGTTACGGCTATTACTTCCAACCCTATCCGGTGTACCGCTCCGCTGCGTTCTGGTTGACGGATTACATCATCTCCCAGGATTTGCAGGCAGCCTATGCGGCCCACCAGGAAGCATCTGAGGTTGACGGAACTCCCGCCGCGGCAGGAGGTCCACCGGCACTCACCCCCGAAGTGAAAGACATGATTGCTGAAGAGGTGAAGAATCAGATTGCGCTTGAGAACCAGGAAGCCTCCGCAAACACCGGAGGGCAGGATGTCGATCCCGGTTCCAGTGGGATTGCCCGCCTGTTGAGCGACGGTCGTCCACATGTCTTTGTTGCAGGTGGCAATCTGGATGTCACCGATGCATCCGGCCAGGAGTGCGCCGTCAGTGATGGAGATACGCTCCAGCTCAGGACTCCCCCTCCCTCAGACGCAACCACGGCGAACCTGGTGGTCCTATCAAGCAAGGGAACGCCGGAATGCCAGATCTCCCTTACGGTTCAGGTTAGTTTGACTGATCTGCAGGAGATGCAGAACCACATGCGGGAAACCATCGACCAGGGCCTCCAGGATCTGCAGTCCAAGCAGGGCACGGGCGGATTGCCTGCGGCTCCGCCCTCCGCTCAAGCGAAGCCAGTTCAAGCTGCATATGCCTCGGTTGCGCCTCCGCCCGATCCCGGTGATGCCGCCACGATTCAACAGCAGGATCAACAGGGTGACCAGGCCGAAAAGGATGTAACCACAGAGGCGGCCGCACCAGGCGGTGGGGAGGCAAGTGCTGCTCCCGCTTCACCCGCTGCGCCCGCTCAAGTGGCTGCCGCCGACACTCCCGCTTCTCCCGCTGCAGCAGCATCGGTTGAAATGGGACAAACCAAAGACCAGGTGCAGAGGGCTCTTGGCGCGCCTACGCGTGTCGCAGATCTCGGGGCCAAAACCATCTATTACTACAATGGTATGAAAGTCACCTTCAAGGCCGGCAAGGTGAGCGACGTGCAATAACCGGGCAACAAAAACCCGGAGTTTGAAAGCTCCCCGGCGCGGCAATCGAGAGCCGCGCTGGGGAGCTCTCGTTTGCCTCGAATCCTTCTCGCCCTGCTCAGCAGCTTTGCTGTGCACTCTGCCGCGCGACAAGGGCTGTCCGTCTATGCCACTCTATGTAGAACGCACTTACGCACCCGCATTGTGCCATTTGTCGGCTAGAGCAGGTTGATTGCGCGTGCCGGATTCTGGAGATGAATCATGCCGAATGCTTATGATTACGAAGCCATCGCGAAGATGATCGACCACTCCTTGCTTAATCCCTCCCTTACCACCCGGGAACTCGATGAAGGCTGTGCGTTGGCAGTTCGATACAACACGGCAAGCGTTTGCATAATGCCCTACTACCTGGCCCGCTGTGCAGTGTTGCTTGCGGGCACCACGGTCCGCGCCAGCACCACCATTGGCTTTCCGCACGGTGGCCACACCAGGGCCATCAAGCTAGCTGAGGCCCGGCAAGCCCTCAACGACGGCGGAGAGGAACTCGATGTCGTCATCAACATCAGCAAGGCCCGGAGCGGTGATTGGCAGTATGTCCGAAATGAGATCTTCGATCTAACCGAAACCATTCATACCGCGGGAGCAAAGATCAAGGTCATCTTCGAGAACGCCTACCATGACGATGCCTCCAAGATCCGCTTGTGCGAAATATGCGGAGAGATTGGCGTCGATTGGGTCAAGACGTCGACCGGCTACGCTGCCAGTGGAGCGACCCTTCCCGATCTCGAACTCATGCGCAAGCACTCCCCCGCGACCGTTCAAGTCAAAGCAGCCGGTGGGATTCGTGATCTCGATGCGTTGTTGACTGTTCGCGCAATCGGCGTGAGCCGCGTGGGAGCCACTCGAACCGAAGCGATGCTCGAGGATTGCCGGAAGCGCCTCGGCCTTGATCCCATCACTCAGTCGCTTGCACCCGCCGCATCAGGTGCCTATTAGCTATTTGTCAGTTTTACTGGCCCGTGTTTCATGAACTGGCCTTGGATCAGGGCACGAACGCAATTTCAAAAAGCCGCCCTGTGTCAGCGCTCGACTTCAGTCGTGCCAGAAAAGGCAATCAAAGGGGGGCTTTACCCCTGAGGGCCGCCAACTTCCGCCTGCCGGGCCATTTGTGAAACACACTTATAGCAAGCGGGTGCCCCACCCGTTGCGCTTCTGCTTGCACGAAAAAGCCCGGCGAGTGCGCCGGGCCTCTCCAATCCATAGAATCTGTGAGGATCTGTTACGCCAGCAGGCGTTGAACCTTCTCTTCAATCACATCCCGGGGCACAAACCCCACAATCTGGTCGGCCACCTTGCCGCCCTTGAAGAACAGCAGCGCTGGAATTCCCCGAATGCCGAAACGCGACGGAGCGGCGCCGTTTTGGTCAACATTCACCTTGGTCACCTTTAATCTTCCCGCGTAGGCCAGTGCCACCGCCTCCACAGAGGGTGCAATTGCCTTGCATGGCCCACACCACCCGGCCCAGAAATCAACCAGCACCGGCTGCACGCTCTGCAGCACCTCCTGGTCAAACGTTGCGTCACTTACCTCCAACACTCCCGATCCAGCCATGATCCTCCTTGCGGCATCCGTACTGTCTTTAAGTGTACCGGAATCCCTGTTCTCATGAGATGACGCAAGCTGTTGGAAAGTCGCAACCCGCGCTTCAACCACCACCAGCAGCCTGGCAGCCGAGCGCTCAGCTTAGGCTTAGCCCCATCAAAATCCAGACTTCCCCGGTATCCCCTGAAATTGGAGCAAATTAAAGCGCCCGGATCCTGTTAGGATCGCGAGCGCTAGAGCAGCCCTCCCCCAGAACTGCCCACGCTGCGAATCTATGTCTTCTCCGCATGAAAAGCAAGCAATCTTCGGTACTTTGCAAGGTAATTACCAACGGGTGACTATCAATGGAGGCAACAGTTATGGTGCATATATTACCCAAATGATACCCATTGCACCCGCGCTCCCAGCATGTGAGCCTTGGTCTCGTCAGAATCATCCATCCGCTCTGCTTTCAAGAAATTGGCATGCCCCGCCAGGCAGAAAACGACAGATCACCAGCTCAGGCTCGGGCAGCCCTTCGAGCGCCCCCCGGATGGCATTCGAGGCCTCGGCCAAGCTCGCCGCGCTGCCTACCACAACAAGCACGGCAGGCCCCGCCCCGCTCAAAGCCGCGCCCAGAATCCCATGATTCCCCGCCAAAGGCAGCAGCCGCGGCAGAAGCGGGCAAAACTGCGCCCGAAATGGCTGGTGAATGCGGTCTCTCATCGCGACGGCGAGAAGATCGGCCCGGCCCTGGGCAAAGGCAAGTCCGAGCATCGCCACGGACTGAAGATTAGCCACGACGTCGGCACTGGAGTAGCTCCTGGGAAGCACCGCGCGCGCCTTGCTGGTTGCCAGCGGTTCGGCAGGAAGAACCACGATGGCTCGCCACTCGGCCGGAGGAACCACCTGTGCCACGTGCACTCTCGTACCTTCAGAAGCAGCCGCGACAAATCCACCCAGCCAGCAAGCTGCCGCGTTGTCCGGGTGTCCTTCAAGCGCGCACGCTTCTTCGAGAATGCGCTCGGAGCTCCAACCAAGCTGGCCAAAATGCACAGCCAGTGCGATGGCAGCCAACCGGCCAGCCGCGGAAGAGCCGCACCCCATTCCCAGCGGAATCCCGTTCACCATGCGAATCGCCAGCGGAACCACCCGCTTGCTGTGCTCACGCAGCAGCCTCTGGTAGATGCCGAGGATTAAGTTCTCATCGATCCGCCCGCAACGTTCTGAGTCACGCCCCGTCGCTGCAATCGAAAACTCTGCGGCTGGCTCCGCCTCGATCTCCAGAAAGAAATCGAGCGCTACAGCTGCGGAGTCAAATCCGGGACCAAGATTTGCTGAGGTGGCAGGAAGCCGCAGCCGGAAACTCCCGCCGTTCGGCTTTTGATCTTCACTCATCCCACTTTGCCCTTGATCGTCGCCAGCACCGCCTCTGGCGTGGCCTCCACGACAACCGCGTTTCGCCGCAGACTTTCGATTTCTGCCTCTTTGCCGGCCTTCTCCTCATCTTTCAGCAGCGTTCCGCGATGAAAGTCGATGGTGTAGTCGGCGTCTTTCAGGGTGTGTCCTGTCAGCAGCAAAACCACCGTCTCCCCGGAGGCAACAGCGCCTTGAGCGCGCAGCTTCTTCAACCCTGCGAGCGTTACAGCCGAGGCCGGCTCACAGCCCAGCCCTTCCGACCCCAACTCGGCCTTGGCAATGGCAATCTCTGCTTCGGTCACATCGAGGCACCAGCCGCCCGTATCCTGAATCACGCGCGCGGCCTTACGCCACGAGGCTGGATTGCCAATGCGGATGGCCGTGGCGCGTGTGTGCGCCTCAACTGGCTCCATCTCCGCGCCATGATTGTCGGCAAAGCTGCGCACTAGCGGATTCGCCCCCACGGCCTGGATCACTGAGATCCGCGGCACCCGTGCCACGAGCCCAAGCTCGCGCATCTCGCGGAATCCCTTCCCGAGCGCGGAACTGTTCGCCAGGTTGCCGCCCGGCACAATCAAGTGGTCCGGCACGTTCCAATCAAAGGCTTCTGCGATTTCAAAGGCCGGCGTCTTTTGCCCTTCCAGTCTGTAGGGGTTCACCGAATTGAGCAGGTAAATATGCGCTTCCTTAACCACCTGCGTCAGCACACGAACACACCCGTCAAAGTCCGTCTTGATCTGGCAGGTCACAGCGCCGTAGTCCATGGCCTGCGACAGCTTGCCCCAGGCAATCTTTCCCTCCGGAATCAGCACCAGGCTGCGCAACCCCGCGCGCGCTGCGTACGCGGCCATGGCAGCCGATGTGTTTCCCGTCGACGCACAGGCCACCCATTTAAACCCGCGCTCCTTGGCAACACTCAGCGCCGTGGTCATGCCGGTGTCTTTAAACGACCCAGTCGGATTCATTCCCTGGTGCTTGGCAAAAAGCTGGTCGATCCCCAGCGCCTTCGACGCGCGAGGCAGGTGATAAAGCGGCGTATTGCCCTCCTGCAGGGTCACCGCATTGGCAAAGTTGTCCAGAATCGGCAACATTTCACGGAATCGCCACACGCCGGAACGGTCGAGCGCCTCGGAAGAGCAACGCCGCTCCCGCCACAGCCACTTCAGCGCGCCCGCGTTGGGCCGGTCATGCCCCTTCCGCTCAACCCAGCCGGGATACTCAACTTCAAACAGTTCCCCACAGAGCGAACAACGGAAGTCGGGGCTCGTGGTCGCGCCGTCCACCCTCGTCCCGCATCCAAAACAGCGTAATTGATGCAAATTGTCGTTCATCTCGCGTTTTTGTCTTTCATACCTGTTGTTAGCCTATCAGCGCCCGGCGCCGTTTGCCCCGCAGGTAGCACTGAAACCGCATGGAGCCGTCCAAGCCGGGCCGGTCGCCGGCGGCGCGGGCTTCGGACCGGGACGGCCCGCTAGGGCTGTTCTGAAATGCCTAATTTGCAGCTATGACCAGGAGTGTTGCGTCATCCCGAAACTGGGCGCTGCAAAAGCCCGTCACCTCTGCGAGCAGCAGCCGATTCAACTCGCCCGCAGAGAGCGTTGCGTTCGCCTGTGCAAACGTTGCAATCCTCGTTTCTTCGAACTCCCGTCCGGCAGAATCTTCCGCTTCCGTGATCCCGTCGGTAAACAGCAGTAACCGATCCCCTGCCCTCATCTCGACGATCGAGTCCTCGTACTTCCAGTCTGGAAATACGCCGAGCACAGCGCCGCCCTGTTCAAGGGTCCGCACCGAGCCGCCTGAAACATGGATCGGGTAAAGATGCCCTGCATTGCTGTACTGAAACGTGTGCGCTTCGCCATCGAGGATCCCGTAGAGGAAGGTCACAAACTTTCCTGTCGCAATGTTTTCGTGCAGCAACCGATTGACTTTTCCGCACACTCCGGCAGGACTCTCCGTTGCGCTCGTAAACGCTCGCAGCGCGGCCTGCACATTGGCCATCAGCAGCGCGGCCGACACGCCCTTTCCCACAACATCCGCGATACAGATTCCCAGTCGATGGTCGTCGAGTCGGAGCACATCGTAGTAGTCTCCACTCACTGACCGCGCCGGTTGCCATGCCCCAGCAACCTCAAATCTTTCAATCTGCGGAATCTCTCCGGGCAGCAACGACTGCTGGATCTCCCGAGCACGCTCGAACTCCTGCTCCTGCATTTCAAGCCGCGCAGCGCCCCGTTCCACGGATTGCTGTAACTCGCTGTTCCGCCGCTCAAGCTGTTCTTTTGCGGTGTGGTAGAGAAACGAGAGAATGCCGAAGACGCAGGTGATCAGATAGGGAAACTTCCATCCCGTCAGTATCTGATGGGAAAGCGTCTGCGGGGTGGGCGGAGCAATCAACCACACGATCGCGCTCGAAATCACGTAGATAGGGATCGCCAGCACAAAGAGGATTGGCAGAAAAATCAACCAGTTGTAAGGGAACGGCCTTGGCCGATAAATAAAACTCAATTGATTAGATGCGGGGGTCAGGAAGTTCCCAATACACAGTGAGTACAACAAGACCGTTGCGGGATTGATCTGCTGTCCGTTGGCCCAGAAAACGGCGCCGGCCACTGCCGAATCGCGATGTAGAGAATTTGCAGCCGAAAGAATCGAATCAGAGATTGGCCGTTCACGTTCACACCACACTGTCTACGCTTCCACCAAGCGAACCACCCATTCTATTCCAACAATCAAAAACCCACGAGAACAGGCTCCCTCTCCAGCCGGATCCCGAATCGGTCCTCAACCGCATCAGCAATCTCGCTGGCCAAACCAAGCACCTCTGCTGCGCTCGCTCCGCCCCGATTGATCAGCGCCAACGTATGCCGCGACGAGATGCCAGCAGCGCCCACAGCATATCCCTTTACGAATCCTGATTGCTCAATGAGCCAGGCCGCGGGCACCTTCACCCTGCCCGCATTTTCAGGTCCCGCCCCCGCCGGAAACCGAGCCGGCTCCTTCTCGCTGCCCGCAGCGATTCGCCGCAACTGCTCCTCAGTAACTACCGGATTCTTGAAGAAACTGCCTGCGCTGCGGCAATCCGGATCGCCCTCCACCAAAAGCATTCCCTTGGTTTGCCTTACCTTCCGGACGATTCCCGCCACTTCGGCCAGGCTCGGTTGCCCCCCGCCTGCCTTGCCCTCCCGAAGCGCCCGCAGTAAATCCGCATACCTCAACGTGGGCTCTCCGCCTGGAGTGAGGCGATAGTCAACCCGAGTCACGATATAGCGATCGCGATCCGCCGAGTTGAAGCGGCTGTGACGGTAAGCAAAGCCGCACTCTGATGCCGAGAACTCGACAAACACTTGCTCCTTCAAGTCGAAGCCCCGCACCAGCTCGATTGCGGAAGCAACCTCCTGCCCGTAGGCGCCGACATTTTGCACCGGAGTTCCGCCCACCGTTCCCGGAATGCCCGCCAGGCACTCGACGCCCGCGCAGTTGTCCTGCAGCGTGCGCTCGACAAAGTCGTCCCAGTCCTCGCCCGCGAATGCCCTGTAGACCTGTTGGCCCATCGCGCTCGGTCGCCCCAAGGCAGCTTCGTCCGCCCCCACTTCCGCCTCGACCACGTCGACCCCGCGCAGACCCACCCGCAGCACAAGTCCATCGAATCCTGAATCTGACACCAGCAGGTTGCTGCCGCCGCCCAGCACAAAAAGCGCAAGCCCGCGCTCCCGTGCCCAGGTCGTCGCTTCAACGATCTCCTCCTCGCTCGTAGCTTCGACAAACCAGCGCGCCGGGCCACCGATGCCAAAGGTGGTGAAGGGTGCTAACGGCTCGTTTTCCTTAGTGATCATCGGATAAAGGCTACACCCTGTTCTTGGTTAGAGGGGAATTAGCTATAGAATGGAAACAGGCAACTTCCCAGCCGGAGGCATACATGTATCCAGAATTGATGGTAATTCCTATGCGCGAGGAGTTGGTCCGCGCAGGTATCAACGAAACCCGCACCGCCGAAGACGTCGATGCGGCGCTGGCTCAACCCGGCACAACCATGTTGGTGGTCAACTCCATCTGCGGCTGCGCAGCCGGCAAGATGCGCCCCGGCGTCCGCCTCGCCCTCGGCAACTCAACCAATCTGCCTGACCACAAAATCACCGTGTTTGCCGGCCAGGACCACGAAGCCACGCAGCGCGCCCGCAGCTACTTTGAAGGCAACCCGCCAAGTTCCCCCGCCATTGCGATCCTGCGCGACGGCAAGCTGGTCTACCTCATGCAGCGTTATGTCATTGAGCAGTCCACCGCCCAGCAAATTGCCGGTGAGCTTGTCCGCGCCTTTGACGAGTTCTGCGCCAAGACCACGGCGTAATTCAGACCTTTCGGATGGGGCCTGGATATTGCGCGATCAGCGGATCGGCAGTCAATAGCGTGATCCCTTCGACCATTGCCTGAGCTATCAGGATGCGGTCGAAGGGATCTTTGTGTATGGGCGCAAGAGAGTCAACGGCAACCGCGTGCTGGCCGAAGACCGGTAACTCCTCAATCCCATCATCCAGCATTGCGCGCCGCAGAACTCTTGGGTCAAACTGAAATCCCTTCTTTCCAAGACCACGCTTGATTGCAATTTCCCATAGGCTTACGGTGCTGAAAAGGAGCCTGTTTTGGCGGTCTTCAAGAAGAGAGCGCGCCTGCACTGAAAGTCGCTCTTGTTTGAAAAAAGCCCACAAAGCCAAATGCGTGTCAAGGAGAAATTTCATTCCTTGTCCTTGCCAAGCATCAACTCCTCAATCTCTTTATCCAACTGCTTGTCGATCTCATCGAAATCATCCGGTATCTTATACATTCCCTCCAGACCGCCAAGCCGACGCTTTGCAGTGGCCTCGGGCGTATCCAGTCTGATGACCTTGACCTTCGGCTTACCCGCCTTGGCAATGATGAAAGATTCACCTTGCTCGGCCTCATCTACGAGCCGAGAGAGGTGGGTCTTCGCTTCATGAATATTGATGGTCCGCATCGCACCCCCAAATGAACTAAGTCTACTTAGTTTAGTTCAACTTTAAGCAGAGTGCAACAATCGGCCCAGAACCCGTCACGGCCTCCCCTGCGGGAGGCCGTGCCGCTCTTGAGCCCATCTTCAAAGAATCAGTCGCCTTCAGCCGCCTTCGGCAACGCCTGCACCTTGCTGTGCTTGATGGAATACAGAAAATATACAACCATCCCGATCGCCAGCCAGACCACCAGACGAATCCAGTTCGCTTTCCCCAGGCTGATCATCATCGTCAGATTGAATGCAACCCCAAGAGCTGGCACAACCGGCAGCTTCCCACCAAAGTAGATTCCCGGCGTACGGAAAGGTCGAGGCTGATCGGGTGCCGTAAAGCGTAGCACGACAATCGATACGCAGACCATAACGAAGGCCAGCAGGGTGCCTATGTTGACCATCTTTCCAATGTTATCGATGGGCGTCACCGATCCAACCGCCGCCGCAAGGCAGCCCACGAGAATCGTGTTCTTCCAGGGCGTGTGAAACCTGGGATGAATTGCAGCAAAAAACTTCTTCGGTAGCAGTCCGTCTGAAGCCATTGCATAGAGAACGCGCGTCTGGCCGATCAGCATTACCAGCATCACCGAAGTGAGCCCGGCCAGTGCGCCGCAGGTGACAATGTTCCCGGCCCATCCCACGTTATGATCCAGGAATGCGTGCGTAAGAGGTGCTTCCACGTTCACTAGTTTCCAAGGGACCATACCTGTGAGCACTGCTGCAACGGAGACATACAGAATCGTGCAGATCAGCAGCGAAAGAATGATGCCAATGGGAAGGTCGCGCTGAGGGTTCCTTGCCTCCTGCGCTGTGGTCGAAATCGCATCGAAGCCGATATACGCAAAAAAGATGTAGCCTGCAGCAGCACTGATCCCGGCAAATCCGAAGGGCGCAAACGTCGTCCAGCTATGTCCCCAGTAATCCGGATGAATGTACTTGATTCCCAGTCCAATCACGAACAGGACAACTGTGACCTTGATGAACACGATCGTCGAGTTGAACTTTGCGCTCTCCTGAATCCCTATGACAAGAATCGTTGTGATCACCAGCGCGATCACAAATGCCGGCACATTGAACCCGATATCGATTCCAAAAATTTGCGGAGCATTCAGAAGCGCATGCGCGCGGGCCATGAGGTCAGCCGACGGCGCCGTCAGCAACTTGTCCAGCGCACCCACAAATTCAGGGGAGCCAGGAACAATCCCCGGATGCGTCTGAGTCACGATATCCCGCGCGATAGTCTTTTGCGCAGTAGCCATGCCGGTCCAGTGGTCATAACTCAGCCAAAGCGGCAAACGGATCCCGAAGATCTTCAAGAACTCGACGAAGTTGTTTGACCAACCCGAAGACACTGTACTTGCCCCCATGGCGTATTCCAGCGTCAGGTCCCAGCCGATAATCCATGCGAAGATCTCACCCAACGTGGCGTAGGCATAGGTATACGCCGACCCAGCGAGCGGAATCATCGCCGCAAACTCTGAGTAGCAAAGCGCGGCAAACGCGCACCCCAGCCCTGAAAATACAAAGGAGAGCGTGAGGCTCGGTCCCGCGTAGTGCGCGCCCAGCCCAGACATCACAAAGATGCCCGCGCCGATCACCGCGCCAACGCCTAGCGCTGTAAGCGATACCGGACCAAGCACCCTCTCCAGATGTTCTGTGCCCTCTTCCTTGGCTTCTGAAATGATCAGGCTTAAAGGCTTCCGTTTGAATAGATCCGCCATGCGAATAGGCTACTCCTTCAACTGAGGGTCAAACTGTTTCAGATTTTCTCCGCGAGGACCAGAAGACATATACGGGGATGCCCAACAACACCAAAACCAGGCCTGGCCACGTGTACTGGGGCTTGTATCGCAATAATACGACACAGATTCCGGATGCCAACACAATATAGAGCGCCGGCAGTACTGGATAACCCAGCGCTCTGTAAGGCCGTGGCGTGTTCGGTTTCTTGAAGCGCAAAACAAACAGGCCCACGATCGTCAGGATGTAAAACACCAGCACCGCGAAAGTGATGTAGTCCAGCAACTGGCCGTAAGAGCCTGAAATGCAGAGCACCGTTGCCCACGCCGCCTGTACCAGTAATCCCGCAACAGGCGTCTTGAATCGCGGATGCAGTTTGCCCACAGATTTGAAGAACAGTCCGTCGCGGCTCATGGCATAGTAGACACGCGCTCCGGCCAGCGTCATTCCGTTGGCACAGCCAAAAGTTGAAACCAGAATGGCCGCGGCCATAAGCCACGCGCCGCCGGAGTGAAACACCTGTTCCAGAACCGCCGTAGCAACGCGATCCTCAGCCGCGTTCTGCACACCCCTCGCCATCACCGTGTGCCCGTTCGGATCCCCATGCATGGGCAACACCAGGATGTAAGCAACCGACACCAGAAAGTACACCCCCAGCACAAACCCTGTGCCCAGCACCAGCGAGAGCGGGATATTGCGCTTGGGATTCCTCACCTCGCCCGCAGTAAATGTAATGTTGTTCCACGCGTCGGCGGAGAACAGCGACCCCACCTGCACCACGGCCAGAATCACCAGCAGATTCACCAGGACGATTGGTCCCCCGACACCCACCTGCACAGGATGCAACGAGTTCCAATCGGCATTCTTCCAAAACTGGTTCCAGCCGGGGCCGAAATTCGCATCCCAGGCCGTTGCGTTACGTCCCACCGTAAACCCCAACAGAATCAGGGCCGCCAGCGACAATGCCTTCGCCGAAGTAAATACGTTCTGGATCAGCGCGCCCAGCTTCACACCAAAGATGTTCACTACGGCTAGAAACACGACGATGAAGATGCCGGTCAGGTTGGCCGTGCTGACTCCGATCTCCATGTTGCCCAGCACCATCGGTCCCACCTTCAGCGGTGGAACATGGGCAATGTGCCAAAGCCAGTGCGTCGTCGAAATAGCAGGAGAAAAGACTCCAAGAAACTTACCAAAGGCCACGCAGACGGCAGCGATCGTGCCCGTTTGGATCACCAGGAAGAGCGTCCATCCGTAGAGAAAACCCCACAGCGGCCCCAGCGACTCGCGCAGATAAACATACTGGCCGCCGGCCTTGGGCATCATGGCCGCCAGTTCCCCGTAGCTCAGCGCTGCGGTCATCGTCATTACGGCGGTCACGACCCACGCGCCCAGGTAAAGCGCCGGAGAGTTCGTTCCCCGCGCAATGTCCGCGCCCACAATAAAAATGCCGGACCCGATCATGGATCCGATCACCAGCGCGGTCGAGCTGAAAAGGCCAAGACTCTGCACCAACTTGGGAGCGTTGGGCGAATCAGCGGCCTCGTGAATGGAGGTGTGCCCTGAAGTCGTCACTTACACAGAGTTTTAGCGGATTTGGGTGAGGATGTCTTTAGTTTTCTCAAAGTGTCCAGATTCAGCACACGATTGCTCTCAGCTCAAGGCGTGATTCGGTCCAAGCTTTCCTGCTCATCCCAACTCTGCCACCCACCTGCGATACTCCGCCCCCGGATCCGATTGACGAAAAAGCGCCTCGGCAACTGCCACCACATCCGCTCCTGCCGCCAGCACTTGAGCTGCGGTAATCATAGTAATCCCGGCAACGCCCACCAGCACCCGGTCCGGTCCAGCCTCGGCACGCAACCGGCGTACTCCTTCAACCCCAATTGGCGCCTTTGAGGTCTGTTTGGTCCTTGTCGCAAAAACAGGACCAATCGATAGGTAGTCAACCGGAGCCGAAACAATGCCCTCAACCAGCGCATCACCGCCGCCAAAGGTCCCCACGATGCGGTCTGGCCCCAACAACCTGCGGGCTTCCTCTGGCGTCAGGTCCCCTGCATCCACGTGCACACCATCAAACCCCACTCCTTGAACCAGATCAACCCGGTCATCGAGAATCAGCTTCACCTTACCGGCAGGAAGCGCATCACGAAGGACCTCCGCATCGGCCTTGACCTCGTCTTCAGCCCCAATCTTGTTCCGGTACTCCAGCAACACAACTCCAGCCTCAGCCAATGACCCGCCAAGTCTGCGTAGGAATTCACTTCGTCCTATCAAAGGAATAATCGAAGCATCAAGAATGGGATAGATTTTCGGAAAGGATCTAGGCATAAGACAAGGTTAGTGGATCAGAAAGCAGGGACAAGTTCAAACATCCGATCCCTTGTCCCTGGTCCCTGTTCCCTGCCTTACTGATCCCTGTTCACTGTCCCACTGTTCCCTGTCCACTGCCTTCCTACATCGAGCTATCCGCCGAAGGCCCATACATTCCAGGAATCGGCTTGTCGAGCAGCCGCACATACACGCCCAACTGTGCGCGGTGGTGAATCATGTGGTTCAGAACCCATGTCCGCCAGACCCCATATTTCGAATCGTCTATCCAGGCCTGACCGCCCGCCACGAACTTCCAGTTCTTATCCCACTCTTCCGGCCTCAGCTTAGACAGCGCCTCCTTTGCCTTGGCAACATCCCTGTCGAACCGCTCCAGCATGGCTTCCTTAGATGCAGGAAAGTATTGTTCAAATTTGTGATCAGGCGCAAACTCCAGCTTGTCTGTGGTGAGGGTCGAGATGGCCCACTCCCCAGAAGTCTCTGAAATATGACCAGCTAACCGCCCCAGGCTCATGGATTTGGCGTGCGGCTTAAAGGTGAAATCGGCGTCTGCTGGAATCGCTTCCAACAGCTTCCGCGTGCTGGCAGTCTCTCTGTCAAATTCTGCAATGAGTTCTTTTTGATAGTCCATTCTGCAACCTCCCGTGTTGCGAAACAAGCATAGCGCAATTGCGAATGAATAGGCGAAGAAAAAGCGATTGTATTTTGGGTATTTTTCTGCCTGTATCTTCCCCGCCTCAGCCGCCCAACCCAGTCCAACCCTGACTCACTGCGGCAGGCCAAATGCGATATACGCCCCACCCACTGGCCCCTTCGGGGCGCGCCCCCCACTCGCCGCGATCACCACAAACTGCCGCCCATCGATCATGTAGGTTGAGGGCGTAGCCACCCCGGCAAACGGAAGTTCAGTCTCCCAAAGCAATTCACCGGTCCCGCTGTCGAATGCGCGAAACTTGTGGTCATAGACCGTTGCCCCGATAAAGACCACGCCTCCCGCCGTCACAATCGGTCCGCCATAGTTCTCGGATCCCGTATTCTTCAGTCCATCGCGGGCCAGGTCCGGATATTCACCCAGTGAGATCTTCCACAGATACTTGCCTGTCTTCAGGTCAATCGCGTTCAGCGTTCCCCACGGCGGCGCAATCGCTGGATACCCGTCCGGGTCCAGAAACTTGCGATAGCCGGTGAAGGTGTAATCCTCATGCCCATACTCCGACGCGGGCGCCAGTTCCTTCGCGTCCGGCTCGTCTTCCTTGCGCAGGTAAACCATCAGAGCAGCCAGCTTTGCCTCGTCCAGGTTCGTCGAAGGAGGCATTCGACCCGTCCCTTGCATGATTGCGTCTCTCAGCTTCTTGTCTGTCAGGCGCTTCCCCACGTCAACCAGCGACGGAAAAGTGGGCGGCGCTCCAGTTCGGTCCACGCCATGGCAAACAGCGCACTGGTCCTGGTACAGCTGTCCGCCCTGGCTGGCGCTGTGCGCCGACGCGATCAGCCCGCCTGTCCATGCCATCTCGGTAGCGTTCACATAGAGAACATTCGTCGCCCGATCGATGGCCGGTCCGCCCCATTCCGCGCCTCCGTCGAAACCCGGAAAAATCACCGTCTGCTTGCCCACAGCGAACGGAATAAATTGCCCGTCGCTGTTGAAGGTGCGGAATTGCTTCACAGCCCACTCGTGCGCCTCCGGGGTGCGCCAAGTCAGCATCTCTTCCGTCAACAGCTGCCGTGCAAACGGCTCAGGCACATCGGGCGCAGGCTGAGTCGGCGAGGTGACTTCACCAGGCACGGTGCTCGCTGGGTAAGAATGCTCGCGTACAGGAAACAGAGGCTTTCCACTAACCCGGTTGAAGAGGTAGAGATAGCCTTGCTTCGTAGTTTGCGCCAGGGCATCCACCGTCTTGCCGTCGCGCTTCAAGGTAAACAGCGCAGGAGGCGAAGGGAAATCTCGATCCCAGATGTCGTGGTGCACACCCTGAAAGTGCCACAACCGCTTCCCTGTCGCAGCGTCCAGCGCAAGCAGCGTGTTGGCGTAAAGGTCGTTGCCCACGCGATCGCCGCCATAGAAATCAAAGACCGCCGAGCCTGTGGGCACATAAACGATGCCCCGCGCTGCGTCCAGCGCCATACCCGCCCAGTTGTTCGCCGCCCCAGCCGTCTTCCAGGCCCCCGCCGGCCATGTCCCATAGCCAGGCTCGCCCGGATGCGGAATCGTATGGAAGCTCCAGCGCAGCTTGCCCGTCCGCACATCGAAAGCACGCAAATCCCCCGGCGGCGCTGGATGCGTTTCTGGGTTGCGCCCTCCCACAATAATCAGGTCCTTGTAGATGATCCCCGGCGTAGTCAGCACAATGGATTGTTGCTCGAACTCCCCGCGCAGATGCTTGCGCAGATCAATCCGCCCCGACTCACCAAACGAGTCCACCGGCTGTCCCGTCGCGGCGTCCAGGCAATACAGAAAGTTCATTACCCCGGCAAAAATGCGGCCCCGTTTGCCGTCTGCCCAATACGTCATCCCGCGTGCCGGCTGCGTCCCGCGAACGCCCGCGTCGAACTTCCACTTGAGTGTGCCGCTAGCCGCGTCCAGCGCCACAATCTTCTGCGTCGGTGTGTATGCGTAAAGTGTCCGCCCCACAATCAGCGGGTTATCCTGGATTCCGCCCTTTTCGCCGGTATCAAAGCTCCATGCAACTTCGAGCTGGTTCACATTCGCGCGGTTGATCTGCGTCAGCTTCGAATAGTGTTCGCCATCCGCCCCGCCGTTGTAGACCGGCCAGTCAGTTGTGCTCTGCCCCGTGCATACCCCACACCAGAGAGTTGCATGAATCGAAACAAGAACGATGCTCAGGCCAATCTTCTTCACGCAGCTTCCTCAACGTGCATAGCTTTCCTTGCCGCTCCGGTTCGCAGGTCCACCGCGCCCCTTCTCCAGTTGCCGAGCCAGCATACCTGAACGCAGCACCAAATGCGAAGCACAACGCCCGGTCTCCTTCTCCGAGCAATTCAGAGCGCTACAATCCATACCAGCCATTGTTGAATAAGTCACTCCATGGAGTGGAAAGTCGCATTTGAAACGATCCTCCCTTTTTCCGGCTGTTTCAATCGTGCTGGCCTTCGCTCTCGCCGCACAGACTCCCGGACCCGCCCCGCGTTTTGATTCTTTTCAGATCATCGGTCCCGGCGGCGGCGGAACCACGATTGGCCCCGTGATCAGTCCCCACGATCCCTCCATTGTCGTGGAGCACTCCGACATGACCGGCAATTACATTACGCTCAATGGCGGTGCCTCCTGGCGCATGTTCAATCTGCGCACCGGTATCAACGCCTTCGCCTTCGATCCCCACAACCCCGGCCGCATCTATGCGGGAAGCGCCGCTCTCTGGCGGAGCGACAACAGCGGCCGAACCTAGCGTATGATCTTCCCCAATCCAGCCAGCAAGACCCTCGAACATCAAAATGGCGACCACGCCGACTACAGCCTGACATCCAGCGACCGCAGCTACACCTCCGGCCTCAACATCAATCAGATTGCTGTCGGCCCGAAAGACTCAAGCGTGATTCATATCGTCTGCACCGGGCCCCAGGGCGGCGGGACCCGGCTCCTCATCTCGAATGACAGCGGCGCCACCTTCCTCAAGGAGGCCGAATACCCATCGGACCAGATCATCCTGCTTGCCTACGCCGACGGCGCTCCGCTGGTCATTGGCTCCATGGGCGTGTTCCGTGGCCGTTCTGCCTCTGCGAAACCAATCGCAGGGCCCAGCGAGAAGATCGTCAACGCCACCGCCGGTGAGTTAAACGGCAAAACAGTTCTGTATGCAACCACAGTCAAAGGAACGCTGTCTGTCTCCGAAGATGATGGCGAAACCTGGCAATCCAGAACCCCGGCACTCGGCCAGGAATCCGGAAAATTTGGTGCCATCGCCGCGTCTGCCCACCATGGCCAAACCGCCTATGTGGGCTTCCGCGGTCTGAAACTCGGCGATAGCCCTGACAATCTCTACAACGGAATTGTAGAGACCGCCGATGCAGGCCGGCACTGGTCGATCATCTTCCGCGGGTCCACGCAACCTGCATTGAATCTGGATGCTTCCTGGATCGAACAGTGCGCGGTTGGAACGGATTGGGGAACCGACAAGAGCATCATCTTCGACGCTCCATACAGCTTGGCAGTAGCCCCCGGCAACCCCGACATCTGCTACGCCACTGACCTCTTTCGCACCTACAGGACGCTCGATGGAGGCGCGACCTGGGCGCAAGTCAATTCCGTGCGCCTGACGGACAATCATTGGACAACCCGCGGCCTCGACGTGACCACTGCCTACGGCGTGCAATTCGACCCCTTCGACCCCAGTCACATCTTCATCGACTACACCGAGATCGGCGCCTTTCAAAGCACGGATGCAGGCCAGTCCTGGCAGTCGGCCACCAACGGCATTCCCGACGCATGACGCAACACAACCTACTGGCTCGCCTTCGATCCACAGGTGAAAGGCGTCATGTGGGGATCCTTTAGTGGAATACACGACCTGCCCCGCCGCAAGATGTGGCGGCATGGAGATTTTCTTGCCAGAGCCAAGGGAGGCGTCGCCGTTTCCACCGATGGCCGTCGGACATGGCTCCCGTCAAGCTCCGGCATGCGCGAAACAGCCGTCACCCACGTGCTGCTCGATCCCGCCAGCCCACCCGGGCAACGCATACTCTATGCTTGCGGATTTGGCGTGGGCGTATATAAGTCAACAGACAACGGAAAAACCTGGCAACTCAAGAATCACGGAATCACTGAGACAGACCCCTTCACCTGGCGCATGGTGCGCGCCAAGGATGGGACTCTCTATCTCATTCTTGCCCGCCGCAACGAAGGCAATATCGACGATTCAGGCGGAGATGGCGCGCTCTACAAATCCGTCGATGGCGCCGAGAACTGGACGAAGGTGAAGCTGCCGCAAAGCGTAAACGGACCCAATGGCCTCGCGCTTGATCCACGAGACAATAGCCGCATGTATCTGGCCACCTGGGGAAAGGAGCGAGCAGGCGTGGACAAGGGGCGGCGGTGTCTATCTTTCTACCGACGCCGGCGCAACCTGGAAGCCAATCTTCATCCAGTCGCAGCACGTTTACGATGTCACCATCGATCCCAACGCGCCGGACACGCTGTACATTTGCGGCTTCGATGCAGCCGCATACCGCTCCATCGACGCAGGCCTTAATTGGACGCGCATTCAGGGCTACAATTTCAAGTGGGGCCACCATGTGATCGTCGATCCCAACGACGCCTCAAAGATCTACATCACCACGTATGGCGGAAGTGTCTGGCATGGCCCGGCCGCCGGCGATCCAAATGCGGTTGAGGATAGTCTGACGCCTCTCCCGATCGCGCATCAGCGCCTTCGCAAGCCCGGCGTCGATTGAGATTCGGCTTGTCGCTGCCTATTCGGCCTTCGGCGCCAGGAATCGCTCCATGAACTTGGTGTCGAAATCTCCGGCACGAAAGCTCGCGTCCGCAAAGATCGCCTGGTGCATCGAGATTGATGTCTCAATTCCCTGCACCACAAACTGGCTCAACGCGCGCTCCATCTTGGCGATCGCCTCTGCGCGATCGACTCCATGCACAATCAGCTTCGCAATCAGCGAATCGTAGTAGGGCGGAACCACGCCCTCTGCGTACTGCGCCGTATCCACCCGCACGCCGTTGCCCCCCGGCACGTTGAATGCCGTAATCTTGCCAGCTGACGGTGTGAACTTTTGCGGATGCTCAGCGTTGATGCGGCATTCGATGGCATGCCCGCGCATCTCGATCGTGGCAGGCAAAATCGCGTCCAACCTCTCCCCGGCCGCAATGCGCAACTGCGCCTTCACCAGGTCGATCCCGGTAATCGCCTCGGTCACAGGATGCTCCACCTGGATGCGCGTATTCATCTCGATAAAGTAGAGCTGCCTGTCCTCGTCCATCAGGAACTCCACCGTCCCCGCATTCTGGTAGCCGATGTCGGTCAGGCACCGGCACAGAGTGCGGCTCAATTCCTCGCGGAGCTTGGGTGTCACCTGCAGTGAAGGTGCCTCTTCAATCAGCTTCTGATGGCGTCGCTGAATGGAGCACTCGCGCTCGAAGAGGGTCGTCACGTTGCCATGTTCATCGGCCAGGACCTGGAACTCGATGTGCCTGGGCTGCTCAATGAACTTCTCCATGTACAACTCGCCATTGCCAAACGCATTGGCCGCTTCCGTGTTTGCCGAGTGAAACAGATTCGGCAGCTCTTCCGCGGAGCGCACGATCCTCATCCCGCGTCCGCCGCCGCCGGCCTTGGCTTTCAGAATCACCGGGTAGCCAACTTTCTTGGCCCAGTCCTGCGCTTCCTCCGTCGTAGCAATCACGCCATCGGAGCCGGGCAGAATGGGCACCTTGGCTCTCTTCATCGCCTGGCGCGCCTTCTCCTTCTCACCCATCAGCCGCGTAACCTCAGGCGGGGGCCCGACGAACTTGATGTTTGAGGCCCGGCACACTTCAGCGAAGTTCGCGTTTTCACTCAACAGCCCATAGCCAGGATGGATGGCGTCCACATCGGCAATCTCGGCGGCTGAAATCACAGCCGGCACATTCAAATAGCTGTCTGCCAGGCGCGGAGGCCCAATGCAAATAGCTTCGTCGGCAAATCGGACATGCAGCGAATTGCGGTCGGCCTCGCTGTAAACGGCGACAGTGCGGATGCCGAGTTCCCGGCAGGCGTTCAGAATGCGAAGCGCGATCTCTCCACGATTTGCAACCAGTACCTTACGAAACATTCAGGACCCTTAGAAGCGAGCTTGGTGTTGTTGTCGGAGTTGGCGGCGTTAGCCAGGATATCGGGTCAACCGGGTCAGCGGACTTGGCGTGACAGAATCTGCTAACTCCGCCTGCGACACCATTCCCGCAAATGCCCCTGTCCCCTACCCCAGCCGGACAGAAAAGAGCGGCTGCCCAAACTCGATGGGCTGTCCGTTGGAACAAAAAGATTTCACAATCTCGCCAGCGGCGTCGGATTCAATTTCGTTCATCAGCTTCATCGCTTCGACGATGCAGATCACCTGGCCCTTGTCCACGTGTTCCCCTGAAGAAACGAAAGGCGAAGCTCCCGGCGAAGGAGAGCCGTAGTAGGTGCCAACGATTGGTGACTTGACCAGGTGCAGTCCCGCATCCGGGTCCGCTTGAGGGGTCTCTGCCGGCGGAGGAGCGGCGGCATTCGGGGCGGTTGGCTGAGCCGAAGCCGCTCGTGCATTGGCCAGCAGCCCCGCCAAATCCGACACTCCCGCCTGCGTACTAAGAGGCTGCTCAAACTTGAGCAGGACTCGTGTTTCACCCCGGTCCCACTCGAATTCGGCTACCTGATTCTCCTTCAGGAAGTCGATCAGTTGTTGCAGTTCCTGAATATCTTCTGGATTCAGTGGATTCATTCGTTCCTTAACTCTCCCTCATGCTGCGGGGACGAGCGGTTTCAAAGTTCGATCAGCGCCTTGGGAGCAGGAGTAAGCACCTGCCCTCCGGTTCTGGTTACAGCCACCATATCCTCGATGCGAATCCCGTACAGACCCGCAAGATAGATTCCGGGCTCAATCGTCACGACCATGCCCGTCGCCAGCCTGGTCTTCTGTCCCGCCCCAATGCGTGGCGACTCGTGAATCTCCAGGCCGACCCCGTGGCCGGTTGAATGCGTAAAAGCCTCCGCCAACCCCGCCCTGCGCAGCACACTGCGGGCGGCTTCATCCACCTCGCCACAACTTGCGCCTGGAGCCACTGCGGCTACACCTGCCTCTTGAGCCTCCAGCACTGCCTGGTATGCATCCCGCTCGTCGGTCCTGGGCTTGCCCAGGTACACGGTGCGGGTCATATCTGAGCAGTAACCTTTGAGGATAACACCGAAGTCGAGCGTCAGGAATCCTCTCCGAGGCAGCGCGGCAGTGGTGGCTCGTCCATGAGGAAGGGCCGACCGCACACCCGAAGCAACGATGGTCTCAAAGGACATTCCCTCAGCACCCTGCAGCCGGGCCCGGTGTTCCAGCGCCGCAGCCACCTCAACCTCTGCAATGCCCGGCCGGATGAACCCCAGGATTTGTTCAAACAGCTTGCAGCCCAGCAGCGCTGCCTCGCTCATCACCGCCAACTCGTCTTCATCCTTCACCTGCCGAAGAGACTCAACAAGCGGTGCAGCCAGCTCGGTCAGAAAGGATTTGCGAAGCCTGGAAGGCAATGCCGCTCTCCACCGTGCCAGTTCAGCCACGGAGGTCCATCCAGCATCAAATCCCGCGAAGTCCACGCCCGGTTGCGCCGCAAGCCACTCCACCGCAGCCACAGCCGGCGCACCAGAGACGATCCTCACCTTTGCGCCCGCAACCTCTTCAACGGCCTGTGCCGTGTAGCGGCCATCGGTAAACAGGCTGGCTGCGCGCCGGGTCACGGCCAGCGCAGCACTGGAACCTGTAAATCCCGTGAGATATCGCAGATCGGGGAGATGTGTAACCAGCAGCCCATGAAGGCCGACTTTGGTCAAACGGCGGCGCAATTGGCCTATACGGCGTAAATGATCCACCTGTCGAGGATAAATCACCGCAGGCAGCATCAAGACGGAACACCTAGTCCCTATTCCCTGGCCACTGTTCCCTAGCCTCTGTTCCCTGTTCCCTACTCCCTGTTCCCTGTCTCTACAGCGCCGGCCGAACCGGCTTCTTCTGCTGCGGGTCGATCTCAACCTCGGCTGCGTGCAGATCGGACTGCAGATCCATCCACTCATCCAGCCGCGACCGCTTGAAGCGCCAGCGATTGCCAAGCTTGAAAGCAGGCACAAACCCCTCCGACGCATATTTGTAGAGCGTGTCGGGAGAGATGGCAAGGTAGTCGGAGGCCTGGCGGATATCCATCACCTCGCGCACCTCAGGGACCAGCAGATTAGAACGGGCCGTGGCGTTGCGCATGATTGCATCCTCGAACAAGAGATGCCGCAGGGCGGATTCCGGCAGCCCTGCCGGTAATCATGTATTTAACTAGGTTTAAGCCGCCATTTCAAGGATTTTCAGGGATTTGCAGGAAATTGATAGTCTTTCCCCGTCCCTGCCTGAAGGCCTTCCCTGAACGGCTCGCACAGTAAACCCAGCCCGTAGGGTCCAGGAATGTCTCAACCCCAATCCGTTGGGTCGTTACGACGGATGGTTCGGTCAAGGGAACCAAATACAGGAAGCGCGTCCCGGATGTCGTTTCCTTACATTGCCTTCCGCCACCACACCGTCTTCTCGTAGCTCAGAAACTTTGTCCTTTCGCCCCGGGAAAGGTAGAAATCCAGAACATCGTTCTTTTGAAACACTGAGCATTCCGGCCAGGAATCGTCCTTCTCTAAATGTGTTGCCTTCTGATGGGTATCGACGAACGTGATCTCTTCCGGAGAGCACTGCACCACTTGCTGCGCCTTGAGCGAGAACGCCGTTCCCGGAGGCGGTTCCGGCGGCAACTGGTTCGCAATCTTCGTCAGCAGCAAGATCAGCAGGAATGCGGCCGCCACAATGGCAATTTTCTTCATTCTGAATCAATATCCTGGAGAAGAAACGCCCACGCACAAACCTTGCATGTTGGCGCGCCTAGTGCGCCGGCTCTCGCGTCCGGCGATTTGGCTCCCGGAATCAATTTAGAACGCCGCGCTCCACAACACAATCCCGAAGCCGAGTCGTCCCAGACTCCCTCGGCGCCCGAATGCCCTCATCGCAAAGCTCGCTGCTTTAGTTTTGGTCGTCTCGACGGTGCAGTGTGGGTGGGCCGTCATCGGTGGTGCTCGAAGGGCTGTTGCCGCTCCCCGTGCTCGATGTGCTTGTCGGGTCGTTAGACCCCGTGCTGGCGCGCCGCAACGACGGCTTCTTTGTATCCTTCGAGTCGGTCAGGCGGCGCTTGTTTTCAATCCGCGCCAGCCGGGCCTTGATGTCGTCAAACTCTGAGGTGGTCACCGTGTACTCATCCCTGGCAGGCAGGATGCGTGCAATCTCTTCCTGCGAGTGCAGAATGCGCTCCGGTGTCTGCGGATGATCGGCAAAGGCCTTCTCGACCATGCCGGGCTTGCGTTTCTCCAGCGCCTGAACCTTCTCAAAGAAGCTGATAAAAGCCTGGGGGTCGTAGCCGGCCCGGTACATATATTGCACGCCAAGATAATCGGCTTGTGCTTCAAAGTCCCTTGAGAAGTGGAGGAAGGTCAACGGAATGGCTAAGGATGCCGCCTCGTAAATTCCATAACCCGTCCAGCCGCCAATAAAGATGAGCGGAATCGTGCTCAACTGCGCATAATTCATGCGGGTCTGTTCGCGAACCGCATGATGAGCGCAAACATGGGCTGTCTCGTGCGCCATCACTGCGGCGAGTTCCGCCTCTTCGTCCGCGTTCAGAATCAACCCGGAATTGACGTAGAAAAAACCGCCCGGGAGCGCCATCGCGTTGATCACATCTGAGTCGATGATCTTGATCGTGAACGGAACCTTGCAATCGGAATTCTTCACGATGTTCTGGCCCACGCGGTTCACGTACTCAAGCACCACCGGATCCGTAATGAACTTCGTGCTCTTCTCAATCTCTGAGGCGTACATCTTGCCCATCTTGATCTCGGAGTCAACCGAATACCAGTTGCCCATGCCGCGCGCCCCGATATCCCGATTGCCCACCGCGCTCACATCGTCAATGCTGCCCGGCTTCACGTTGACCTTCTGGCTGCCCGGCTCGATCACTTTTTCCGGATTCACGGCCGCCGCTGGGGTATCTCCCCCAACGGGAGTCGTTCCCGGCGCAGGCTTGGCGGAAGGTGTCGCTGGAGTGTCGCCCCCTACCGGTATCGTCCCCGGCGCAGGCGCTTGTTTCGGAGCAGCGGATGGAAGATTGGCTCCGGCAGGTGTCGTCCCCGGCGCTTGCCGCTGCGTTGGCGTAGCGGCTGGAACGTCGCTCCCCACAGGTGCGGTCCCCGGCGCCGGCTGAACCGTCGGAGTATTGGCTGGAGTCGTGCCCGATGATGTTGATTGAGGTGCTGACTGGGCCACCAATATGGCGGTCACTGCCAACGCCAATACAGCCAGCGCCACTGCTCTCGAGCTCTTGAATCCTGCCCTCATGTCCTCACCTCCAGCGCAAAGACAAAACCGCTTGTTCACCAGCCAACTTTAGGGCCGTACTTAGGGGCTCCCGCCCGCCCGCTTCGCTCGACTGTTTAGACGTTAGTATCGGCTTGTTTGACAGCAAAAAGGAAGAATAATTCCCCACCTGTCCAATTCCCGGCTTTGTACGCCCGAAATCCAGTCAAATCGCAGCCTCAAGGTCACATCCTTGCGTTCTTCTTGGAACTGGCATCCGTCTGCATTAAAGTGGAATGCACGCGGAACTGGGGAGAACTCTTGCACCGAACAATTCTTGCGCTAGCCGTCACGGCCATTTGCGGGGCGACCCAACTGATCGCTCAGCAACCGGCGCGTCCTCGCCCCAATCCTCTCCTGGAGCTCTTGGTCCCCCGTGGTCATGCGCAGCCGGTTTCGGCCAACAGCCCGCATACCCCCGAACCCTCCTTCGACGCCAGCAATCTTGGCTCTCCAACGGTGCTGGACAAAGGCTGGCGCGTCGGCATCTCTGGAAATCCATCAGCAACAGCACCCGACTTCGACGACTCCACCTGGGCCATCCGTGACTCTAAAGACTTCTTTGCCGACGTATCAGACGAGGATCACCCAGTCTCCGCCCCAGATGCTGGTGGCGGCCCGCCCTCGGAACCGAATCAAGGCCCTCCCAAAGGGCATCAGCGCCCATTCGTGTGGTTTCGCCTCCACATCCAACTGGCTCCCGACCACGGGCCGGTCTCCTTGCTCGTCGAATTGCCCGTCTCGCAAAATGTTCAAATGGGCAGTAACTCATTGAGCCTGGACGTCTTTGCCAATGGCAAACAGATTCAGCCTGAGGGACCGCACGGCGACGCTCCCGAGCGCTTTCAGGCCATCTCCCGCATTTACAACCTGGCCGTCGCGCCGTCGGACACTTCTCTCACCCTGGTCATTCGCAGTGTCTACATTCCCTTTGGCTACGGCGCCTATACTGGCTTCTTTTCCAACCATAGATTCCGCCTGGGCCATACTGAAGATCTGGACCGCGCCTTGGAATTGTGGTCCGTCCACAGCCTCTTCGAGCGCCTCCCCCGGCTGATCAACAACATCCTGCTCACCGTGCTTTCCCTGTTTCTTCTGGCCCTGTATTCCACGCAGAAGGGCCACATCGAGTATCTGTGGCTGGCCTTTTATGAACTGCTTCAGGCGCCCATCGGCTTTGTCGAGTTGGCCGGGAGCTCCGCTCGCCTTGACCACCTTTGGTACATCGCCATCTTCACGCAGTTGTTAGCCATCTCGGCATACCTTTATTTCGAGTTCCTCATCGCCTTTCTTTCTCTGCGTAAACGCTGGTACATCTCCCTGCTCCGTTTCACCGCCCCCATTCTGGCCGGCGTTGGCCTCTCCGTAGTCATGATCGGCCACGGCACCGCCTCTGTCATCGCCCTTCTCTTCGTCTTCGGAATCAGTGGTTTTTGGATTCTCGGCTGGATCCTGTTTATCTTCCTCACCCTGATCGCCGCCACACTCCGGCGCAATTTTGAGGCAGGCCTACTCCTCATTCCTCTGCTCCTCACCCTCGTCGGCATCCTCGAACCCATCCTGGTTGGAATGACCGACTGGGCAGGCCGCCCCATCCATTCTTTCCTCACCCTCCAGGCCGGCCCCATTCCCATCCACTTTGCCTCCATCGCCGACTTCGCGGGCATCCTCGCCATCGTCATCATCGTCTTCGGCCGCTTCCTGCGCATCCACCACGACCAGGAACGCGCCTCCAGCGAATTGGCCGCCGCGCGCAGCGTTCAGGAGTTGATGATTCCCCACGAAAAAATCAAAACTCCCGGCTTTGAAGTCGATTCGATCTACGATCCCGCAAACGAAGTCGGCGGGGACTTCTTCCACGTCCAACCCACCGCCGATGGCGGGCTGCTGATCGTCGTCGGCGACGTCGCCGGCAAAGGCCTTAAGGCCGCCATGAACGTCTCCATGCTCATGGGAGCGCTGCGCAGCATCCACGAGCCGAGCCCTGTCCGGATCCTCGAATCCCTCAACCGCGTTCTCACCGGCAGCGAGAGCTTCACCACCTGCCAGGCCGCATTCTTTGGAGCCAATGGCGAACTTGTCCTTGCCAACGCCGGCCACCTGCCGCCCTATCTCAACAGTCAGGAGGTCGCATTGCCCGGCGGCTTGCCCCTTGGCGTACTGCCGGAGGTGACCTATGAAGAAGTCCGCCTCTACCTCCACCCCGGCGACCGCTTCCTCATGCTCTCCGATGGAGTGGTTGAGGCCCGCCAGCCCTCAGGAGAGCTCTTTGGCTTCGACCGCGTCCACAACCTCAGCAACCAATCCGCCTTCTACATCGCCGACGCCGCCAAAGCCTTCGGCCAGGAAGACGACATCACCGTCCTAACCATCCGCCGCCTGGCCCAGGCCCTGGCGGCATGAGAGCGCTTCAGCCGATTAGGTGACGAGAAGGGGACTTTACCCCAATTGACATGGCCAGACCATGCCGCGCCTCTTTCGGGGTGAGTATCCTCCGGCAGGGCCGGAATCTTTATGGTCGCTGGCCCCTCAAAGTGGACTGAACGTTCGCCGCGACAAGCGCTGGTGCGACTCTTTGTAACCAAGGTTTTGTGTCAGGGCATGACTTCAGTCGTGCCCGTGTAGTATGCAAAGTCAGGGTAGTTTTGGTTTGCGTAGAGGATGGTAGACGGCGGCAGGTTGCGTTTTAGAAATTCCGACACGATCATCTCTCCCCTCACCGAAGGATCGATGAATCCAGTGTCGAAGCGGTGATGCACCGGCCAAAAGGTATAAACCATGACACTGGCGAGGACAATGCCTCCCGCAGTCCGTAGGCCAGTTCTCCTGCTTTCCAGCGGTGTAGCCAGACCGACACCCGCCAGCAACATGAGCGGGGGTGCAACGGGAATGGCGTACCGCAGCTCCTTGTGGCTCAAAGTTACTGAAGAAGAGCATTACAGCCAATGCCCACAGCCATAGGAAGCCTTCCCACCATCGCCGGTGCTCCCCCAACAGTTGCTCGGCAGCAATAGCTCTATCCCGTTGTTTCCCTGCTCCCCAGCTATCCCAAGTTCTTCGAATGACCCAGGCGGCCAATCCCGCGATCGTAAGCCAGGAAAGCATCGCGCCAGAGTTTTTCAAATAATAGAAAAACGATTCCGTGGGCCCACCCAAGTTCGACCATCCATTGAGGAAGGTTTCAAGGAACCCTCCGTAATGAAGACGGGACCAGCATAGGTACTGTCCGATTCCTAGAGCAAAGCCGGCCGCGCAGGCGAGGGCGGCCCTCACCCGTCGATTTGCAGCGAAAACCAGGAGCGAGAGCATGGCAATGCTCGACAGTGAACCGAAGCGCATGAGTGCAGCCAGGGCACGGCTGAATCCGGCACATGCAAATCGAAGGTCCGTTTGCTTCTCGATAGCGCGAGAAGGAGCCAGAACGAAAGCAGAATGAGGGAAAGAGCGGGACAGTCTGTCAGCAGGCTATGGCCGGTGTAGTTTGGAACAAAGCCGCCAGAACCATCGGGAAACACACCTGCAAAAAATGGGCAAAACGCAAGCAGGAGCGCCGCGAGGGCCGCTGGCGTTTTGCCAGTAACCTTGCGTCCGGCAAGGTAGAGAAAGACAGGGCCGAGCGCATTCAGCAAGGCAGTAACAGCCGCGGCGGCGTAGTCACTGTGCCAGAATCGAAAAACTCCCGCAAACAAAATCGAAAGCAGAGGAGGGCGGCTATCGATCTCCAGGTATCCCGCTTTGCCCCAGCAGATGTATTCAGCGTTCAAAAGATCGACGCTTTCGTCCCAAAAGTGCATCTTCGACAGTCCCTAAAAACGCACCAAAAACGCTGCCGCGCCAAGCAGCGCTACATCTGCAATTTCCAGGCGGACGTGTTGTCGGCCAGACATCCATGAATTGGTTGTATACGGATCGACTGGTGTCATTGGGTACCGGCTTCTCGCCGCATGAAACCAATTGCGTTAGGAACAGGTTATGAGTGTACTGCAACTCGACCACAGGGCTGGAACAGCAGTCGCTTCTCGACAGCTCTCCCACCGCGCAGCTTCCAAGTGTCACGCCGCATAACAAGTTCATCCGCTCCAGGAACGCTTTGAACCGAGGCTCATCGCGCAGGGTTTTAAGCGCAGCATAAACCCGTTCGGTAAGAAAACTCCCTGCCCCAACTCAAAAGCCCCACCCTTGCGGATGGAGCTTTTGCTCTTGCCAGTCAGCGGAAGGCGCCTGCCCCACCGCAGGTGGTCAGTCGTAGTATTCGAGGCCGAGGTGCGTGATCAGGTCCGCGCCCATGATGTGCCGCAGCGTGTTCTTCAGCTTCATCGACTGGATGAACAAGTCATGCTCCGGATACAGCCCCGCAGCCGTCTGCGGCGACTTCAGATAGAAGCTAAGCCACTCCTGAATACCTCTCGCCCGCAGCTCCGGCGTGCGCTTGGCCAGGTCCAGGAACAGCACCAGATCCAGCGCAATCGGCGCCGCCAGAATCGAGTCTCTGCACAGGAAGTTCACCTTGATCTGCATCGGGTAACCCAGCCACCCAAAGATGTCGATGTTGTCCCAAGCCTCTTTGTCGTCGCCCCGCGGCGGATAGTAGTTGATGCGAATCTTGTGGTAAAGGTCCTTGTACAGATCCGGATAAAGCTCCGGCTGAAAAATGTAATCGAGCGACCCCAGCTTCGACTCTTCCTTGGTCTTGAACGATTGCGGATCGTCCAGCACTTCTCCGTCGCGGTTGCCCAGGATGTTGGTCGAGAACCAGCCAGAAACACCCAGCATGCGCGCCTTGAAACCTGGCGCAAGAATCGTCTTCATGAACGTCTGCCCGGTCTTGAAGTCCTTGCCGCAAACGGGAGCCGCGTTCTGTTTCGACAACTCGATCAGCGCCAACGTGTCCACCGTCAGGTTCGGCGCGCCGTTGGCAAAAGGCACGCCCTCGCTCAAAGCCGCGTACGCATAAATCTGCGAAGGCGCAATCCCGATGTTATTCGTCTCAAGGCCCTTTTCGAAAGCTTCGATGCTCTCATGCACCGCCGTCGGTTCCAGGAAAATCTCCGTCGACCCGCACCAGATCATCACCACGCGGTCCACTGTCTTTTTGAAATTGCGAATGTCGGCGATCAGCTGGTCGGCCAGGTCCCGTTTGTTCTTGCCCTGCTTCACGTGCGTGCCGTGAAGCCGCTTCACGTAGTACTGGTCAAAAACCGCAGGCAGCGGCTTGATCGTCTCCAGATAAGGCTTCAGCTTCTGCAGCGTCTCGTTGTCCAGCACCTTCGCGTGCGCTGCGGACTCGTACACGTTGTCTTCAAAAATGTCCCACCCGGTGAACACAATGTCATTCAGATCGGCCAGCGGCACAAAGTCCTTGATCAGTGGAGATTTGTTATCGGTGC
>OBLU010000679.1_pt1 | contig 31869 bp, 30 predicted proteins | sample 1518681 | NCBI WGS metagenome assembly OBLU01 (sample SAMEA3539304, study PRJEB22396) | soil metagenome | biome: tundra; feature: field; material: soil | place: USA | collected 2010-05 | depth 0.15 m
TGGGCGCTGCGCGGCCACATCGTGTTGGACAGCACGCCCACCTTGATGCCGCGCCGACGCAACTCGCACAGCAGCTCAGGCGCCTCCGGGTCGGTGAACGTGTGCGGCTCCCATGCCTCGAAGTAGCTGGACAGGAAGTCAGCCGAAGCGGTGACCCCAGCCCGCTCGAAGATATGGTCAAGCGTCCAGCTCTGCTGCGACTGCTCACCCAGCTGCCACAGCTCCAACTCGGCGGCGCGGACGGCGCTCGCCATCGCCGCCGCTTCCTGCTCCGGATAGTGCTGAGCGCACACCGACAGCCAGAGTTCACCCAGGTCAATGCCGTGCCACGGGGTAAGCGTCCCGCCCCAGTCGAAGATGACCGCCCTAACCGCCATGCCCCGAATCCTACCCAGTGCCCCCGTCCGGCCGGTGGGCCGGTGTTGAGCGACCCGCACCCGCGACGGGACACTAAGCGCCGGACGGCGCGATCGCCGGCTACGGTCCGGTGGTGATGGTGGTGGCGCCTTCCAGTAGTCGCAGGTAAAGATGACGGGCCGGGGTGGAAGGAGTAGAGCGTGACCGCGGATGTTGTCTCGGGGCGCGCGGTAAGGGCCTACGAGCCCGGGCGCGACGCGGCATGGGACGACTTGGTCTCCCGGTCGTGCAACGGAACGTTCCTGCATTCCCGGCGCTTCATCTCCCATCACGGCGATCGTTTCCGCGATCGCTCGCTGGTGATCGAGGATCGCCGCGCCCGGATTGTGGGCGTCTTCGCGGCCGCAGAGGATCCCGGTGATCCAAGGACGGTGGTCAGCCATCCCGGCCTGACGTACGGCGGGGTGGTGCATGACGGTTCGGTCCGGGGAGCGTCGATGATCGGCGTTCTCGAGGGCGTCGCCGCTCACTACCGTGAACTCGGCTACCGGCGGCTGCGCTACAAGGCCATCCCGCCGATCTACCATTCGGCGCCCGCTCAGGACGACCTCTACGTGCTGTTCCGGCTGGGTGCCCGCCGCTACCGGTCTGACCTGGCGGCCGCGATTGACCTGGCCAACCGCGGACCGGTTCAGCAGCGGCGGGCCCGCTCGCGGCGGCGGGCCGAGGCGGCGGGCGTTCGCACGGAGCAGGACTGGAAGGAGATCGGAGCCTTCTGGCGGATCCTCGAGCTGAACCTGAGCCGTCGGCACGGTGCGTCTCCGGTGCATTCGCTGGCGGAGATCCAGCTGCTTCGTGAGCGCTTTCCCGACGAGATCCTGCTGATCGCCGCGAAGGTCGGTGAGGTGCCGGTCGGCGGGGTTGTTCTGTTCGCGGCCGGTCCTGTTCTGCACATGCAGTACACGGCGACGACCGACGATGGCCGGGCCGCCTGCGCCACCGACCTGACCATGGAGCACGCCATCGCGCTCGGCGGGCAGCGCGGCGACCGGTACTTCGATTTCGGGACGTGCACGCTTGACCAAGGGCAGACCCTGGACCAAGACCTTTACGATTTCAAGGCGTCTTTCGGGGCGGCTGGTGTGGTCTACGACCACTACGAGCTGGACCTTCAGCCATAACATGCCGGCCGCCAGCTGAAGCACGAGGTGCCGGGGCGCTGCGTTCGGCCCACGATCCGCAGGACTGCCCGCGCCTGCCGCCCGCGACGGGGAGGACCGCGGCCCTTGTCGCAAGCGCGGTAGAAGTTCCTTTAGCTGCTCAGCCTATTGGACCCCGGGGTATTCGCTAATTAGGCTTCGGTACTGCGCGCATAGACATCCTCGTGATCGAGCCGCGGCCGTTAGGAGTCGTGGTATGCGTATGGGACGACCTTGCTGAGCAGAGGGCAGGATTAGGCCTTGAGATTTCATTACATGGCCGGCATGACCGGAACACGGAGCCTAATGATATGGCCATTTGCGGAGGGTCGGGGGCGCGCTACCCGAGCCGCATGCCCTGCTGATATGCGGGCCGCCCGCACGCCTGTCCGGCGGACTGCGCACAGAGACGACTCGCATTGCTGAGTGAATCGGCCGGGCGGCTGAATGCAGCCGCACGTGAGCATCCCCGGCCTGGCGCAGACCGGACTGGCGGCCACCGCAAGGCCGCTTCGGCCTGGGTCTTTCCCGGCCAGGGCGCTCAGCGCACCGGCATGGGGGAGGAGCTATTCGCCGCGTACCCGGACATGGTCGCAGCGGCGGATGAGGTGCTCGGCTGGTCGGTCGCTGACGTGTGCCGATCTGGCGACGGGAGGCTGGATCAGACCCAGTTCACTCAGCCTGCGCTCTACGTCGTCAACGCGCTGAGCTACCAGCACAAGCTCGCGACGGTATCGTCGCACCCGGATTACCTGGCCGGGCACAGCCTCGGCGAGTTCAATGCCCTGCACGCTGCGGGCGCCTTCGATTTCGTGACCGGGCTGCGTCTCGTCGCCTATCGCGGCCAGATCATGGCACGCTGCGGCGGCGGCGCGATGGCGGCCATCCTCGGGCTCGGGGAGAACGAGGTCTGCGGTGTGCTCGCCGAAGCCGGCCAAGACGTTGAACTGGCCAACAAGAATTCGCCTACTCAGGTCGTGGTATCCGGGCCGCTCGGCAAAGTCGAGGCGACGCGAGAGCCCTTCCTGCGGGCCGGGGCTGGCGAGTTCGTCATGCTGCCTGTCAGCGGCGCCTTCCATTCTCGCTACATGGCGCCGGCGGCCGATGATCTCGCGACGTTCATGGGCGGCCTCCGGCTGCGCCCGCCCCAGATACCGGTGATCTCCAACGTCACCGCCGAGCCCTACGACCGTGCGGTACAGGCCCTCCTGGTCGCCCAGCTGACCGGCTGCGTCCGCTGGCATGAGGGCATCAGATACCTCCTGGACCAGGGCGTAGACCGCATAGAGCAAGTCGGCCCAGGCAAGTCGCTCACCCGGCTGACGGCCGTCATCCGCCGTCAGCGCCTGGCTGAATCTCAGCCTGACCCGCCGGGCGTTCTCGTTGGGCCGGCCGGACAGGACAGGCTACCCGTTCCGGGATGGAGGACCGTTTCATGAACCGCGTCGTGATAACGGGAATTGGCATCATCGCACCGAGCGGAGTAGGGAAAGAGGAATTCTGGCGCAATAACACCGCGGGTGCCGGATTCCTGTCGTACGAGCCGGAGATGGAAGCGATCGGCGTCCGCAGCCGGGTAGTCTCGCGCGTTGCCCGCTGGACGGTGAGCGACCATCACGGGCTGGCGGAGGCGGCTTCGCTTTCCCGGCTCAGCCGGTTCGCGCAATTCGGCGTCACCGTGGGCGGGATGGCGGCGCGTGACTCCGGCCTCCACCCGGTAAACGGGAACGGGGAGGACGGCCGGATAGGATCCGGCGATGTCGATTACGAACGGGCTGGCGTCGTCTTCTCTTCCGCCATCGGCGGCACGCCCGAATTCCAGGATGCCTACGAGAAGCTGAGTGACAGGGGCGCCCATCCGGTTGACCCATTCCCGGAAGACTCCTGCTTCTACGACTCGGTTTTCCTCAATTACGCGCCGGCCTGGACCGCGAAGACCTTTGGCCTGCGGGGTCCGTGTACGTCCCTGACGACGGGCTGTACGGCGGGTATCGATGCCCTGGGGCTGGGGTTCGACCTGGTTCGGCACGGCGACCTCAGCCTGGTTGTCGCGGCGGCGGCCGAGGCGCCGCTGTCCGGCATTTCCTACGCCACCCTTGACGTTATCGGCTCCCTCGCGGTCGGGGACTGGCCTCCGGAGCGGGCGTCACGGCCGTTCGATGCCCGCCGCGGCGGGTTTGTCCTCGGCGAGGGCGCAGCGGCGGTGGTGCTGGAAGATCTCGACCATGCCATCGCCAGGCGTGCCCGTATCTACGGCGAAGTCCTCGGCTACGCCAGCCTCAACAACGCGCAGCACATGACTGACCTGGCACCGGACGGGGCGCCGATGGCCGCCGTACTGCGGCGCCTCCTCGACGACGCCGCCGTGCCGGCCGAGATCGTCGACTACGTCAACGCGCATGGCAGTTCCACTGACCAGAACGATCTGTTCGAGACGCAGGCACTGAAGACCGTCCTGGGCGGCCACGCCTACCGCATCCCGGTCAGCTCGACCAAGTCGATGATCGGGCACTCACTGTCCGCGGCGAGCCTGACCGGGGTGATCGCGACCATCGGCGCCATCCAGTCCGGAGTGGTTCCGCCCACGGCCAACTATGAGTTCCCTGACCCTGACTGCGATCTGGACTACGTACCCAACGTGCCGCGCGAGCACCACGTCGGCGCGGCGCTGGTGATGGCCAGCGGTTTCGGCGGCATTCACTCCGCCGCCCTGCTGCGGCGACCTGCGCCGAGCGACCTAGGACACACCGGCCTGGCTTCTTACCGCCTGACCCAGGCGGGCGTGATGACGCGGGCTACCGTGCCCGCGGTCAGCGCAGGCGGCGAAACGATAGCCGGGTCGCCGGGGGCCCGGCCCGCGCTGTTCTTGCACGGGTTTGGCGGCGCTGCGCAGCACTGGGACGCCCTGTGCCGCGAGCTGAGCGACGAGATGGATTGCTTCGCCGTTGATCTTCCCGGCCATGGCCACAGTTCAGGTATCAGGCTCGACTGGCCCGGGCTCGAACTCACCGGTGCGCTCGCGCAGCTGGCGGGCAGTCTTCCCGGCCGGCCCGCCGATGACGGCGTCGGTATTGTCGGGCATTCGTTCGGCGCGCTCGTCGCGCTCCGGCTGGCGATCATGGCGCCGCACCGGGTGGCGTGGCTGGCGCTGCTCGCCACCGGGCTGCCCGCCCGGCTGCACCACGAGCTGATCGGTCAGCTGGGCCACGGGCAGGTCGCTCCGGATTTCCTGGCCGAGGGCCTGATGCCGCCGGCCGATCCGGATGCGCTTGGCCTGATCGCCGACGGCTTCCGGCACGTCCGGCGGCCCGTCGACGTGCAGGAGCTGTGGGGAGTGCGCCTGGACCAGTCTGATCTGGGAGACCTTAGCCGCGTCCGTGTCCCGACGCTCGTGGTGCTGGCGGAGCGGGACAATGTCACTTCCCCGAGAAAGGGCCGGGCCCTGGCCGCGGCCCTCGGCGGGTTCGACGGCGGTCTGGTCGACGTCGTGACCGTGCCGCAAGCGGGTCACTACCTGCATATGGAGCAGGTCGCTGTCGTCGCGCCGCTGATCAGGAGCCATGCCGCGCGGGCGGCCCGCACCGGCCGGCCGGTGCGGCTGAGCCCGCACGAGGAGGTGCTCCCGTGACGTTGTATCCGGGGCCGGCCCGTGCGATGCGGGTCAGCGGTGAACGGGTCACCGGCGGCCAGTACTCCGCGGGTCACCGTGCGCTCGACGACGTCATGGTCCGGGAGGAGTGGTATCGCGCTTCCGGCTGGTGGACGGACGAGCTGCTGCACGATTTCGTGCTGCGGCATGCCCGCCAGGACCCGCAGGCCGAGGCGATCTCGGCACCAGGCCTGCGGCTGACTCGCAGTGACCTGACCGCGCAGGTGCTGCGGGTGAGCGAGGCCTTCCGCTGGCTTGGAGCCGGGCCTGGCGCCCGGGTCGTCGTACAGCTGCCGAATGAGCCCGAGGTGCTCGTCGTCGTACTTGCGCTGGCTCGCATTGGTGCCGCCGCGGTCCTGGCCCCACCAGGCCTGCGGATACGCGAGCTCCGCCATATCACGCAGACCTCAGCTGCGGGGATCGTCGTGGTGAACGCGCGGGCCCAGCATGGCGCCAATCTGGCCGCCGGGCGGGAACTGGCCGCCTCCTGCCGCGGCGTGCACAGTCTGGTCATCACCGGAATGCCAGCTGGCGGGGCGAGTGCCAGGCCGGGCGAATACATGCTGAGCAGCCTCAGCGTGCAGGCATCCGCCGATCCGCCCGCTCCCTCGCCGGGCGCCAGACCCGGCGATGTGGCGCTATACCTTCTCTCCGGGGGGACCACTGGACTGCCGAAGCTTATCCCGCGGACCCACCAGGACTACGTCTACAACCTCAAGGTCAGCGCGGAGGTGGCGGGCCTGGACGCGAGCAGCGTCTACCTCGGGGCGCTTCCGGTCTGCCATAACTTTGCGCTCGGCTGCCCGGGGGTTCTCGGCACGCTGGCCTTCGGCGGACGAGTAGTCCTGCCGCAAGCGCGGACCGTTGACGCCGTTCTGGCGGCGATGACGGCCGAAGGCGTCACCATCTCGGCTGCCGTTCCGAGCCTGGCGGTCAGGTGGGCGGCCAGCGCCCGGGCCCGGCCGGACCTGGCGGCGGGGCTGAAGCTGGCCGTACTGCAGGCGGGAGCCGCGCGGATAAGCGGGCCTCAGGTGGCCGAGGTCACTGCGGCGCTAGGTTGCACCATCCAGCAGGTCTATGGCATGTCGGAAGGACTGCTCGCCTTCAGCCGGCTCGATGATGCCCAGGAAATTGTCGCTGAGACGCAAGGTCGGCCGGCCTCGGCCGGCGATGAATGGCGGCTCGTGGACGAAGACGGTCGTGACGTCCCGCACGGCGAGCCCGGCGAGCTGTGGGTTCGCGGCCCTTACACCGTGCGCGGCTACCTCGCTTCTGCCGACGTCAATGACGCCGCCTTCGGGCCCGAGGGCTGGTACCGAACGGGCGACATCGTGCGCGTGCATCCTTCGGGGAACTTCGTCGTGGTGGGGAGGCGCAGGGACTTTATCAACAGAGGCGGTGAGAAGGTCTCCGCAACTGAGGTGGAGGAACTCGCCTCAGCACACCCATCGGTCCTGTCCGCGGCAGCTATTTCGGTACCCAGTGAAGCCTTCGGCGAGGGAATCTGCGTCTTCGTCACCTTGCGCAGCGGCTGCGGTCTGGAGCTGGTCGAGCTGCGGCGCTTCCTGTCCGGCTGCGGAGTGGCTCCGTACAAGCTTCCCGACCGGCTCGAGGTCGTCTCCGAGCTCCCGGTCACCGCGGTCGGGAAAGTCGACAAAACGGCGCTGCGTGCAGCGGCCGGGGAGGAGTGAGGCTATGTCCGCCCACACGGATAACTCGATCATCATCAAGGCGCCGGTCGACGTGGTCTGGGAAGAGGCGAACCGGCTCGAGCAGTGGCCGGTGCTGTTCGCTGAGGAGTACGCCCAGGTGGACGTCCTGACCAGGGATCAGGACCGGATCACGTTCCGGATCACGACCAAGCCGCGGGAAGACGGCCGCAGCTACAGCTGGGTCTCCGAGCGCGTCCTGGACCCGGAACAGCACCGGGCGGTCGCGCGGCGGGTGGAAACCGGGCCGTTCCTCTATATGCATATCTTCCATTCATTTGACGAGTGCCCGGAGGGGACCAGGGTGCGCTGGGTGCAGGACTTCGAAATGCGCCCGCAGGCTCCATTCACGGATGAGCAGATGGCCAGCCGGATAAACGCCGGATCCGAAGGCAACCTGCGGCGCCACAAGCAGGTCATCGAACAGTGCTGGAAAGGGAGAGTGAATGGCTGAGATAAAGCCGGGCAGTCAGCTGACAACGTTCATCAACATCTTCACCTGCGAGCCAGGGGACCAGCCTGCACTGCTAGACACGCTGAAGGAAGAGACGGCGGAGCTCGTGAGCAAGCTCGACGGGTTCGTGTCGGCCACCCTGCATGCCAGCACCGATGGCCGCCGCGTCATCAACTACGCGCAGTGGACCGACCTGGCTGCCTTCAACAAGATGATGGCGGGCCAGCAGGGTAAAGAGCTCATCCAGGCAGTCCATCGCTATGCGAAGGCTGTCGATATTCATTTGTACGAAGTCAGCTGGGCGCAGGAGGCAACGATCGAGGTGGCGACGATATGATACCGGTGACTAAGATAGACGGAATCGCCAATTCCCTGGCCGAGCGCGCATGGGAGGTTATCCGTGCCGACCAGATCAGCGAACTAGCCGAGATATTCGCGGCTGACGCGGATATGAGAATCGCCGCTATGACAGGCAAGGGAATCGACTACATCATGGGCGTGATGGGCAGGCATCATAAGTCCTATCCTGACATAGAGCATGAGATCCTGTCGGTGGTCGAGAGCGCAGACGGTACCTCGGCGTGCCGTGAACTGCGGTTCAGCGGCACCCAGTCTGGCCAGCTGAAAAATCCGCAGACCGGCGAGATTATCCTGCCGACCGGCCGGCCGGTGCGCTGGCACGCCGCCGAGGTGGTCCAGGTAGCCGACGGGAGGATCACGGCCTGGCACGCTTATTTCGACCGGATGGAGATCGATCAGCAAATCCGGGGCGTCAAGCCGTGAGCATTACCCCGCCCGCGTGCCAGGAGGTCGCGGAAGGCATTGTCGCGCTCGTCCAGGCCCCCGGCACCCTCGGCCTGTCCAATTCTGTCATCGTGACTGACGGCGGCCGGGGGCTTGTCCTTGACGCGATGCTCCTTCCCGAGATGTCCCGTTCCATCGTTGACACCGCGGCCCGGATGGGAACACGGGTTGACACGGTGCTGCATAGTCACCATCACGTCGACCATTGCGGGGGAAATTCAGTATTCGGTGATGCCCGGGTGGTTGCTCATCAGCAGACTGTCGCCGACATCAAGCAGATGCTCGACAACATCGCCGTTTTCGACTGGCTCATGCCTCAATTCGCGGGCCGTTTCGCTGACCTGGATGTCCGGATCCCCGAACCGGTGGACCTGGATACCCTGGAAGTACCAGCCAACGGGCAGGTGCTGGTATTCGGCCCCAGCCATTCGTTCCTGGACGTCGCGCTCTGGTTTCCCGGACCGCGCGTGCTGCTTTCTGCCGACCTTTGCCTGAATAGCGTGACCCCGCTGGCCATCCACGGGTCGCAGGTCGGCTGGGCTGAGACGCTCGAGCACCTCAGCGGGCTGAAACCCGACATCGTCGTCCCCGGTCACGGTCCCGTAACCACCGCTCGGACCCTTGACGAGCTACGCGACTACCTGCTCCGGCTCACGGCCGCGGGAGAGTCGGCGGTGCGGGCTGGGGCGACGGTCGAGGAAGCCATGGCCGAGTTCGACGCTGGACCAGTGACCGGGTGGCTGGAGAGCGAACGCACCAAACAGAACATGACCAAGGCGATAGACGAGGCGCGAGAACGCGCCGGTTATCTCCCAGGGGTTGGCCCGCTGGGAAAGAACAGGACCGATTAGTCCGGTATAACCCTGGAGGAAGAGTGGCAGAGTCAGCAGCAGTGTCCGAGTCAGCAGCAGTGTCCGAGTCAAAGGCGCAGCTACGCCGGATCGTCTTGGAGGCGTTTAGCGAAGGCCGGGTCGAGGTCCTCGATGAGGTTCTGGCACCCGACTTCGTTAATCACGCAGGGCCGCCTGGCCTTAACCGCGGCATCGAGGGGGTCAAGACGGTCATCAGGAACGAGCGGGCCGGCTTCCCGGACCTGCAGTATGAGGTCATCCAGGAAATCGAGGAAGGCGACCTCGTCACCCAGCACTGCCGGGTGACCGGCACTCATCTCGGCCCTATCTTCGGGGTTGATCCCACCGGTCGGCGCGTCGTGTGGAACGAAATTCACATCGGCCGGATAGCTGGCGGCCTGGTCGCGGAGCACTGGGCGTGCAATGACATGCATGCTGTGTGGGTGCAGATCGGGCGGGTCGCAGCCCCCGCTGTCCCCGCGGCGGCCGCCCGCTGAGGTCACCGTGCCTGCCCGGCGGTTCCGGCCCGGCTAGCCTGTTTCAGGGCGCCGGGCCGGAACGGTAATCGCCGCTGCCACCAGCTCGCGGTCAGCCAGCCAGCGGCCGCGCAGCACGCTGATCCGCGAGCCGGCCACCAGCGGGCCGGGGACCAGCAGCCGGGCGGTGAACCCGTGGCCCGCGGAGTCGATGATGACGTCGGCGGCATCAAAGTCGAGCCACCGCCCGGTCAGCGGGAACCATGCCTTGTACACCGCCTCCTTGGCGCAGAACAGCAGGCGATCCCAGCGGACGGCACGGTCGATGGCCGTGAGCCTGGCGATGCGGTTTCGCTCCTCCGGGCGGGCGATCGCGCCAAGGACGCCGTCAGGCAGCGGCTCGTTGGGCTCGGCGTCAAACCCCAGCGCGATGACGTCCCGGCTGCGGGCCACTCCGGCCGCCCGGTAGCCCGTGCAGTGGACCATGCTTCCGACCACTCCCTTCGGCCACCGAGGCGCTCCCCGGGAATCAGGGATGATAGGTACCGTCGGCTCACCGAGCCGGGCCAGAGCCGCATGGGCGCAGGCTCGTACCGTGGCGAACTCCCGCTGCCGCCGCCGCGCGGCCCGTGCGATGACCGCTTGCTCCTCGGGAAACAACACGGCGTCCAGGTCATCGCCGAACGTCTCGACGACAACGACCGCAGCCGGCAGTATCTGCTCGAGCATCTCAGCTGCTGGCGTTGCGGCTGCTACCGGGATCGACGACCTCCGGGCGCTCATGCAGCTCTTGCGCGAAGCTGAGCCACATCCTCGCGCACTGGCGCGCAAGCTGCGCCACTGTCGTCACGCAGTGCGGCGGTACCGTGCTCATCACGCTGGTCCATTCCTCGGCCATGACCGTGTTGAGCTGCAGCACGCCGAGCAGCCGCCGTCCTTGCTCGTTGTAGCGCAGCGAAGGATCCCGCCGCAGCCTTTCCAGCAGGGCAGCGGGAGCGGGCGCCTGGGCGGAGACCTGGGCTGGGGCTTGTGCCGGCCGCGCCTGCGACGGGGAGGGCCTGTCCTGGCCGGCCGCATCATGGCCAGGATCAGCCCCTTTGTGTCGAGCCGGGGCAGGTTCATCACCGTACTGCAGTCGGCGACGGACATCACGCACAGTCCCAGGCGACACTCCAGCACCACGCGCTACCTCACGAAGGGACGCATCCGGGTATCTGGCCATCAGCGCCGCGGCGCGCTCACGTCCCAGCGCGCCGTTCAATGGCCGGACTCTTCCATCCCTTCCGACCCTTGAGTGCAATAGCGGCCCCGTATCGGCTGCGCGCCGGATGGCCGCTACCGTCTTGTTCGCCAGACCCGCCAGCTCGCTGATTGACCGATCCGACATGTGCGGATGCGAACGGACGATCTTAGCCGCCGCGGCCCGGCGGTCGGCCAGGGACAAGGGCAAGCCGTGAGTAACGTTCGCCTCGACGGCGCGCAGGAATACATCGGACTCGCTGCCGTCGTAGTACTGGACATTGATCGTCTCCTGCCCGTTCAGCACGGCGGCCATCAAGCGGTGCATCCCGTCGATCACCCGCATGCTGCGCCGGTGGACCAGGATCGGAGGCAGCAGCACGTCGATCTCGGCCAGCCGTGCGATATGAGCTTTGTCCTCGCCTTGCAGCCGCGGAGAGTCACCAGCGTGCAGTGACGCCACCGGGACGGCCACGATATTGCGCGGGAAGCTGGCCTGGCCTCTATCCGATCCACTCACTCGCTCGCCGCGCCACGGCCGCCAGACTCCATCAGCGCTGGTGCGGGATGGCCGGAGGTGAAGGTTCCGGTCCCTGGATCATGGGCCGGGACGCGACCGGTCATGGCCGTGATCCGGGGCGCCTGCCCGGCCGCGACAATGTACGGTGCGATGCTGCCCAGCTTCTCCCTGGTTTCCAGGAACTCTCGCTCAGACCTGGAGTCCCGGACGATTCCCGCCCCGGCCTGGAGCCAGGCCTGGCCGTCAACTTGGAACACCGAACGCAGCACCAGCGCCGCGTCGAGTCGGCCGGCCGAGTCGGTCCTCAGCACCGCGCCCCCGTAGATGCCTCGCGGCTGCGGTTCCAGCCGTGCGATACAAGCGCATGCTTCGGCTCGCGGGAGTCCCGAGACGGTCACGGCCGGAAAGACCGTACCAAGCGCGTCCAGTGCTGTCTGGCCGTGGGCGAGCTGACCTGAGACCACAGAACCTATGTGCTGGACGGCACCGCAATGCCGGATCCGCATAGGCTCGTCCACCCGGACCGATCCAGGTACGCACACCGCGTTCAGCTCCGACCAGCTCGATCGCATGGAGATGGCGTGCTCGTATATTTCCTTCGGATCGGTGAGCAACTCAGCTTCCAGTCGCCTCGCCTCGTCTGGGGTGTCTCCCCGCGCGCGCGTACCGGCGAGCGGTTGCGTGCTGACGTGCCCGCCCGAATCCACCTCGACGACGATTTCCGGGCTGAAGCCGGTCGCGCTGATTCCGCCCAGCGAGAGCAGGAATGACCGCGCTGGGGTGTTCGTACGACGCCCCAGGTGATAGGTCTGCGCGAGATCCACGGGGTGGCCGATCGGTACGCGCCGCGACAGGACAACCTTCTCGAAGAGGCCTTGCTTGATCTCGCTGACCGCCGTTTCGACGGCGGCGCAGTACTCGTCCCTGCCAACGTCCGTGGCGACAGGCGACGGCTCGGCCGGATGATGCGGCTCGGTTGTGTCAAGCAGGTCGAGCACATCGAGGGCGCCTTGGCGGCTGACCGACCGGACCACCGTCAAGTCAGCGCTGATAAGAACCTGCGTATGCGGTATCACAAGATGCATGATCGGCCAGTCAGCGGCCTCTGAGCCGCTCCGGCCTGCTGGCGGATACATTGCGTGCGCTAGCTCAAAAGACGTCCACCCAAAGGCTTGCCAATGTTCTATCGGGGCCGCTGCGAGCATATCTGATAGTACCGAGAACGGGCGGCCTTCCCAGGCTTTCACACGCACCGATCCGGGCCATTCGGAACGCACTTCGCGCGCACTTACCGTGATCCGGCCAACCGAACCGCCCGCATAAATCCACGAGCTGTCCTGCTCATAAAGCATAAACTCAGAGAATGGTGAGCGGCTGGCTAGCCCGACAGCTGCATCAAGTGCAGTGACATTCCTGCGCTCGGGTATCCTGATCTCATAGTATCGCACGTCCGCCCTCATTTGGCAGCCAAGTTCTCGTACAGCCTTCCTCTATAGCGCGAAGCACAGTGCATTAGACCATGCCACGTCCGCAGCGCATGGTGATTCTTTACTTACTGTGCTCTTGAGCGGGCCCTGTTGAATAGGGATTTCGCAGGCTTCGAATCAACTACCGCACTTTGTGTGCAGCCCAGGCCAGTGACGGCGTAGCGGGGCATCGGCCTGCGCGGCTTTAGAGCCGGGCGATGCCGCCGTAGGCCCAGACGCGGTCTGCGTTTGGTTCCGGCGCGCCGTCCGGCCGCCAGTAGGAGACCTGAACCAACCCCGGGTCGACGAGGGCGTGCCCGTTGAACATCTTCAGGATCCGTTCACGATGGCGCGGCACGAAGGTAAGTCCCGCCATGCGGCGGGCCAGCTCGGAGCCCAATCGCATGCGCGTCGGCGCCATCTCCTGCGTGCTATGCGACAGGACGAGGTAACTTCCCGGTGCCGCCGCTTTCAGGTACCGCCCGACCACACCTGCCGGATCATCCGCGTCTTTCATGTTATTCAAGCAGGACATGAACATGATCGCCGTCGGCCGACTGAGGTCGAGCAGCATAGCCGCGCTTTCCAGAACCGAGCTGACGTCACGAGGATCGGCTTTTACCGCCGTCGCTGCGGCGTTGGAGCTCAGCATCTCGCTGGTCCGGGTAAACGCTATCTCGTCGTCACCGGCATAGACGACCAGGGCAGCCGGATCCGCCTCCTGGGCAGTTTCATGCACGTTCGGGCTGGTCAGGAAACCAGCGCCGATATCAAGGAACTGCCGAATTCCGGCGTCCGTGAGAAAGCGCACTGCCCTGGCTAGGAACTGCTGATTTCCAACCGCGTAATCCCGAAGCTCAGGTACGATCCGGAGTGCCCATTTCGCACTCTCCTTATCCGCCGGAGTAATCTCCGTGCCGGTTAGCCAATAGTCGTGTACCCGGGCTGGATGCACAATGGTTGTCCCCAGCCGCACGTCGGGCTTGGTACCGCTCGGTGGGTCCTCATGTTCGTTCATGTAGTACTCACTCGCGGAGGCAGTTTTCTCATTGTGGAAATGCTAAGTCCCGGCGCAGGCTTGACCGCTGTCGTGCCCGCGGAATGCTTGGACTTCCGCAGTTAGCCTGGGCATTCACGTCGGCCCAGGTTCCGGCTATGGCGAGGCGGCCGCCATCTGTGGCACGATCGCCGATCACCATGACGTCCTTGCCCGACATGCCGGGGACGGGGAACATGCCGCGGACGGGATCCGGCTGGAGCGGCCGTACCCTCGCCGGGACCGGCCACCGCCCCTCTCACCCACGCGTGTACGGCCGGGCAATCCTCATCATCGAACAGCTCCTGACGGTGGGCGGCCGGCAAGTGCGGACATGCTCCTGGCCCGAGAGCCCAGCACCCTGTTGGGCCCCCGACGACCCCACCCGCCTCACGTCTGGTCCCGCGAATCGCTGCTAACGATGCGTTCGACCGTGCCGCAAGCTGCCCGTTAGTCCCGGTCTGACCAGCCCAGACTGCGTCTCTGCGGACCCCGCCAGGCCGGCGCCGCCGACCACCCTGACCGCGCGGCGCGCGGACGGCGTGAGCCAACTCAGCCGCACCTATCTCATCAGTACACCGAAATGGAGCCTGCCGGCCCGAGTATTTCGCAGCGGGTCAAGGCCTTAGTAACTGCGGATAAGGGCTGTACCTCTGGAGTGACGTCTCGACATTCTGGTGCATATCTGCGCATAGTGTACACGTATGATCGACGTTAGAGACCCAGGTAGGCCAGCATGAATGGTGCACTAAGGTGATAGTTGCAGCAAAAGCGGCAAGGATGTGGTCATCGTGAAGAAATGGACGAAAATGCCCCAAATACGAAATTTTGTGGCGTGCGATCATGGCGTCAAGCAAACAAGATGACAGGCAACAGGGAAACTCCCGGTATGCCCTTAGCTGGAAACGGGGACCGGGGGCAATGGTCCCAGGACATACGCATTAACGCTAGCATATGCACTGACGATAGTGGGCACCGAGCGGGTGAAGGTAATTTCTCGTCGGCTGCGTGTCTGTCGGCTGAGCTTTCTCGTGACGGCCGTTACTCACGGATCTCCGCTAATTTACGACTCTTCTTAAGGTACGGAAAAGGGCGGCGCGGCGACGGGTTGTCGTCACAAGTCCTGACCTAATATGTCGTGCAAGGTTATCTTTATCAGGGATTTTAGCGACTGGTGCCTGATATGGCATCGTGGTTCATCAGCCAGGCGGTAAATCAAGCCGGATACCTGTAACGACAAATTTCAGCCTTGGCAAGGTCAATTTCGGGTCATGTTGACGCGCACGGGAGCTGGCGAGCCTTGCATGTACGAAAACGCCCATATGGGGGAGCACCAGGACCTGAGGCTGCTGGCGCCGAGGTCCAGCGAATATTATCCGCCAGCCGTACCATCTGACCTTCCTGAGGTCATTCGCCGCCTCGGCAAGCACTTTAGCCGCGCCGAACCGCGGCAGCGAGCGATCGCGTACTTGATGGGGCTGCTGTCTAATGTTCCGCGCAAGAACGGCTGCAACCTTGCCGCTTATGCCCAAGAGTCAGTGCCTGACGGGATGCATCGCCTCCTTACGACAGCTAAATGGGATGTCGATGGCGTGCGCGATGAGCTACGGCACTATGTGGTCGACCGGCTAGGATGCGATACTGCGGTCCTCGCCGTGGGGCAGACTAGCTTCCCGAAAAAGGGAGACCATTCTGCCGGGGTACAGCGTCAGTACAGCGAGACTTCACGGCGGATCGAGAATTGTCAAATCGGCCTCTTTCTCTCCTATATCAGCCCGGCGGGAAATGCCTTTATTGACAGAGAGCTCTTTCTACCGGAAGAGTGGTGGAACGACGGCAAGCGCTGTATCGATGCCGGTATAAAGCGACAGAACTTCGCCAGCCGGGCCGAGCTGGCATTTAAGATGGTGCGGCGCGCGTTCGAGAATTCGGTGCCGAATTCCTGGGTAGTTACCTCGGGGTTTGACGGCACTCCAGACGCTATTAGCGAGTGGCTTGAGAACCACTCTGCTCCTCATGTCATTAAAATACGCCCATCTGTTCGCCTGAACATCCAGGTAGGCTCGCGAATGGCAGAGATGCGGGCCGAGGATATTCTGCAGCAGGCTTCTATCCGGCGGCTACGAGGTTTCCAGGTCGGCGAGGCTCAATGGCTGCGGCTCCCTCTGGTACTTAACGGCCGCACAGATACAGTGCGCTGGCTGATCATCCGCCGCAGCCTGAATGGTAAACGGCTCACGTATTATCAAGCCTTCGGGAAGACCTGCACGTCATTGCTGGAAATCGCTCAAGTGGCTCCGGCCTGCAGCGTCGCTGACCATGAGCTTAACCTGGCGAAATCCGAGGTGGGGCTCGCTGCCTACGAGGCGCGCCGCTACGAAGCCTGGTACCGGCATGTCACTCTCGCCCTGTTCGCGCATGCCCTGCGTGGTAAGATTGTCTAGCGCTTGGCCAGACCGTCTGGGCTTCCGCGTCCTGGCCGCCCCGGCTCCCCGCTCCGCCGGCACCGGACGCTGGTCTCCAGTCTGAGCTCCCGGGGACGTCGCGGGGTGCAGGCTGGACGTCCCCGGGGCGCGGGCCGTGATCGCCAGCCCGCCTCGTTGTTATGTCCGCCGTAATCGGCTCACCGATATTATTGCCAGGTCGTGGCCTGAGCGTAGGCCCAAGTCTGCCGGCCGTCTCGGAAAATGCCGAGCACGTAGCTGCTGAGGCTGAGTCCGAACAGACCGGCCATAATCAGCGAGCTATAGTCCTTGCCGAAGACGAGGAAGCTGGCGCCGTTGAAGCCTGCGCCGATGATGAACGCCGCGCCCGCGATTGAGGACCAGATCCAGGTGGCATTGCGGCTGCGGGCGGCGGCGACAATGAATTCGAGCGAGCCGAGTGCGAGTAGCAGCCCCAGCGCGGCGTGCATGGCAAGCCACACGGCACCGCCAGAAATCGCCCATCCCACGCTACTTGCTGCGCCGGTGAAATAGTTGTGTGCATTGGCGCCTGGGTGGTGGGCTGGGATGGTGACGTACAAGTTCGTCACCATGCCGATGAAGAACTGCACGACGAGGAGCAGGCACAGGACTATGGCCCGGGTCCGAAGCCGCTGCCGGGCCGCGGCCGATTGGCTGCCGGTCATGACCGCGCTCGGCCGGCGACGTCACGAACCGGACCTTCGAACGGCATCCTTGCGCTGAGCACTTAGGCCTCCATAATCGAGTTGAGCCTCGGATTCCAACGAGACGGGACAAGCTGCGGCTGCGAAGGAGCGGGCAGCAGCCGCCACGTTCTGTGCAAGTGGGGATTTCCTCACCTGCACGCCCAGGAAGACACTATGCCAGGTCGGCTATGGGACCACGCCTTTCCTTATGCGTTGCCGGCTGCGGTCAGCCGGGCGCCGTCCAAGGGTACCGAAATCCTGGTCAAGCTGATGGAGTGAGCACTGCACGGTCGCGAGAGAACCGCGGCCATCCGCGGTCCTGAGCGAAGGCGGGGTCCGGCGATGACAGGTCCGTCCATGCCGATCGGGCTGGACTCACGCCGCTGGCAGGCGCAACCGTCCCCAGTGCAGCAGCCACAATGGCAGCAGCATCGGGACTACCAGAGCTGTTGCGCGGTGCTGGCATCCTCTCCCGCGCTTGTGACCGTGCGGGAGATCGGCGAACTTCGGTCCGGGCTGGCCGCGGTGGCAGCGGGCGACGCGCAACTCCTGCAGGCCGGGGACTGCGCGGAGAGCTTCCTTGAGATCGGCCAGGAGCACATCAACGCCAAACTGGCCGTGCTCCATCATCTTGCCGACCAGCTTGCCGCAGGCACCGGCCAGGAGGTGCTGCGGGTCGGCCGGCTCGGCGGCCAGTTCGCGAAGCCGCGGACGGCAGCGGTGGAGCACGTCGCAGGGATCCCGTTGTCGGTCTTCCGCGGTCACATGGTGAATTCGCAGGAGCCATCGCCTGACGCGCGGGTCCACGATCCACGTCGCATGATCACGGCCTACGCGGCCAGCGCCGAGGTGCTCCATCAGCTACGGGCCGACCGGGCTGCGCGTGCCACGCATGCGGGCAGCGGCCTCAGCGCTGGTCCGTGGTCTAGCCACGATGCTCTGGTGATCGACTACGAGGCCAACCTCGTGCGGTCCGAACGGGACACGGTCTTTCTCGGTTCCACGCACCTGCCGTGGATCGGAGACCGGACCAGGCAGCCGCACGCCTTCCACGTCCAGCTTCTGTCCGCGGTGGCCAATCCGGTGGCCTGTAAAATCGGGCCGTCCATAACCACCGATGACCTGAGCGCGTTGTGCGCGCGACTGGATCCTGACCGGATACCTGGTCGCCTGACCCTCATTGTGCGGCTAGGAAAGAAAGTCATCGCCGAACGGCTGCCGGCCATTGTCGCGACGGTGCGGTCGGGCGGACATCCGGTGGTATGGCTGACCGATCCCATGCACGGCAATACGCTCCGGAGCGGGAACGGCATGAAGACCAGGCTGCTGGCCGACATCATCGACGAGGCAGGCGAGTTCCGGCGGATCCTGCATCGCAGCGGAGCGCACCCCGGCGGCCTGCATCTCGAGGTCGCGGCGGCCGATGTCACTGAATGCCTCGGCGGAATGGTGCGGGACATCGACCAGCTGCCCATGCGCTACACGACGCTGTGCGATCCGCGGCTTAATCCCGACCAGGCGGCACAGCTCCTGCAAAGCTGGTACCTGGGAATTTGACCGCTGGCGCCTCTGGCCCCGCAGCCGGATGCGTCGCTCTGCCCCGCCAGCCCCCTGAGAAGATCGGCGCAGACCGGCTACGCTGAGGACGAAATGGGCTACCTCGAGAAGTGCCGCACCCGCGGCGGGTGCTGGTAGCAGGACAAGTAGTGCGCAATTCGCCTGGAAAGGCCGAAGGGCGGATCCGTGTTGCTGACCGAGGGCTCTGGAGGCTCGTGATGCTTCGCTACCTGGGGCTTGAAATTTCTCGTACGGTGCGTGACTCTCGCTATGTCGTACTCGCACTCGGAGCTCCGATCGGCTTCTATCTCCTGTTTGCCGCGCTCTTTTCCGGGCAGTCAGTCCAGCGTGGCGAGCTGCCGTCGTCGGTGGAGCTCATGGTGTCGATGGCGACGTTCGGGGCGATGTGGGGCGCGCTGTCGGCTACGGCGCCGAGGCTGGCCCGCGATCGCGAGCGAGGCTGGCTGAACGTGCTCCGCATGACGCCGTTGTCTCCGGCCCGCGTGCTCGCCGCCCGGATCTGCGCGGGCCTGCTCGTCTCCGCGCCTGCCGTGATAGCGGTCGGGCTTACCGCCAGGCTCGCCCACGGCGTCAACCTCACCGCCGGGCAGTGGGGTTCCGGGCTGGTCGTCTTGTGGATCGGCACCTTGCCCTTCGTGATTCTCGGAATCGCGATCGGGACGCTCACCGATAGCACGACCGCGTACGGGATCACCCTGGGCCTGTACATCGCGCTCGCCGCGCTGGGCGGCCTGTGGGTTCCGCCCTCGAACTTTCCTCCGATCCTCCTGCACGTGGCGAAGGCGCTGCCCTCCTACAACCAGGCTGAGCTTGGCTGGCGGATAGCCGCGAACGCCGCCCCGACGGGTACCAGTGTTCTCGTGCTCGGGGCCTGGACCGTCGGCCTGGCCGTGATTGCCTATGTAGCCGGGGCTGGGATCAGGTTTGCGCCGAGCCGGAAGCCGTCGCCCCTACCGAATGACTCGGAAGCCGCCGCGGTTCAGCTGGCCCGGATCGCCAAGAGCTTTGGCTCGGTAACGGCGCTAGACCAACTCGACCTGGAAATTCCGCGAGCGAATACGGTCGCCTTGCTTGGACCGAACGGAGCGGGCAAGACGACCACCATCAAGATCCTGCTCGGGCTCCTCAGCCCGGACCGCGGCAGCGCCCTGCTCTTCGGGGAGAGGCCCTCTGCCGCCGTCTCCACGGGCCGGGTCGGGGCCATGCTGCAAGACGCCGAGCTGATGTCCGGGGTCAAGGTCGGCGAGCTGCTGCGCTTCATTCGCAGCCTGTATCCGGATCCGCTTGAGTACGAATCGACAGTGCAGGCGACCGGCCTGGAACACATCATCAACCGCAGAACCGACCGGCTTTCCACCGGGCAGGCGCAGCGTGTGAGCTTCGCTGTCGCGCTCATCGGCAACCCCATGCTGATGGTTCTGGACGAGCCCACCGCAGGACTTGACGTTCAAGCACAGCAGGTTTTCTGGGACGATATGCGCGCGTACCGAGCCAGCGGCCGTACTGTCCTGTTCTCCACGCACTACCTGGAAGAGGCCGACAAGAACGCGGACCGCATCGTGGTCATACAAAGCGGCCACACGGTCGCCGACGGCACCCCGCAAGAAGTCCGGATCGCGGGCGGCGCCCGGATGGTTGTCCGCTTCAGATGGGTCGGACAGCCGCACGACGACGTCGGCGGCCTGCCGGGAGTCACCGCCGTCGAGCGGGACGGGACTGATGTAACGCTGTATACGACAGACTCGGACGCCACTGTCTGGAGCCTTTACGATTTCCGGCATGACATGGCCAACCTGGAAGTCACCGGCGGTGGCCTGAGAGAGGCTTTCCTATCGCTGACCGGCGCGGCCCAGAGCATTTAGGCTCGCAGGGCATTCAGGCGCAGGGCAATTGACGGGACCCTTGCGCGTCGTCGGAACAGGCCGCCGGAAGCGTCAGGCGATCGCCTGACGGACTACCCGCGTGGCCCAGCCGACCACGAGCGCGCAGAGCGGTACAAGTACCGCGAACGCCTGCCACACTGCGGACCCCCCCAGCGTGCCGCTGGCCAGTACGCGGGACGCCTGCACGGCGTAATACAGCGGGTTGAAGTGCGCCATGACGCGCACCCACGGCGGTGCCAGCGATATCGGGAGCAGGACGCCCGCGAGAAGGAGCAAGGGCAGGTTCAGGGCGTTGATGATGGCAGCGAAACCGCTGATCTCTTTGGTGACGAGCGCGACCGCGATCGAGAAGGCCGCCATGATCGCCATCAGCAGCGCGAGCAGCAGCACCAGGACTCCCAGCCCGAGCCAGTGAATGCTGAAGCCAAGCGACAGGCTGATCGCCACCACGAAGGCGTCGAAGACGAACATCAGCATCATGCTGGAGAGAATCGGCCCGGCCAGGATAGCCAGACGGCTGGCCGGAGTGACCCTGAGCCGCTCGATGACGCCATCTTTCAGCTCGAAGAGGGTGCCGTAGCCGGACCCCATGCCGCTCGCAAAGGCCAGCAGCGCGAGGATGCCCGGCAGGAACAGGTCGAGCACGTTCCCCTTGAGGTGCAGGCCGGGAATGCCGCTCAGATGCTGGAGCAGCGGCATAAAGAGCGCCAGATACAAGATCGGGGTCGAAAAGCCCACCACCAGCCAGACCGGGTTCCGCGTCAGCTGGGTCAGGTTCCGCTGGAACAGCAGGCCGACATCCCTGGCTGTCTTCATCCGGCCGCCTCCCTCTGGGTCGGGCTAGTGCCATTGGCCGAGTCGGCGACGGTATCGGCGTCGCTGAGCGACCGGCCCGTCTTCCGCAGAAAGACGTCGTCCAGGCTTGGCTCGGCCAGCGTGATGGACCCGACTCCGATATCCGCCTTGTCGAGGAGCCGGATAAGCTGGGGCAGCACCATGTCGGCGTCGTCGACGTAGAGCCGGACCTTGCTGGCGTCGGTCGCGAGCTCCCTCACGTATGGCTGCTGCCGCAGCAGGGACAAGGCACCCTCGGCGTCCTGGCCGTCCTGCCGGAGGGTGATAGCAATGGCGTCGCCGAGAACTTCCCGCTTCAGCTCCCGTGGCGTGCCCACGGCGACGACCTGGCCATGATCAATGATCATCAGCCGGTCGCAGAGCACGTCGGCCTCCTCGAGATAGTGGGTGGTGAGGAACACCGTGGTGCCGCGATCGTGAAGACCGCTGACACAGGCCCAGAGGCTCGCGCGGCTCCGCGGATCCAGGCCAGTTGTCGGCTCATCGAGGAACAGGACGGCGGGTTCATGTACCACCCCGAGCGCCACGTCGAGCCGTCGGCGCTGGCCGCCTGAGTAGGTCTTGACCCTGCGGTCGGCGAACCCGCCCAGGTCGAGCAGATCAATGAGCGCGTCAACTCGTGGCACCACCCGCGCTAGCCGCCCCCCGTACAGGCGTCCCTGCAAGATCAGGTTCTCCCGTCCGGACGCCAGCTCGTCGGCCCCGCCGAGCTGGCTCACGTAACCTATCCGCGAACGGACCTTCTTCGGCTCCCGGGCGACGTCAAAACCAGCCACGGTCGCGCGGCCTGCATCGATCGGCAGCAGCGTGGTCAGCATGCGGAGAATCGTCGTCTTGCCGGCGCCGTTCGGTCCCAGGAAACCGAAGATCTCGCCCTGCCTGACATCGATGCTGACCGAACGCACCGCCTCGACCGTGCCGTGCCTGGACTTGAAGCTCTTGGACAGCTCATGTGCGGTAATAACGTTCTCTACCGGCATCGTCGCTTCCTCTCGTCGGGTCGCCCGTCATTACCCGCCGGCAATGCGCTGCCCGTAGCGGTTAAACGAGGTCAGCCGAGCACGGGCACTTAGGCTATTCACTCAGGCATCACCGCTTCCAAGCGAAGCCGATATAAGCATCTTCATCATATCCGCAGCCCTCCGTCTGCGGCTGGATATATGTGCGGTAGAATCCCCTGCCTGCACATCTATGCCTTGAACCCGGGTACCTGATGGGGTCTTATTGTCCCAAAGATGCTCACGACCGAGGAGAGGCATTGGCGGCGGTAGACAAACCGGGCGGGCAGGAGGCCGGGGAAAACAATCCGGCACCTAGTCTAGATAACTGCGCGCACGCAAGCTCCGTTCGCCTGGTATCTCTACCGGAGCGGCTGGACGACCGGGGCAGCCTGATTGTCATCGAGGGCGGCAGCGAAATCCAGTTTGCTATCAAACGGGCGTTCTTTTTTTATGATGTTCCTAGCGGAGCGACCCGCGGGGGTCATGCGCACCGGACGCTCCAGGAATTCTTTCTCGCCCTGTCTGGCAGTTTCAGCATCATGACCGATGATGGGGTGAACCGTAATCGGCATCTTCTTGATAATCCGAGCCTAGGCCTGCATGTCGGCCCGATGAACTGGGTCGAGCTGCGGGACTTCTCGGTCGGCTCGGTCTGTCTCGTTCTTGCCTCTACGCAATATGACGAGACTGACTATTATCGCGAATATGGCGAGTTTCTCCGCGCCAAAGCTAATGCATCATGAAAATTCCATTTGTCGATTTGCGTGCCGCCTATACCGAGCTCCAGCAGGAACTTGACGCGGCATATTTCCGAGTGGCCGCTTCTGGCTGGTATCTTCTGGGTCCCGAGACGGAGGCCTTCGAAGCCGAGTTCGCCCATTACTGCGGTGTCCGGAATTGCGTGACAGTCGGCAGTGGTCTCGATGCGCTGTTCCTGATCTTGCGGGCGCTTGAGATCGGACCTGGCGACGAGGTTATCGTGCCATCTCACACCTTCTTGGCTACCTGGCTGGCGGTGTCTTCTGTGGGCGCGCGGCCGGTGCCTGTCGAGCCGGATGCCGTCACCTACAACATAGACCCGGCGCGAATACAGGACGCGATTACGTCGCGCACGAAGGCCATCATCCCGGTGCACCTGTACGGTCAGCCAGCCGACATGCAAGTAATCGGGCGCATCGCCGCGGAGCACGGGATTCATCTGATCGAGGACGCGGCACAGGCGCATGGAGCGCGCTACCGGGGGCGCCGGGTCGGCAGCCTGTCCATCGCTGCCGCCTTCAGTTTCTATCCCACCAAAAACCTCGCCGCGTCAGGCGACGGGGGTGCGGTTCTGACGGATGACCGCGCGCTCGCCGGGCGCGTGCGTCTGCTGCGGAACTACGGCACCCGTGACAGGTCCCATTTCGAGGTTAAGGGCAGCAACTCCCGGCTCGACGAACTGCAGGCAGCACTGCTGCGGGTACGGCTCAGGTACCTGGACGCATGGAACGCCCGGCGGGCCGCGGTGGCCGAACGATATATCAAATCGCTGGCCGGGCTACCCGGCCTGGTGCTGCCGCAAAACCCAGAGTGGTCCGAACCCGTGTGGCATGTATTCGCCATCCGCCATCCATGCCGGATGCAGATTCAGGAACATCTCACGTCGGCTAGTATAGGGACGCTCGTTCATTACCCGGAACCAATACATCTGTCCGGCGCCTACGCTGATGGCCGCTGGCCGTCAGGGACTTTGCCGCTGGCCGAGCAGATGGCGGCCGAGGTGCTGAGCCTGCCGATGCGCCCGCAGCTGGGCGACCTCGAAGTCTCTCTGGTCATTCAAGAGGTCACCACGGCCGTGCGGCAATGTACCCGGACCAATGGCGCCGCATCGGCCAGGGAATCCAATGTGCCTCGGATGCCGGTAGGGTGATCGGCCGTGCGCGTGCTATTCACTTGCCCACCAGGCTTCAGTCATCTGAGGTCAACACTGTCCCTGGCGGAAGGCCTCGAACAAGCCGGGCACGAGGTTGCGTACGCCACCTCGGCATCGTTCGTGCCGGCCGTCCGGTCCGCTGGTTATCGAGCCTTCGCCGCCGGGCTCGATTACGAGGAGAGCAAACCGGATACGTTTCCCGAGCTGTTCTCCGCCGCACCAGCGGGTAACGGCCTGACGGTGTTCGCGGCGCTAGCCGGACAGGGCGTGGTCGAGGATCTCGGTCAGGTGATCGACGAGTGGCGCCCTGGGCTGGTGATTCGCAACCTCATCGAGTTCGGGGGATGGCTCGCCGCCGAACGAGCCGGCCTGCCGGTCGCGACGATGACACCGTCGATTGACTTGCCTGCACCGGTGCTCGTCTCATTCACCGGGGATCTGCTGACCCGCGAGTTGCCGCACCGCTATGGCATTGAGCCGGACCCGCAGCTGAAGCGGCTCTACAGCTACCCTTATCTCAGTACGCTGCCCGCCGAGATGACTCCGGCCGGTTTCCCGCCGCCGCCGCAGTGTTTCAGGCTGCGCGACCATCGGGTGGAACTCGGCCGAGATGATCAGGCCGGGCTGCCCGAATGGACCAGGACGCTGGGTTCCCGCCCGCTGGTGCACGTTGCGTTCGGAACGATCTTCGGATCTTCTGCCGAGGCGAGAAGAATCAATGAGATGGTGTTCGCCGGGCTGGCCGACGAGCCAGTGGACGTGGTACTGGCCATCGGCCCCGAGAACGACCCGGACGACTACGGCCCGCGGCCGCAAAACGTCCGGATTGTGCGTCATATCAACTCATACCGGGCCTTCTTCGAACGCTGTGATGTGCTGGTGAACAACGCGGGCCCCGGAACTCTCAAGTTCGCTATGGCGGCCGGAGTCCCAGTCTGCCTGATGCCCTTTCATGCCGAAGGCCCGATGATCGCCAGGCAAATGCATCAGCTTGGCGCCGGCCTCCTCTGCACCGGTATACCCGAGGATCGGCGTCCTTTCCCCGCGGTGGATCTCGATCAGCTACGGCCGGAACACGTGCGGGAGAATGTGCGCAGGCTGCTCAACGAACGCGAGTTCGCCAGTGGCATGGCCGAGCTCGGACGCAAGGCCAGCTCGCTGCCATCCGCGGCCGAAGCCGTGCCATGGCTCATGGCGGCTATCCGAGGATGACGCTATTGCTTATGGGGTAGTCAGCATCACCACAGGTCAGGAGGCCTGATGATGGGCACTGAATTTGAATTGAACACCGAGATCGCAGTAAACACGGAGATCGCAGCAAACAGTGAGGGTGAACCAAACCAGGAATTCCAGGGCACGGTTGCCTTCGTCACCGGCGCCAGCCGGGGTATCGGCGCGGCCACCGCGCGTCTTCTGGCCGCACGCGGCGCCGCCGTTGGCGTGAACTATTACCAGAGCGAGGCGGCCGCGAAGTCCTTGGTGGCTTCGATCGAGACGGCGGGGGGAACGGCGCTTGCCGTCCAGGCGGATATCACCAGTGAGGACGAGGCCCGCGCCGCCATCGATGCCGTCGAACAGGGCCTCGGCCCGATCAGCGTGGCAGTCTTCAACGCTCACGGCCTGAAGACCCCGGCGCGGGCACCATTCCTGAAGCTGCCGCAGTGGCTGATCGAGGAGGTTATCATCCGCCAGGTGCGCGCGCTGCTGATACCCAGCCGTATCCTGCTCCCGCGCATGGCCGAGCGCGGCCGGGGCTCGGTCGTCGTCGTCACCTCGACCCAGGTCCTGCACCCGGCGGAGCAGATGATGGCGCTCGCCATGGGGAAGGGCGCACTCGAGGTGGCAGTGAAGTCGTTTGCCGAGGAGTACGGCCCGCGGCAGGTCCGGATCAACGCCATCGCGCCCGGCCCCATCTGCACCGACGCGACCGCCATCATGCTCAGCGCCGAGTACAAGCAGTCGCGAGCCGAGGTGACTCCACTCGGCCGACTGGGCACTCCGGAAGACGTGGCAGGACCTATAGTCGCCCTCGCCTCACCATCGTGCGGCTTCATCACGGGCGCCACACTGCAGGTCAACGGCGGCATCCTGATGGCTTAGCCGCCAGGCGGCGGGAAGCACCGGGAGGCAGCGAGACCGCCCGGGCCGGCTGACAGCCGGCCCGGGCGGTTCCCGTCAACGAGCGATTGTCGCGGCCGAACGGTCAGGCATCGGCCAGGATGCTGCCCAGTCGCATGCCGAGCACGGGGTCGCCCTCAACCCGCAGTTTGCCGGTCATGAACGCCTCAACGCCACTGAGCTCACCACTGGACAACGCGATCATGTCCTGTTCGTCGATCGAGATGGTCACGTCAGGCTTGTCCGCCTTGCCTGGGGTGATCTTCGCGTGGCCGTCGTTGAAGGCGAGGATCCATAGTCCTCCGTGCTCGCCCTCGACGTTGTACTGATAGGTGGCGTTGAGACCCTCGGCCCGGTCCGGAGCCGAGGCAAGCTGCTGAGCCATGTCCTCAAAAGCGGTCTGGACGGTTGTCATATCCTTACCTCCCGTTGCTTCGGTCTGTTGCGCGGTTTCGTCAGCCTTGGCTCGCTCCTCCCGCTCGGCCCATGCCTTGTGCGCGCGCTCCATGGCCCCGCCGAGGCCCTTGACGCCCTCACCGGTGTCTTTCTCGGGCTCCTTTTCGTCAAGCCGCCGGGAGAACGGCCCCCAGTGCTCGCAGAACTTTCCGTCTTTAAGCCGCAGCATATTAATTTCCATGCGCTTCTGCACGCGATCTTCTAGGGCAACTCCTTTGCTCTTGCCTTCAAGGAAGCCCCTCGGCGTGCCGTACTGTATGCTGCGGCATATCACCGTGTTGCCCTCTGCGCACAGATCGAGTATCTCGTGCCGCACGTCCGGGTAAACCCAGCGCAGATACGGAATCCAGGTTCGCACGATCTCCGGCCCGGTGCGGTTATCGAGCGGATAATTCCCTTCCAGGTATTCTTGGTGAAAGAGCTCGTCGACCACAGGACCCAGATCGCCGCCGTTGATAATTTCTTCCACGAAGCGCCGGACGAGTGCCTTGTTTCGCTCCAGCTCAGACTGGTATACTGCCGCGCCCGACTCGTCCGGGGACGCGTTTCCTGCCGTTCCCAATTGGTGCTCCTTTGATTGCGTCGGCTATAGTCCGCGTCAGCTACAGCGCCTGGCCGCCTGGCCGCCTCGCCGGGTCGCGACCATGATGTGCGCGGGCAACCCCGGCACCGCGTGCGTGGTGAAGTCTTCGTAGCCGGCCGAGTCGAACATGCGCCGGTAGGTGTCAGCGGTGTGAACATCGCCTTCGGTGGTCCACGCCAGCATGAGGAGCGCGAACATGTGGGCCTGCCGGTCCGCGGCGGGTGAGCGGTCTTCATCGGTCACGAAGCCGACGACGGCCACCTTGCCGCCAGGCTTGGTGGCGTCGGCGGCGCGGCGCAGCAGTTCTTCCGCCCGTTCGACGGAGAAGTGGTGCATCACGTTGGTGATAAGCACGAGGTCGTATGGTCCGCCGAGGTCGGTGGTGAACATGTCGCCGGTCAGCCCGTGGACCTGGCCGGCCACGCCGAGCCGTCCGGCGTGCCCGAGGGCCACGTCGACGACGTTAGGCCAGTCGAGCGACCAGACCTGAGCGTGCTCGAGAAGCTGCGCGAAGGCGAACCCGTAGAGTCCATGGCCGCATGCCACATCAAGGATGCTCAGCTCGGGACGCGTGGAGGCCCACGGCAAGAGTGCTTCCGCTACCGCCTTCGCCGAGGGGCCGGCGATCGCGTGCGCGTTAGCCGCGAAGGTGCGCCAGTATCCAAATTCCGGCGTCTCCGCATTCTCTTCGACGACAGATCCGCCTTTACGCACGGCGTCCGCCAGCCGGTCCATCGCCTCCCATTCCCAGCCGCTGGCGATGACGTTGACCATGTCCCCCAGATAACTCGGCCGGCCGCGCACGAGGAACCTGCCCGACAGCTCGGTAAGCCGGTAGCTGCGCGGCTCGGCTTGCTCGAGCAAGCCGGCCGCCGTCAGTGCGTTCAAGAGCACTTTCGTGCCCCTGGGATTAAGGCTGAGTGAGTCGGCCACTGCCTCGGCGTTCACTGAGCCGTCCGCGAGCTGATCAAAGATGCCGAGTTCGATACCGGCCTTCAGCATACTTGTCAGCTTGTACGCGTGCATCATCTCAAAGAGAGGAATGGGGCTGATGCCCTCAGGCGGCATGCTGCTCCTCCTTTACGTCAAGGACCACCAGCCCCGGGGAGTCCTTTCGGAGCATTATGGCCTTCATAGCATCTGCAGCTGATTCAAGCGGGAACCTGTGTGTCACGAGCGGTTCGATATCGAGATGGCCGCGCGCGACCATGCTCAAGGTCAGGCGGACGTCCGCGCGGGTCGCGTGCGGGGCGCCCCAGATGCGCAGGCCGTGTGTCATGACATCGAGGTAGTTGACCTGGATGAGGCTAGGGTTCCCGGCCATCAGTATGGCGCAGCCATGGCGATTAAGTGCGGGCAGGGATTGCTGTATCACAAATGGCTCAATCGGGGTAAAGTCCAGGAGCGCGTCGACCCCGCCCGCCTGTTTGATGGCAGCGGTAAGGCCCCCGCTTTTCTTCCAGTCCGCCGCTAGTTCTTCCATCGCGATAACGGCGTGGATCTGGGGGAACGTCTTGGCGAGACGGTCGAGGGCAGTGCGATGATTCGCGACCGCGATAACCCGCTCAAAGCCGAAAAGCGGCGCGCAGGAGACCGCCAGGCTCCCGTTGGCGCCGGTGGCCCCGGTGACGAGCAAGGTGCCGCCGGGAACTATCTGGCTGGCCGTAGACAGCGCCCTGACGGAAATCGAGGCGGTGGTGAGTTTGCAGCCCGCTTGAAATGACATCCCGGCCGGGAGGATCTCCAGGTTGGCCGCGGGCACCCGCACGTACTCCGCCATGCCGCCGTTGTGGTAGCGCTCGTAGACCGACATGCCCTCGGGGCCAAAGACCGCATAGCCGATCATCGCGAAGGACGGGCACCGGCTTTCGTCACCTGCGGCACACCCGTCGCATGATGTCTTGCCGCAGCCCAGCGGGGGGTAGACGTGCACCCGGTCGCCCTCCGCCACATTCGTGACCCCTGCCCCGACCGAGGCCACCACCCCGGCGATCTCGTGACCAAGCGTCGCAGGCAGGAGTTTGATCATGTCGGTAAAGAGCCATACCGATACCAGCCCGCGGGACAGTCCGACAGAATGCACTTGCACGAGAACTTCGCCAGGGCCGATGTCCGGCACCGGAATCTCCTCCGCGAGGAATGCATTTCGCTTGGCATGTACTCGCACAGCGCGCATCTATAGGTGCCCCATCTCATGGTCCCTAGGTTCCCGCACACCATCAGAAGCTCAGTAGGCTGAACTGCACCAGTCTTTCGTCCACCGGCGGCCCACTTCCGCACATCGTGACTGGTGTCACATCGAATCCGGCCGGCGATGTCCGGGAAGTACGGAAGTCGCGGGTTTCGGCTTGCACAGTTCCCGATTCCCGATGATGCTGTGGAACATCGCTGTGACGCTTAGCTTATGAGTCACGCAGCGGGGTCAGCGAACGCGCAAGCAGAAGGGGCGGCCGCATGGCGGGTCACATTGACGTCCGGGTGAAGGTCTCGGCGCCACTCGAAGTGATGTGGGAAGTCGCTAACGTGATTGAGACTCCAGGGACGGCCACCGGACCGGCTGAGCGGCATGCCCAGAACCATGAAATAGTCGACTGGAATCCGGATCTCAACAGGATTATTTACCGGATAAACCCGGGCCCAGATGCTTCCGGCCGCACCTGGGCTTATCAGGTAGAGCGGATCGTAAACCCAGCTGATAAAACCGCCTACGCCCGCCGCTGGGGCAACGAGAATTTTCTGTACTCTTATGCTTTCTGGCAATACACAGGTAACGGGGCCGAGAGTGAGATCCGGTGCGTTGCCGACTTCGAAATGGCCCCAGGCTCGGCTATGGATGATGGGCAGATGGAGGCCTTCATGAGCCGGGGAACCCTGGTGGCTATGGAAAAGACGGCCAGGGCAGCAGAAGCGGAAGCTGCCACGCGGGCCGGAGCGTCGCGTTCGGGACCAGCGTAATGACAAAACCGTCGGCTACGGCGTCAAGACGGGCTGTGTTCACTGGCATGGGTCTTGTCAACGCCGCCGGCGAGGACACGGAGTCGGTCTGGCAAACCATCCAGGCCGGGAAATCCGCTATCGGGCCGGCCAGGCGATTTGATGCTACCGGTTTGGACGTCTGCCTGGTGGCAGAGATTCCTGACTTCCATCCGGCGAAACAAATATCTCGCCGCATCATCGCCAAGAGTGACCGGTTCGCCCATTTCGCTCTCACCGCGACCAGTCAGGCGCTTGACGACGCCGGCCTTGACCTCGACGGTCTGGATCCGTTCCGTATCGGCATCAGCTTCGGCAACAATAGCGGCGGCTGGGATATCTGCGAGCGCGGTTTCCTCGAGTACTACCGGGAAGGGCCGAGTATGGTCAATCCCTGGCAAGCGACGGCGTGGTTCCCGACCGCCCCGCAGGGCTTCGTCAGTATCCAGTTCAACGTCAGGGGCTGGTCGAAGAGCTTCGCCTGTGACCGGGCTAGCGGAGCCTGCGCTGCCTACTTCGCCCTCCGCGCCCTGCGGTGGGGGCACAACGACCTGATGCTGGTCGGCGGGTCCGAAGCCCCGGTCACGCGGCTCGGCGTCAGCGCGCACGTATCGACCGGTGAGCTCAGCCCGTCGTCTGATCCCGACCTAGCCTACCTTCCGTACAGCAAGAGCGCCACCGGGCTCGTGCTCGGCGAGGGGAGCGCCGTCCTGGTGCTGGAAGACCGGGACCTGGCCATCGCCCGCGGTGCCCGCGTGTACGGCGAGTTGCTGGCCGTGGAGCAGCGAACTGGCCCCCCAGATGATCCCCGCGATCTGGAGGACACGCTTCGCGCCGCCCTGGCCCAGGCCGGGCGGCATCCGGCTCAGGTGGGTCTGGTGTTCGGTGAAGGCTGCGGGTCAGTCAGCGGCGACCAGCTGGAGGCAGATGTTCTGAACCGGGTGCTGCCCGGGGTTCCTGTCACCGTGCCAAAGGCCGCTATCGGGCACCTGTACGGCGCGAGCACGGGCACCGACATTGCGCTGGCGTTGCTGGCCGTGCGGGACCGGGTCATACCGGCGACCGCGCACGCCGAAAGCGACCCGGCGGAGCGCAGTGTGCCGCTGGTAGCCGTCACCGAGTCGCGGGATCTCGACACCGTCGTGATCGTTTCGCGATCGCGTGAGGGAGCAAACGTAGTCGTGGTAATCGGCCGAGATGAGGCCGCTGAGTCGGAGGCGAGGCAGCACCGGTGCAAGACGACGTGACCAAGGCCATTACCGAGATCCTGTGCGAACTGGGCATCGAGTCAACCGCGATCAGTGACTCCGTCACCCTTGGCGACGAGCTGGAACTGGACTCCACCGATGCGGTCGAGGTGTCGCTCGGGCTCAAGCGTCGCTTCCGGGTGGAGGTCAAAGTCCAGGTCAAGGGTGACCACACGGTCGCAGACCTGCGCGATGCGGTGGTGGCCGCGATACAGGAACAGGCCATGGCGGCCGACTAAGCTCACCAGTAGCTGCTCTGGATACCTGTTCTTGACAAAATCGACCTTTTTACTCGACTATAGGTACGTGTCCTCTGGATATGTAGCCGTGGGAACCCAGTTGCTCAGCCGGC
>OBLU010000680.1_pt1 | contig 31852 bp, 30 predicted proteins | sample 1518681 | NCBI WGS metagenome assembly OBLU01 (sample SAMEA3539304, study PRJEB22396) | soil metagenome | biome: tundra; feature: field; material: soil | place: USA | collected 2010-05 | depth 0.15 m
CCTCTATCCACACTACCCGCGACTGTTGTGGATCGGGAAGTTCTTCAGAGGTTCCCTAGTGCTGGAGTTACGGTAACGCAGGCAGTTCAAGGAACCGCAAATGTTGTTCTAGGCGGGGTCAACTACGGGCCACCAACAAATGCGGGGAGCGGACAAGTTTCTACCGTCGTTACGGCTGTTTGTGCGCCTCCCGCCGGAACATACCAACTGCTGTTTGGGATGTTCAACACGAATGAGACGGTCGATCCCACAAGACCATCGGCTTTGATCGTGCAGTTCGTGGATGTGAGATAGGCACACTTGGACGAATCGGAGTTCGCGTATCAGGATCCGGCGAAAGAATCGAGCGCATTCCATTAAGAACGACCTGCCGCGATTGGCATTGAGGTGTCGCGCGCCAGAAACCGAAGTAACCTCCGTGAACCGCATCAACCCGTCGTTTACGCTTTAGACTAGAGACGGAAAGTATACTCACGACAGGACATCCGACTCGCTGGCGCAATCTTCACTGTTCGACTGCGCGCGGACCTTGACCATCAACTGGTGCCCTGATTTCCCAGGATCGCGGCTCGGCCCACGATGGTGGTAAACACGCAATCCAAAGGAAGGGAATTTCAGCTGAGAATAGGATTCGATGCTGATTGAACCCATCAATGCACTGAATCCAGTGGAGGATCGTAATGTACCTGAAGACACTTCTAGCGGTAGTTTTTGTCAGTGCGGCAATCCCCGCCTTCGCCCAAGTTGTTCCAGAGGCAAACGCACCGTCCATTCCGCTAGCTGTTGGCGTCGGCTATTCCAATTATTCGACTGACTGGAGTGGCCGTCTCGAGGGGCCGACACTATGGGTCGATTGGAAGTTCGACCGAGGCCCGGCCTTCGTACATGGATTAGGCTTGGAGATGGAAGCTCGCGACCTGAATTACGGGCGGAGCGTCCCGAAGCTGCGCATGGATACTCTTTCCGGCGGCGTGATCTATACCATCCCGCACTTGCATCGCTTCAATCCGTATGTGAAGTTCCTGGTGGGCTATGGCAGCATCGATTTCGCCGTCAACATCCCCAACTATACTCACGACACGCGGACCGTTTACACCCCGGCTGGGGGACTCGATTACCGCGTCTTCCGCAATGTCATCGTGCGCGGAAACTATGACTATCAATTCTGGGCCGACTTCTTTAATCATCATGCGCTCAATCCCAATGGGCTCACAGTCGGCGTCTCCTACGATCTGGGAGGCATTCGCGAGCGTTGACGCCCTTCGCAGCCTGATCTGCAGCCTCAATCTGGAGAAAGCCACTGCTGGGAGCAGGCCGCTTGGGGTAGAATGAGGCCGCCTTCGGAATACGCTTTCTTTTGCGGGAAAACCGCGCCACGAAGGTGGTTCCGGAAATTCCACTGCACGTCAGGAATGGACTCCAGATGAAGCCAATGATCACCTCACTTGCCGCTCTTCCTATGGTTCTGCCCTTACTGATGGCAGGCCTCTTCTTCGCCCGCAGCCACGCCCAAGGCGTTACAGAGATTGGCGGCGAGAAGGTCGTCACCCTCACCCGCACTGCGAGCAGTAAAACAAAGCCCGAGTTCACCAGCGTCATACTCGCGCCAGGCCGCGGCATGGAACTCTTGCAGGTTACAGCCAATTTCCCCGGCAAGGGTGAAGTAGATGTTCTCGCCTCACCCGACCTTGCCGGCGCAAAGCAAATGTTGGACGAGCAGGACAACGCCAATGGTGACCTCGGTTATCGGCTCGGCTCGGCCTTCCTGATACCCTACCCTAACCGCATCCGCGGCAAGCTCTCCTCCGACGGCAAGACGCTGACTTCCCAGTGGGAGGGCCACACGCTCACATTGCCGGCCAATAACATCGGCAAGAATCCTGATGCCGAGCGCCACGCCATGCACGGCCTCATCCTCAAGGCAAAAGCCGACGACGTGCAGGTAAAGGACATCCCCGGCGGTCAGCAGGTCACCGGCGTGATCCATGCCGGAGACTTCGGCGGCCATTGGCTCTCCAAAACTGACCTCGACTACACCATCACCCTGACGGCCGAGGCTGTCGACGCCAGCATCGTTGCGCACAACGTCGGCAACGAGGTTGAGCCGATGGCCATTGGCTGGCACCCCTACTTCAACCTGCCTTCCGGCGACCGCGAACAGGTCAAGTTACATATCCCGGGCTCCATGCTGGCCCAGGTCGACAACTACGACAATGTCTTACCTACCGGCAAGCTGCAGCCCGTGACGGGCCAATACGATTTGCGCGCCCCCGGCGGCAAGTCGCTCGACAAGAATTTCTATGACGATAACTGGAGCCACCTCGATTGGAAAAATGGCGCTGTGACTGTCACCGTGATCGATCCCGCCGCGCACTACGGTGTGAAGATTGAAGGTCTTTCACCCGAGATCAAGACCATCCAGGCCTACGCCCCGCCCACTGCAAAGTTTGTAGCGGTCGAAGACCAGTACAACTTCGCCGACCCATTCGGCAAGGAGTGGGGATCCATGGATACAGGCATGGTTACCCTCAAGCCGGGCCAAAGCACCAAGTGGCACGTGCGGCTGAAGGTCTTTGTGCCGTAAGGCGGAATTCACTGACAATGAGCGCCGGCCAGGACCTCAATCCTGGCCGGTCTTGTTTTGCTCTCTCTCAGCCCTCGATCTGTCGTTCTCCGGTGCTAGAAAATCACGACCAGTACTGGGTTTGACGGAATACCATTCGCAACAACTTGTAATTCACTCAATCCCATCTCCTGCTTGGCGGGAACATCGAAATGGGTCGAGGCCACGCTGTGCGACGCCACTGCCATGCTGCTGTGATCGTGTGTTCGGCTGTAGAAAACGTGATGCGTCGCAAGGTTGGTGATTCTCACCAGGGGAAAATTCGTCGCGGCCTGCACATCATCTCCATATGCCGCTCCCTGCGACATGCCATTGAAGCGCAAGCCTGAAATTTGATTCGAGCTTCCCCGCTTGAGCAGAAGGTGCGTATTGAGAATGATCGGCGCCCATTCGGGTTCGTTAGACGCTGGGGGCGTGTAGACTTCAATGTCGTTGGAGAAGTCCGTCAGCAGGATCTGCCCTGTCGGCAACACCAGCATGTTTCCGAAATACGAGGAATCGAACGGTGCATTCGGAGGGCCGGATACCGGATTCAGAGATTTGCCATTCCACTCGAAAAACTGAGACGGTGATTCGAAGATTCCTGGACTGGCCATCATCAGAACATTGCCGTTAGGTTCGAGGGCTGCAGGACCGTCAGCAATGTCGTAGTCATCGGGGAACGCCGGTCCCGCCGTCCATCTTCTGCTTCGCCAGTCGTAAACTGCCGTGTTTCCCGGACCGCAGGAATTCGCTCCGGTATAGAAAACGGTCCTGTCAGGCCTCAGAACGGCAGGTCCAAGCTCAAAGGAGGCCGCAGATTCTCCGCCGCAATCGGCTGCCGAGTCCCAGAGCTGCACAATCGTGCTCCCTGCAGTCGACCACGCGCCTGTCCCGGGGTTGTAGAGCTCAGAATTCGTCCCCGTTGGGATGTACGGGAAGGGGGGAATTGGGGCATAGGCATCCACCGCCAGCACCTGGCCGCTTGGCAGCAAGGTCCATCCTTCTTCGTCGTTGGGATCAAACTTGTTCGCGCCCGTCGAGGTCCAGGTCAGTGTCGCCGCATTCAGCAGTGCTGCTTGATCGGTGCAGCAATTGGCCTGCATATACGTACCATTCGGAAGAATTACGCTTTGTGCGTCTCCGATCGTCTCCCATCCCGCGGGCGGATCGATCGGCGTCCACACGTTTGCCAGCGGATCGTAGATCGAGCCTTGATTGGTCCAGGTGGGGATGAGCGCCGTTTGTGCGAGATTGAGAAGGTATTCGCCACCCTCAATGATCATCCGACCGTCGGGAAGCACGGCTGTAGAGTGATACAGCGGGCTGTATGTGGCAGGCAACGAGGCAATCGAAGTCCACGTTCCGTTCACATAGCTGCCTTTCTGGTCTGGAGTCAGTTTCCACCAGTCAGGAAAGCCTGTGTCTTGAACAAGCACGGTTCCGTCCGTCAACAGAATTGGATTCGAAGCGCCATTCAACAGAAATGCGGGTTGATTGGCTAACGGAGTCCACGACGGACCGGCAGGTCCCGAACTCGCGCGTTCTATGTCGCTCTTCGCCTGAGCCGCTTGGGGTGCGCGAATCGGGTGAGGAATTGGTTTCAGATGTTCAGCGTCAGAGATCCAGGGACAGGCCGCGAGCATAATCGTCGCAACCACAAATGGTCCATTCCCGTGCATGTTGGCTCCTTTTCTTGCACCTTGAGGTTGAGGCCGGCTCTTGGCAGCTTGCACTGCTTCAATGAATTACTTGATCAACGAGATCAAAAATCCCGCGGATCGCCGACATATCCCGCGTCCTGACTGTGCGATCAGGCAAACACAGGAGAGGAATTAACTGAAGAGCCGGGGCGTGATGTCATTCGTACAGATTTGTCTACTGGAGAGGGGAAAGAGTGAATCCTTGAGTTGAGGTCGCGCGCCACGGTTGCATTGTGCGTATACGCACGAACCCGAATGCATCAAGCCGCTCTGCGGCTGGACGCCTTCACCGGAAATCCAAGAGGATCAACTGGGCCCGAAGGTGTTAGGGAATCGATGGGCCGGCCGGGGATGCCGATGCCCGAAAGACTTCAATCGCGCTGCCGAGCAATCTGGCATGCCTCGTCAACAAAGTCAAGATCAAATTGCGAAGCGTCTTGCAAGGGTTCTCCGCAGCGGCGGACGAGTCGAAAGCTCTCCGATCCTTGACTTGGGCTCCTACTCCTCCACCCTGGTCAGCCGCACGGTCCTTCCCGAGCGCGCCGATTCCCGTGCAGCATCCAGAATTTGCATGACGATCACATTCGTGTCCAGCGCCGACAAATCGCCCTTGGGCGCAAGCTGGCCGCGCAGCACGGCTGAAAGATAATTCAGAGAATTGTCCTGTGGCGAACTGAGCGGAGGCGCCGTCGTCAAATGCTCCTCCGCATCGTGTTCGCGACGTAGCCGCACTTGATCTGGTCCGACCGTAATCGCGTAGCCGGTCGCCCCGTAAACTTCCATATCTTTGCGCGAGAATGGCCAGTTCCACGAGCCCATAATCACCGCCTGTGCATGCGGGTAGGTCAGGATAATCGTCGAATCATCATCCACTCTCGGGTAGATCTGCGGCTTGTCGTGATTCACCACCGCTGTCACGGTCAAAGGTGTTTCACCGTGCATCAGCCAGGTCATCAGGTCCACGCCATAGCAGCCAAAATCGTAGAGCGCGCCTGCCCCATTCTGCTCTGGATCGGTAAGCCAGCCGAGAAATTCCGGCGGCACGCCAATCTCCTTCGGGCCCTGGTGCCCATCATGAACGACTACTCGCCGCACTGAGCCCAATTGGCCGTGCTCCAGTTCGTCGTATGCCGCCTTGTTGCTTGCATACCAGGTCGTCTCGTAGTTCACCAGCACCTGAATGTGGTGCTCGTGCGCAACTTTGCGAATCGCCAGTGCGTCCTCCAGCGAAATTGTCAGCGGCTTCTCCACCATCACCGCGACGCCATACTGCGCAGCGATTTCGATTGCATGACGATGCTCGCCAATCGAGGTGTATACGAGCACCGCTTGGGGGTGTCGCACCTCAATCATGTTGGCCATACTCTTGAAAAACAGCGTCTCCGGCAGCGAGTATTTTTTCGCGTATTTCGCGATCAGTTCGGAATGTTCATCCGCAATGCCTACCAGCTCCACGTCGTGATGCCGCGGCAGTTGACTCAGAAAGCCCTCCACATGGCCGTGTTCCAGTCCTACAATGGCGACGCGCAACGGGGCGGACGGGTTTTGGGCGATCCCGGGCGTGGCGAAGAACAGCCCCACTAACAACAAGCGGAAGGCGAAACATGCTGACAATTGGCGCATCGTGGTAGACTTCCTCCTCGCGCCCGATTCTACTCCGCAAGGAAGAATATCCCCCATGTTGCTCACACTGTTTTGCAGCGCTGTCGGACTCGTATGTCGCTATTAGCCAGGAGGATCACGAGTTGTTTTGCTGGAGTCGTGATCGCGACCGGCATGCTGGCCGCCCAGACGCTGCCGCCGACGCATGTTGACGAATTCAAGGGCAAACCGCGGGTCATCGTCATCAGCGACATCGGCAACGAGCCCGATGACCAGATGTCGCTCGTGCGGCTGCTGCTCTACTCGAACGAGTTGGAGATCGAAGGGCTGATTGCCACAACATCCACGTGGCAAAAGACGGCAACACATCCTGAGACCATGCGGCAGTTAATCGCCGCTTACGGCGAGGTGCGGCCCAATCTGTTGCTCAATGCCAAAGGCTGGCCCGAGGCGGCCAAGCTGGCGAGTCGCGTCTTTCCCGGGCAATCTGGATATGGCATGGCTGCAACCGGCCCGGGCAAACTGTCCGACGGAGCGAAAGACATCGTCCGCGCCGGCGACGAGAACGTCAACCGGCCGCTGTGGATCTGCATCTGGGGCGGTGCCAACACGCTTGCCCAAGCGCTCATGGAGGTGCGGGCGACGCGAACGCCGGAGGAGCTTGCCAAATTCGTCGCGAAGCTGCGGGTCTATTCGATCAGCGATCAGGACGACGCAGGCCCATGGATTCGCAAGGAGTTTCCCGATCTCTACTACGTCGTGTCTCCATCAACGCCGACCAGCGGCGAATATTATTTCGCGACGTGGACGGGCATCAGCGGCGACCGCTATTACCGCAACGGCGCAGGCGCGGATTTCACGACGGTGACAAATGAGTGGCTCGACGCGAACATTCGCAGCAAGGGGCCGTTAGGCAAGGACTATCCGCGTTACATGTTCATCATGGAGGGTGACACGCCTTCATTTCTGGGCCTGATTGACAACGGGCTGAATGCCTACCGGCGGCCTGACTGGGGCGGATGGGGCGGGCGCTATGTCTACCGGCAGCCCTACGGAGAGACGCACCCGATCTGGACGCAGGGCGGGGACGAGTTTGCGCGCATGACTTCGCAGGACACGGTGATGGGCGTGGACTGCAAGGAGCATGTGTCGGATCAGGCGACGATCTGGCGCTGGCGCGAGGCTTACCAGAACGACTTTGCGGCGCGCATGACCTGGACGATCGCCGATTTTGCCCATTCCAATCACATCCCGGTCGTGGTCGTGAACGGCCAGGCGGGAACCGAGCCGCTGGAGATGGACATTACTGTTGGACAATCCGTCACACTCGATGCCGGAGAAAGCTCCGATCCTGATGGCCAGAAGCTCAATTTTCACTGGTTTCACTATGCCGAAGCGGGCAGCGCCGAGGGAAATCTCGCCGCAGTCACGCTCACCGGTGCCGATACTGCGCGCGTGTCGGTGAAGGCCGACGCGGTTTGCCGCCCCAAATGGTTGCCGCTTATCCCCTGCACCGGAAACGGTGTCGCGCATATCATCCTTGCCGTGACGGATGAGGGCACGCCGCGGCTGACTTCGTATCGCCGCGTCATCCTGCGGGTGCGTCCAGCGGGCAGCGTCCCATAAGCGCTCGACCGCTGTGCAAGCGCCCATGCCGGAGCCTACAATGCTGAGTGTTATGGCGAAGGCGAAGGAAGTCACGTTTGAGGTTGCGTGCCCCGATTGCGGGGCAATGCTGAAGATTGATGGTGCGACCGGTGTGCTCGTGAGTCACACGTCGGCGCCGCGAAAGCGCACGTTTGAGGATCTGGAAGCGGCGGCCAAGGCGATGCGTGAGCAGGATGAGCGCAAGGAATCGATCTTCCGCCAGTCTGTCGACGCGGAGAAGAACAAGGAAGATTTGTTTGAAAAGCGGTTTGCCGAGGCCCTGCGCAAGGCCAAGGACGCGCCCGAAGGCAAGCCGCTACGCGATTTCGATCTGGACTGAAGGACGAATTCACGCATCTTAACCTGTGTCGATGCAGATCGCCCAAATAGGGAAGGAGAGGTCCATGGCCTTTGAGCCGCCTCAGAAAAACGAAAACCAGTCCCCGTTCGAAGTTTTACCTCCGAATTCAGTCGATTGGGTGAGAATCGCAGCTGCCAGTTCCCTCATTGCGGGCGGATTGCTTTACATCGCGGGCGAACGCCGCGCCGGAATCGCGGCAGCCGCTACCGGAACAGCTCTGGCGATGATTGACCAGCAGGATACGCTGCGCGCATGGTGGCGTCAGCTCCCTGGCTATGTCGACCAGATCCAGCACATGCTTGACGATGTGCAGGCCTTGGTAGAGGACATTACCGGCCAACGGGAGAGACTGCGGGAAGTACTCGGCAAGGTGAGCAACGCAATCTAGGGTAGGTCGATAGAGATGGACCGGACCCTAAATCCCAAGCCGTCGGCGACCTGCCTCGCTGATGCGATGGGGCGTCCATGCTGGTTCCCACACTAGGTCGACTTCAATCTTGCTGATGTCGGGCATCCCGGCCAGGCGGTTGTTTACCTGTTCGAAGATCAGGCCGCTGGCGGGACACTGCGGTGTGGTCAAGGTCATGGTGACTTTGACCCACTGGCGCGGCCACGCGGGCGTCGAGTCCGGATCGGGGCCGGTGGTCACGGAATAAATCAGGCCCAAATCCACAAGATTCAGCTTCACTTCGGGATCGAAGCAGTCGCGCAGCGCTGTGAGGATATCGGCTTCAGCGAGCATCTTTGCTAGTTCTTCCGCTCGACCAGGTAGCGGGCCACCGACTTAAGTCCATCGGCACGGCTTCCATAGGGCGTGAGCGCCGCAAAAGCCTCTTCGATCAAGCTGGCGGCGTCGCGCTTGCTTTGCTCAATGCCGAACACCGCGGGCCAAGTCGCTTTTTCAGTTGCTTTGTCTTTCCCTGCGGTCTTGCCGAGATGCGCCGAGTCTACCGTCAAATCGAGCACGTCATCCACAATCTGGAAGGCCAAGCCCGCCTTGCGGCCGAAAAGGTCCAGACGCGCAACGTCATCGGCGGTTGCCCCTGCATACACGCCGCCGACCACGACGCTCACGCGGATTAGCGCGCCGGTCTTGGCGCGGTGAATGGCTTCGACAAGCTCCGGTGTGGGTTTCAGATGCTCGCTTTCGAGGTCCAGCACCTGGCCTCCGATCATGCCATCCACGGTGCCGACGGCATTCGCAATCAAGCCGATAATCTGGACGGTGGCAGCGGGTGGGCAGTCGAGACCGGCCAACACCTCGAAGGCGCGGGTCTGCAGGGCATCGCCGGCGAGAATCGCGATCGCCTCGCCGAAGGCGACATGGCAGGTTGGCTTGCCGCGGCGCAGGTCGTCATTGTCCAGGGCCGGCAGATCGTCATGAATAAGCGAATAGGTGTGGAGCATCTCCAGGGCTGCGCCCAACCGGGCAATTCCCTCGGGCAGCGTGCCCGCAATCGTGACCGCCGACTGAATGGCCAGCACCGGACGCAGGCGCTTGCCCCCGGCAAATGTCGAGTGGCGCATGGCTCCGTGAATCGAGGCTGGGACCGTTTCGACGCTGGGAATCAGTTCCTCAAGCGCCCGGTCCGTCAACTCCGCGCCTTCCTGGATCAGCGATTTCACGTCCGTCGGCATTGCCCCTATATTAACTGAGGCCGGGATAACTTTCTCTCCAGCAAACACAGGCCTGTGATCAGCACGAGAGCCAGGGCGCTGAGCAAGCGGCCGACGATGATGTCCGGGGTGGTTGTCCAATTCACGGTCAGGTTCACAAGCCCCTGAGGAACGGGGACTGCCATCAACCCATCCGCACGCTCGGGCAGGGTTCGCACGAGCTCTCCATTGACCTTCACCCGCCATGCGGGATAGCTGCGAAGGCGCAGGATCAAATAGCCGGCGTGGTTTGTGACGGCATTGATGCTCAGGTGGTCCGTGGCCGGCTTGTCGGCATGGGGAGATGCGGGGAAAGTGGCATCACAGCTTTTCTGGTCCGCAGACCATTCCAGATCCGCCCCATCGGGCCCCTGGCCCAGAACCGTGGAGGAGGACGCCGTCAGGCAGGCTTCCGGCAGGTTCATGGCGATCAGCGAGTTGTCGGCATCAGGGGGAGCGTACTCATCTCCGCCTTCAAATCCTGCGCCCGAGTGGAAGGCATCCACCATTGCCCACACGGCATCGTCGGGATCGCAAGCCTGGAAGAAGTTGAACCCTGCGGTGATGGTCGCGGCCAGAAAGACAGCGGCACAGGCAAATAGCACCACGAATCGCCACCGCAAGCGGACCACCCAGACGGCACTAGCGAAGAAAATGCCCATCGGGGCCTCGAGCACAACCAGCAAGCGCCACGGAAACTGCAGGAATCGCAGCTTGGGCAACGCATCCCAGACGGGCATCGAGATCGGGAATTGAAGCAAGAGAACGGCCACAGGAATCAGCGCCAGGGGGAGCCACCGGCGCAACTGGCCGGGCAGGCCGCCGCGAAGCCAGCTCACCAGCACGCCCGCGAGAGCCACCGCGATCATGGTTACGCCGATCGCAGAAACCTTGAATAACTCCAGATCATGCAATTCGAGGGCTTGGCTGGCATGCCGCGCAAACAGCCAGCTGTCTTCAATGCGATAGCCAAGGTTGGTGGCCTCTCGAACATCGATCCAGCGCTGCTCGTAGGTGGCAGGAACCAGGTAGACAGCCGCAAGACCCAATCCCAAACAAGCTGCGAGAGTAGCGCGCAGCACCGGCGCCCAGGACCGCCAGAGCAGAGCCGCTATCAGCGCCATCCCTGCCAGCAGGTAGCTGGCGATGATTCCCAGTGGAACGTCTGATAACCAGGCGCCGGCCAGCACCACTGCCAGCGGAACAGCGGAGCCGTCGAAGGCGCGTCTCCACACGGACGCAACGGAATTGCAGTCGCGCAACACGAAGAGAAGCAGTAACGGAATCCAGAAGCCGCCGGCCAGTTCTCCGAAGGCCGTTCGCTCGTACGCCGTGTAGAGGGTGTAGCCGGAGAAGAGTGCCGCGCATCCGGCCAAAGTTGCCGGGCCATTCGGCAGCGCCTGGCGTGCCAGCGCGCGGGCAGCGAGGCCGGTTCCAGCCAGAAGCATAAACGTCAGGGCGATCGGCACCAGCTTCCAGCGCATCACGGCTCCGAGCGCCGCGCCCAGCATCCACGTGAGGGGAGGATAGAAGACGAAGCGCGGCTCGCCGGCGCCGAAGTTGGCGCTTGAAGTCCAGCGCGGGTAGAGAATGCCTTCGTGCCAACTGCGGAGTGCGTCGAACCAGGAGACGAGATGAAAATCGAAGTCGTGGCCGCAGGTGTTGCCGCGGAATATCTGCGGAGCAACCGCAGCGAGCGCGGCAAGCAGAATGATCGCGGGCCCGATGAAAGGGCGCAAGCCAGAAGAATTCCGAGCCAATGGCCGGGACATCTCGGATGATCCGCTTGCCGGTGGGCTCATGGCAGCAGGCGCAGCGTGTGCCGCGTCTGCGCTGCAACTGCGGCCGGGCTGAATGGGAGCGCGAAGGTCGTGCCGTTGTAGTAGTCCGCCCACTGGTCGCGGAAGTAAGGACTGAAGGGGTTGCCGCTTTCGCCGAGAACAATGTTTTCAGTGGAGCCGTCGATGTTGCTCCAGTCCATGGTGAAGCGTTGCGAGGGGCCAAGGTCGCGACCAACCTGTTTCACGGTGGTCGTGTCGCCACTGAGGGGTTGCGGGCCGGTGCCTGCGATGCGCCCGATCAGGGGCAGGAATTGAGCGAGCGGATGCTCAATGTCGACCACATGCCAACTGCCATAGGTCCACTGGCTCAAATCGGCGGGTGCTTTGCCCTGCTCCATGCCCCGGCGGACTGCCTCGGTCAGGAGTGCATCCCAATCCTTGTATCCGGGAGGGAGCCAGTCGGGGCTTGCGTGCATCACGACCTCTTCCTCGGCGAAATTGGACTCGGACCAGCGATATTCCGCGGCATCCTTGCCCAGCTTCGGCTGCAGAAGCAGTGGGCCAAGGGCATTGCGGGTTTGCGCCACCAATGAGGCGGCGGCTGAGTCAGTGGTCAGGCGCCCATCCCAACTCCGCATCAGGTCAGCCGCCTTCCGCAGACGCTCGTCCGCTCCAGCGGCGTGGTCAATGGCATAGGCAAGGCGATGCGCCAGCTCCTGATCGACTTCACTGTAGATATCGGTCTGGACAGCCAGCAAATCCTGGGGGCGCAGCATATCGCGGCCTTGCAGCTCCTTGTAGATCCGTTCCGCGCGATACGGATCAGCCCATTCGAGCGAGAGAGGGTAGGTCGACTTCTCGGTCGTCACGCGAGAGTTGGCAGTTGCCAGAAAGCCTGAAGGCGGATCGACCGCATTGGGCATCGAACTGAACGGAATGTAGCCCTGCCACTCGTGCGTTGCATCCTCGATCGGCTTTCCCTGGAGGCCCGCTGGACGAAGCGGCACGCGGCCTACAGCCTGGTAGGCAATGTGGCCCTGGTCGTCGGAGTAGACCACGTTCTGCGTTGGCCAGCTCCACTGGGCAAGCGCGGCGGAAAACTCGGTCCAATTCGATGCCACGTTCATCTCGTAAACCGGGATGCTGTTGAGCGCCGGGTCGTATAAAGTCCACTTAAGCGCAATAGGCTGACTGTCGTGCGGAAGGACCGAATTCAACAGAGGTCCGTGATCCGTCGACTGCACGTCGAGGGTGACGTCTTTACCGGCGCGAACATGGATGACTTCGTGGTCGACGGCGAGCGGTTTCCAGCTTCCGTCGGCCGATTTGAAATTGCCTCGGCCGTCAAGGATTTCGACATAAAGGTCCTGCACATCGCCATAAAGTGCGGTGAATCCCCACGCCACATGCTCGTTGTGCCCGGCGATAACAAACGGCATGCCCGTCAGCGTCACTCCGGCGGCGTGGTAGCCGGGAGCGCTGAGGTCAGCCATGTACCAGATGTTCGGCACGCTGAACCCTAAGTGCATGTCGTTTGACAGCAGCGGCTTTCCACTGGCAGTGTGCTGCCCGGAGATGACCCAGTTGTTCGATCCTGGTGTGCAGCCCGTGCATGCTGGAAGGCCGAGCGAGGCGCGAAGCGCGGTCAGGTCTTCAGGCGGCACGGTGCCGGCCTGCGAGTTGTCGTCATCGTCGTCGTCCGTCGCCGGCGGCTCGGGGTGCGGCTGGCTCAGGTCAAGCAGCACGCCGGTGGGCGGGTGGTCGCGCCATGAGCCGACGGGGTACAGGTCAGCCTCCAGCCTTGGGTTGTGGAGATCTTTGGCAATCCGCTCTCGCGCAAGCTTAACGTCCCAGTGCGTGTCCAGCGTTTCGACCATCATCATGCCCGCGCTGAGGGAATCGACACCGCTCCAGGGCTGCGGGCGATAGTGCAGCAGCTTGAATTCCGGCGGCAGCGTGTCCCGGTGCTGTTCGATGTAGAGGTTCACGCCGCGTGCATAAGCGTCGAGGCGGGCGCGGTCGGCTGCGGACAAGTTGGCATAGATGCGCTGCGCCGTGTTGCGAAACTGAAGGACGCGCTGCGCGGTGTCATGCTTCACCAGCGAGGGGCCCATGATCTCCGCCAACTCCCCATTAGCGTTGCGACGAAAAGCATCCATCTGCCAAAGCCGGTCCTGCGCCGTCACATAGCCCTGGGCAACGAAGAGATCCTCCTGCGTGGCTGCTTCAATATGAGGTACGCCGTGTGCATCGCGGCGGACAGTGACCGGCGCTGATAGCCCCGCGAGATGGAGATCCCCGTCCAACGCGGGCAGCGCTGCTTTCGTGACCGAATGGAGCCAAAGGACGGCAGCGCCCGCAGCCAGCAGAATAAGGACCACAACTCCAGCGACCGACCGCAGCAAAATGCGCGGCCAGCGACGCTTGCGGGAACGGCGCGAGGATGCAACAACCAGTTTGGGCGCTGGATTCTGAATGTAGGGGTCCGCCATCGGTCAAACAACAGGATAACGCCGGCGCCACAACCGCACCACGGACCCCACCTGTCAGTCTTTTCGATAACTTGCCAACTCAGCCCTCGCACTGCTGTGGGGCGGGCAATTTCAACGTGCCAGGCTCCCTGCGGCTATAAATGACAAGAAGCGCCGTGAGCAGTAACAGAGAGACCGCAATGACGAGCAGACTGCCTTCGGGTCCGTCTGTGCCACCGCTCCACAACGGGTTTCCGACAGTCGTCGTCGAAAGAAAATGTCCTTTCGCGACAAAGCCGCTGTCGGCGGTGCCGTAGAAGTAGGTCTCCGCCCAGTCCCATGCGGCGTGGCAGCCGATGGCCCACCACGCCGAGCCGGTGACCCAAACGCTGACACAAAGGACAAAACCGATGAACCCGGCCGCAAAGATACCGATCCAATTTTCACCGTTGTTCCCGGTGTGAATGAAGCCGAAGGTGGTCGACGTGACCCAGGCCGCCTGCCAGAAGCCGGAAACCTGAGCCTTGTTCAGATGCAGCAGCGCGCAGGGAACCAGCCCCAGCAAAGCAATGACATAGACGCCCCATACGCCGTTGCCCCGGACACGGAGCACCAGGACAAGACACATTGCGCCGATGCATGCCAGCGCCCACCAGAAGTTGATGCCGCGGGTAAGCGTGAACTGCAAATAACAGCGGAAGACGCCTTCTTCAACGAAACCCACCAGCAGGAAAGCGCCACCCCAAAGAGCGGCATACTGGAAAATCTGCGCGCCACTCAAAGCGTGAGGACCAAAATGCAGCCAGCCGCCCCAGTCCATCGTCCATACAAGGGTTGAAAGCGCCACGAATCCCGCCGTAAGACCGGAGAAGAAATTCAGCAGGCCTCGGGGACCCCTCAGATTGAAGTCCAGGAGACTCCGGTGCTCGATCAATGCCACAATCCCGGCTGCAAACAAGACCATCAAAAAAGCAACCAGTTCGCTTTTGAAAGCTGAAGAAGCAGCAAATTCGGTCTGCTTGCCGAGAAAATGGAAGCGCCGGTTGGTCAATGACACGGCATAGCCGATGAGGCGGAACATGACGATGAAAATCGCCACGGACCACCCGGCTCGCAGCCCCTGGTCGCCCAAAAAGATCCAGCGCAAGCCATGATAAGGGGGAACATCGGGTGCGGTGGGCGGTGAATCGGGCCAACTCTGCTCATCGAGTGCGTGCGGGCCGGGGACAGGCTCCGGCGTGGTGAGCTGATTCTCAAGATCCATTGAACTCCTCTAAGTTATGCAGTTATCTTATCGGGAAAACTCTCCCGATATCCAATACGCATGCGTCGCAAATGGAGTTCCATCCGAACTCTGGTCACGCATCCATGTGATCCACCGCCTTGACACAATCGGCCCTTCCCTTGATGCTTAACTTTCGGTTTTGTTCGACTTTAGGCATCAGGGAGCTGTGATTTTTGCGGGTTCGCGTCTTCTATCACGACAAATGCTTTGACGGAGCTTGCTCAGCCTCGCTGTTCACGCGATTCCACCGCGAGTGTATCGATGCCGACTCAAGCTACGAATATCACGGGCTGGTACATCGCGCCGGAGCGCTCTTCGATGAGAACGAGTTTACCGGCGATGAAAACGCCATCGTCGATTTCAAATACTCTGCCTCGCCTCGCATCACCTGGTGGTTCGATCATCATCTTTCGGCATTCCTCACGCCGCAGGATCACGAGAACTTCAAGGCCTGCCAGCGCGATCCGATCTGTGCCGCGCACAAGTTTTTCAATCCCGAATATACTTCCTGCACCAGTTTCCTTGCGGATATTGCATCGGCGCGCTTCGGGTTTAACACCACGCCCGTTGCCGAGCTGATTCACTGGGCCAACATTGTCGACGGCGCGCTCTACGAGAGTCCCGAAGCAGCCGTGGAGATGGCCGCCCCGGCCATGAAGCTGACACTCATCATTGAATCCACGCAGGACCCGGAGTTTATTCCGCGGCTCATTCCCCTGCTCACCGCGATGCCGCTGGCTGAGGTGCTTGCCCAGCCCTTTGTAGCCGATCTGCTGCCTCCGCTGCTCGAACGTCATCAACAGGCGATGGAGCTCATCCGCAGCCGCAGCGAAGAGCGCTATGGAACCATCTTTTTCGACATCACCGATCAGCCGCTCGAAGGGTACAACAAGTTCATCCCCTACTACCTCCACCCGCAAGCGACGTATTCGATCGGACTGTCGAAATCCAGCTTCCGCACCAAGGTATCAGTGGGTTCGAATCCGTGGACCAAGGCCGATCCGGCGAAGATGGTCAACCTGGCGCAGGTGTGCGAGCGCTACGGCGGCGGCGGCCATGCCCGCGTAGGAGCCATCAGCTTTCCTCCGGACCAGGCGGATAAGGCACGAGCGGCGGCAGCAGAGATTGTTACGGAGCTCAGGGCGAAGAACCCGCTGGCCTAGGCGGGTTTTGATGCGCTTACGAACTCATGCGATTGCGCGGGCTGTTTTCGATGGCCGCTCCGGAAAGGCAAAGGGGAGCAATACACACAATGAAAAGCTGAAGAACCTTGACTCTCGCCTTCATTGAAACAGCCCTCAAGGATGCTAAATTCCGGTGTATGACCGTACGCCGGAGAGTGGAAAGTCGTGTACGTGTTTATTCGGCGGCCACTTTAGCGGCGCCACCGCGTATATCCCCAGCCCCCGCCTCCGAGCAGAAAAAGCACCACTAGAACAATCAAAATTGTTGACATGTTGTAACCTCACTCGCAGGAAGCGGACTCGCCCTTGTAACGACTGTCCCATTTCTTCCCTAGACGTGATCCTAAAGAGTGCCCAGGGCGGTTGTCTGATCACATTGGATCACTTTGAGCACAGCGCTCCAGCCTCGCTTCCGAAACCTGCAACCACTGCCTCCTGCGCGGAGCAATTCCGGCCGTGAGACCGCGGGCAGTGCGCTATCCGGCCAGTTATGCCTGGATCACCGCCAATCCGGACGTGACCCTCAACTGGCGGGAATAGACTATGACGCTCAGCGGGGCCGTTCGCCGTTTTCCCAGTTCCAGAGCAACCGCGAGCGAAGTCTGAATCCACAAAGACGGCATAAGCCGAAGTCGTGAGAATATCTTAGGGTGCATCCCTCCTCAGAGGGATGCACCGTTGTTCACTTCACCGAAATCATATCGTCGACTTTGAACAGATTGGCCGAAAGGTTGTTTCTCAGCTTGTCGTAGTGTTCAAATGTCGTTCCGATTTCCATGTCGGGGTGAATCTTATGCCACCGATTCACGAACTCCGGATCGATCATCGATTTGATCACTGCATCCCAGCTCGGATAAACGTCCACTGTGACGCCGTTGATCCTGTTTTCGCTTCCCCGCTGCGGCAGCACCAGCACGTTGACAGACCATCCTCGGGTGAGCCCTTCCTTACCCAGCTGTTCGGCGATCGGCTGCCAGGCCTTCTTTTCATAGGCGACCCATTCGTCCACGTCCGCCGCCTTCGCTTCGTTCACTACGATGTAGTCCCCTTTCTGCATCGACCCCACCGTCGCATAGTTCTGCCATAGGCCAGTCGAGACCAGCGCGCTCACTGAATCGCGGCGGGCAACCCACTCTTCCGCCGTCATGCTCAGTCCAGCCTTTTTCAGAACCGGTCCGAGATCCGCCATGCCGAGCGGCTCCGGGGGCAATCCCGGATAAAACGCAACCACAAAATAATCGCAGGGACTCGCGCTCCCCGCAGGCGTCACCGCGCGGACCAGCGCCCACGAGCTCAGCCGGCCTGAATCGACAAGCCCCTGTGCGTATTTGTGAAGGTCGCCTTCAGCCCACTTGCGAAACTCCACGCCTTTGTCGGGCTTTATCTTGATGCACTGCACCTGGTGGTAGCCGGTTGTTGGTGGGGCTTGTTGTGACAGCAGTGGGAACGAAAGCGCAGTCAACACGACCGCGCCCGCAAGCACGCGCAAACCTTTCATTGGATCCTCCGGGGAAACATGGGATCTCCCGGCCGTTCCGAACAGACAACCAGAAATGTTCAGTCGTGAGGTCGCGCACAACATTACAACATGGTTGTCCAGAAGGATACAGAAAAGCATCAAAACTGGACCGAGTGACTCATCGCGGCCCGAGCCGGCGATACAAGCTTTTATCACAACCCCAGCTCCCCTGCCCGCTTCTTCATCGCCTCCAGACAAAACGCAATGTGCGCGTCAAGATCGACGCCCAGCTCGGCTGCCCCTTGAATCACGTCTTCACGATGTATGCCGCGTGCGAATGCCTTGTCCTTCATCTTCTTCCGCACGCTGGGCACTTCCACATCGGCGATGGCTTTGGTGGGCTTGACCAAGGCGCATGCGGTGAGAAAGCCGGCCAGCTCATCACAGGCGAAGAGGGCTTTGTCGAGGTGCGTTACGCGCGGCACGCCGGAGTATTGCGCGTGGCCAAGAATGGCGGTGCGCAGCTCCTGCGGCCAGCCGAGGCGCTCCAGTTCGCGCACGCCGACAAACGGGTGCTCCGCAGCGGTGGGGTGGCGCTCGTAGTCGAAGTCGTGCAGCAGGCCGGTAGTGGTGTAGAGCTGAATGAATTCTCCGCGCTCATCGCCCGAGAGGCCGAGTCGGTCCGCTTCCGCCTCACCGAAGGCCGTTACGCAAATCTCGACGGCAAGTGCATGCTTGCGCAGGCTTTCGCCCTGCGTCCACTCGGTGAGTAATTGCCAGGCCTGCTCGCGCCCGAAATTTGCTTCTCCATTTACGCTGCCACTCATTCTTTTTTTCCTCCATGTTGCTCAATTTGGTTCGTGATTCTTTGGGTTTTACCGAGTATGATGGGGAAATCTTAGGGTTGACCCTAACTTTGTACTTGACAATTATGGTTCATTCCCCCGAAAGTAGCTCTTATCGCGGTGAAAAAAATCACCCCGGAGATCCAGCTCTGGCGCTCCGCAACCTGAACATGGCAACCACAATCGTTAACGTGGAACTGCGTGAAGTTGTGCGCTGCGATTACTGCAGCCTGGTGCAATACAGAACCAGCAACTCACTTTGCAGGAAATGCCGCAAGCCCCTCGACATCGAGGAGCCCGCCCCCCTGGCCCCCCAACTTGTTACAACCTCACCGGTTCCGGTGTCGGCCGAGGCGGGGATGCAGGTTGCAGGCCAAGTTCGCGAAATACGCCGGGCGCGCCATCTGAGCCAGCGCCAACTGGCTGGACGCATGCAAGTACCGCGCACCTACATCTCCAAGATCGAGAATGGCAAGGCGATTCCGACGCTGGGTTCTCTGGAACGGCTGGCCAATGCTCTCGAGGTAGATGTGAGCCAGCTTGTGCGCGACTCGCGCAGCCGTCGCGATGAGGAAGTCGCGGCGATTCTCTCCGATCCGCTGCTGGCTGAGATCGCGGCACTACTGCCTCATCTTGACTCGCTTCATCGCACGCTGGTCTATGGCTCGGCCCGCGACATGGCAATGGGCCGCCGCCGCACCGCTTAGATTCGCCTTTCGCTGCTTTCAAGCCGTGGCGCCGGCGGTCGTCGGCGCCTCTCCTCACACTTTAGTGTGATGTGGGGGCGTGAACCTTTGCGGCTCTCGGGCGCATGTGCTAGGTTCGAAGGTGCCGCCACTTTTCTCCGGTAGCCGGAGCAAAGTTGTCTTGTGCGGAGCCCGAACAGGCCCTCCATCCGGACTGGGCGTGAGACCGCCGGGCTTGAACCGTCGATGCTTCCTTCGTGCCGGCCTGGAAGCATCAAAGCACTCTAGAGGCAACCCTTTGCACCCATCTGGCACGTTGCGTATCGATGAACTGACCGCTGAGGAGCGGGCCGTCTATTCGACGCTGAGGCCCGAGAGCCTGCCTCAGCACGTTGCCATCATCATGGACGGAAATGGCCGCTGGGCCGGCCGCCGCTCCCTCAAGCGGTTTCTGGGCCACCAGCAGGGTGCCAAAAGTGTGCAACTGGTTACCGAGACGGCCTCGCGCATCGGCCTGCCCTGGCTGACCCTCTACGCCTTCTCGCTTGAGAACAACCTGCGTCGCCCTCGCGCCGAAGTCAACTTCCTGATGCGCCTGCTGAAAAGCTACCTCGAGAGTAATGTGCAGCGCATGATGGATAACAACGTGCGCATTCGCTACATCGGCCGCACCCACGAATTGCCTAATGAAGTGCAGGACAAGATGCGCTGGGCGGCGGATCTGACAGCCCGTAACACCGGAACCACGCTCACCCTCGCACTCAACTATGGCGCGCGTTCCGAGCTCGTTGACGCCTTTCGCTCGCTGGCTGCTGAAGCAGAGCGCAAGCACCTGCCTCTCGATCGAATCGGCGAAGAGGACATTCACCGCCATCTCTACACGGCGCATATGCCCGACCCCGATCTGCTGATCCGCACCTCGGGTGAAATGCGAATCTCGAACTACCTGCTTTGGCAGATTGCCTATACAGAGATCTTCGTCACCGAGCGCCTTTGGCCGGATTTTCGCGGAATCAATTTGCTCGAAGCGATTGCGGACTTCCAGCGGCGCGAGCGCCGTTTCGGCGGCATCGGCGAAAGCTGCGGCGAAGTGGAAGAGGACCCCGAGCGGGTCAAAATCGCAGGTTGATGCGTGGCTTCCTGTCGTTGAGGTGCAACTTTTCCTCCAGTCGATGATTGAAACGCTCGCGATCTCCGGCTACCGCTCCCTTCGCAATCTGGTTTTGCCCTTGGGCCGGCTAAATCTCGTTACGGGGGCCAATGGAACCGGAAAATCAAGCCTGTATCGCGCACTGCGCCTGCTCGGCGATGCGGCGCTCAACACTGTGGTCTCATCTCTTGCGCGCGAGGGCGGTTTACCGTCGACGTTATGGGCTGGGCCGGAGACGATTGCCCGCAGTGTCCGCAAGGGAGAGTTTCCCGTTCAGGGCACGCCGCGGCAGAAAGCGGTCAGTCTCAAGCTTGGATTTGCCGGGAACCCCTACAGCTATTGCATCGACCTTGGCTATCCGCCGCCGGCGCAAACCGCTTTTCCACTTGATCCTGCGATCAAGCGCGAATGTATCTGGCATGGGGGCGTGTATCGAAGAGGGGCTGTCCTCGTCGACCGAATCAATCGCCTGGTTCAGCTTGCACCGGCCAAAAATGACGAGCCGGTCATCCTGACAAAGGAGCTCAGCTCCACCGACAGCATGCTGGCAACCATTGCCGACCCGCAACGCGCGCAGGAGATGCTGGCTGTGCGGGAGTCAATTCGGGGATGGAGGTTTTACGAGGGCTTCCGGACGGACACGGCCTCCCCTGTGCGCATTCCCCAGATCGGGACATTCACACCCGTGTTGAGTAACGAAGGAGCAGACTTGCCGGCTGCGCTCGAAACGATCAGGATGTTTGGCGACAGAGAAGCGCTGGAGCGCACCGTGGACGACGCGTTCCCCGGCAGCCGCATCGAGATTGAGGCACAGGCGGGGCGATTCGAAGTGCAATTGCAGCAGCACGGGCTCCTGCGGCCTCTTGCAGCCGCCGAACTATCCGACGGCACTCTGCGTTTTCTCTTGTGGACGGCCGCCCTGTTGACGCCGCGGCCCCCCGAACTGATGGTGCTGAACGAGCCGGAGACCAGCCTGCATCCGGACCTGCTGCCCGCGCTCGCGCGCTTGATCGCGGTAGCTTCCGAGCGGACGCAGCTCGTTGTGGTGTCTCACGCGCAATTGCTGATTGAGGCACTTGAGCAGAACTCGGTTTGCAGGCGCCTCCATCTGGAGAAATCCTTTGGCGAGACGACTCTCGCGGGAGCCACACTCTTCAACACTCCAAAGTGGGAATGGCCTGCGCGCTAGCGTACTGTACTCGGACCCCGCGCCGGTCTCCCCCGGCAGTGTATTCTTCCCTGAGTGAAACGCGTTCTTACCGCTCTCGTTCTGGCTCCGCTGACGCTGGCCCTGGTTTTTCTCGGCCCGAAGTGGCTGATCACACTGGTCGTAGCGGGCGTCGCGGTATTGGCCGGGTGGGAATTTCTGGGACTGGCCCAACATTCGGCAGCCAAGCCGCCGCGTGTTGCGGTCGCCGTAGCGGTCCTGGTGCTTTTTGCGGGCAATTTCCAATGGCCCGATCAGACCCTGCTGATTCTCGGCGCTCTCAGCCTGGGATTGCTGGTCTACTGCACGTTTGCCTCGCCCGTGGAACGGGTGCTGGCTGATTCCTCATCTTCGGTATTTTGCCTGATCTATGTGGGGCTCACGCTCATTGCCATCCCAACCCTCCGGGAGCAGTCGAATGGCGCCACCCTGGTAGTTTTCCTGCTCTGCGCGGTATGGGCCGGCGACATCGCCGCCTTGTACGTGGGGCACATGTGGGGAAAGCGCAAGCTGGCTCCTACCCTGAGTCCGAACAAGACCTGGGAGGGTGCAGTGGGTTCCGTTGTGGGCAGCGTTTTGGTGACCGCCGCCTTATTCTGGCTGTCCAACTTCCTTGCTCAATGGAATTTTGCGAAGCTTTCTTTTGCGGATGAGATCTGGTGGTATTGGCTGGGGATGGCGGTGCTGGTGAACGTTGCGGCTCAGGTGGGCGACCTGGCCGAATCGGCTTTGAAACGCTCCGCGGGCGTAAAGGACTCGGGGACGCTGCTGCCGGGCCACGGCGGGATGCTCGATCGCATCGATGCGCTGCTGCTGGCCGCTCCGGTGCTATGGTACGCTCAGATTATTCGTTAGCGGCTTTTAGTGGTTTATCTGGAACCGCTTGCCCGACCGGGTTCTATCGCGGCCCTGGACTTAGAATTTACCTTGAAACGACTCGCCATTCTCGGATCCACGGGCTCCATCGGACAGAGCACACTTTCCATCGTTGCGCAGTTCCCTGAGCGTTACTCGGTGGCCTCATTGGCCGCCGGGCGCAACGTGGACGAAGCCTTTGCGCAGGCAGTGCGCTGGCGGCCCAAAGTCATTTCCCTGGCCACTGAGCAACTAGCCGGAGAGCTGGCAGTGCGCCTGCGTCAGGCCGATGTGACGAGGATCGAAGTGGTCCACGGAACCGAAGGCACCGTCGTCTGCTCGACGCTGCCCGAAGCTGATTTCGTCGTCTCCGCCATCGTCGGCGTGGCGGGACTCGAAGCCACCCATGCTGCCATCCTGGCCGGCAAGCCCGTGGGCCTGGCGAACAAGGAGTGCATGGTGGCTGCGGGCGAAATTCTCACCGCCGCCGCGCGCGAACGCAACGTGCCTATCCTGCCCATCGACAGCGAACACAACGCCGTTCACCAGTGCCTGCGAGTGGGCGCACATTCCGAAGTGAAAACTATCTGGCTGACGGCTTCCGGCGGCCCGTTCCGCCAACTTCCCATCGATCAGTTCGACAACATCACGCCCGAACAGGCGCTCAAGCACCCGACCTGGGTCATGGGCCGCCGAATCACCATAGATTCCGCCACCATGTTGAACAAAGGATTGGAGATCATCGAGGCTTGCCGCCTTTTTGACGTGCCGCCTGCCCAGGTCCAGGTTACGGTGCATCCCCAATCCACCGTGCACTCACTGGTCGAATACATCGATGGCTCAATCCTGGCGCAGATTTCAGTTACCGACATGCGGCTGCCCATCCTATACGCCTTGGCCTATCCAGAGCGGCCGGCATCCACGCTGACCTTCGACGTGTCCGCGCTGCGCCATCTTGAGTTTGAAGAGCCCGATTTTGAACGCTTTCCTTGTCTGCGCCTCGCATATGAAGCGGCGGAAAAAGGAGGTGCCCACGCCATCGCCTTAAACGCCGCCGACGAGGTCGCCGTCGAGGCATTCCTTGCCCACCGAATCCCCTTTACCGGAATCCCGCGTACAATTGAAAGGGTGCTCGCCTCCACTCAGGAAGCACACCCGGCCACCATCGCCGAGGTGCTCGCTGCGGACGGGGAAGCGCGTCAAATAGCTCGTGCATTTATCCCTTCGCAAATGGCACCGGTTGCTGCACGAATGCACGGCTAAGGATCTGATCTAAAACCTATGCATGATTTTCTAGTTTCTACCATCGCCTTTATTATCCTCATCGGGATCATGGTGGTGGTCCATGAGCTTGGGCACTTTCTTGTGGCCAAGCTGTTCGGCGTTCGCGTCGAAGCTTTTGCTGTAGGCATGGGACCGCGCCTGTTTGGCATCAAACATGGCGACACCGACTACAAGGTCTGCTTGCTTCCCATTGGCGGATTCGTCAAAATGACCGGCGAAAATCCCGGCGAAGACCAGCCAAAAGACGATCCCGGCTCGTTTGCTGCGCATCCACGGTGGCAACGAATGCTTATTGGCGTGGCCGGTCCAGTGGCCAACTTCATCCTGGCCTTTGTGGCCATGGCGTTCTATTTTGGCTGGATCAACGAAGTCCCCGCCCACGATGTCAAAACGACCAGCATCGAGTGGGTTATCCCCGGTTCCGATGCCGCGGAGGCAGGGCTTCAACCCGGCGACATCGTCCGCAGATTCGACACGGACGAGAATCCATCGTGGGAGCAGGTCTACGCGCGCATGTCGCTGGATCCCAACCAGTCCGTTCCCGTGACGTTTGACCGCGACGGCAAGACTCTGCAGACCGAATTGCGGATTCCCGGCACGCTCGAGGGTGACGACCTAGCGGGGATTCTGCCCCAATACATGCCGGGCCCCATTACGATTCAAAACGTGATGCCGGGCACGCCCGCTGCACAGTCCGGCTTGCACCCGGGCGATGCGATTCTCTCCGTTGATGGCCAGCCCTTCCATAGCGTCACTTCGCTGCTTGCTTATATGCAGAATGGCCAGGGAAAGCCGATTTCGCTCACAGTTCGGCGCAATGGCGCAACCATTGGCCCCATTATCGCCCGTCCCGCAAAGCTCGATACAGGTTGGAAGCTCGGGTTCATGGCGGTTCCAGTTCCGATTCGCCCGTCCCCCCTGCCGCTGAAGACGGCGCTGGCCAAGTCCACCCAATTCTGCGCCAACGGCTCTACGCTGATTATCCAGATGCTGGAGCGCATTGCCACGCATCAGGTCTCTGCCAAGCAACTCACCGGACCCGTGGGGATCGCCCAAATTGCAGGCGAGGCGGCGCAGACCAAAGGCTGGTACTCCAAGTTCTACCTGGCTGGCGAGATCAGCCTCAACCTGGGCATCTTGAACCTTATGCCGTTTCCGATCCTCGACGGCGGCCTGATTCTGCTGCTGCTGATCGAGAGCGCTCTGCGTCACGACATCAGCATCATGGTCAAAGAACGCATCTACCAGGCGGCCTTTGTGGTGCTCATGATGTTTTTCGCGTTCGTCATCTTCAACGACGTGACAAAGCTGCCCATCTTCACTCATTTGAAGCCGTGAACCTTTAGCCATGAAAGAGCAAGCCGGATGCCAGTGACCACCCACCAGGTGCGGGTGCGCTATGCCGAAACCGATCAGATGGGCATTGTCTACTATGCCAACTACCTGGTCTGGTTTGAGTTGGGCCGTGTGGAGTTGTTGCGCTCCTTGGGTCTCGCGTATAGCCAACTGGAAAAGGAACACGAGTGCATTCTGCCCGTGGTCGAAGCCACCTGCCGTTATCGCTCTCCTGCCCGCTACGACGACGAGATTCTCATTGAGACGCGCCCCGCTCTCCTTCGCGGCTCAGTGATCAAATTCGCGTATCAGATTTGGCGCAAAGCGTCGCATGAAGGCGAAGAGCGGAAGCTGTTGGCCGAGGGAGAAACAGTGCACGTGGTCTGCGACGATCAGCTGAACAAGAAGCCCCTGCCAGCGCATTATGCAGCGGCGCTGCGGGCCCTAATGGCTGAGAAGTGAGTTTCTGCACTTCGGGGTGGGGCCCTCCGTACTTCCAGGTTCACGCCGACAGTTTTGAAAGGGCACGGCTTCAGCCGTGCATAAAATATCGGGCTTTAGCCCCTGAGGGAATTCTTCACCCACTACATCATCAGAAGAAATGCACTAGCTCTTGCGCGAGTTGCACTCCATGCAAGCCGTCACCAGGTTCTCAAAACTGTTGTCCCCGCCTTCCGCAATGGGCCTCACGCGATCCAGCGTGGCCGTAAAGCGCGTCAACTGCTTCGCGCAGGAATAGCACTTATAGCTATCACGCTCGAACACCCGGATGCGATGGTCGTGGGTGATGGCATCTTCAAGTTCTGAGGTGGGAAACATCAGCGCCGGCTCCGAGACCCTTCGTTCCGCGCGAAATTTGCGGCATGCTTCGATCTCGTCGGGTATCAGCACCCGATACTGCGTCCCTTGCCGATTCGGTTCGCCTTCTTTCCGGATGGCGCCGACGTTCTCAAGGGCCCGCAGAGTCTCCTGCACTTTGCCCAGCGAAATCGTGTTCTCCTCGGCCTGTGAGTAGGACGAACGGACCACCGCCCGTTGCAGCGATCGTGTGCTCACGCGGATAAACGGGCTCCCATCCTTGGCGATCGAGTGCCGGAAGAGGAACCAATAGAATGCTGCGTCATACGGGGTAAGCAACGGCTGCAGATCGTCCACAATCTCCTGGATGATTTGCGGCAACTCCAGCGCGGAGAAGCCCCGATCTCTGGAAGCGTCCACCGCCGCCTCAACTTCGAGTTCACTCAGAAGTTGGCGTATCTTCTCGACGCGCTGGTTCATATTGGAGAAATTTTACGCCTCAATTTAGAAGGCAATCGCGGAATCGAAACGGCCGAGCAGGCTTGGTTAGCAGTCAGCGCAGCACAACCGCAAGCGCAAACCCGTCGTATCCCTTCGACCCGACTGTCTGAAGCACGGTTGCGCTCAGTCGCGGTTCCGCGGCTACCAGTTCGGTGAAGCGCCGCACGCCTTTGATGTCGGGGTCGGGATTTTCGGGCTGGATGACCTTTCCGTCGCGGACTACGTTGTCGGCAACGATCACTGTTCCGGGCCGCGACAGTTTCAGTGACCAATCGAGGTATTCCGGATAACCCGACTTGTCGGCATCGATAAAGATCAGGTCGAAAGGCTCGGCATCGCCGGCATCCAGATCGGCAAGGCTTTCGCTTGCTCGGCCCACACGCAAATCCACCTTCTGCAGCACCCTTGCCTTCAGCAGATTTGCGCGAGCCACTTCGGCGTGATGCGGGTCGAGTTCGAGTGAGACGATCTGGCCGTCGTCAGGCAGCGCACGCGCCATCCAGATGGTGCTGTACCCGCCGAGGGTGCCGATCTCCAATACGCGCCGCGCCCTCGCGATACGCACCAGCAGATCGAGAAACTTGCCCAGGAACCAGGAGACGTCAATCGTCGGCAGTCCGGCTTTTTCATTCGCCTGGAGCGCCGCATCGAGCGCCTGATCACTGGGGGCGAGCTGATCGCCAAAGTAGCGGTCTACCTCTGACCAAATCTCCTGCATCCTTTGCACCTCGGGGGAAGGCTACTTGTCCCGCGCCACCACGAAGTCCGGCACCCACAGCAGGGCGCGCTTGAAGTCGGAGTCGGGCAGCGGGGCCAGCGCCTGGCGGGATTGTTCGGCGTAGCGATCGGCCAGGGTCATTGCGTATTCGACTGAGCCGTTGCGGATCAGAATCTCCTGAATCTTGTCGCGGCTTACATGCTCAAAGCTGCGGTCATCCAGAACTCGCTGGATGGTCTGCCGGTCCTTCGCTATACCGTGGTCGAAGGAGTGAATCACAGCCAATGTAGCCTTGCCTTCACGCAGGTCGCTGGCTACCGGCTTGCCCAGAACCTCTTCGGTCGCGGTCAGATCAAGCACGTCGTCCACAATCTGAAACGCCAGGCCGACAGCCCGGCCATAGGCGGCCAGATTAGCCTCCTGGGCCTCGCTTGCTCCAGCCAGCACTGCCCCCAGTCGCATCGATACCGAAAACAGGCAAGCAGTCTTGCGGAAGATCAGATCGTAATATTCCGCCTCCGAGACCGCCTTGCCAAGCCTTTGAATCTGCAGCAGTTCACCCTCGACCATTTGCTGGGTCAGCCCGATGAGCAAGTCGAGTACGCGGAGATTCTTCTCCTCCAGCGCCACGCGGAAGGCTTGCATGTAAAGCCAATCGCCGGCCAACACGCATTTCTCGTTGCCCCACGTGGTATTGGGCGAGGGGCGGCCGCGGCGCATGTCGGCGCCGTCAATAATGTCGTCGTGAACCAGGGTTGCGGTGTGGACCATCTCCACTACCGCGCCCAGCCGGATCGCTCCGGGACCGGAGTAGCCCAACAGGTGCGCGGCCAGAAGCAGTAGTGAGGGGCGGATACGCTTGCCGCCGCCCTCGCGCAGGTATTCCGCAATTTCCGTGATGGTGCTAACGCTTGAAGCGGCGTCGCGGCCCAACTCCTGCTCGATCGCCACGAGGTCTTCTCGCAGCAGGTCGAAAACTTCTCTTGCCGTCGCTATCGCCAGGGTGCTCAATGGTCTCAGGTTCTCACTTCGGTGTTCCCAATGCGGACTTAATCACCGGGCGCTCGTGTCGAATGCGCGGTTTCCGCGAGGCAGCCTCTTAATTCGTACGGTAGTTCGTAAACTGCAAATCGACGCCCAGATCCTTGCCCCGCAGCGTCGAAATGATGGCCTGGAGGTCGTCGCGGTCCTTCCCCGCTATCCTCACAGTATCGCCTTGAATGCTGGCCTGCACCTTCTTTTTCGAATCCTTGACGATGCGAACAATCTCTTTGGCTTTTTCTGTCGGGATACCCTGTTGCAAGGATATCTTCTGGCGGACGCTCTGGCCGGCAGCGGGCTCCATCTTGCCATAGGTCATGTTCTTGAGCGAAACGCCCCGTTTTACCAGCTTCTGGCCGAGGATTTCCTTCACTGCCTCGAGCTTGTACTCATTGGCCGAGGCCAGTTGAATCTCTTTGTCGCCCTCAACGAGCGTGACCTCTGAGTGGGAATCCTTCAGGTCGAAGCGCTGGCGAATCTCCTTGAGCGCCTGATCGATGGCGTTGCGGACCTCCTGGATATCCACTTTGCTGACGATGTCGAATGAATTATCCTGCGCCATACTTTCCTCGATTTGTCGGCTTGGCCCGAATTTGCTGCGCCGGGCGGTGCAACTCTATCAGTTTCCCACGTCGGGGGGAAGGTGAAACAGCCGGGCAAAGTTTTTCGTGGTAGCCGAGGCGATTTCCTGCGTCTCAACGCCCTTCACTTCCGCCAGCGCGGCGGCTGTTCGAGTGACCCACGCCGGCTCGTTGCGTTTCCCGCGATCGGGTGCGGGAGCGAGCCACGGTGCATCTGTCTCGACCAGCAATCCGCCAAGCGGCACGCGCGCCGCAACATCCCGCAGTGGCTGAGCCTTGGGATAAGTGAGGTTGCCGGCAAAGGAAACCAGAAAGCCGAGATCCAGCGACCGCCGCGCCTGCTCCCAACCCCCGCCAAAGCAGTGCATGATGCCGCCAAGGCCGGTTTGCCGCCAATACGTGTCGAGGGTTAGGAACAGATGATCCCAGGCATCGTGCAGCCCATCCTTTGGGCGGCAATGGATCAGGACGGGGCGCTTGCGGGCGGCTGCGATTTCAAGTTGTCGAACCAGCCCCGCTCGTTGTACTTCGTGCGCAGCTCCCTCGTGGTAATAGTCGAGGCCGATCTCGCCGCAGGCGATGACCTCCGGCTCGGCAAGCAGGCTGTCGAGTTTGGCGAGGGCCGCATCATCGGCCTCGGGCGTGTTGTGCGGATAGATTCCTGCGCTGGCGTAAAGCCGGGGCAAATTGGACCGCCCATTGAATTGGCGGCAAATCTCGAGCGCCTGGTGCATCTGGGCTGGCCCCTCGCCGATACCGATGGCCAGCACTGCGCCCACGCCTGCTTCCTGCGCGCGCATGAGCATCGCCTCGCGGTCGTCGGCGAAACGCTCGCTGTCAAGATGGGCGTGGGAGTCGATCAGCAAATCGGGAACCTCAAGCCGAGTGAAGTCGAATTCAGTTCAGCGGGATTGCCGGTGGATGCAGCACACGCAACCCGAGATGGTGCTCGAATTGGTCGAAATCGCTGTCATTGTGGATCAACTGGTAGCCTTCCTCAATGCAGAAGGTCGCGATGATGCAATCGATCGTCTTGCGTACGGTGATCCCGAGGCGCTGCAGCGTCCTATAGTTCTGAGCAGCCCCGATTGCCATCTCAGGCGTCAATGATGCAAAAACCGGCAAAATCCGCAGCCTTTTTTCGGTTTCGCGAAAGCGTCGATCGAATCGAATACCCTGGAGAACTTCGCAAAGGATCAAGCTGGTGAGGCCGATTTGCTCCCGATCCAGCGCGTACCTGAGCCAAATCGTCTGGGGGGTGAGTTTTCCGTTGAATGCGTCGATCCAGACACTACTGTCGACGATCACCATGCGACCTGCGCTTTCTCCAGGCGAGCTCTGCGGTTCTCATGCAGCAGAATCCTTCCGCTTCTTATTTTCGGATTCTTCTTCCCAGTTGAGAAATCGGCCTTCACGCATCGCATCCAGATCGCCCTCCCACTGGACCTTGCCGAACAGGTCTCGGATCTTTGCCTGTTCCTTGAGTTGCACAACCTGGCGCAGCGCCGCTTCCACCGTGGCCTTCTTGGTGGTTGCGCCAGTGGCCTTCATCGCCTGCTTCATCAACTTGTCGTCGATGTCGATATTGGTCCGCATAGGGCTCGACTCCAATGTGTAAGCATAGCACGATCTATGTGTATGAACCAATAGCATCGCGAATCTACGGACAAGAGGATACTCCGATCTCGATTCTCCCTGCTGTGATTTCCAAACAACCCGTCGCAATGGACTATGGCTGAGATGGGATTTCGCTTGTGGGCGCAAGCGCGCCGAAGGCCCCCCGGCCGCACCGCAGGTGCCTACTTCAGCCGCGCACCGAGCGGAACGTCCTCGAGGAATCCCGCCAGCACCGGCGCTCCATCCGGCAGCGAAGCCGCCAGCAGCATGCCGTTCGACTCCAGCCCCCGCATTTTACGCGGAGCCAGGTTGGCGACGATCACGATCTTGCGGCCGATAAGCTTTTCCGGCTCGTAGTATTGCGCGATACCGGCGAGGATCTGACGCTTTTCATAGCCCAGGTCAACTTCGAGGCGCAGAAGCTTGTCGGCCTTGGGAACGCGCTCCGCGACGAGAATCTGTGCCACACGCAGCTCCACTTTCACGAAATCGTCAATGGTTATCTGCGCCGGCTGCGTCGGCGCCGCCTGAGGGTCCGGCGCGTTCTCCTTGGGCTGGAGGGGCGCGCCCGCGGGTGCATTCACCGGGGTCGTGCTCAGCCTGCTGCTGCTCAACTCGGCCGGAACCTGGTGAACATGCGCGGTGGGCAGCGGCTTTTCCGGATCGGCCGGGGCCGTGGCCGCCGGCGTCATCTTGCTCGGCGGCACGCCTGCAACTTGCGACGCGTTTGATTCCTGCGTGGACACGACTGAGGGAGAAGCCGGCGGCGGCGCAGGGGCAATCGGGAGAGCTGATGGAGCCGCTTCCGGCGACGACGTGGGAGCATTCTCCGGCTGGCTGGCAGCTTCTACAGCGCTGCGGCTGTTTTCATCTTCAAGGCTTTGCATACGCTCAACAGCATCCTTTTCTGCTCGGGGAAAGAGCGGTGCGGGATCACCGAATTTCGTCCCCGCCTTCAATCCACCCCATGCAATTTCAGTCAAAAATGCGTGCTTTGCCGCGTCCGCGATCTCGCCCTGTCCAAGCTGCCGCCAAACCTTCGCGGCAGAATCCGGCAGGATGGGATAAACCAGCCCCGTTATGATGCGGATGGCCTCGGCAGCCGTTGCCAGAACCCGCGCCTGCAGTCGAGAATGATCGGCTTCGGAGCGGTCCGGCGGCCGCTTCCATGGCGCGTTGGCGGTCAGGTAGCCGTCAGTCTCCGCGACCAGCACCCAGAGTGTCTTTAGTGCGTCGGAGAAATTCAGCTCATCGAAAGCGGGCGAGAATTCTGCAATCGTGCGAATGGCGCTTTCGCGCAACGCCGCCTCGGCGGCCGTCTCCGGGCCCGCGTCAGGCAGTACTCCGCCAAAGTACTTGTGCACCATGTTGACCACGCGGCTGACCAGGTTGCCGTAACCGTTGGCCAGGTCGCCGTTGTAGCGCTGAACCAATGCCTCAAAAGAAAAGTTGCCGTCCTGCCCGAAGGGAATTTCGCGCAGTA
>OBLU010000681.1_pt1 | contig 31834 bp, 33 predicted proteins | sample 1518681 | NCBI WGS metagenome assembly OBLU01 (sample SAMEA3539304, study PRJEB22396) | soil metagenome | biome: tundra; feature: field; material: soil | place: USA | collected 2010-05 | depth 0.15 m
TCTGGAAACGGCGGTTGGTGGTGTAGACGCCGCCGCGGACGATACCGAAGCGCTTCCGCTCCACCTGCTGGCTGAGCAGGTAGTCCTCGCCAAAGAGAACTTGCTCATGAAATCCGCCGAGTTCACGGAACTTTTTCACGTCGAACAGCATGAACATTCCCGTGGCGAAGGGATGATGGAGGCAAGAGAGGTACTGGAAGAAATCGTTTCCGGCGTAAAACAACTTGTCGATCCAGTTGCCGTCGCGGCAAAGGATATTCGTGGTGACACAATGAAGCTGCTTGCGCTGGGCCAGTTCGACGGCGCGGCGCACGACAGAAGAATGTGCCAGTTCGATGTCGGCATCAAGAAAGAGAACGTAGACGCTCTCGGCATGGGCTGCTCCCAGATTGCGGCCGACGGAGGGCATTCCGCCACGGATCACGCTGACGTTCAGGCGGTCGCGGAAGCCGAGAACAATATCGGGAGTGCCGTCGGTGGAGTTGGCGTCAGCGACCAACACTCTCGTACTCGACATCTTCGAGTAGTCCTGATTCATCAGCGAAGTCAGCAAACGAGGAATCAGCTTCGCCTCGTTCTTGGCTGGAATCACGATCGTCAGCTTGCTCGTGGTAGTCATGGATGCGAACCTCCTGTTCGTCAACGGTGAGATAAGTCAGGCGGGAATCGACCCAGCCGCCTGAATTGTAGTAGTGAATTCCGTCCTCTTCGACGTGGACGGCCTCGTGGGTATGGCCACAGAAAATTCGGTTGGCATCGTGCTGGCGCGCGTAGTGAAGAGCGCCCGCCGACACTTTCGACGACATGCGGAGCCAGCGCGTGTTCAGCCGGTCAATGAGCCGCGCAATGGGCTTGCTCCTAAAGTCGAGCTTTTGCAACCTGAGATAGAGCGAAGTGCCCAGCCTGCTGAACCGCAGATTGTTCACCTGGAAACCGTCGAACTGATGGCCGTGGATCGCGATGTGGCGCAGTCCGTCGTACTGCCAGGCATAGTGCTGGTAGACGCGGACGCCCACCAGGTGCGACATGATGTTAGTGAGTCCGTGGTCGTGATTGCCTTCCACCCACACGACTTCGATGTTGCGCTTGGGATTGGAGAGCTTGCGAATGTAACCGAGGAACTTCCAGTGTTCTTTGGTTAGGCGGGCGAAGTTGAGGTCGGCAAAGATGTCGCCCAACAGGATCAGCCGCTGAAAACGGTTTTCCTTGAGCACGCGCGTGGCTTCGCGGGCGTGGCTGGTCTCTGCACCGAGGTGCAGGTCGGAAAGGATCAGCGTGTTGTAGACATGCAGATACACAATCTAGTTGTAGCAAGGGAATGTTACGAGGTGATGAAATATGCATCAAAATTGGTGCATTGGTAACTCAGGAAGTAACCGAGTAACTTGCAGGTAAACAAAGGGTTTGGCGGCAGGCGCAGCGCAGAATGTTTCAACCATGTGAATACGGAGAGGCTCTTTTCACGTAGACTAAATTTCCTTTGAAAACCATCGGACACATTCTGGCAAGGTACACAGCTTGGATTTGGATGCTGCTGCAGCATCTCGGAATCTGGGGTGTGTTCGTGATCGCCTTCGCGGATTCCGCCCTGCTGGGCATGCCCGTGGACGCAATCGTAGCGGCTTATGTGTACAAGGACCATCGACGGCTGCTGTTTTATGTGTTGATGGCTTCGCTCGGTTCGGCGCTGGGCAGCATTCCGCTTTACATCATCGGATACCTGGGCGGCGAAAAGGTGCTGCGCAAGCACATCTCAGAAGAGCGCTTCCTGCGGATTCACCGCTCGTTTGAAGAGCATGAATTCTGGGCGCTGATGTTTCCGGGAATGCTGCCGCCGCCCATGCCATTCAAAATCTTTGTGCTCGGGGCGGCCGTGTTTGAGATGAGGTTCCGCGACTTTCTGGCGGCCATCTTTGCGGGAAGATTTGTGCGCTTCCTTACGCTTTCTTTGCTGACGCTGTGGTTCGGGCCGCAGATTGTGGGACTCATGGGGACGGTCTTCCGGCGGCATTTTTATTGGGTGCTGGGGGCGGTTGCGGGCGGGGTGCTCTTGTGGCTGCTGATGCGGCGGAGGAAAGGCCGCAATGAGCGGATTACCTGACCCCGTGCGGTTTGCGCCTGACCGGATCAAAGCGAGGGAAGGAGTCGAGAGCGTACCTCAGCGGCTAAAGCCGGTCGTATTTGTCCCGCTTACGGCACGACTGAAGTCGTGCCCTTCCCGGTCTGTGCTTCTGGTCTGTACAACCTCGGCGGCGCAGTGGGGCAGCCGAGGCGTCCCCACGTTAGCTACGCGGCCTTAGGCGGCGGCGATGTGGTCGTTCGCCGATTTGCGCATCCGGATGGCGAGAGCGTGCAGGAACACTGGCGTTCCGAACATTGCGATTGAGAAGAACAGATCGCTCTCCACAGTTCCACGAAAGAACGGCACTCCGGCGGCGTAGGACATCATCAAGCCGCTGAAGGTCTTGGGATACATTTCCCAGGCGGCCCACACGGCAAAATTGCTGATCAGGAAAAACGAGACTGAGCTGGCGAGTGCTGCGCCCACCACTCGAACCGGCCCGGATTTCTCCCGCAGATTGGTCCCGAGCCACAGGATCGCCGCATACCAGGCCCAAGTGACCAGATGGTCCCACGAGAAGGTATATGAGTAGATGAACTTGGTGAGGATGACGTCGGTCACCGCCAGCAGCACCAGAGGCACCCACATCTGGCGCCGCGAACCACGGGCCCCGAAAAACAGCAGCGATGCCGCCACCGGGGTAAAGTGCCAGGCGTGCGGCAGGAAATTCAATGAACCTGCGAACGGTAAGAAGCGAACGGCAATGGCCAATAGCACGAATAGATAAGCCAGCATGAGCACCTCGGGAACGAACCATTATTCTGGGCGCGGGAAGGCAAGTACGTCAAGGGAGGAGTTGGGACGTTTGAGTTCTGGATGGTTGAGTGAAGAGCTAGTTTCCATCGGAATGCGGTTCCGGGACGGCTATTCGCTTCTTGCCGAAGCCGAAGATATCACCTACGACCCGCAGGTTTTTGTCGAGTTGAACGCCTGCGCTGAGTGCCCTGCGCGGTTCACCTCTGCGGCTCAGCAGGCTGGGCAACTGCACGAAGCGCAAATCCTGGAAGCGCACGATGTATCCGCCGTCGGGAAGCGTTTCGGTTTCTGTGATTGGATATTGCGCCCAGTCGAGGTAAGCACGTCCCAGGTAGGATTTCTTCGCGGCCAGCGTCGGCGGAGTTTCTTCCGGCTTATAGCGGAGTTCAAGCTGACCATTGGGATCGACTTCTGGTCCCAGAGATTCCACCGGGGCAAGGGCAAAGAAAGCAGGAGTCTCCACCACACCGTACCAGTGGAATGGATCGACTAGCGCGGGATAGGCGGAAACGCGCAGTGGGTCCGCGCCCTGGTAGGTGCGGGCGGCAAGGGCGCTGACCGCACGCCGATGCTGGAAGTCGCGCAAGCCCCACATCAGGACGATTCCCAACAGGGCGAGTGAGGCGGCGAAGCGGCCGCGAGGGCCGCGGTGGCGAACACCGATTTCCTTGTCGATCAGCGAGAACAGCGACGGAGCGAGCAGGCCGAGCAGCAACAGCATCCACATGACTGGCTCGAAGATGAAGACAATGTCCCAGGAATACCACTTTTCGGAAAACGGCCAGAACGGGCGGACACCGTAGTTATTGGTGAAATCGAGCAGAATGTGGCTGAGGCCGGCAAGGCAGGCATACAGGAAGAGCAGTCCCCAGCGCGGCGGGAGGTTGGGATCCTTCAACTTGCGTCCGCGCAAACGCCAGATCAGATAGACGAATGCAACGGCTACCGCCGCCGTGAGCGGTATCCCGAGGAGGGAGTGCGTGAATCCGCGATGGTGGGCGAAGCCGAACGCCGGACCGCCGAAGCGACCGAGGACGTCCAGATCAGGAGCCTCCGCGGCGAGAGTGAGCGTGGCTGTGGCCAGCGCGGTCTTGCGGTTGAGTCCGGCGCGACCCATGCATGCGCCGGTCAGGAAATGGGTGACGGGTTCCAAATGGTCTAAGGATTCTATTTGGCTGTGTGGGCAATTGTCACTGCCTGCCGCTTAAGAGCCCCAACGAACTTACCTGGACGCGCATCTCAGTGCAAGGTTGCAAAAGTCCCTTGGCGATTCACCGGGAAAGCGCTAACAGCGTTAGGGCGTCTGGAACCATGGTGATTTCGGCGGGCAGCGTGCCCACAAGTTCTCCGTCTGTTTCGACATAGACTTTCGGCTGCGCCTGCGGCGCGCCACCGGTGGAAGCGGATGGTCGCAGGTACTGGCACGAAACCCGCCCGCTGTGTGCCAGATCAATGCCAGGGATCTTCCATTTGCGGCGCAGCAACCCGCGCGTCACATAGAGAAGATACGCCAAGCGGCTGGCGGTGCGGCAGAAGACCAGCCGCAGATCGTCGCGCTCCAGAGATGCTCCCGGAGCCAGTTGCTGCAGCACTCCACCAAAGTTGCGGATGCGCACGGCCATCAACTCCGTGACGTCGGCTCGCCGGGGCTGGTCCGAGCCGGTCTCGGCAAACTCAACCAGAAAGCGGGTCATGGGATGTGCGAACCAGAGCTGCCAGGCTTTTGCGTAGTAGGCTGCCATGCCCATGCGTTGCTTGGTGCCGGCGTGGAGCTTGTAGAAGAGGTGGGCATCCACCCCGGCCCCGGCCGCGACGACGAAGAAGCTCATGCCGGGTTGGCCTTCGAGATCGAGATACCGGATGCGGCCCAGCGCTACCCGGCGGGGCACGGCATGCAGAGCGGCGCGCGCCGCCGCTGAGAGGCCGGTGGGAAGGCCGAGATCGTGGGCCAGCGCGTTGGCCGTGCCCATGGGCAAAATCGCAAGAGCGACGGGCGTGTTCGCCAGCACCTGGACAATGTTGTGGATGGTACCGTCTCCACCGCAGGCAAAGACCGTGTCACAACCTGCCAGGACGACCTGCCGCGCCTTCTCCTTCGCGTAAGCGGGGGAATCGGTGAGGACGAGTTGAGCCTCGACATTTGCCCCGCGGAGCAACGCCAGTACGGATTCCAACTCCGCCTGGCGCTGTGCCCGTCTGCCGCCGGAGTCAGGGTTGTAGAGCAACGCAGCCTTGCGCATGGCCTATCGAAGCTGGATTGTACCTGAGTGTTTTCGGTTTGCGGTCACGACATACTTGGCAAGCAGCCTTGGTTTGGAATAAGCTGTGGCGGCTCGGTAAGGGGCGTGTCTCCCTGTGCTCTCCTTTGACCGCACATCTACAAGTTCGAAATCAGGAGGATTGACCAGATGAAGACTCTGGCGCACGTTCTCTGTGGAGTGCTTCTGTGCCTGGGCGCTGCAGCCCAGGACCATGCCTCGCATGCTCAGGCGCGTCCTGTCACGCTGGTGACTGGGTTGGGGGATCTTCATCACCCTGTTTCCACGAAAAACCCGCAGGCGCAGCAGTTCTTCGATCAAGGTCTGCGGTTCATCTATGCGTTCAATCACGACGAAGCGGCACGGTCGTTTCAGCATGCCGCGGAGCTTGATCCCAAGCTGGCCATGGCCTACTGGGGCGTCGCCGAAGCGGTGGGACCGAACTATAACGATCCCGCCGACCCCGACCGTTACAAGCACGCCCACGACGCGGTGCGGAAGGCCGTCGATCTGTCTGCGGACGCTTCGCCCAGTGATCAAGCTTACATCCAGGCGCTGGCCAAACGCTTTCCGGCCGATCCAAATTCTGATTTGAAGAAGGCTGCCGAAGACTATCGCGACGCGATGCGGCAGGTGGTCAGCGAATTCCCCGACGACCTGGACGCAGCCACGCTTTTCGCTGAGGCGGGCATGAATCTGCATCCCTGGGGACTGTGGCACGTCGATGGCACGCCGGAGGCCGGCACGGAGGAGATCGTGTCTACGCTGGAGTCGGTGATGAAGCGCGATCCCGATCATCTGGGCGCGATCCACTACTACATTCATGCCGTGGAGGCTTCGCCCACACCCGAGCGCGCGCTGGCGGGAGCGAACAAGCTGGCTGCGCTGGCGCCCGGCGCCGGACACATCGTTCACATGCCCGCGCATGTTTACATCCGCACCGGCGACTATGAAGCTGCCGTGAAAACCAACGAGCAGGCCGCCGCCGTGGATCGTGCCTACATCAAAGCCACCGGGGCGCAGGGCATCTACCCGATGATGTATTACAGCCACAACCTGCACTTCATCGCGATGTGTGCAGCGATGAACGGCAACTACGCGGAGTCGAGGCAGAATGCGGAACTACTAGTCGCGAATGTCGGCCCGCACGTGAACGACATGCCGCCGCTCGAAGGCTTCATGACAATTCCAGTGGCGGTGGAGATTCGATTTCATCATTGGAATGAAATCCTGAAGATGCCTCAGCCGGATGCGGCGATGAAGACCGCTACTGTGTTCTGGCACTTCGCGCGCGGGATGGCCCTAGCCAGCACAGGCAAAGTGACGGAAGCGGAGGCCGAGTACAAGATTGTTTCCGACGCCGAAGCGGCCACGCCTCCCGATGTGATCTTCCAGATGCCGATCAACAACAAGGCCAAGGACATCATGAAGATCGCAAAGGATGTTCTGGGAGCGAAGATTGCGGTGGCGAAAAAGGACAATGGTGGCGCCATCGTGGTGTTGCGCGAGGCCGTCGCCATCCAGGACACGCTCAAATACGGTGAGCCGCCTGACTGGTTCTACCCGGTGCGCGAATCGCTGGGGGCCACGCTGCTGATGAATGGGGACGCGGCCGGGGCGGAGAAGGTATTCCGTGAGGATCTGGACCGGAATCTGCGGAATCCGCGGTCGCTGTGGGGGCTGCATCAGGCCTTGCTGCAGCAGAAGCGGGGGTATGACGCGGGATTCGTCCAGAAACAGTTTGAGGCGTCGTGGAAGGGTGGGGCGCAGGCGCTGAAGCTGGATGATTTGGTATGAGGGTATCGTGGTTCGTTCCCGCCTATAATCTTCGGCGATGGCTCCTACTGGCAAAGACCTCGAAAAGAAGATCGAAGCACTTCGTGAGAAGATCCGGCACCACGAATACCTGTATTACGTCCTCGACCATCCTGAGATCAGCGACGCCGAGTTCGACAAGCTGATGCAGCAGTTGAAAGATCTGGAGGCCGAGCATCCGGGGCTGATTACCCCGGATTCTCCCACGCAGCGCGTTGGAGGCAAGCCGCGCGAGGGATTCGTCAAGGTGCCGCACTCTTCGCCGATGTTGTCGCTGGACAACACTTACAGCGAGGAGGAATTGCGGGACTGGGAACGCCGCGTGCATGAGCTCAGTGGGCGGACCGAGGTGGACTACGTTTGCGAGCTGAAGCTCGATGGCATGTCGCTGGCGCTGGTTTATGAAGATGGGAAGCTGGTGCGCGGAATTACTCGCGGCGACGGAAGTGTTGGCGAGGACGTCACGCTCAACGTGCGCACGGTTCGCTCGGTGCCGCTTTCGATTCCAAAGGAGAAGCTGAAGAAAGCCGGCATCCCGCTGGATTTCGAAGTGCGAGGCGAACTGTTGATGCCTCTGGCCTCGTTTAAGAAGATGAACGAGGAGCGGGAGAGCAAAAGGCTCTCCGTGTTTGCGAATCCGCGGAATGCCACGGCGGGCACGGTGCGGCAGCTTGAATCGAAAGTTACGGCGGAACGGCGGCTCGACTACTTTACTTACATGCTGCTGAGAAACGGCCGAACTTATTTCGACCGGCATTCGGAAACTCTGGACGCGCTTGACGCTGCTGGGTTCAAGGTCAATCAGAACCGCAAGCTGGTGCATGGCATCGACGAAGCATGGACGTTCATCCAGCAGTGGGAGGCGAAGCGCGATTCGCTGCCTTACGAGATTGACGGCATCGTCATCAAGGTGGATCGAACCGCGCTGCAGGACGAGCTTGGATTTACGGGCAAGGCTCCGCGCTGGGCCATTGCTTACAAATATGCCGCGCGGGCCGGGATTACGAAGCTCGAGAGCATTCGTGTACAGGTAGGACGCACCGGCAAGTTAACGCCGGTCGCTGGGCTCGTCCCGGTTCCGATTGGCGGAACGATGGTTGCGAACGCCACGCTGCATAACATGAACGAGATCGATCGTCTGGGTGTAAAGATTGGCGACTGGGTGCGAGTCGAGCGTGGCGGCGACGTGATTCCCAAAGTCGTGGAGGTGATCAAGGATGACGAGGACCATCCGCGCGGGCACAAGAGTTTTCACATGCCGGAGACTTGTCCCGTGTGCGGGACCAAAGTGGTGCGGACCGAAGGCGAGGTCGACTACCGCTGCGTCAACGCCAATTGTCCGGCCAAGCTGCGGGAGACTATTCTGCACTTTGCTTCGCGGGGAGTGATGAATATTGACGGGATGGGCGATGCGCTGGTGAATCAGCTCACAGAGCGCGGCCTGGTGAAGAATGTTGCGGACATCTACAAGCTGACGAAAGCCGACCTGCTCAGCCTGGAGCGCATGGGGGAGAAATCCGCGCAGAACATTCTCGAGGAGATCGAGGCGTCGAAGAGGCTTCCGCTGGAGCGAGTCATCTATGGGCTTGGCATTCGCTTTGTCGGCGAGCGTACGGCGCAGTTTCTGGCCGAGAATTTTGGATCGATGGAAGAGCTGGAGGGCGCTGGTGTAGAAGAACTGCAGGATGTGAACGAAGTCGGCCCACGCATCGCTGAGAGCATTGTGGAGTTCTTCAGCATCGCGGCGAATCGCAAGCTGGTCGAGGGTCTGCGCGAGGCGGGGCTCACGCTAACGGGCCAGAAGAAGCAGCGCGGGACGAAGCTCGCGGGGAAGACGTTTGTGCTGACTGGGACGCTGGCACATTTCACGCGCGATGAAGCCAAGAAGATGATTGAGGACGCGGGAGGGAAGGTCACCGGCTCGGTCAGCAAGAAGACCGATTACGTGGTAGCGGGAGTAGATGCGGGGTCGAAGCTGGATAAAGCCAAAGAACTGGGCGTGAAGGTGATTGATGAGAAGGTGCTGGAGAAGATTGTTGGCTGAGGGTTGGTAGAATCTTTCGTGAGAGTCGAGTCATGGAAGCCACACGCAAGTTCATCCAAACGGTTCGCTTCATCCTTGCCGGAGCCGTCGTGATATATGCGCTCCTGGTTTGGTGGCTGCCCTCATCTGCTACTCCCAACCCGATCATCCTTCGAGTGATTACTGGCGTGTGCGTCTTAGAGGTCGTCGTTGTTTTTGTCAGGCGACGAGTCCGGCTTTCCCCTGTGGAGGCCATACTCGCGAACCAGCCAGAGGATGCAAAAGCTCTGGCTCGTTTGCGGCAGGGCTACGTCGTTACTTACGCTATCAGCCTGTCAATCGCACTTTATGGGCTGGTGTTGCACTTTCTGGGATTCTCCATGTCCCAAGTCGCGCCATTCTTCCTCGTTGGTTTTGTGCTGATCTTGTTCTTTCGTCCGAAGTGCTTCCGAATGATGAATTTCCGCCGCAGTCGGGTCCATTAACGCGCGGCTGACGCGGTCTATTTTTCCAGCGCCGCCGTCATTCTCTTCCACGTCTCATCCAGCGTCTCCGGCAGAATCCGCGTTTCGCCGATGACCGACACGAAGTTCGCATCGGCGACCCAGCGGGGCAGGACGTGCATGTGGATGTGTCCGGCGATGCCGGCGCCGGCGGCTTTGCCGATATTCATGCCCAGGTTGATGCCGTCGGGGTGGTAGAGTTCGCGCAGCACGGACTCCATGCGCTGGGAGAGCGCCATCATTTCATTCGCGGCTTCTGACGGGAGCTTCTGCAGTTCGTCCAAGTGCGCGTAGGGGACGATCATCACGTGGCCGGGCGTGTACGGATACGTATTCAAGATGACGAAGCAATGCTGGCTGCGATGCACGATGCGGGCTTTGGCGTCGTCGTCGGCTTTCACGGCGTCGCAGAAGACGCAGGTGGGCGCTTTCTCAGCCGTAGAGACGTAGGCGTAGCGCCACGGGGTCCAAAGATAATCCATGCAAGGGGCAGGGTAGCAGATGGGAGGCGCGGGGCAAAACCGGGATTCCGGTCATATCTTTCCCGCAGCTTGAAACACTCCCGTAACATGCGCGAAGATTTGGGTTTGACACTGTTTGCGAGGCGTTGCTATAGTCGAAGAGTTCCCTTTGGACGCGGGTTTCTGTAAAACGTCCGGCAGCTGGGATTGTCCAAGCTCACTCGCCAGGGTGAGCCCACCACAACCAAACGACTCACTCCAGCAGTCCGCCAAGCAGGCCCCGCATCCTCCCCGCACTGAGTGCGAGGTTTCAGCAGAGAGGCATGACCTTGTTCGACGACACCACCGTCCACAATTCCGATTGCGCCACCGCCGTCGTAACCGAAACAGAACCGACGGCTACCGGACCCACCTCGACCGAGGGCTTGACTGAGAAGAATCAGGCTCCGGCCGCAACCGCCGCTCTAACGGCCGTTTCCACGGCCGCTTCCGCTGATGAAGCACCGCATCCGGCGCCCGCGGGGGACGACAAGCACGCCAACGAAGACTTCGCCTCCGCACTTGAGAACTTCACCACCGAAACCGAAGAGGCCGTGGGAGAAGACCGCGTCATCAAAGGCACGGTGCTGAAGCTTACCGCGACGCACGTGGTGGTCGACATCGGCACCAAGTCGGAAGGCATGTTGCCGCTTTCGGAGGTGCTCGATCACGAGGGCAAGCCGAAGGTGAAGCCAGGGGACGAAATTGAGGTGATGCGGGAGAAGGGACAGACCGAGGAAGGCTACGTCAACCTCTCGCACCAGAAGGCGGCCCGCATTCACGCCTGGGACGAAGTGGAAAAGGCTCATCACGAGAAGCGGCCGATCAAGGCTACCGTGATTGAGCGCACCAAGGGAGGCCTGACGGTCGATATCCTGGGCGCACGGGCGTTTCTGCCCGGCTCGCAGGTTGATCTGCGGCCCATCCGGAATCTGGACGGCATGAAGGGCCAGACTCTCGAAGTGACGGTCATCAAGGTCAACAAGAAACGCGGCAACATCGTAGTCTCGCGCAAGGAATTGCTGGAAGGCGAGCAGAACGAAAAGCGCAGCAAGACTCTGGAACATCTGGAAGAAGGCTCGATCCTGACGGGAGTGGTGAAGAACCTGACCGAATACGGCGCATTCGTCGATCTCGGCGGGCTGGACGGGCTGCTGCACATCACCGACATGTCATGGGGGCGGCTCACGCACCCGCGCGACCTGGTGAACGTTGGCGACCAGATTCAGGTCAAGGTATTGAAGTACGACAAAGACAAGCAGCGCGTTTCCCTGGGCTTCAAGCAGTTGACGCCCGATCCGTGGCTTGATGCCGAACATCGCTATCCCGTGGGCGCGCATGTTTCCGGGCGGGTGATCAGCGTGACCGACTACGGCGCATTCGTTGAACTGGAGCAGGGAATCGAAGGCCTGGTACACGTCAGCGAAATGACGTGGTCGAAGCGCATGAAGCACCCCTCGAAGCTGGTCAACGTGGGGGATCACGTGGAGTGCGTGGTGCTGAATGTGAATCCCGGCGAGCGGCGCATCTCACTCGGTATGCGGCAACTGGCGGCGAATCCCTGGGACGCGCTGCACGACAAATATCCCGTGGGCATGACGGTGGAGGGCCGGGTGCGCAACCTCACCGATTTCGGCGCGTTTATCGAAATCGAGGATGGCATCGATGGCCTGGTGCACGTCAGCAACTTGAGCTGGACCAAGCGCGTGAAGCATCCTTCAGAAGTGCTGAAGAAGGGCGATCGCGTGAAAGCCGTGGTGCTGGCAATTGAGCCCGACAAGCGGCGCCTGTCGCTGGGAGTGAAGCAGCTTCAGCCCGATGTCTGGGAAACTTTCTTTGCGACGCACCACATCGGCGATGTGATTCATGGCAAAGTCCTGCGCGTGGCCGCGTTTGGCGCCTTTGTCGAGATCGCTGAAGGGGTGGAGGGTCTGTGCCACAAATCAGAAGCAGTGGACGGAAATGGCCAGCCGCTGCATCTCGAACCCAGCGTGGAGCATGACTTCAAGATCATCAAGATGAGCGCGGAAGAAAAAAAGGTGGGACTCAGCATCCGTGCCGTCGGCGAAGAGGCTTCGCGATCTGAGGTCGAGGCTTACAAACAACCGGTCTCCAGCACCAGCTCGACAATAGGCGAACTGATCTCGTGGAAGCGCGCCAGCAACGAAAACAACTGATTTCCTTGGATTGCTGATTCGGGCCGCCAACAGGCGGCCCTTTTCTTTGTGGCGTGGCCGCTAGCCTCTTGCTTGGCGCTTCCACTACGCTGGTCTAGAATCATTTGTTTGCTCTCAAACATCTCTTCTTAGTAGCCAGGAGATTTTCTTTGCCTGAAACTATTTATGACCTCGCCATCATCGGCAGCGGACCCGCCGGATACACTGCTGCCATTCGAGCGGGCCAGTGGGGCCTGAAAACCGCGCTTATCGAGAAAGACGGCTTCCTCGGCGGCACCTGCCTGCACGTGGGTTGCATTCCGACCAAGGCGTTGCTGTTCAACGCCGAACTCTGGGACCATCTCAAAGATGCCAAGGAATTTGGCATCGAGGGCGTGGACGCGCGCAAGCTGAATTGGGCCGCGGTTCAGGATCGCAAATCGAAGATCGTGTCTAAGCACGCCAAAGGCCTCGAGTTCCTGATGAAGAAGAACAAGGTTGAGACGGTGAAGGGTTACGGAAAGCTGACCGGCCCAGCGCAGAATGGCTTGTTGACCGTCGAGGTCGTTAACGACAATAAGGCCAGCCATCTCAAGGCGAAGAGCGTCATACTCGCCACTGGCTCGGAAGCCCGCCTGCTGCCTGGCCTCGAGGCCAGCGACCGCATTCTCACCAACATCGAAATTCTCAGCCTGAAAGAAATTCCGAAGTCGCTGGTCATAGTCGGAGCAGGGGCGGTGGGAGTGGAGTTCGCGTCGATTTATCGCTCTTTCGATTGCGAAGTCACAATTGTCGAGATGTTGCCGCGGCTTGTTCCCGTTGAAGATGAAGAAGTCTCCAAGGAACTGGCACGCGTCTTCCGCAAGCGCGGCATCAACTTCCACACCGGCACCAAGGTCGATAAGGTTGAGAAGACGAAGGCTGGAATTGCCGTAACCATCACCGTTGACGGCAAGCAGCAGAAGATTGACGCCGAGAAGATTTTGATCGCAGTGGGCCGCAAACCGCGTACGGAAAACGTTGGCCTGGAGAAAACGAAAATCAAGCCTGACCGCGGCTTCATCAACACCGATTCCTGGATGCAGACCGCTGAGCCCGGCGTCTATGCCGCTGGTGACATCGTGCTAGGTACTCCGCAACTCGCCCACGTCGGCGCTATGGAAGCGATCGTGGCCGTGGCGAAAATCGCGGGTAAGCCGGGCAAGCCGATCAACCCCGAGCACATCCCGGGCGCCACGTACTGCCATCCGGAAATCGGCAGCGTAGGCCTCACTGAAACCAAAGCCCGTGAGGGCGGATACAACGTGATGGTCGGCAAGTTCCCCTTCACCGCGAACTCGCGCGCCTCGATTGTAGGCCAGCACGAAGGCTTCATCAAGATTGTCTCGGACGCCGACTACGGCGAGATTCTCGGTGTGCACATCATCGGCCCGCAGGCAACGGAGTTGATCGCCGAAGCCGTCGCCGCTATGGAACTCGAAGCCACCGTCGAAGACTTGATGTGGACGATCCACGCCCACCCGACCCTGGCCGAAGCCATGCTGGACGCGGCAAACAGCGTGTACGGGATCGCGATCAATGCCTGAAACTTTGCGAGCGGGCGTAAAATGAAGGTGCGAGATGTAATCAAGATGCTGGAACAGGACGGCTGGTATCTTGATCGCACTCGTGGCAGTCATCGCCAGTTCAAACATCCAGTTAAGCCGGGGCTTGCTACGGTACCCGGCAAGCCGGGCGACGATCTTGGTCCCGGCACGCTGAACAGCATTTTGAAACAGGCGGGATTGAAGAAATGAAAAAGTACCTGATTGTCGTTGAAGAAACAGGCACCGGCTATTCGGCTTACTCGCCCGACTTGGATGGCTGTGTGGCAACGGGCAGGACCCGAGAGGAAGTCGAACGCGAGATGCAAGAGGCAATCGCTTTTCACCTTGAAGGCATGGCCCGGAGTGGTGAACCTATTCCGGAGCCGCGTACATACTCCGCATACGTAGAAGTCCCCGCTCAGGCTCGTTAATCTCCGTCGAATGAGTGTGGTTTTGATCCGTGTGAATCCGTGCAAATCCGTGGCGAATTGAATTTTGATCTCTCTAGTCCAACTCGGTACCGTTGACTACGCTACCGGCCTGCGCTTGCAGCAGCAACTCGTCGCGCTGCGTAAAGAAGAAAAAATCGGCGACGTCCTGCTTCTGCTCGCACACTCCCCGGTCATCACTCTCGGCCGCAACGCCAAAGCCACCAACATAATCGCCTCGACCGAATTGCTGGCACAGCGCGGCGTTGAGCTTTTCGAATGCGACCGCGGCGGCGATGTCACCTTCCACGGCCCCGGCCAGATCGTCGGCTATCCCATCTTCGACCTGCGCGGATTCGCCACGCCTGACGGCAAGCGCAAAACCCTGGGCGCCGTCGAATTCGTCCGCCGCCTGGAAGCAGTTTTGATCCGCACCTGCGCCGACTTCGCCATCCCGACAAAACGCATTGCCGGTCTCACGGGCGTCTGGATAGAACCAAACTCTTTGTCATTCCGAGCCAAGCAGGAAGATTCGCTTGCGGATCTTTCTGCGGAGTCGTGGACCCTGCTGTCTTCTAGCCTTGTGCACGAGGCCTCCCGCGAGGCCAAGATCGCGGCCATTGGCGTCCACATCTCCCGCTTCGTCACTTCGCACGGTTTCGCCCTCAATGTGAACACCGACCTCAGCTTCTTCAACCTGATCATCCCTTGCGGCATCGCGTCAAAACCAGTGACCTCGATGCAGAAGGAACTAGGCAAGCCACTCGACCTCAATGTAGTCGCCGAATCGATCTCCCGCAACTTCGGCACCGTCTTCTCCAGCCAAATGCTCTGGGTCGAAACTCTCGACGCCCTCCGCGGTCGCGCGGTAGGCGTGCCCCTGCAGCGCCCTACCGAACTCCGCCAACTGCACGAAGAAGACGATACCACCTGGGCCTGACAAGAATCACATAGGGACAGCCACCCTTCGATTTCGCTCAGGGCAGGCTCTCGGCTGCCCGGCTCGGCAGATACTCGCTGGCCCAATCCGCCACTCTGCGATAGCATTAGCCATTGCGCTCCCAGCGCAGGCCTACACTATGGCAATCAAGAAAAAATCCAACTCCAAGCACAGTTCCAACGGCCACCGCCCGCGGAACGGTTCTTCGCAGCAGGCGGGCGTGCGTACCTACTCCATCCCCGACATGCGTCTGGAGCACCCCGACCTCACTGTCCGGCAGAGAATAGAGAAAGACAAAGACGGCGCCGACCACGTTCGCTACGAAGTCACCGGCAACCTCAACGCTCTGGTCCCGCCGATTCGCGATTCGAGATATCTGAGCAAGAAACAGTGCATCGAGATCTACCGCTACATGCTGCTCAACCGCAAGATGGAGACCGCCCTCGAGAACCTCTACAAGCAGGGCAAGGTCGTTGGCGGAGTTTACTTCGGACTCGGCCAGGAAGCCTGCTCCTGCGCCTCCGCCTACGCGCTCGACAAAGACGACTGGTTCGGGCCCATGATCCGCAACCAGGGATCTATGCTCGTCCGCGGTTTCGGCGCTCGCGACATCATGATGCAGTACATGGCCAAAGCCGACTCGCCGACCAAGGGTCGCGACGCCACCGCGCACTTCGGCGACATCGAAAAGCGCAACATGGTCTCGCCCATCTCCATGCTGGGCGATCTTATTCCCGTGATGGCCGGCGTCGCGCTCGGCGCGCGCCTCCAGGGACGCAACCTCGCCGTCATGACCTACATCGGCGACGGCGGCCAGTCCACCGGCGTCACCTACGAAGGCATCAACTTCGCCGCCGTACAGAATCTCGGCCTCGTGCTCTTCGTCGAAAGCAATCTCTGGGCCTACTCGACGCCGTCGGAAATGCAGTACCTCTGCAAAGACCTCGCCGAGCGCGCTATCGGATACGGCATCCCCGGCGTCATCGTCGACGGCACCGACGCCTGCCAGGTCTACGACGCCGCTTACGAAGCCGTCGACCGCGCCCACCGCGGCGAAGGCCCCACCCTGATCGAAGCCAAAATGATGCGCATGAAAGGCCACGCCATCCACGACGCCGCTGCGTATGTGCCCAAGCCGATGGTCGACTTCTGGAAGAAACGCGACCCGATTGCGCGCTTTGAGAATTATCTGGTGAAAGAAAAGAAGTGGTTGACGCCAAAGGAGCACGCTGAGTTGATTTCAGACGTGGAGCGGGTTATCGAGGAAGAACGCGAGATCGCGGTGAACTCGCCCATGCCCACGCCTGAATCCGCCGAAGGCGGCGTCTTCTGCGAAAACGGCTGCCACGAAATCAAGCCGAAGTATGGGATGCCGAAAGTAAGCAAGGGAACTAGCGGCTTCAAGCAGACCGAAGCGGCAGTGCATTTGAAGTAGCGAAATCCGCGGCGAAACTCTGAAACCTGACCCTATGCAACTCACCTACCTCGAAGCCATCCGCCAGGGAATCTGGGAAGAAATGGACCGCGATCCCACCGTCTTCTGCCTCGGCGAAGACATCGGCATCTACGGCGGCGCTTTCAAAGTCACTGACGGGTTCATCGACCGCTTCGGCCCCGAGCGCGTCATCGACACGCCCATCGCCGAATCCGCAATCGTGGGCGCGGCCTTTGGCGCATCGCTTACCGGCATGCGCCCCGTCGCCGAGTTCCAGTTCATGGACTTCATCGGTTGCGCCTTCAACCAGATCAGCAACATGGTGGCGAAGACGCACTACCTCTGGGGTGTACCCGCGCCACTGGTTCTCCGCGGACCCAGCGGTGGATACGTCCACGGCGGCCCGTTCCACTCGCAGAATCCCGAGATGTGGTTCGTCCACAACCCCGGACTCAAAGTCATTTGCCCGGCCACGCCCTACGACGCCAAAGGTCTCATCAAAGCTGCCATCCGCGACAACAATCCCTGCATCTTCTTCGAGCACAAATATCTCTACCGCCGCATCAAGGGTGAAGTCCCAACCGAAGATTACATCGTCCCCATCGGCAAGGCGCGCATCGCCCGCGAAGGCCGCGACCTCAGCATCATCACGTACGCGGCGATGGTCCACACTGCGCTGGAAGCCGCCGAGATTCTAAGCAAAGAGGGAATCGATCTCGAGATCCTCGACCTGCGCACTGTCTCGCCGCTCGATCGCGAAGCCATCGCGCAGACTGTGAAGAAGACGAACAAAGTCATCATCTTGCACGAGCACTCCCGCACTGGAGGCCTGGCTGGCGAAATCGCCGCCATCATCAACGAAGAAGCCTTCGACGATCTCGATGGCCCCATCGTCCGCATCGCAGGCCTCGACTCGGCGATTCCCTTCTCTCCTCCACAGGAAGAGCACTACCTACCCAAGGTGAGCGACGTGGTCCGCGAGGCCCGCCGCCTGAGAGCATATTGAGCAGAGTGGAGACCGGCCGCCCTGGACCCAAAACTAGCGTCCCACCCACTCCTTCTGCCACAATAGTCCCTTCCGGAGGACCCCATGGGCAAGTTCATTCTCGGAGTAATCGTCACTCTTCTCATACTCATCCTCGGCGGGCTCGGCTTCGCCATGCTGGGATTCTTCCCCACAAACGCGAACGTAGCCCCACCCCACCTCGAGCGCCGCATCGCAAACGCTGCCGTCGACGCTTCCATGGAGCGCCACGCTCCCCACGTCGTCAATCCCTTGCCACCCAACGACCAGAACTTTGAAGATGGCATGAAGCTTTACAGCATGAACTGCGCCCTCTGCCACGGCGACCTCGACCGCAAGCCCGCCTCCCTCGCCAACTCCTTCTACCCACCCGCTCCCAATCTCGTCTCCGATCCGCCCGGTGATCCAGAGTGGCACATCTTCTACACCATCCGCACCGGCGTCCGTTACACCGCCATGCCTGCATGGGAGAAAACTCTCAGCGCGCAAGACATGTGGAAGATCACCAGCCTTATATCGCACATGGAGAAGCTGCCCCCCGCCGTTCAGGACTACTGGAAGACCACCTTCGGCGTACCCGCCCCAACCGGCGAAGAGGGCAAATAGGAACACAAACACAACTGGGACTGGCGCCCTGTCGTTCCGCATAGAGGGATAGCGAGGCGAGGCCATTCAATGGCAGAGCAGCGGCGACATTCACTCCGCCCGCCGCCCACCTTTCCACCCCAACTCCGGCAAACGCTATAATATTCGTTTGCGTCCGGCTCCCTGTCCTGAACCGTGGGCCGCATGGAAGGAAATCATGCCGACTGACATCATCATGCCCCAGATGGGCGAATCCATCGTCGAGGGCACCATTACCAAGTGGCTGAAGAAGCCCGGCGACAAGGTCCAGCGCGACGAGCCCCTCTTCGAAATCTCCACCGACAAGGTCGACGCGGAAATTCCCGCGCCCGCCACCGGAGTTCTGCAGGAAATCAAAGTCTCCGAGGGTACAACCGTCGGCGTGAATACGGTAGTCGGCACGATTGCGGCAGACGGCGAAGCCGCCGCACCCGCAAAGTCGGCGCCAGCGGCATCAGTACCAGAAAAGCCAGCCCCAGAAAAGAAGGAAGAGAAGAAGCCCACCGCAACACCTGCACCAGTTGCCAGCGCTCCGCCGACTCAGGAGTCGGCGGAAGAAGAGGAAGCCCGTTCCTCGCCGCTGGTTCGCAAGATCGCCCGCGAGCACGGTGTCAGCCTCTCGCAAATTTCCGGCACCGGACTCGGCGGCCGCATCACCAAGCAGGACATCATGGCCTTCATCGAGCGCCCGCCGTCAGCGCCGGCCGCTCCGTCTGCCCCTGCTCCTCAGCCGGCTGCCGCATCCGCTGCTTCGCGGCCCGCCGCTCCGCCCTCTCCCGCTGCCTATCCAGGCGACCTCGTCCCCTTGACCAACATGCGCAAGATCATCGCCCAGCGCATGATCGAGTCGCGCCGCACCAGTGCTCACGTTCACTGCATGTACGAGGTGGATTTTACCCGCATCGTCACCTTGCGCGCCAAACACAAGAACGCGTTCGAGCAGCGCCGCGGCGTCCGCCTCACCTTCATGCCGTTCTTCGTGCGCGCTGCCATCATCGCGATACAACAGTTCCCCATCGTCAACGCCTCGATGGAAGGCGACAGCATCCGCTATCACCGTCACATCAATGTGGGGATCGCCGTCGCCCTCGACTGGGGACTCATTGTGCCCGTTCTGAAGAATGCCGGTGACCTCAACTTCCTCGGCCTGCAGCGCGGCATCACCGATCTTGGTGAGCGTGCCCGCAACAAGAAGCTCAAGCCGGAAGACGTTGAAGACTCTACCTTCACCGTTACCAACCCCGGCCAGTTCGGTGCCGTCTTCGGCCTGCCCATCATCAATCAGCCGAACTCCGCCATCATGGGCGTAGGCGGCATCACCAAGCAGCCCCTGGTCATCACGGACAAAGAAGGCAACGATTCGATCGCCATCCGCTCCGTCGTCCACCTCACGCTCGGCTACGACCACCGCCTCATCGACGGCGCTGTCGCCGACCAGTTCATGGCTTTGGTGAAGAAATCTCTCGAAAGCTGGAGCGAAGAGATCGGCTAGTCTGCATCAAGCGGAAGGGTGAGTGCCTGTGGCTGGTGGCTGCTTGCACCAGGTCGAGGCATTCAAGCATTCCACCGTGCCGTCAATGATTTTAGAGATCCCGTCCTTAAACTTGTCCGGATCGATGATCTCCCGCGCGGCTACTGCATCTGTCATGGTCAGCGCGTTCTGCAAGAACGACATCGCTGCATCCTTTTTCTCGGCTCCGGACTTATTCCCCGTCACCGTCTCCGTCCCGGCCAGGTGCACCACCGCGTTGTCATTCGCCTTTGCGGCCAGCGCCGAGTTTAAATACTGCATCGACACCGGTTGAGCCGCCGTTCCTGATCCCGGCGTCGTCCGCACCTGCGCCAGGGTTGCCGGAGAACTCGTCGGCACCACCCAATACTCCGTTCGCACCTCGCCCGGTCCCAACTGGTACACCACCGTGTAGTACACTCCCTGGGGATTTGCTTCCGCGTTCGGCGCCAGCGCTACATTCAATGCCCCGTTCGCTCCCAGCGTCACATCCAATGCCCCCGCCGCCACCGCCGTCCCGCTCGCCGTTACAAATGCAGGCCACGTGATCACGAGGACACCCTGAGCCGTGTTTCCGCCCGCCATATACACCGTATCGACCACACTCGTCAGCCTCGGCCCGCTCTGGGGGGCCGGCGAAGCCGCGCGCGGCAAGGGTCCTGCCGCAGCCGGCTTCGCCGCTGGGGAACTTGCTGGCTTTCCCGCGGAAGCTTCTTCACGCGCCGAAACCTGGACGCTCGATGCCGCCACCATCACCGCCAGCCACAAATACAAAAGCCACCCCGCCGGGCGGCACGCCTGAAACATACTTCCTCCTCAAACTCGGTCTAGCCTTACTCTGTCATCCTCAGCGGAGCGAAGGACCTCTGCAACATGCCTGCACCACCATTGGCTCCGCAAGGCATTTCTACACAGTGCTCCGCGTTCGTAGTTTCTTGCCTGCGAAGGCATGTTCAAAAGGCCGAAGCCTAAAAGCCGAAGCCCGAACCCTCAACTTCGCCCGTTCAAAAACTCTTCCACGCTCCGCACATAAACTTCGGCGAAATCGGCGGCCGGACGTCGCGCTTCGATCAAGTCCATGGCATCCTCCACCGTCCACCCCATCACCCCCAACAGTGCCAGCGCCATCATCGGCGCCCGGTGTACTCCAGCCGCGCAGTGCACAAACAACTTCGCCCCGTTCGCTTCCAGTGCCGCCAGCGCAAACTCCACGCCGCGCGCAAATACCTCGGGAGGCTTCGGCTCGAAGTCATCGTCCACCGGATTCCAGCAGACCGCGATTCCGCGCGGCCCCGCCAGCGGCGTGTCGTCGAACTCGATCTGCATGTCGATGATGTGCGTGATCCCCGCGCGCGATACCGCCGCCATGTTCTCCGCGGTCCAGATTCCGCCCCCGACCGCGATCCGGTCGGTCACCCACGTGATATCCATCCCTACCCTGCGTCCTGTGACGCGGACCTTTCTGTCCGCCCCAATGTTTCCCCGGATGTTTCGCAGATATTCGGCCGCCGGGACCGCATCGGCCACGATAAACCCGCCGCCGCATCCTTCCAACCGCGGATCGGCATGCGGCAGCTTTCTCCCGCGCGATCCCACCCGCGGCGAAACCGAGACCGCGGTCAGCCCGCCCGTCTCTCCCGTACCGCAATTCCTGCGCTTCATTCTACGGTATCCTCTCAGCTCTCAGCCTCTCGCTTTCCTATCTACTCTTCGCTCTCGGCCGGAACCGCCGCGTGCTCTTCCTCGCGTTCTGCTTCCAGATATTCCTCCGCAGTGCCTCGTGCCGGCGCCTTCGCGTCGCTTGCCAATACCGCCGGCGCCGGATCTTCCTCGCAAATCACCGGCTCGGTCGGCAAACCCATTCGCCTCAACAGGGTGAGGGCCAGCGAATCTTCTTGCGGCTTCGCCTTGGTCTCTTCCGTTGCCGGATACAGCCCCACCACTTCGAACAGATACTTCGCCGACGCCAATTGGCCGGTCTTTGCCACCTTGATCACCTCGGTCGCGATATCCTCCGCCGAGTCCGTTACCAGGTCGTTGATGTTCTCCCGCACCTTCACCATGTCCACCGGCTTCTTACTCTTCGGTGTACTTTTATTCGCGGATTTTTTCGCCGTCCCCTTGCTCTTGCCCTTTGCCTTCTTCATGCTCACTGCTCGCCCTCCACAAAACTGTCGGCGTCATCCCGAATCCGGCTTCAGCCGCGTAAGGCAATCTCATGAGCAGCAGCGACTTAACCCGCAGATTCCACGCCGCCAGTGTGCGAAGCTGCGATGCAACAGAAATTTTCAGCCCTGACTGCTGATTTTGAATGGTGAAGTGTGGGGACAGCCGTCCTCGGCTGTCCGGGCCGGGCGAAGCCCGGCAGTTGCCTATGCTCACAATAACTCTGGTTTCTCTTTAAGCGGTTTCCCTTTAAGCGATCTCCCAAAAACACGAAAGGCGCGCTTTTCAGCGCGCCCTCACAGAGCATTTCTTTTTTCTTTACTCTATATATTCAGAATAGCATGTCGCAATGGGTGATTGTGACATACTTTGCAAATTTATTTTTGCCGCGTTTTCAATCACTTGCGCAAAAATCGGCGTTTTCCCCCTCTTGACAAGATTTTTGACCGCGTTTCGTGGGCTCCTTCCGGCCTCTCCGCTCATCGCGTCTCCTTCTTCGCTTCAGGCAGCGGCACCAGGAGTCGCAATTTGAGGAACTCTTCGCTGAGTTCGTCGAGTACCTCGGGCAATCTGCGTTCAATCGTCCTGCGGGTACAGTGAAGAATCCGCGCCCCTCGCTCATGGTCGTATTCTTGCAACACGATGCGTGCAATGATCTTCTGGTCGAAGGGCGCCAGCCGCTCCAGACATCCCTCTACATCGTGCACAAAGATCACCCGGTCTTCGAACGTGGTCGCCGTGTAGGTTGTGATCTTCGCGCGGAATAGCTCCCGGCCGATCACCGACGGCAATCTCCCCGTCTCAATCGACAACCGCATGTAGCGCCGCAACAACGCGGTGGTGCGCTTTCTGTACAGCCAAAGGTCTGGATTCCGGTCCAGAGCGCTTTCCGGCTGGCCCTCATCCAGTCCCGGCAGCCCCGCCGGAAAGTTATGCGCCGGCAGATTCTGCCACGAGCCGTTCATTGCAGAAGGCTCGCTGAGCGGCTGTCTATCCACTTGTGGCGTGACTGGCGGGGGCACTCTCAACGCGCTTTTTGCCGGATCCTCCTCGTCCGCCTGTGCCGCGATCCAATCCACAAAGCCGCTCATGCCACACCTCCCGGCGCGTCCAGATCCACTCCCTCGTCTCCCTCATAGCCCTCGAAGTCGCTCTCATCCACGCCCCATCGCGGTCCTTGCGGCATCCTCGCGGTTTCCGGCTCGTGCGAGGCCGGAGGCAGTTCAGCCATTTCACGCCCGCAAGCCACGCAATAGATTTGCCCTCCGCCCACCGGACGCAGCCACAACCCGCCACAGCGCTCGCAATACTTCAGCTCGAATTGCAATTCGTTGAAAAGACCGCTCTCTCTTGCCTTCGTTTTCATCACTCCTCCTGAGGCTCCGGGCTTCGCGTTGCGAACCTGGGTTGGTTGCGTCCAGACTCTTTTGCCGAAGCCCCGAAGGCTGCAGCCGAAAAAAAAGCCCTGCGCCGGTCCGCTCCCAAAGCGGAAACCGAACGCAGGGCTCGTTTCTCTTACGATGGCCTGCTTGAGCTATTTACTTGTCAAACTTACCTTGCTGCTGAAACTGATTGCCGGGCACGCCCGACAAAAGGCTTAACCCGATTGCCGGCAACCATTTATGGTTCGATCGCCACGCTGCGTTCCAGCATTGAGCCGGAGTCGCGCTGGCGAAAAAATCCCTCCTCGTAACCCGATTTAAGAACCCGGCCGTTTTGCACAACCACACTCACCCGTCCGCTAAAGTTCACCGATTTCAACAGGTGTTCCATGGCCGCTGAAAGCACCTCGGCCGCCCGCACCTTGCGGCGAAATTCGACAAAGTTATTTTCTTCGTTGCAGTTATCCACGCTACTACTCATGATTCATGATCCCCGGAAACAAAGTTGGGTTATACGGTAGGCCGATCGTATAGCTGCTAAATTTCGGAGTCAAGGTTGTTATACCAAAGGGGCTGTGGAAATCTTTCTTCGTTAGCGTATTGCTATAAGTCCCGTGCTATACTCCCAGCTATGAAATTCCGAGTGCTGCAAGACAACCTGCGCGATACTCTTTGGGAGCGCATCGAGGAAGGCGACCTGACCGGCCTCCGTCTGGCCCAACAGACGGGATTCAAGCAGGCCCATATCTCCAACTTCTTGAATCGTAAGCGCGGCTTGAGCCTCGAGGGCATGGACCGGGTTTTGGCCGTCCAGCATCTCTCGGTGCTGGATCTGCTCGACCCGGCCGAGGTTAACAAGCGCGCTTCGATCCTGCCTCCCAGCAACGACGAATTCCAGAACGTCCTCTTGACCGACGGAACCGTCGCTGCCACCCATCCACTCATCACCAGCATGCACGTCAAGGAAATCCTGAAATTCAAGAAAAGCTTTCTGAAGAAGCTGAAAGCCGAGACCGAAGGCGATCGCGAGCAGTGGGAGCGCTTCGTGCTCATCAAAGTGGACGGCCGCGAAGGCATGAGCATGTACCCGCGCCTGCTGCCCGGAGCCACACTCCTCATCGACCGCCACTACAACTCACTCAAGCCCTATCGCAAAGGCGAGTTCAACATGTACGCCGTGCTCAAGAACGACAGTTGCACGGTGAAATACGTGGAAACGGCCGGTAATCACCTGATTCTGCGGCCCCACAACCAGGCCTACCCCATCGAAGTCATGACCATGGAAGGTGGCAAGTCCGCCTCCGACTACCTGGTCGGACGCGTCTGCCACGTAGGAATTGAAACGTAAGCGATTGTAACCACAGTTCACGGTTCTCAGTTCTCAGTCGTTCGCTCCGGCGTCGTTACTGAGAACTGAGAACTGAATGCCCACTACTCCTCACCCAGACTGTCGAACATTTTCCACAGTTTGTCTGCGGTCGCGCGATAGATTACATACCCGCTGCCGGCGTCCGTGGTCTCGTGAAACAATAACTCCCCGCGACCGTCTCCGTCGGCATCCACCGCGTCAATCAACTCCAGCCGCGGAGTTACGTCGAGGTGAAACTTGTCGGTTACCCCCGAATACAGCTTGCGCAGGTTTCCGTAGATGTCAGTTCTGGCTACGAGCGTAATGCTGTAGGCATCCGGTGCTGCGGTAGCTTTCGGCGCAGGGGGCAAATGCGCTTCGGCGCTCAAGATCATAACTGGCTGGTTGTTCCCCCACACATCGAAGGTACGAAACTGAATGTTCTCAAACACCGGCTGCGTTTGCGTTACCGCCGATTTGCGGCCTCCAGCGGTTGCCTTCGCGGCGAGCGGCTTGGCGGGAATCCGGTTCCTGGCCTGTGCACTCGCGTAAGCCCGGACTTCATCTCCCGCAAGAGCGATCATCTGCTTGCGCCGCTCATCCTCCTCGCCCTCTTTCCAGAAGAACTTGTAGGGCCGCGGATCGGGTCCACCCGCATCGGAAATTGCCGGCACAAGTTTCACGGGTTCAGTGCTGACAGCGGCCGCTCCCGCAGACTCAGGTTTGCCAGTCTTCGCGGCGGGTTCCTCCTCTTGCGGCGCGGACTGCGTAGGCTTGCCTCGGCGCAGCGTGGGGCGATAGTAATTTTCCGGCGTTTGACCTTGCGACGCCTGACCTTGCGAAGCCTGAGCCTGAGTTGCCTGAGCCTGAGATTCCTGGCCTTGAGAAGTTTGACCTGGTGACGCTTGACCCGGCGATGCCTGCCCCGCCGTCGGCGCTTGCTGCTTAACGCTTTGATCCGCTGGTTTGTCGGAAACCGGCGGAACTGCGGGCTTCTGCGCGTCCTGGCCAGTAGACGCACCTCCAGATGAACCGCTCGCCGGTGGCGCCGCCGTGCCGGGCTTCTCCGACGATCCTGCCCCAGCCGGAGTGCTTGAACCAGGTGCTTGCGTCGGGCTGGAAGCCGACGCCGCTGGCTTCGATGCGTTCCCTCGGGTCAGCCGCGGCGGTTCATCGCCGCTGTTGTCCAACCCCACAGGCACGTCTTCCGCTTTGCGCGTGCTCTTCGCCGCCTCGGTTCCACGCAACGAATAAGAGCCCGCGCCCACCCACGGATGCGGGCTTCCCACAGTCTTGCTGTGCAGCGCTCCACTGATCGTAAACAGTCCCAGCGAATCGCCCGCCTGTTCGGCCTCATAGACGGTCCCGCCTTCCAGAGCCATCGGCACCGGATCCGCCTTATAAACGCTGGCATCGTAGAACTTACCGTCGATCAGAATTGCGATCGGAATTAACGTAGCCTTACCGCTGTTCGTGAGTTGCAACAGACCCACGGCCCGCGGCCCTTTAACATTTTTTTTCGGCTTCTTCTCTTCGGGAAGCTTTTCCTCAGGAGTCTCCAACGGGCGCTTAAGCTGCGGTTTGTCCTGCGGCGCCGCGCTCGGCGGAGCCATCACGGCGAGAAGCCCCAGAATGACCATGACGGCCCACCCTAATCTGCGGTATAAGAACCTTCTAGGCATAAGTCGTTCCGGTCTCAGCTTCGCCGCTGAGATTATGGAGGTCGTCTCCGACCCTAACTTCCCTGGAAATGAGGCGCTCATGAATATCAATATCAATGATAAGGCTCCCGAGTTTACTTTGCAGGACGAGAACGGAAAAGAAGTCTCGCTGAAAAGCCTGCGAGGCAATGTGGTGGTGCTGTACTTCTATCCTCGCGCGGACACTCCGGGATGCACCGTCGAGGCCTGCGAGTTTCGCGACACCTACAAGCAGATGCAGAAAACCGGCGCCGTGTTACTTGGCATCTCGCCCGACACGCCCAAGGCGCAGAAGAAGTTTCAGGACAAATTCAAGCTGCCCTTTTCCCTGCTGGCGGACGCCGACAAGAAAGTCGCCGAGGCCTTTGGCGTGGTGCAGGAAAAGAACATGTACGGCAAGAAAGTGATGGGCGTCGTCCGGACGACGTTCATCATCGGACCGGACAGCAAAATCCAGTACATCTTTCCCAAGGTAAAGGCGCAAGGCCATGCGGGAGAGGTACTGACTTACCTGAAAGAATCGGCGAAGGGCGCAGCTTAGGAATTCAGGGGAGCAATGGAATGAACGACTGGAGATTCCTTGCAATGGGCTTGTCTGGCTTGTTGTTGCGATCGCGCTGCTTGTGTATCCGAGACAGTGCCAAGTCATGTCAAAGCGGTTCGAAGAAGGAAAAAGTATGATTCCATTCCCGCCGATATTGGGCGTGCCACTCTGGACAGTGAGGCTTCTTGGTATTGCCTCGGCGGCTGGTGCTGCCCTCTTTTTCTATCTTCTTTTCAGATAGCCGTGGAAATTTAAGAACGGTCCACCAACATTGAATCGGCACCTGTGTCTACAGGTTTTGACTTTTGCACTCTGACTTCTGCATTCTGACTCGTGCTCCCGTCTGCCCGCCTTTCGCCACGGCCCATTCGCCCGCTCGATCGCGCTTTCTTCGAGCGCGGTCCGCGGCGCGTGGCTCGCGAACTCCTCGGCAAGGTGCTGGTGCGTGACTGCGGAAGGCTGCTTCTGGCGGCCCGCATTGTCGAAGTCGAGGCTTATCTCGGAGAAAACGATCCCGCGGCCCACGTCGCGGCAGGCAACACTGCCCGCACCTCAGTCCTGTTCGGGCCGCCCGGCTACGCCTACGTTTATTTCATCTACGGAAATCACTACTGTCTGAATGCGTCGTGTGAGCGCGAGGGGAAAGCAGGGTCGGTTCTTTTCCGTGCGCTCGAACCGCTCCTGGGCATCGAGCAAATGGCGCACGGTCGAAAAGTTGCGCTGCGAGGGCCCCGCGATCTTCCTCGACTCACCAGCGGCCCCGGACGTCTGGCCGAAGCGTTCGGCATCACGCGCGCCCGCGACAACGGATGTGATCTCGCTTCCCCCAGTTCCGGCTTGTGGATTGGAGAAGACGGCTTTCGCGCAAGAAACATCCAAATCACTCCGCGCATTGGCATCCGCAAAGCCGCCGACCAGCCCCTGCGGTACGTCCTGAAGGGAAATGCTTTCGTTTCCGGCAGGAGAACACCGGACAGAGACTAAAGGCCCCGCCTGGGATTTGACAAATGGGTGTAAACTGTCCCTCGGGTCAGATGCGCGAAAAACCGCTCCAGTCAAGGCATTTGACCGAACTGCCGAGAATGTTCTGAATTATCGGCGAATGGGTCGCCGAATGAACGCCCGGCGAAATGAATTGTCCGTTTTTTCAGCATCCCCCAACGGCACGAATCATCTGATTCAGCAGGAGTCCGCGTGCGGCGGTTAGTCTTATTTCGCGCTTCTCTCGTCACTTTGACGATTCTGGGTGCGACTGTTCCGGGGCTCTCGCGAGGGGTGAATGGCGCACTACTCCCACCCGAGACGACTGCGGCCCCTTCCAACATCGTGATCGGCTTCGTGGGTGGTTTCGTCAGCCATGACGACGTGCATCACGGCCCGGTGCAACTCGCAGAGCAAATGCGGCGAACTTTCCCCAAAGACACCTATATTCGGGTTTTTGAAAACCGCCGCCGAAAACGAGCCTATGACGCCATTGTGCGACTGCTGGATACGAATCACGACGGCGTTCTTTCCGGCGAAGAAAAAGCTCGGGCTCGCATTATTCTCTTCGGCCACAGTTGGGGAGCATCCGCGGCCGTGTTGCTGGCGCGCGACCTGCGGCGGGAAGGCGTGCCGGTTTTGTTGACGGTGCAAGTGGATAGTGTCGCCAAAGTGTGGCGGAACGATACCATCATTCCCGACAATGTTGTCGAGGCCGTGAACTTTTATCAGCCGCATGGTATCGTTCACGGCCGGGCTCGGATCACGGCCGCAGACCCCGCAAAAACTGAGATCCTCGGAAATTACCGCGTGGATTACAGGAAAAATCCAGTTGTGTGCCAGGAATCTTCCTGGTGGGACCGCGTGTTCACCCCCGGCCACATGCAGAGCGAATGCGATCCCCGCCTTTGGTCGCAGATCGAAAACATGGTGCGGCAGCGGCTGGTGCCTCCAACCGCCGCAGCGGCGGTCCATCCGCAACCTTAGCCGGCAGATTTTGTTCTACAAGCCTCACGGTGGGGCCCCAGGAAGCAGGATGTTGTCGATAAGCCGTGTCGTGCCCACGAATGCGGCCACCGCGACCAGCGCGCCTCTGGCAACGCTTTCAACTGGATCCAAGCTGCCGGGATCTACGATTTCGAAGTAGTCGAGGCGGACTGGCTTTTCTCCCGCAAATTCTTCCCGAGCCGCAGCCGCCAGTTTTGCCGCGGCACGCTCGCCTGCTTCCCAGGATTTCTTCACGCGCAGCAACGAACGATGCAAGACCAAAGCCTGTTTTCTCTGTTGCGGATCGAGATAGGCGTTGCGTGAACTCATGGCCAGCCCGTCGGGCTCGCGAACAATCGGGCAGGCTACGATTTCCACGTGAAAGTTCAGGTCGCGCACCATGCGGCGAACGATTGCCACCTGCGCTGCGTCCTTCTGCCCGAAGAGGGCCGCATCCGGCTCGACAACATGGAACAGTTTGGCCACCACCGTAGTGACGCCGCGAAAATGTCCGGGCCGAGAACGCCCGTCCAGCTTGCTGCTCAGCTCTTCCACTGTAACCCAGGTCACGGCGCCCGCTGGATACATTTCCTCGACCGATGGAGCGAACAGCAAGTCCACGCCTTCGTTTTCCAGCAGTTCCCGGTCGCGTTCGAAGCTCCGCGGATATTTCGCCAGATCTTCTGTAGGCTCGAACTGCATGGGATTTACAAAGATTGAGGCTGCGACCGCATCGCACAAAGCTTTGGCCGCTCGCACCAGCGACAAGTGGCCCTCATGCAGCGCTCCCATGGTGGGTACGAATCCCAATCGCTTGCCGCCGCGCCGCGCCGCGCGGCACGCGGCCCGCATGTCTTCGATGGTGTTGCAGATTCTCATTGTGTCGGGATAGTCCGTCCTGGCATCGTCCCTCTCAAGACGTGGGGATCCAGTGAATCGCGACGTGTGCGCTCTGCAGATCGCCCGCGACAATGCCGCGGCTTCGTCGAACGGCGATCTTATTTTGCTCGGAGCTCGTGGGCTTCTCATCCACCAGGATCGCGACTGCGCGCCCGTAAGGCCAGGCCGATGCGGGCAGCCGCGCCAGCGCATTCAAAACTTCCTCCGGCTTCAGAATCTGTTCTTCATTGGCGGTGACGATGGTGAGCAGTCCAACGGCGTCAGGACGGATCATGATATACGGATTGCTCCAGTGCTTGGTCTCTTCCGGGTACTTCGCTGGGTCGGCGGTGGCGATGGCCTGCAGGAGAGTGGCCGCGTCCGGCGGCGGCGGCGCGTTCTGCCGCGAGCAGGCTGCGAGCGAGAAGCTCATCATCAAAACAAATACGAGAACGGGCACGAAGCCGGCTTCCGGGCCCCGCCGGGCGGCGAACGAAGTCACCGCACCACCACGGGAATGTCCGTCTTCACCGCCCAAACCAGTGCGACCACCCACCCGATCATCGTCCATCCCAGGAAAAAGTTCAGCAGCAGGATCGCGGTCGTATCTCGCTTACTGCGAGCAAAGGCAATGATCGACGGCAGAAAATACACCACGAAGCCAAAACCAATAAACGGAATGAAAAACATTGCGGGCAAGAGGTGCGTCATACTACCTCCTCAGCAACAATAGCCTAGCACCATCGCGGAGGATGGGTCATCACCACGAAGGCACAGAGACACAGAGGAAGAAAAAGTCTTTGAAGTCGTAATAGCTTGCGGGATCAAGTCGCGGTTCTCTGGCGTTGTTTTCCTCCGTGACTCCGTGGCTCTACCGCTGCATCGCCCGCTTCCGCGACAGCACCGTCTCCAACCCGGCCTTCGTCTCCCGGGGCAGATGGTACGACTCCTCGTCCGACGGATATTGGAGCGACCGCACATCGGCGCGGAACGACTGTACCGCGTTGGTGATCAGCGCGGCCGCGTCGCCGTAGCGGCGCACAAACTTCGCCGGCGGCCCAAACGTCAGGTTCAGAATGTCGTGGAACACCAGCACCTGGCCATCGCATTCCGGACCGGCGCCAATGCCGATGGTCGGCGTGCCAACCTCCGCCGTAATCATGGCCGCCACTTCGCGCGGAATGCCTTCCAGATACAGGCAAGTCACGCCCGCGCGATCCAGCGCCACGGCGTCGCGCATGAGCTGTTCGATGCCGCTTAGATTCTTCCCCTGCACCTTGTAGCCGCCCATGACGTTCACCGACTGCGGCGTCAGCCCAATGTGGCCAGCCACGGGAATCTCGGCGTCAATGATGCGGCGAATCAGGTCAGCTCGCTTTTCGCCGCCCTCGATCTTCACCACTTCCGCGCCGCCTTCTTTCACAAAGCGCGTGGCGTTGCGCAGCGCGTCGTTGGCGTCAACCTGGTAAGACCCGTAAGGCATGTCCGCCAGCAGCAGCGCATTCTTCACGCCGCGGCGGACGGCCTTCACGTGGTGCAGCATCTCGTCGACGGTGACCGAGAGCGTGTTGTCGTAGCCAAGCATGGTTTGGGCGAGCGAATCGCCCACCAGGATCATCTCGATGCCAGCCTCGTCCACCAGACGCGCAGTGGCGTAATCGTAGGCGGTGAGGCAGGTGATGGGTTCGTGGCGAAGTTTCTGTTCCCGCAGAGAAGCGGTCGTGACCTTATGGCGGAGTTCGTCCTGAGGACGCCCGCCAATCGGGGTGAGACTCATCGTGCCCTCCAGTGCCCCTCCGGCTCGGCCGGATAGAGCCTGTACGCATCTTGGTGGATGCTGGGGTTATTGTAGCCGCAAAAGGGTCGTTCGTCGATGGTTGTTTGTCGTTGGCCTTTCGGGAATCCAATTGCAGGGAACCGGATGTAAGACGATATGAAAAGTGTCTTACTTTATGGTAAGATCATTCCATGGCAAGCTACCGCACCGTCATCAGTTCCAAAGGGCAGGTGGTTATTCCCGCCGAACTGCGCCAGCAATTCGGGTTGGAGAAAGGCACTCCCGCAACCTGGACCGAAGAGAAGGGCAGGCTCGTGCTGACCCCGATTACCGCCCAGCGTCTGCGCGAGATCCGGGGATTTCTCAAGCCCAAACCAGGCGAGCCGTCCA
>OBLU010000682.1_pt1 | contig 31789 bp, 23 predicted proteins | sample 1518681 | NCBI WGS metagenome assembly OBLU01 (sample SAMEA3539304, study PRJEB22396) | soil metagenome | biome: tundra; feature: field; material: soil | place: USA | collected 2010-05 | depth 0.15 m
TCGGGTCGATGGCGGTCCTGAACAGCTTCGGCGCGGCGGCCGACCTGATGGCGGCCGGTGCCATCGACACCGTTCCCCTGCTGGGCCCGCTCTTCACCCTCGATCAGTTCCCTGAGGCGTTGGCCCGGGTCCGCGACGGCCAGGGAATCAAGGTCCAGGTCGCGCCGGGCACCTAGGAACCGCCGCCGACTGTTTAGCTCCCATACTCGTCATGGCGGCGTACCCAGAACTGGGGGTTGTCATGACCAGCCTCGTCGCGGCCCTGAGGAACCAGGCCGGCCGATACGACGCTGTGCTTCTCCCCCACGAGGCCTTTCCGTTGACGAATGCCGATGTCTCTGGATCACCCGCGCCGCGGGCTTCTACGTTCAACAGTTCTGTTTAATATCATGATGGCCTAGTATAGTCAACAGAATGGTTGAAGATCAGGTCCTGGACCGGGCGTACGCCGCACTGGCTGATCCCACCCGGCGGGCTCTGCTGATCGCACTGCGGGCCGGTGACGCCCGGATCAGCGATCTCGCCAGGCCGTTGCCGATGTCGTTCGCCGGGGTGTCGCGTCACGTCGGCGTGCTCGAGGCGGCGGGGCTGATCCGCCGCGAGGTACAAGGCCGGGAGCACTGGCTGTCCGTCCAGCCGGACGGGCTGCGGCTGGCCGAGACCTGGATCCAGGAGCAGACCTCGTTCTGGTCCGGGCGCGCCGACGCGCTCGCATCCCGTCTCAAGCGGAGGAAACGCCAGCAGTGAGCGGCCGCGAGCCGGCCGCTGTCTATGACTTCCTGCGGTCCCGGCTGTCCCGGATCCCGGGATAACCGGCCTCGATGGCCTGGTCACCGCCAATATCGTAGAATCCGAGCCTGCGGTCGGAGCTGGCCAGGGTCCGTGCCCGCCACGAGGTGGTGGCAGTGAACATGCCGAGGATCTTCTCAACCGCCGGCCTGCCCGATGTGCGCCGGATCGAGTTGTGGGAGAGGCACAACGCGGCCGCTCTTATCGGCCTGAGCTGTCACACGGCAGCCTCGGATTCGCTTGAGGCGACCGAGCTCAACGTGCAACTAGGTCAGGTCCACCTGGCGCGGGTGGTCGGCTCTTCCCACGTCGTGCGGCGAACTGCCGGCGTCATCGGGCGCAGTCCCGCCGATGCGATCGCGGTCTACGTCACTTTGCGGGGAGATGCCTGGTTCGAGCACGACGGCGGTACTCGATCTCTGCGGCCGGGCCACGTTCTGATCTGCGACGCGGATCGGCCCTTCGCGCGCGGGTTCGCGCGCGGCCTCGAGGAGCTGGCCATCAAAGTGCCTCGCTCGGTTTTCACCGATGCCGGGGGCTTGACCTCGCTCCGGTCTCCGGTGATCGCCGACTTCGCTCGCGGGAACGATCCCTACGCCAGGGCTCTCGCGAGGCTCGTGGACCGCGCGGCCCGCCCGGAACATGCCGTGCCGGCCGACGAGCGCACCATACTGGAGCTGGTCACGGTACTCGCCACCGGCCGGGATGCTGATATGCCGATGGCCTATCGGGCCGCGGCGCGTTCGTTCATAGAGGCACACCTGCCGGATCCAGGACTCACCGCTGCACAGGTGGCAGCGGCGATCGGGATCAGCGGGCGTCATCTGTCCCGTGTTTTCGCAGCCGACGGCACGAGCGTTCCCCGGCACGTCCTGTCCCGCCGTCTCCAGCTGGCGCACGCGATGCTGGCCGATCCCGCCAGTGCAGGCCGGACGGCTGCCGACGTCGCCTCCCGATGCGGTTTTACCTCGGCAACGTACTTCTACCACGTCTTCCGTGAGCACTTCGGCCAGCGTGCGGGCGAGGTCCGGCGCCAGGCCCAGGTCTCCCGGGAGCTACGCATTTCCGCCATCTCAGCCCCGGGAACTGGGAATTCGTCGATGTAACCCGCGACACTTGCCGAAAGTGCCTGGGCGGAAGTACGACCAGGCCTCAGGAGAGGTGTTCACGATGCCCGCCTTCGATGACGGACTTGCCGAGACCGAGCTCCCGCACGGAACCGTGCAGACCGACGTGCTGATCGTCGGATCAGGCCCAGCTGGAGGTTCGGCAGCCCTGTGCTTGTCGGCGCTCGGGATCCCCAACATCATGATCACCAAGTACAGGTGGACAGCCAACACGCCCCGGGCCCACATCACCAACCAGCGCACCATGGAGATCTTCCGTGACCTCGGCATCGAGGGTCAGGTGCTGGCGGACGCCTCACCACACGAGATCATCGGCGACACCGTGTTCTGTACGTCGATCGCAGGCGAGGAGATCGGCCGCATCCGCACCTGGGGCACGCATCCGGCCCGTGAGGCTGACTACCAGCTGGCCTCACCGTCGCTAACGTGCGACATCCCGCAGACCTATCTCGAGCCGATCCTGGTCAAGAACGCGACCGTCCGCGGCACCGAAGCCCGCTTCTCGACCGAGTATGTCTCGCACCAGCAGGATGCCGGCGGCGTCGACGTGAAGGTGCGTGATCGTTTGACGGGTTCGGTCTACACCATTCGTACCAAATACCTCATCGGCGCCGACGGCGCCCGCTCCATGGTCGCAGCGGACATCGGCCTTCCGATGGAAGGTCAGATGGACATCGCTGGCTCGATGAACATCACCTTCAAGGCCGACATCTCGGCCTACGTGAGCCACCGCCCCTCGGTGCTGTACTGGGTGATCCAGCCAGGCTCGAACGTGGGGGGGATCGGTGCGGGTCTCGTCCGCATGGTCAGGCCGTGGAACGAGTGGCTGATCGTGTGGGGCTACGACATCAGCCAGCCCGCACCTGTGGTCGACGAGGAGTCCGCGACGCAGATCGTGCGCAGCCTGCTCGGCATGCCCGAGCTAGAGGTCGAGATCACCGGCACCTCGCTGTGGGGCAATAACGAGATGTACGCGACGCACCTGCAGTCAGGCCGCGTCTTTTGCGCCGGTGACGCGATCCACCGCCATCCTCCGAGCAATGGACTCGGTTCCAACACGTCGGTGCAGGACTCGTACAACCTCGCGTGGAAGCTCGCCGCGGTGCTGCGCGGGGAGGCCGGCGCCTCGCTGCTCGGCACGTACTCGGTCGAACGCGCTCCGGTGGCCCGCCAGATCGTGCTGCGGGCCAACAAGTCCAGCCGCGAGTTCGTGCAGCTGTTCGATGCGCTCGGAGTGACCGGGGCCAAGACCGAGGCCGAGATGATCGAACGCATCGAGGAGCGGAAGGCCAACACGCCCCGGGGTGCGGCCACCCGGGCCGCCCTCGTCGAGGCGATGGAACTCAAGAACTACGAGTTCAACGCGCACGGTGTCGAGCTCGGGCAGTTCTACGAATCCTCAGCGATCGTCTCGGACGGGTCGGCGCGGCCGCAGCCGGCGCGTGACCCCGAGTTGTACTACCAGCCGTCGACCGTCCCCGGCTCGAGACTCCCGCACGCCTGGGTGGGCGACAATACGCGCAAGCTCTCCACCCTCGACCTCGCCCCGGTGACCAGGTTCACCCTGATTACCGGGATCGCCGGCGATGCGTGGGTCAGTGCCACCGAGAAGGTCGCCCGCGATCTCGGCATCCCGCTCGAGGCCGTGGTGATCGGGCCCGGGCGTGAGATCACCGACATCTACTTCGACTGGGCCCGCTTGCGCGAGGTCGCGGAGGACGGCGCGATCCTGGTGCGCCCCGACAAGCACATCGGCTGGCGCTCGATGGACATGCCGGAGGATCCGGAGCGTGCGCTGCATACGGCGATGTCGTCGCTGCTGGGCCGGGCGGTCGGAGACACAGCGTGAGCATGCGTTTCGTGTACGAGAGCCTCCCGCAGCGGGTGTGCTTCGGCTCGGGTGAAGCTGCGGGGACATTGGTGCGAGAGCTCGATCGGCTCGGGGCGTCGAAGGTGATGGTGATCGCGGCCGGGCCGGAGAGCGAGCTCGCCGAGCGCATCACCGCTGACCTGCCGGTTGCGCTGCGGTACCACGACGTCGTCATGCACGTTCCGGTCGATGTCGCGGAGCGTGCCCGCGACATGGCGACCCAGCATGGCGTCGATGCGCTGGTGAGTGTGGGAGGCGGCTCTACCACGGGGCTGGCCAAGGCGATCGCGCTCACCAGCGGGCTGCCGGTCGTCGCGGTGCCCACCACGTACGCCGGGTCGGAGGCCACCAATGTCTGGGGGCTGACCGAGGGCGCACGCAAGACGACCGGCGTCGACGCGCGCGTTCTGCCGCGTGTGATCGTTTACGATGCGGCGCTGACCGCTTCTCTGCCGGTGCCGATGAGCGTGGCGTCGGGACTGAACGCGCTCGCGCACTGCGTCGACTCGATGTGGGCGCCGAACGCCCATCCGATCAACCGGGCGCTGGCCGGCGAGGGGATCCGTGCGCTGCGGGCCGGCCTGCCTGAGGTCGTCGCCGACCCGGCCGGGCTGGACGGACGTGAGCGCGCGCTGTACGCGGCGTACCTGTCCGCGGCGGCGTTCGCGTCCGCGGGGTCGGGACTGCACCATAAGATCTGCCACGTTCTCGGCGGTGCGTACAACCTGCCGCACGCCCAGACGCATGCGGTAGTGCTGCCGTACGTGCTGGCGTTCAACGGGCCGGCGATGCCCGAGGCGGAGTGGCGGATCGCCGATGCGCTGGGCGCCGGGCGGGCGATCGACGGCCTGGAAGACCTGCGCCGGGAACTACAGGCGCCGCGAGCGTTGCGGGACTACGGTTTCGCGGAGTCCGACATCCCAGGTGCGGCCGAGGCCATCGTGCCGGTGGTCCCGCCGAGCAACCCCAGACCGGTGACGGCCGGCGACCTGCGTCGCCTGCTGCATGCGGCGTGGGCGGGAGCGGACCCGGCAGAGATGGCGGGCGAGGAGGAGAACAGCGGATGAGCATGAACGAGCAGAGCACCGAGGTGGCCGGGCTGCCGGCCGCGCAGCAGGCCCGCGAGCAGGAACTCGTCGAGCAGGTCGTCGCCTCGTTCGGCAACGCGAGCGATACCCGGTTGAAGCAGCTGATGCAGTCGCTGACCCGGCATCTGCACGCCTTCCTGCGTGAGGTCCGGCTGACCGAGGACGAGTGGCAGCGCGCCATCGCGTTCCTGACTGATGCCGGGCACATCACCAACGATAAGCGCCAGGAGTTCATCTTGCTGTCCGACGTGCTGGGTGCGTCGATGCAGACGATCGCGATCAACAACGAGGCGTACGCGAACGCGACCGAAGCCACCGTGGTCGGGCCGTTCTTCGTCGAGGAGTCTCCGCGGATCCCGCCCGGCGGGGACGTCGCCGCCGGCGCAGCCGGCGAGCCGTGCTGGGTCGAGGGCACGGTGACCGACACTGACGGCAAACCGGTTTCCGGCGCCCGGATCGAGGTGTGGGAGGCCGACGAGGACGGCTTTTACGACGTCCAGTACGGCGACGACCGGACGGCAGCACGTGCGCACCTGTTCACCGACGAACAGGGTGGCTACCGCTTCTGGGGGGTCACGCCGACGCCGTACCCCATCCCGCACGACGGACCCGTGGGCAAGCTCCTCCGGGCGGCCGGCCGCTCACCCATGCGTGCTTCCCATCTGCACTTCATGGTGATCGCCGACGGCAAGCGCACCCTGGTGACGCACATCTTCGTACGCGGCGACGAGATGCTCACCCGCGATGCGGTGTTCGGCGTCAAGGAGTCCCTGGTCATGGACTTCGAGCCGCAGCCGGCGGCCACACCGGCACCCGACGGCCGCGACCTCGGCGGCCGAACCTGGTCACGCGTCCGCTTCGACATCGTCCTCGCCCCCGCCGGGACCTGACGGTTCGTCACCCCCGGAGGACCCCCACGCCTCGATGTGTGGCCTGGCCCGGCCGGAGGGCTTGCTCGCGTGAGCACCACCACGTGGACCGGCCGCCGACCGTTCCGTGCACCATCGGTGCGCCGTCCCGCGGGCAGATGCCGCCTGGGTGGCGGGCCGCGACCATCTCGCCGGTGTGCGCGCCGCCGTTGGCGATGGCGGACGCCAGGACCGACTTCAGCGCCCGGTAGAGGCGATTGACCTGCGCGGAGGACAGGCTGTCGACCCGCGCCAGGGGTGACACCTTGGCCTGCCAGAGAATCTCGTCGGCCAGCAGGTTCCCGACGCCGGCGATCTTGGACTGGTCGAGCAGTCGCGCCTTGACCGCGATCGTCCCCTTCATAATCAGCACGCGGAACTCCGCCGGCGTGACCTCCCTGGCATCCGGCCCGAGCACGCCGATGTCGGGGTTGAGCCGGACCCGCCCGAGGCGGCGCGGGTCGAGCAGCACCAGGCTGCCGCCGTCCGCGAACGTCAGGGTGAAGCGGTTCCACACGGCCCTGAGCGGCCGGGTGTCGTAGCGACGCGGATCGCCGCCTTCGGCCACGGTGCCGTCCGGGCCCGTGACCACGATGCGGCCGCTCATGCCCAGGTGGATACCAAGCTCCGGGCCGGGCCCAGCCGCGCCGCTGGTACCGGAGGTCTCGAGCCACATCGTCTTGCCGCGCCGGTGCGCGGCGGTGAGGCTGCGTCCCAGCAGCGCGCTGCGCAGCTCGCCCGGGGAATGCGGCCGCCCGACGTAGCTGTCGGAATCGTCGACATCCACGATGCGCCGGTACAGGGCCTGGTCAGCGATCAGGCTGCGGGCGGCCTCAACCTCGGGAAGCTCTGGCACCCACCCGTTCTACCCGACCGGCAGCCCCGGACGTGAGTCGGCAGGCTGCACGAGAGGACGGCCCTGCGGCGCAGTGATGCCCTGGGTGAAGATGCGCACGCCATTTGGCTGTCGTCCAAGTGCTCGGTAGACGATCCAGCGCGGCCACCTCGCATGGCAACTAGCTAACCTCGCCAAGATCATCCGAAGCGACAGCAGTGGCGAGGGCATCTAGTGCTTGACGTGGATTTCTCTGTATCTCCGGGAAGCGTTCGAGGGCATGCAGCTCTAGTTGTGACAGGTTTCTGATCAGCACTACCGGCCCTCCTGCGTCTTGGTACTTCACCACAAAAATGGACCCCAGCCTCACACAAGCTTGCGGAACGTCAGACAGGCCTGAAAGGAGAGTCCTGGCCGCTTCTGCTTCCCGGACGTCAACCTCAGCCTGCGGCCGGTCGGAAATCCTGAGTTCCAATGCGCGCTCGATCTTGATGAGACTCGTCCTCAGCTCCTCTGAGGTTACTGCTTCCCTCGCGACGGCTTTCGCGCGCCTGAATATGGATCCGTAAAATATCTGCTCATCGAATGGACTGTCGTATCCCAGGAGCCGTATGAGACTGTCGGCCGCATCGAAGACCTTGGCCGCCACCTCCTGGTCATCGGTATCAAGGTATATGTCAACGGCTATTTCGGCGTGTACGCTTCCCCGCGCCTCGTCCGGGTAGCCGCCCGGACCCCCCTTCCCAGGGCCAGTCGGCGGCTCCGTGGGGTCCAGTCGGGCCCGCAGTGGTGCGGCCAGCCGGAACCACTCCCGGTCAGCCGCCAGGCTGGCCGGGTCCCGGAGTGGGCCTTCGGATGCTGGACCGCTCGGGCTCCGGAACCGGTCCTCGGAGCTCATCAGGGCGCTCAGGACCGGGTGGGAGACCGGCAATGCCTCCATCAGCACATCCATGATGCGCTCGGCGATGTCGGCCGAGGCCCCGGGATTGCCTTCCGCCACGAACTGGGCGGCCAATTCATGGAGCCGACCGGCCTGGCCTGCTTCCAGGTAGCTCAGGACGTCGTCCCACTGCTCGGCGAGCACGGCCATAGCGTTCGGCAAGCCCATGTCACATCCTCCCGGCCGGATTCGCGTTCATGAACGCACCTCGTGGCGAGCGACGGCGGCCCGCGCCTCATCCACGGCCGCCTGATCCATGCCGCCGATCTGCAGGTCGAAGCGGACCTCCCGGCCCGAGCCGGGTTCGGTCGCCTGCACCGTGAGCAGGCCGGTTTCGTTCATGGAGAAGGTGATCTCAATCGGCGAGCCTGCGGGCAGCCCGACCAGCGAGCGGAGCCGGCCGCGGCCTACGTAGCAATTGTCCGCGAGTTCCTCCGACTCGACTGCCCCTTGCTGCTCCCAGACCTCGATGTCGACTGCGGGCTGATTGTCGGTGCCGGTGGCCACCTGAACGGGCCCGACCGTGACGGGCAGTGGAGTGTTGGCTGGGAGCAGGTGAACGATGTAGAAGCGCGCCTTGTACGGATTGGAATGGAAGAGCGGATCATTCTCATCTGCGACCTTGATGCCGAAACCCCGCGGCACGACGGTGGTCACGCGTCTGGACATCATCTCCTCGGCCTGATCCGTGCTGATACCGAGAGTGCCTGCGACTTCCTCCGCTGCGGCCATGCCGGATGGCTGCCCGACTCCGGCCCCTCCGCCCACGCCAGCCGTCCGCCGTGCTTCCGTGACCAGCGCGAACAGTGCCGCGCCGCGGGCCACCGCCAGGTCGGGCTCGTGTCGCTTGATCTCCAGCCCGAACTGCTTCTTCAGCTGCGCGGCGACGGTGGGCATTCTCGTCATCCCGCCAACGAGGACGATTTCGCTGATGTCCTGGACGCCCCTGCGCCGCGCTCCCTCGACGGTCCGCCGGGTGATAGCCAGCGTGCGCTCCAGCAGGTCGGCGGTCAGTTCCTCCAGCTGTTCACGGCTCAACTCCACCTGGGCGACGGAACCACCGAACCTCAGGTTCTGCCGACGCGTGGACCGGCTGCTCAAGTCGTGCTTCATGGACTCAGCCACACTCGCGAGCTCCTGCATGAAGTTTTCGTCGGCGCGGGGGTCCAGCTGAGGGTAGCTCTCGGTGAATTCCTTCAGCAGATACTCCGCGATCCGCTGATCCCAGTCGGCCCCGCCGAGATGCTGGTCGCCGTCCGTGCAGATCACGGTTACTTCATTTCCGTCGATCCGGATGACCGTCGTGTCGATCGTGCCGCCGCCCAGGTCGAAAACGAGGACGTGCGTGACCCGCTGGGTGACCTGCTGATTCTGGTACGAGAGGGCGGCGGCGACCGGTTCAGCCAGCACGTCCAGGACATTCAGCCCGGCGATCTCACCGGCCCTCCGGGTGGCCTCCCGCTCCGCTACACCGAAATACGCGGGGACGGTGATAACGACATCGCGGACGGTCCCGCCCACCGCTGTCGCCGCACTGCGCGCGAGATCACGGAGGATGAACGCCGAGATCATCTCCGGGGTGTACTCGCGCTTGTGGTAAGTGAACGACTGCTCCGGGCGACCCATCTCTCGCTTGATCAGCTGCGCCACAAGGTGGGGGGCGAGGACAGCGATGTCCTTGGCGGCCTGGCCGACTATGACCTTATCCGGGCCCTCGAAGTAGACGACCGAAGGCGTGGTCACCTCTCCGAGTGCGTTCCTGGCGATCACCGGCCGTCCTGAATCGTCGATGTAAGCGATACAGGAGTTCGTCGTGCCCAGATCGATGCCGAACGTGGTCATATCCCCTCACCCAGCGCACGGTTCTCAGATCTCATTACGCCCCTTTCACGGATTACTGGCCCTGGTAGGTGAACGCCGCCCATGACTCCGGCTGAGTTAGGTCGATCATGCGGACCATCTGGGCGATCTTCGGATGGAAGCCGTTAGTAAAGGACCGGTCCGGATTCAGCATCCAGGACTGGGCGGCGCGCAGCGCGGTTGATGGATCGTCGTACCCAGAATTCAGGTAGTGGTGGAACATCGTCATGAAGGCCAGGGTGGGCAGATCCCCGACCGGCCACCGGGTACCGACCGCCCCGACCGCTCCGGCCGCTAGGAAGGACGTGGCCAGCGTCAGCGCCTCGTCGTGATAGCCGCCCGCCAGGTCGCTGCCGCAGGCAGCCAGGACGACCAGGCAGCCGGGGGTGTCACGCGGACGGGCACGACTCTGGTGCAGGATATCCCGCATGCTGAGCGTCTCTCCATTATCGAGCAGGAGCCGGCCATCGACCGGGCGGGGCGCTGGCTGCGCGTGACATCCGAGGTGCAGCAGTGAGGCGCCGCCTGCCCCGAGCCGGGGTAGCAGACCGCGGATATTGTCCGCCGTGGAGCGAGGCGGCCGGCCATCCTGGGCTCCGAGCAGGATTCCCCCCGCATAATGGCGCCGGTGAATTTCCTGAACCTCTTTTGACGCGAAGAACAGCCGACTGGACGCTACCCGGACCAGCGCGGCGGCGCTGGTCCACGGACGGTGGCCGTTCTGGCCCGACTCGGTGAACTGCCGCGCCGACGCCGCGTAAGAGATGATCGCGTCCTGGCACGCATAGCGGAAGCTACCGCCGGCCACGGGCCGCCGGGCGGCATGCCACGGCACCAGACCCAGGTCGCCGACCGGGACGAGTACCAGCCGGGCCCGGCGCCCCGGGCCGGCCGCGATCGAGTCCAGCACCTGATCCATCGCGGCCGTCCACGCCCAGTCGCACAGACCACCCAGCGCCCGCTGCCAGCGCGAGCGTGCGTCATTCGCCGCGGGCGGCGCCTCGTGGAGGTGGCGCTGAGCCTGCGCGAATTCAGTGACCGGCCCGCGGTGGGCGACCGTGAGCAAGGGCAGCCGGATCACGCGTATCTCGCCCGTGTCGCCGACCACGAGGGCCAGCCCGGCCGCGGTCCCGTCCCGCGGCAGCAGGTAGGCGAGGGCCCGGGCACCTACAGCGCGCAACGCCCGGACGATCTCGGTAATGGGCGGTGGGGCCAGCAGTCGCTCCAGTTCCGTGCCCTGGAGCGTCCTCATGACCCGGTACCGCAAGTCGTCCGGCAGCCGAATTTCTGGCGCCGCTGGCGCATCCTCAGCCGTGCCGGACGGCGGCGGCCAACCCGGTGACGGGAGGGATGCGACCATGCTAGGGAGGAGATCCCACGGGTCGGGACTGGCCTTCTCGGCGGCGGCCACGGCCTCTTCCCACTCCGAGGCGAGGTCATCGTGGGCCGCCTCGCGGAGCAGGAACGGCACGTTGGCGTCGGCGACCGCCGCGTGCAGCACCATGCCGCGGCCCCTCTCCAGGGCCTCCACCGCGGCTTCGGGGTTCCCGTCCGCCAGGCACCACCGTGCGACGTCCGCAGCCTCCCCGGCCGCGGCGAGTGCTGCGTCGAAGGCGCGATCCGTGGTGCTCTGCAGCATCACCGTGGTGGATCGCTCCCGCAGCGCGCTCAGGCCCAGCGCCGCAGCGCGGCTCCGGTCGTTCAGATTCTGGTCGTTGCGCTCGCAGTAGCCGAGAGCGCACATATAGAGGAGGGCAGTCACGTCGATTCCGCCCTGATCCTCGTCCGCGAGCCTGCGTGCCTCCTCCAGCCGGCTGATCGTGTTGTTGAGATCGTTGCGGTCGCGGGTGAGCTCGTAGCGCATGCGCAGCGCCCAGCCGAGCATGGTCAGGAGTCGCCGACGGTGCTCGGGAACCGTTTTGGCCGCGGCCGAGGCTTCGGCCAGCAGCGCGACCCCCTCGCTGACGGCCCGCCGGTCCCTGAGCAGGATTCCCTGCAGCATCCGCGCGTTCCCGGCCATGCCCAGGTTCAGCGGGTAAAAGGGGTCATCCTGGGGGGTGGCCCGGGCCTGGGCCACGGCGGCATCGGCAGCCTCGACCGCCTCGGCGTTGCGCCTGGGATCGCGCCGCGCTGCCCCGGGGTCCCCGTCGATGAAGCCGAGACCACCTCGCAATGCCCGGAACGCGTTTAGCTCGGTGGCCATGGTCTGCCGTAGCCGATGCCCTTCAGGGATGCGGGCCTGCAGGGCCTCCATCCGCGCAATCGTCTCGTTCAGCCGGTCCGGATCGAGCTGCTCGGGATTCCTGACGGCTGGCCCGGCGACGAGCAGGTACTCCGCGGCGTGCAGAAAAGGATTGCTGATTTCCCCCCCTCCAGCCGCCTGGACCATCTCACCGGCGTAGTAGATTGCGGCGTCCAGGTACTGGAACTCGCCGTCCTGGGTGTAACGCTGGCCGAGCAGGCAGATCAGGCCGGCCCGGATACCCTCCCGGAACTGCGACTCGGCCGGAGCGATATCGGCGGCGCGCTTGAGCCGGTCGATCGCGGCATTCACCAGATCCGCGTCCGGCGCCAGGAGGCCTTCTATGCCCTCGGCCATGCCGAGCAGGAAATGATTGGCGGCCTCGTCGAGCTGGCTCGCCGCGGGCCGCGCGATCGCCTTATCGAGCTGACGGCGCAGCTTCTTCAGGAGTGGCACGGAGCGATCGAGCTCGAATGCCCGCCCGATCAGGAGGCCGCCAAGGCGCAGGAGGGTCTGGGCCCGGGCCGGATGGTCGTCTGGTATCTGGTCGAGGAGGGTGTCCAGGAGTTCGATCGCGGCGGTGCTCTCTTCCTGCGAGGGCCGCCGACCCGGGGGCGTTCCGAACGCGCCGCCCAGCATGCTCTGCAGGAACGGGAGCATGGGATGCTCATCGCCGAGCTGGCGGGCCGCCGCGACGAGCGATTCCACCGACCGCCCGGGGGCGTGCCCGGCCGTTCCCCGCATTTCCTGCACGCTGTACAGCACGCCGAGCATGCCCCGCAGTTCACCGGCAGCCGGGTCATCCTCGGGCGTCAGCCGGAGAGCCGTTTCGAAGGCGGCCACGGAAGGATTGATGTCACTGTCCGGCGGCTCCCCGCCTCCCTGCCGCCCTGGGCCTCCCAGCGCCATGGTCGCCACGCCGCGTAGCCACGGCTCGAGACTTGCGTATCCGTCCGTGGTGGCGGAGCCCGAGACGCGGTCGAGGTGGGCAAGAGCCGACCGGGCGGCGTCCGCCGAGATCTGCTCCCGCGGCTCCGCGAATAGCCGCCCGAGGTGGCCGGCGTCGAACATAACGGATCGTCGGCGCATACTCTCGGGCGCCGAGCGGAAGAGGAGGAGGCACGCGATGAAGATGTGGCAGAGATCAGCCGTCGGAGCGCCGGGCGCGGGCTCGGCGAGGATGGCCTCGAACCCGGACACCGCCTCCTCGACGTCGGTCTCGTTCCCCGCGTACCACATGAACCGGAGGGCCCATGCCGTCGCCAGCCAGTACCGCATCCGAGGCAGGAATACATCGTCGGGCGGGATCTCCCGCCGGGCCTTGGTCAGCAGGCATATGGCCTCGTCGAGCGCATCGGTCCCGTCCGTAGCCGGGTCACCGTGCACCCACATGGCCAGCGCCACCCCCAGCCGGGCGTCCACGTCGGCGCGTTCGGGATCGTCATCAGGCAGCAGCGCGGCTGCTTCCCGCAGGTAGCCGACGGCGATAGGGAGCTCGGCGGGCAGCGGGCCGATTTCGGCCCGCACGAAATGGCCGATACCGAGCACGTACCGAGCGAACGGGTCGAGGTCCCCGTCCAGGCCGTCCAGGCAGCGCTGGGCGTACCCGAGCCCGGCGCCGATTTCAGCGGCGTCGCGACGTTCCTCTCCTCGCTCGATCAGGAGCACGGCCAGCCCGAGATCATCCATCGGGTCGTGCCCCGCGGGGACCAGCGCATCGCAGGCCCGGCGCAGCCATGTGATCGCCTCATCCCGGTCACCTTCGTCGCCGTGCAAGGTGTACCGGTCCGCTAATGCCTGTCCCAGCTCGGCGGCCACATCCGGGTCCGGCGTGTCGGCCGCCAGCATCTCCTTCATCGCCTCGATGGCCTCGTCGAGGTCTTCCTGAGGCCCTTCGTCGAGGTAGCCGTGCCCGCTCACGGTGATCCAGTCTCATCGCCGGGTTGTCCCGGCTCAGCACGGGCCGCGGTGAATTGGTGGAAGCGGGCCTGGACGGGGCGGCGCACCCGGCCGGTGTCGCGCTCGATGAACCCAGCGAAGATGACCTCCGCCACCGTGTTGTGCCGGGATTCGTCGTGGCACGCCACGACCGCCACCGGGCGGTGCCGATCACGGTCGAACGGATCACCCGGCTCGGCCGAGAACACGTCGATTCCGCATCGGTCCAGGATCTGCGCGACGTCATCGATGAATGACGAGAGCAGCCGCTGGTCCCGCGCCTCCGCCCCCAGCCTGCGGGCCTCCCGGTCTAGCTGGTCGTACAGCCGGATAAGGTCGGCGATCACCGGCTCCAGGATGAGCCGACCTATCCCGGCACGGAGCCGCTGGTTCTCCTCGTGCAGCCGGTCGATGACCGATTCCCGGTGCGCCGAACGCCGATGGAATTCGGCGAGCAACTCTTCCACCTGGCCGAACCGCACGGCCAGATCCCCTAGCGCCGCAGACAGCCGCAGTTCCGGCTCATTGACTGGTCGCGTCGTGCTCTTGCCTTCCTCAATCACCGCGCAGAATTCCTACTCATCAAGTGCGCTACCGGCATCAGCACCGATACCTGCCGGTCGACCGGCAGATTGCGATGGCTCGTGGGCTGACTTGCTGGGTCCGGCAGCAACTGGCTTACCCTCCTCAATGTCGGTGAGATCAGTGATGATCGGTGGGACGTGTACCGCTTCGCGGGCTGAGGCTCTCGGCCATGCCCGCAATGCCAGCCGCCAGGTTCTCGACCTGGCGGACCTCCACCTGGGACGAGTCTTCTGACGAGACCCGCGCGTACTCCCGCACGGCCACCGCCCCCAGGCCGCGCGTGACGAACCGGATGTCCTCGGCTTTCATCTGAGCCACCTTGGCCAGCACGAGATCCCTTGGACCGAGATCGCCGTCGCCGAAGATGGCGACCACCCGGTCACCCGAATACCTGTCCAGGATCTGATGACAGCGGCGCAGCGGGGCGAGCAGGGAAGTGCCTCCACGGGCACCCGTGACGGACGCGAGCAGGCGACTCGCCTCTGATCCATCCACCGACGGCTCGGCGAGCGCGACGACGTCGGTGTTCCAGAGCATCACGCCGACCTGGTAGTGCGCGGCGACAGCCTCCGAGACGAACTCCAGGGCACCTCGCGCCGCCTCGGTCACGGGAGTCCCGTCCATCGAACCGCTTACGTCGATGCACAGCATCACGGTGCCGCCGAAGCGGCCCTGTAGCGCGCCCAGATGGGGACCGGGCGGAATCTGGGTCAGGCCCGCAGCGGTGAAGGAACGGCGTATCCACCCAGCCACCGCTCAGCCCCTGACCGTGGTCATGCCGACTACCCGGGCCAGCCGCTCGGTTTCCACGCTGTCCACCACTCCCTCGACGAAGGCCTCGAGCGTGAGCTCCCGGCCCGATACCGGCTCGTGCGCCATGACGGTCAGGCGCCCATCGATTGCGATCTTCACCGTGATCCTGATGACCGAGCCCGCGGGCAACGGCCCGAGCTTGGTCAGCTCTCCGTCGAGCACTCGGCGGTTGTGCGCCACCTCGGGTGACGGCAACGGCCCGGCCTGCTCGTAGACCTGGATCCGGACCGATTCCTGGTGGTTGAGGATCGTGCCGAACCTCTCCTCGGTCCGGATGACCGGCAGCGGCGTGTTCGCCTGGACCAGGTGCTCGACGAAGCTGCGTTCACCTGAGGAGTCGTAGCTGTCCTCGACCAGAATCCCGAGCCCGCGGGACGCGACGGTGCTGATCCTTCCGGCCTCAGCCGCCGCCGCGCTCTTTGTGGACCGGGTGAGCGCGGTCAGCTGGGGCGTGGCCAGGATCTGGTGGGCGCGCAGCGCGGCGCCCTTCGCAACGGCCAGATCCGGCTCGACCAGCCGCGGGATGACACCCAGCATCGCAGTCAGCCGCTCGGCCAGCACCGGGATCCGGCTCGACCCGCCAACCATGATCACGTCATCGATAGCCCCCGCGCCCGCTGATCGTGCCGACGCGAGCACCCGCTCGATAATCTCGGCGGTCGTGTCGAACAGGTCGCCGCAGGCGGCCTCAAGATCAGCCCGGCTGATGGTGACTGTGAGCCGCCCGGCGAGAGTGCGGACGACGAGGTCGCGCGATATCCGGGAGCTCAGGTCCCGCTTGGCCCCCTCGACGTCCTGTGCAAGGCTGCTGAGCAGCCGGTCATCCTCGGCGAAAGCGCCGAACTCGGCCGGGGGGACGATGCGCTCCAGCCGTTCCAGGACCAAGTCGAGCAGGCGCTGATCCATGTCAGCGCCGCCGAGCTGGTGGTGGCCATCGGTGGCCAGGACGGTGACCGCACCCTCCGCGACCCGCAGCACGGTGGTGTCGAATGTCCCGCCGCCCAAGTCATAGACGAGCACGGTCCGGTCCTCGGCCGTGGTCAGCCCGTAATGGGCCGCGGCCGCGACCGGCTCGTCGAGCAGTTCCAGCACGTCCAGCCCGGCGATGATCCCGGCCTGGTACGTCGCCTCCCGCTCAGCTAGGCCGAAATAGGCCGGGACAGTGATGACCACGCGCGGCCGCCCGGCTGAGCCACCCGGCGCGGCGGCGGCCAGCCGCCGCAGGACCAGGGCGGAGATCGATTCCGGAGTGTGCTCCTGCCCGCCCAGGATCAGCGGGAAATGGGAGCCCATCTGCCGCTTGATGTGCCGGACGCCGTTGCCGGGGTCGGCGGCGGTGGCCTGGAGCGCCTCATCACCTACGACCACGCCGCCACCGGGCTCGAAGAAGACCACCGAGGGCGTGATCTCGCTGCCGAGGGCGTTCCGCAGGATCACGATTCTGCCCTGGTCATCAATGGATGCGGCAACCGAGTTGGTAGTACCGAGGTCGATGCCGAGGACCGGGCGGCTCACCGGTTGCCCGCCCCTGTGTTGACGCGCAGCCAGCTGGCCGCGTGGCTGGTAACCCCGCCCAGGCCATCGAGCGGCCCCCGGCCACCCAGGCCCAGTCCGAGGAGCAGCAGCACCAGGACCGTGATTGTGGCCGCTGCGCCACGGAAGATCACGAAGGTCGGCGGCATCTTCATAGCTGTGCCTTCGCGGGCGTGCCTTGGTCGCCGTTCGTCTGGCTGCCCTGGCCTGGGCGGTTACGGCCGCCGGGGACGCGTGGCGAGCTCTCGGTATCCGGGCCGGCGCGCAGGCGCACGCCGCGGGACACGAGCAGCCAGCGCAACGGGGCGCCGGGGTCGTAGGTACGAGTGGTCTCCGTGGCGGCGAGCGAGGCGACCGCGAAGTACCGGACCTCGGCGAACTCACGCCGAGCCGACAGGACGAGATTGTGGACGCCGCTGTGCATCAGCCAGTCGGCGATCGCATCCGAGGCCTCGGGCAGCTCCAGGCCGCCCGCGGCGAGCAGGTCAGCTTTGGAGACCACGATGGCCAGTCGCTGCCTGTTCGCCGCCACGCCGTTGTCGCGCAGGCGGGAGACCACCTCTCCGTAGGCGGTCTCAGGATCACCGGCAGCCGCGTGAGCCAGCCGGATGACGGTGGCGTTCTGCCCGGCCATGTGGTCACGGACCGAGCCGATGGAGAACGGGTCGAGCACATAGACCAGGCAGTTACCGTGGTCGAGGAAGCCGAGCGAGTCCTGCATCTGCGGGCCGCGGTACACCTCACCGGCCGCATCGAACAGGTGGACCAGGGTGCTGCCGACGCCCTGGCCCACCTGGCACGTGAGTGCGGTCGGCAGGGCGAACGACGTCTTCACGGTGTTGCGTCCTGACCGGATGACGTCGAGCGCGATCCTCGCCTGGTCCTCCGACTCCTCGTCCGGGAAACCCAGCGGGATCTGGGCCCGGCTGGTGGTATCGATGAGGCTCTCGAGCCCCGCGTACAAGAGACGCGTCTTACCCGCTGACGTGTCCCCGAAGATCGGGATACGGACATCGCGCAGTGTCCCGGAGCCGACCCGCAGCGGCTTCCCGCATCTCTGGCAGATGGCCGTCAGGCGCCAGGCGGCCCGCAGCACCATCGTCGGCAGCAGCATCCCGCACTCGCAGCGGCGGGTGAACAGGCCCAGCCGCCCCGGCCGCAGATCACGATGCAGCCTGGAGCAGCCCGGGCAGCGGTAGGCGGGCCTGGCCGTGACGTGGTAGCAGTGTGGGCAGGATGCCTCGGCTCGCATCATCCTGTGCCATGAGCTCTCGATACCGCGCAGCACCAGCGCGGTGACAGCGAACACCGCCGCGCTCACCCCGGCGCAGATCACGGTGACCAGTGTGAACAGGGCACCGAGCAGGACTGTGGTCGAGCCAGCGACGAGCAGGCAGATAACGGCCGCGGCCGAGATCGGCAGCAGCAGGACCCAGACGATCGGCCTGGACGGCCACTTCCACAACTTCCCGTACCTGGCCCGCCGCTCGGCCTCGATCCGGGCCAGGTCCGTCCGCGCCTGCCGGAGCGGATAGAAGGGCCACGCCAGATCCGGCCAGAACTCCCCGGTCCGGACCGGGTGGGCCTTCATGCGCTCGGCCCGGTAGGCCGTGGGTGTGATGACGTTAGCGCGCAGGGCCAGGCCGGCCACGACGCTGAGCACGCTGATTACGAGGCCGAGCAGGAGCCCTGCACCGGCCAGGACGACGAGAGCGGTAAGCACAGGTCTCCCCCTCTATACCGAGCGGAACTGCCGCAGCGTGGGCACGATCTCCGTGGCGGCGGCAATGGGGGGCCCACCGCTATCGCAGCCACCCTTCAGGCACGGGAGGAGCCGGGGCGTCATCGCAGATCCTTGCCGCGGCCACGAAGCCCGCGGTGACGCGTCGCCGTTTCGTAGCCGGCCAGTCGGGTCCAGGCTTTGACGTAGCCCGGTGGGAGCCCGTCGCGCACCCGCAAGAACCATTGCTCCCGCTCGGCGGGACTGAGCTTGGACCCGTAGTCGCCGAGCGCGTCCGCAATGCGTGACCTCAGGTTTCCCGGTAGTGCGGGATCCTCGTGCCAGCAGACCCCCTCCACGGCGGCGCGGACGCCCTGGGCCCCGCTCACCTCACGGCTCCACCTGTCGATAAACAGCCGGGGCAGCGAGGAGGGGAGCACGCCGAGCATCTGCGCGCCGAGCCCGGGCACGGTCAGATCGAGGCAGGCCCGCACGAGGGAGCCGAGCCTGGCTTTGGTCACCGCCGGATCGACCACGCCCAGATGCTCGAGCCAGCGCCTGTACCAGTCCATGTCGTCACGGAACCGGGTGGTCGTGGTGGCCTGGATGAAGTCCAGGACTGCTCGGTCGGCCGCGAGCAGGTCAGCGAAGACTTCCCCGGGCGGCACTATCCGGCGGCGGTCGAGCACGCCGAGGGCGTCGAGCGTTTGCGCTGTCGGCCGGGCGGCCGAGCGACTGATCTCGTCGGCCGCCATGCGGATGACTTCCGGCGCGGGGGGGACGGTGTCGGGGAGGGCCTGCAGGAGCATAAGCGCCTCGGCCGGGCCGAGCGCTCGCCACTCTATGAGCGCCCATTGGATGCCGGCGAACGCCGCCGCGGGCTGCCCCGCGTGCTGGGCCTGCTGGATGAGCGCGGACAGCCGGTCCAGTCGCTGCTGGCCCGACAGCGCCCGGATAGCCGCCGACTGAAGATGGCTGTACAGCGGATCAGTGGGGTCACCCGGCCGGTCAGCGAAATGGCGCCAGATCTGCCGGAGGGCGCCCATGATCTCAGGTACACCGCCTCGGGCGAGCCGCTCATGGAGCTCGTCGTGGGCCAGGTCCAGGATCTCGTCGCGCAGCGCCCAGTGAGCTGGGCTGTAGTCACGTGCCGGGTGGTCGATCCAGCCGATGGCGAATATACGTAGCCGGTCACGCAGGGGCGCCAGCTGCGGCTCGATGAGATGGCGCCGGGACAGGCGGAGCAGCAGGTCGACTTGCGGGTCTGGGCACAAGACGATGGCCGACGACAGCTCGCTGTCGGCGTCACGGCGGGTGCTGGCGTCGGCTGAGACGTCAGTGAGGGTCTCAGTGGGAGGAGCGCCGCCCGCGCGGATCTCGGCAATCTCGGCGGTCAGCAGTGCGGCGCGTACCGCGAGGCGGTCGATGTCGATGCGCCCCAGAGCACCCGCCCGGTCGATCCAACGCAGCGTGGCGGCGGGGGGATCGGCCGCCAGGATCCTGCGCACGACCGCGGGCCCGTGCTCCTGCAGGAGCTTCGGGTCAGCGTTCGACAACCACCGGAACAGCGCCACAGGGGCGTCGAGCGGACTGTCGGGAACGGTCAGCGCCCAAGCGGTGATGAGCGCGTCCCCCTGGGCAGCTCCCGTCCCCGCGCCCAGCAGCTCGGCGAGTTCGACGGCGTCGACCGCGTCGTACGGGTCGTCCGTCTTGGCGAACAGGTCGACCCAGAACCGAGCGCGCTCGCTGACCTCCGCCGCATCGCTGACGGCTTCTTCCGCGTCAACAACGAAGACCGAATCCGCCCGGCCGGGAACGACCTGGGGATTCAGTTCCTTCAGCACGGCGACGATCCGGTGGCTGGCTTGCAACGGGTTGGAGCAGAACACCTTGAAGGACACATCGAGCGCCGCGCGGATCGGCAGCAGCAGAGTCGCCGCGGCGATCCACCGCAGCGCCTCGTCCGGGGCGGCGGCGGTGATGACCACCCGCTGACCAGATGGATCCTCCAGCACGCTGACCACCCGGGCCAGGACGGGTGCGCGGGCCGGCCTTTCCCGCAGCCAGTATGCGACGGCGTCCACGGTCAGCGGCCCTAGGGGTGGCGTTTCCCCGAACTGCGGGCAGTCTGTGGTGGCCCACGCCTCGGCGCGCCAGAGCGGCGACCGCCAGAGCTGTGCGGGCCGGGTCGGGCCATAAAGCTCCAGCTCACGGGTGAGCAGGCAGTCGGCGAGATGGTTGCCCTGGCGGGCCCCGGTCGCCTCCGTTCCCACATAGCGGCTCTGCGCTGTCCCGTAGCCGGCCACGGACGCGTGCGCGAGCCCTAGCGGGAACTCCTCGACCGGCCGCCGTTCCATGATCCACGCGTTCGGGGCGTCGTACAGGAGCCACCCGATGGCCATCTTCGCTTGGGCTGCGTCCACGTCGGCTGACTGCGCCTGTACCTGGAACCCGCCGCCGGCCCCGCGGCCCGTCCCCGCGCGGCAGTCGGTGTACAGCAGGCGGTCGAACGCCCCCGCGGTCATGCCGCCGACACCGTCCCGGTCTTGGATAGCAGCCAGAGAACCGGGTCTTCCACCCGGTGTGGCTGCACCCCGCCGGGCGCAACGACCCCGCCCGCGTAATCTGGCTCGGCACCGAGCGCGGAGACGCCGAAGTAGCGGTAGTCGGAGTAGTTCAGCCGCATGTGAGTGTCAATGTCGGCGGCATTCCACTCATGCATCAGGGCCAGCATGTGCTCGTGCACGTTCTGGCCGTCGGCATCCTCATACGCGGGGATCCCGGCCGGCCTCGCCATGATCGGGTTCTGCCGGTCCAGGCTCGGATAGAAGGCATCGACCTTGGTGAACACGATGGCGACCGGGAGCTTGATCTTCTTCTTGTTCTTGACCTTGTGCTCGGTGCGGAGCAGTTCCGTGATGCGGGAGACGACATCAAGCGGGACATCGTCACCGACCTGGATCGCCTGCTCGGGCAAGTTGAGCCGGGCTCTGGCCCCGGGCAGGGCGAACGGGTCGAGCGTGATCATCAGGGCGTCGCAGACCGAGAGGTACTCCAGGGTGAAGGCGGTGCCGAGGTCGTTCAGATCCTCACCGGCGGTGTCGACGAAGGACAGCACCGTGGACTGCAGCGACTGGCCTCGCATCAGGCGGGTCATCTCCTGCCGCCAGCGGAGCACAACCGGCGTGGTGCGCAGCCGCGACGCGGAACCTTGCTGCTGGGTTCCGCTGGGCAGCGTGCGGTTGCTGTACAACGGGACTTCCCGGCTGGTCTGGTAATCGCTGACGCCCTGATGGCCGTCCGGGTTGTCGGTCGCGATCCGGATATCGGCCCCGAAACGCAGGCCGACCATCTCGCGCAACTGCTTCACAAGGACGGTCATCAGCACCGTCTTGCCGCTTCCCTTGGCCCCGACCAGGCCGATCATTGGGCTCTTGGAGTCGACGAAGTCGATGGGGAGGGCGGTGTGACATTGCGGGCAGGCCCTGCGCCTCGCCGGCCCGCCGCAGGTCGGGCAGTTGACTGACCCGCTCCTGTTCGCACCGGGAATGACCCCGCCTTTCGGCTCGGGCAGGAAGGTGGGAAAGGTCTCCAGCTTGATGCCGGTCAGCTTGACCCGGGCTTCGTCTTCGCTCTTCTTGCATTCGACGTTGCCCCGGCCGGCGCACTGGTAGGCCAGGCGCGATGAGTCGATCTTCCGGAAGCAGAACGGGCACGCAGTGATCGCCATCAGGCCCCCTTCAAGCTTGAGACAGGCGGGTCTACGAGCCTCGCCCGGCCCCCTACGACGAAACAGCGCACCCAGTAAGGCCGCTTGACCAGTCGCGGGACCGTGACGTGATGCTCGACCGGCGCGCCTGGCCTTAAGACCAGGGTGGTGTCAAGGAGCACGAAGCCGCCCTCGGCCCGGGTGGGCATCACCCGGCCGGGCAGGGCCACCATCCGCACGTGCACGCCCTCGCAGTCCTCGTCGGATCGGAAGGTGACTTTCTTGGAGCGGCCGCCAAAGAGGCCAACGCTCTGGGTCGCCGAGACCGTGTAGCTGACCGTGACATCCACCACGCCGTCGACCACGGTCTTGACCGGCGGGGATGCGAACGAGACGCCGTCGGCCATGATCACCGCCCGGACCTCGATGGTGCACGGCCCGTGGCCCAGCGGAACACGTGCGCCGCCTTGCGATCGGTATTGCGCCTGCCCGATCGTGACGCAGTCGGCATCGTCGTCGACCTCCCAGCTCAGCTCGGCCAGCTGGGCCGTGGGCGGCCACTCCCAGGAGACGGTCGCGTAGGTGGCGAACGGCGTGACGGCCAGGCGCCGCACGGGGTCGGTTATCCCGACCGCGGCGGGACGGCCCATCACGATGCCGGTTCCGCCGATCGAGAACGGCACGAGGTGGTGCACGCCGGGAGAAAGGTCGGCCTCGATGGCGACCTCGTTACGTCCCGCCACGCGGCGGCCGGTCACCTGCTGGCCGAACCGCGTCATCTCCTCCTGCGACACCCACGTTCCGAACGCCCAGGGGGGCGGCACGTCGGCACGCAAGATATGAACCTCGGAGTTGTCCACCGGCGTCCAGGCCACCCGGGCCCGGACGGTCCCGGCCACGTCGACCGGGCGGACCCGCAGCTTCGGGACGGGCTGCGCCGCGGATCTCGGCGTCGCTTTGATCCGCTCCACGACTGAACGCATCTCCGCGCCGTCCAGGCCCCGGTATGTGGCCACGACCTCGAAATACTGCTCCTGCCCCTCGGTGAGCCCGGTCAGATGGCAGCTGTTTCCGGTGACGGGCACCGGTGCGGGCCGTCCCCCTTCGGGGGTGCGGGTCACCCGGACCTCGCGTACGGCCGGATGCGCGGACCAGTGCAGAACGATTTCTGAGGGACCGGTATCGGCCTCCAGAGCGGAGACCGGGGGCAGCAGGGTAACGGGCACGGTCGCTGGACGTGAGCTGTGCCGCCCGTCGGCGAGCGCGAAGACGCCGTACTGCACCTGCCGGGCGACCGGGGCATGAGTGTCAGCGCAGGTGCTGGCCCGTCCCCGGTGCACGACGGACCCGTCATTGGCCGCTATCGGCGGACGCTGCTCCGTCCGGGTCACCACATAGGTCGTGTTGTCGTCGTGACCGGGAGCGGCTTGCCAGGACAGCTTGACCGTGGTCGCCTCGCAGGCCGCGCGCAGGTTCGCCGGCGGCGCCAGCGGGACCGCCACGAGCGCTTCCTCGGCGTCATCGGCGCTGATCAGCGCCGCCTCGCGCAGCAGCGTCTGCGCCCGGACCTCATCCGGGACGGCGAGGGCCTGCCCGACCTCAGCCAGCAGCGCGTCCAGGCGTCCGCGGGCGGCCTTTACTTCCTTGATCGCGTCCTCGCGATGAGGGAAGTCATCCGGCAGGCTCAGCGCGGCCTGATTGGCCTCGTTCAGCTGGGCCGAGGCCAGCAGACTGCGCACCTTCCTGAGGCCCATGGCGCTGCTGGCCGAGTTCTGATCGGCGAGCAGGACGGCGATCACCGCCGCGTCGTGCCGCTCCAGGCCGATCTTCTGCAGCTCCGCCGCCGCCATGCTCATCGAGAGCGGCACGTATTCCTTGGCCATCGTGACGAGGTGGTAGAGCGCGACATCGCGCAGATCGACACCCTCCTTGAGCGCCCTGCGCAAGATCTTCAGCGCCGCCCGGCGCGCGTTCTCGGTCGCGGAGATACCACGCTTGTCGGCCTCGGCGCTCTGCGCGTCGACCGCCAGGACATCCAGCCGGTTGCCCGGGGCATTGGTGCAGACGTACCGCTCGATCAGGCTGAACGGCCCGGCGCCGGGGTGAACTAGATCTGGCACGGAACTCGCCGCGCATTCCGACATGTTCTTGAGCAGCGCCTCGAAGCTGGGCGTGGGCGCGGATTCGGGCAGGCTTATCCCTTCGACCAGGGTCAGGCCGGCCTGCTTGACCGCCTGAGCGGTATCGGCGCGGGTGAGGCTGAGTTTCGCAGCGAAGCCGTCGACGGTGCCGGCCGTCACCACGCCGAGCTGGCCGTAACGCTGGCGCAGTTCGTCGGCCAGGCTCGTGATCGACGCCTGAGCCGCGGACCGGCGCTCGGCCTGTTGTGCTTCCCACCACGCGCGCGACTCCATGCTCGCGCCGTGCTTCGCCCGCAGCCGCTCGTCCTCGGCCCGGCACATCTTCGCCGCCTGCGCCGCGAAGGTACTCCCGGCCGCGGCCTTGTTCCAGTAGGCGCGAACCGCCTTGATCTGGGCGGCGATCTCAGCGTCTCCAGCTGGAAGCGTGATCGCGTAGCGCGCCAGCAGGTCATCGGGAAGAGAGCGGGCACCCCGGAGTTTCTTGATGAACTCCTGGACGTAATGGGCCTCGTCGAACTGCATGGTGCTACGTGCTCACCGTCAGGCCCGCGTGGGCTCGCTTGGCCTCGTCTACCTGCTCGGCGGACAGAATGCTGATCCGGACGGCGAGGGTCACCTCGTGATTGCTCGCGGGTTCCACCGCTCTCAGGTGGACGGTCCCCTCGTCATCGACATTGATCTCGATGTTGATAGGTGACCCGGCCGACAACGAGAAAGGCCCCAGTCCTTCGATCCGGCCACTCGCGTCCAGGGGATGATTGGCGGCCATCTCCCGGCCCGGGCTGGCCCCGGCCTGCTCCCAGATCTCGATCTCGATCTCGGGCTGGTTGGCCACCAGGGTGCGGGCGACGAACGGCTCGCGCTCGTAGGGGAGCTGCGTCTGCGCATCGACGAGGTGCTCCACGTAGAAGGCGGACTCGATGTCGTCCTCCCAGCCCGCCTTGGTCGTGTCCACGAGCTTGACACCTATGGCCTTCGGCAGCACGTTGACGACGGTCCGCTGGGCGAGCTTGCGGACGTTGTCCTCGGTGAGACCGGTCTGATCGGCCACCGCCCGCACGGCCTCCTCGGTCACGGGTCCCCGCGCCGTCAGCGATCCGCTCCCGGCCTGGCCCGCCGTACCGTTGGTAGCCTGGCCGTCGCTCTGGTCCTCCTCGACATAGCGGACCGTCTGGCCGGCCGCGTAGAGGGCGGCCCCCTTGGCCACGGTCAGGTCAGGGTCGGCGAGCCTGGGGTCCCAGCCGAACTCCTTGCGGAGGGCGGCGGTGACGGCGGGCATCCGGCTGGATCCGCCGACCAGCAGGACCTCGCTGATCCGTCCCTGGATGCCGGGATACTTCTCCTCGGCCTCGGCCAGCGTCCGCTTGGTGATCCGGATCGTCTCGTCCAGCAGATCAGCGGTCATCTCCTCGAACTGCCCACGGGACACGGTGACCTTGGCCGGAGTGCCCGTGTACCGGACGATCTGTGTCTTCGTCTCTACAGAACTGAGCGCCTTCTTCATCTCCTCGGCCATGATGCGCAGATCCTGGAGCATTGGCTCGTCGTCTCGCAGCGAGTCATCACCGCACTGGGCAATCGTCTGCCCCACGAGATGATCGAGCAGTTTCTCGTCCCAGTCAGCGCCGCCGAGCCGGTGGTCGCCCCCCACGACGAGCACCTCGATGGAGGTGTCCGTCATCTGGATCAGGGAGATGTCGAATGTGCCACCGCCCAGGTCGTAGACCAGGAAGGCAGTGCCGTCCGCGCTGCCGTTCACCCCGTACTGCAGGGCCGCGGCGACCGGTTCCGGCACGATCCCGATCACGTTGAGGCCGGCGATCTCGCCAGCCTTCCTGGTGGCGTCCTTCTCCAGCAGGCCGAAGTAGGCCGGGACCGTGATCACCACGTCGGTCACCTTCCGGCCGGTGTCCTCCTCGGCTTCATGGGCCAGCGCTTCGAGGATGATGGCCGAGATGGACGGGGGGGTGTGCTCGACGCCGAAGAAAGTCCGGCGGTACTCCCGGTCGCCCATTTCCCGCTTGATGAGCGAGACGACCTGCTCCGGGTACTGGCCGGCCGCCGCTTTGGCCGTCGCGCCGACGACAACGTTGCCCTCGTTCTCGAAGAAGACCACCGAGGGCGTGGTGTCGGAGCCCTGGCCATTGCGGGTGACCGCGGCCCGGCCCGTCTCGTCGATGTAGCCCACGACCGAATAGGTGGTCCCGAGGTCAATGCCGAAGATCCCCTGCTGCGGCTCGCTCACAACTCTTTCCTCTCGCCAGTAGCGGATGCTGGCCCGTCCTCACGGGGAGCGCATTCACCTGGATCGCTGCGTTGGGCAGAGGGACCGGGGCGTTCCGGCGATCCGGCGCTGGCCGGCACGAAGAGCACCACCTCTGCGGGCGCGATCGGAGTGTTCGTGTCGATATCCAGGTAGCCGCTGCGCCGGACCAGGGCGACGCGGCCCGCCGCCTCAGGGTCACCAGTGGGCTCGCCACCCACGCGCCGATGCAGCCTCGGCTCGAACCGGTCGCCCCTTTCCGGTGCGAAAGTCACGACTCCGCTGTCCTCCAGGGTCAGCTCGACAGACTCGGCGTAGGAGCGGAGCAGCAGACGAGCCCGGTCGGCATCGAAATCACCCGGGAGATCCTCGGCCTGGCGGTGAAGGTCATTGCGCAGCCGACACATCTCCACGAGCAGCGGTCTCAGCAGTCCTCGCCGCTCACCGCGGCGGAGCCTGTCCACCTCGGAGTGCAGGTGGTCAATCACGCCTTCCCGTTGCTCCGCCCGGGCGTGGTAGCGCTCGGACGAGACGGCAAGTCTTTCCACCGTTTCGGAGATCGTGACCAGGAGCGCAGCCGCCTGATCGGGCGGATCTGCGGCTAGCGGCTCTGCGGTCTGCTCAGCTTGTGCCGCCTCCCGTACCTGCTGCCCCGGCACACCAGCCTGCCCCGGCACGTCACCCCGTTCAGGGCGTGGCTGCCGCTCACTCGCGAATGACGGCAGCTCTCCGTCGGCAGACAGTTCCGGTGGTAAAGCCGTACCTTCAAAGTCGGAAATCATGTCCCCCGCCCTCCGGTCCGGCACCGCAACGCGGCACTGCCCACACATCGGGCCCTTGCGAAACTAACACGGAACCGTCCCTTTCCTCACGTAATGGACGTTGGCTGCGAGCAGGTGGTTTACCGTCCGGCAGGCGCGTTGTGAAATGAACAGGCATGTACGTCCCTCGTATACTCCACGGCTATCGGCCGGGTACGTCCCCTATCAGAACCCAGGCCAGCACGAGCTCGATGATCACAGGCACGCTCTTACCCATCCCCTACGGAGAGTTCCTGAGCCCGTATATAGATCCATCCAGCGAACCCGCCTTCGCCGATCTTCGGATCTTGGGTGCCAGAATTCGCTGCCCCTGCCGACCGGCCTTGCTCCCCGAGTTCGGGTCTCCCGCCCCACCGCAGACCCAACCACTACGAAGTATGACGCGCAGTCGGGCCTCTTGTAATACATAGCTGTGATGATCTAGGGCGTACCGGCCTCACCTTTGCCCGTTTTGACCGAGTTATGGGATATTGATCAGAAGGCTGGCTTTGACCGTTTAGTCGGGTTACGCAGGTCCTGATCTGGGACCGTAACTGGCCCTAGCGCCCAGTGAGCAGGCACGACACTGCTACGGCATGCCGGCATGCTATCTGGCAAAGTGCGGAGCGTGTCATAGGCACCCACAGAGTAACGATTCCGCAAACTCCGCTTGAGAGCCGGTGCGCCCTGGCGAACGGAGTGAGCGCCTGGCGACGCCCCGTTGTTCCGCGAGATGCTCAGCCCGCATCACGGACCAGGCAGCCATTGCACCTGAAAAGCCGCCACACGGTCAGGACCCCGCCGCGGAGCACCCCAAACCGGCAAATGGCGCGGTGCCCGTACACGGAGCAGGTGGGGGTCTGCCGGCACATGCCCCGCTGGCGGTCAGGGTTCGCCTGCCAGGCCTCGATCACCCGAAGCACCCGTGCTTTCACCGGTCGCGGGCGACTTAGAAGTTGAACAGCTCCGAGATGTCGACCTCTGGCCACTGGCCCGGCTTGTCCTGCCAGGGCAGCTTGCACGTGTCGTGCACGGGCCGGATGTACGGGTTCCGGGTCACCATGAACCAGGCACGGTTCTGGGACGGAACGTTGCCCTTCCGCTGCTTCTCCCCGAGCCGGGGGCCGTTCAGCAGTACCTGCCAGGCAGGCTTGGCCATCCACGAGTTGAGGTAGGGCAGCGCAATGAACAACGTGATGAGCGCGACGAACGCACGCCACTGCCAGTTACCGCCGAACACCGACTGGCTCGCGTTCGATGCCCACATCCGGTGATGGCGCACGAAGTCTTCTGCCTCAGGTACGCCATCCGCAATCCACGCGGCCGTCGCCACCACCATCTGGTATTCCTGCACGGCCGCCGCCGACTTCAGGGGCAGCAGTTCGGTGGTGACGCGCGCGATGATCATCTGGACCAGCTCGCTGCGCAGCGCGCGGTCGTCGCCCGATTCCCTGACCAGTCTGACGCAGTAACGCAGGACGCTGGTCCATGCCTCCTTCTTGAACCGGATCTCGAGCTCGCGAACCCGGAACGAGGCGGAAATCCGCGGCATGCGGGTACCCGCTTCGGCGAAAACGCTGGGGATCTCATCCGCCCGGCCCGCCATCTCCAGGAGCTCAACCAGCGTCAGGTACCGCGCCTCGCTCGGGCCGATCTGCTGGAGCACCTGCCGTGTCCCCGCGATCGCGAACTCCAGGACGCCGGGCTTGAACGTGATTCCCGGCACGTTCTTCACTGCTTCGAGGATGACGAGGGAACGCACGTCCACGAAGGCCGGGTACTGACCCCATCGCTCGTCATAGCGTTGCACGCGTTCCAGCGCGTCGCGGTACCGGCCGCGGAACAAGAGGCGCTCGAGCTCTCGCCATACATCCTCAACGGAACCAGGTGCGCGATCCGTCGCGCCGTGCTGGAACTCGGTGTCGCCGCCGCCGGTCGCTGCCGCTCCGCGAGTGAGCGCGTCCTCGGCATCGGCGATCGCCTGGAGCACAGCCCCGGCATAGGCCAGGGCATCGTCCGAGCGGGCTTTCTGCTGCTTCTTCTTCCAGTATTTACGCTTCTCCCGGATGTTGCTGCCGAGCGCCTCCGGGGGCGACGGGGGAATCCCGAAGAACTCCTGCAGGTCACCAGGAGCCGGCACCGGCGCGAAGTCCGCAGCGTTGAGCCAGTTCAGCGCGGTCGCCGTCGTCATCTCAGATCACCACCATGTCATCGAGGGCAGAGGCAGCCAGGGCCCGCTGCTGATGGGACATGGCCCCCTCGCGCTGCACCTCTATCTGAGTGATCAGGGCGTCGCTCATGCCGTCGTGCGCGGTGACCCGCAAGATCCCGTCTCCGTCGAGGGCCATCTTCACCACGATCGGGTAGCCGCAGGGCTTGGGGCCGCCCAGGTCGCCGACGCCGCTGGCCAGGCGGTTCACAAACCTGAGCTCGGTCTCCTCGCCTTCGTTGACGATCACATCGATCTTCTCCTGCCCGTCCTGGACCGTGCCGAATGTCTGTTCCGCAGGTGAGACGGTGGGGATGGGGGTGTTGGCCGGAAGGACCACGACATTCTCCAGGAGGCCAGCATCGTTCTGCACGGCCACGCCGATGGCGTGGGAGGAGCGATCGACGGGGGCAGGGAGCGCCGCGAGCGAGCTGGCCGGGGGAGCCGTGCCCGTCCTGAGGGCACCGACGAGTGCGGCGCCGCGCGCGACGTCCTCGTCGAGATTGCGCGAGAACTGGGGCTCCTGGCTGAAATACCGTCGCAGGAGTTCCTGGAAGGCCGGGATCCGGGAGCTGCCGCCGACCATCAGCACCGCATCGACATCGCCGGGCCGCATTTCGGCGTTGTCCAGGCAGGTTTCCACGGCCAGCTCGACGTTTTCCAGGTGCTCGGAGAGCATGCCGGTGAACTCCTCGCGGGTGAGCTCGAACGTCATCCGCTTGCCCCCCGCGATGAGCGCGGCCTGGGCACGCTCTCTGCTGCTCAGCTCCTTCTTGACCTGCTCCGCCCGGGCCAGGGCCTCCGCGAGGTCAACCGGATCCGCCTCGATCATTACCCCGTAAGTGCTCATGGCGAACTCGGCCATCCGGCTGACGATCAGGCGGTCGAAGTCGGCGCCACCTAGCCGGCGATCGCCGTGATGGGAGACCGCCTCGAGCTGCCCGTCATGGTGCCGCTCCAGGATGGTCACGTCGAAGGTCCCGCCCCCGAGGTCGAAGACCAGGAACTTCCGCGCTCGGGTGTTCCCATCCAGGCCGTGGGCCACCGCTGCCGCCATGGGCTCCGCAGGCAGCGCATGCACAGTCAGGCCGATCATCTCGCCTGCCTGCTTGGTGGCGGACCGTTCTGCCTCGCCGAAGTACGCGGGGACCGTGATCACGACGTCAGTGACCTCATGCCTGAGATGGTCCGAGGCGATCTGAACCATCTTCTTCAGGACCAGGCTGGACAGCTCCTCCGGGCGCCACTCCTTCCCGCGGACCACGAATGGCTGCTTCGAGTCCAGGAACGTGGCACTACCCATGCCCCGTTTGAAGAGCATTGCGACATGATCATGGTCGATCACGGCCTGGCTCTTGGCCAGCTCGCCGACCTCGACGCGCGACTCATCGTCTTGCGGAAACCACACCGCAGACGGCACGATGCGCTCGCCGTCCCGCCCGGCCATGGCCCGGGCCTCGCCCGCCTCATCGACGAAGGCCACGACGGAGTTCGTCGTGCCCAGGTCGATGCCCACCACTTGCTTCACGCTTCCCATGTCAGGGCTCCCCCTTGCTCGGTCTCTGCGTCAGGAGCGGGCCCGACGTCGACCTTGGCCTTGATGATCACGTCACCGTGGCAAGCCAGCCCACGACGGTGGACGCGGGTCACGACCGCTGCCTTCCCCACCGACCCGGACACAGGCTCGTGCCAGCCGGGGTCGAACTGATCACCTTCCGACCCCATTTCCTGATAGCCCAGGCTGGTCAGGGTGTCGGTCACGTTCTCCTCAACATGAGCCTTGATGTCCTCAGCCGAATCGAGCCGCCGGACGTCAGCAAGGAGGCTCACCAGCTGCCGGATCAGCGGACGCTCCCGGCGGTTGCGGATCACGGTTTCCAGCGCCCGGATCCGCAGCTCGCTGTCCTGGTACTGCTTGGTCAGCAACGGCCCCACAGCCCCTGCGAGCCGTTCGAAGTCCTGGCGGAGCAGGCGCTGGCCTTCGCTCAGCCCGTCGAGGGTGGCTGCCAGATCCACCCCCTGGAAATCCTGGCGCAGTAGGTCCTGGCCTTCGCTCAGCCGGTGCAGGGCAGTAGCCAGATCCACCACGTCGGCGCCGTTACGCTCTCCGGACTCGGTCACGTCACGCTTCCGGATGCGTGCCGTCCGCCTGCCGGCCGCCCGCTGGCCGGCTGCCCGCTGGCCGGCTGCCCGTCGGCTGACTGCCCGTCGGCTGACTGCCCGTCGGCTGACTGTGGCATCACCGGCCGCCCACTGGACGGGGCGCCGCCCTCCGGGCCCTCGGCCGCCGCGGGTGCGACATCCAGGCCGAGCCCGGCCGGCAGCGTGGGCTTCTCAAAGGCCTGGGCGTACCGGCGGCGCAGCGAGTAGCCCCCCGGGCCGTGGAAGGCAAAAGAGGCAACGGTATCGGGGCCGGCCG
>OBLU010000686.1_pt1 | contig 31742 bp, 40 predicted proteins | sample 1518681 | NCBI WGS metagenome assembly OBLU01 (sample SAMEA3539304, study PRJEB22396) | soil metagenome | biome: tundra; feature: field; material: soil | place: USA | collected 2010-05 | depth 0.15 m
TTTTCATTATTCGCTCCATTCCACATTATCAACATAAGTAGCATCATCACAACTATCTACTCTCAAATTTTGATGCCTAACAATCCAATCTGCCTTGTCTTCATTATCTAAATCATTCCATAAAATAATTTTGCCTTCTATTGAAGTATTCGGTTTTTCCATATATTCTTCTTCAAACATTCTAATATCTTCTTCATCATATGAGAAACTGTCTGAATTGCTCATCATTAAATCAAAACTAAATGTCTTTGCCATAATAAATATCTTTCTAATTTGTTTTAGCGCCGGGACAACCCCGAGCACCTTCCATAACAACATAGCCTCATAACGAATATCGGGCACCCAGCGATATCGTTTCGAGTTTCACGCCAGCACCATAAACTTCTTATCTATTTCTCTATAATCACAAGAATCTAAATGTTTATCTTCATCAGAAAATGATTCTTTCATAATATCAAATGCGTTGTCGTCTTCGTCAACATCATCACAATCAATAACATTATCAGTTTCATAAAAAAGTTCGGTTGGGAAAGAACAATTACATTTATCATCACAATCACGACAATACCATTCTAAATCAAATAATAAGTATATTTTCATTATTCGCTCCATTCGTGATCCATCGAAGAAATTCCATCATCCTGGTATTCGTAATCTTGTCCTGTTTTCATAATTGGATGATTCGAATACATAATATATTCAGCCTTATCTTCATTATCTAAATCCGACCACTCTTTTTCGTTATATTCATTTTCGTTATATTCTTTTTCGAAGTTTGCCATTTCTTCTTCCGAAAAAGACATATTGGAATAAATAGAGAACATACCTGTAAATGTAAATGTCTTTGCCATAATAAATATCTTTCTAATTTGTTTTAGCGCCGGGACAACCCCGAGCACCTTCCATAACAACATAGCCTCATAACGAATATCGGGCACCCAGCGATATCGTTTCGAGTATCAACGCCATCCCCTACCAATCAGTCTGTTTAACAAAGAATCGCCATGGGTTTGTAATACAACTATTATCTTTTGGATTGATAAGTTTCTGTTCTTTATCAAATGAACAATCATCAGGAAGTTTTTGTGAACAAACTGTTTTGTAATGTTCATAATAAACATTTACTTCTTCATTACAAATATAATGACCGGGAGCAGCATAACGCTCTTGAACACAAATAGTTTCTTTCTCATAAGTCTTTTTGCCATATGGAACTGTTTTACAAGACTTATTATAAAAAGCATCGCAAGACAAGATTGAATAGTTGCAGGCATAAGAATTTTTATCTGAAATAGATTGTTTTGCAATTATCTTATCAGAATAAGTTGGGTCGGCATTTGAATTCGCCGCAAACAATACAACAATAAAAGAAAAACAGATAATAAATGATAGAGATTTCATTTGTCTTTATCCATACCTTCCTGTGCATCATTATCAGCATCACTATCATATTTATCTTCATCAGGCAACCTAAAATCATCTTCTTCAAAAGAAAGAATCCAAGCAGTTTTTTGCTCAATATTCATTTCTTCCCACATTAAATCTTCCAATGCCAAAACATCATCATGAATTTCTCCATAATGATCCATTTGTTTTTTTGTATATGGCAAATCTGTATTGTCGTGCTGATCAAAATTAATATCTGTTTTCATTATAGTCGTTCTCCGGTATATCGTTTGAAAGTTGTAAAAGTCTCTGACATTACATGGCTATCACTGCACGCTCTCATAGCAGTTAAAGCAGCACCAGAATCATCAGTATAAAAGGTGCATTCAGTATCTCCACAATGATCAAAAATTGGATACATTTTAACTTCCAGTGTTTTAATATTCATTTCGGAACATTTAACAAGCCAATTAGCAACATCAATTGGATATTCTGCCCGGAACTTATATTTTACAAACCCACGCATATAACATTGAGTATTCATTTTATTCTCTTTCTTTTTAAGACAACATTAAAAGTTTTGCAATTTTTTCTTCCGTGATGTCAAATGGAAGGTAAGTATTGAATTTAATATATTTCTGATCAGAATTATTAAGAATCGCACATTTGTAATTCCCGCCAATATGTTTTTCATTTTCATGCCAAGTAATTTCATATTTTGGATAACTAACAGTTCCGATCATTAACAAACCTAATTCTTTTTTAATGAATTTTTTACCTTGGTGATGTCGATTAAGCATTTTGATTCCACAATCACACATAGTAACGCCATACGCATCATTATAAAATTTATTATTACAACCAGGGCACATATTGTTATAACAAACCTGCTCCATTTGATTCATCGCATCATATTCTTTCTTTCGAAGTGCCGCAACTATTTCTTTTCGTGTGGGGTTCATTTTGATTCTCCGTTGCAGGCGCGTTTACATGTCTCTCTAAAAGATTCTACGGCAGATTCTTTTGTTTTAAACATAGTATTGATTTTACAAATTGTTTTTCGATCTGCCGTGCTGTACATGTGCCATCCGTTTTCTTCGCATACAAAGAAACAATCGGAACCGTCTAATAAACAAGCAGTTTTTGTATTGTGGAGGGCATTTAACTGCTTGATGACTTTTTTGCTATTAAGATTTTTCATTTTATTTTTCTTTCTTAAAGAATACTGAGCCAATATCAAACTTCTTAACAATTACTTTCACGCCCAAAACAAATATAACAAAACAAATTCCACAAAAGATATATTCATTAATCAGAGTCCAATTAGCTTCATATCCATTGGGATGATCCAATTTTAACTCCCACATAAACACATTGTATTGGGCCAAACATAACCGGGCAAATACAATTCCAATAATAACAGAAATGAATATGAGCAACCGTTTAATGCTCTTAATATCGGATTCCATTATCGTGCCATCCATCCGAAAAAAGTCTTCTTCTCTTCTTCCGTAAGATCAACTTCTTTCTTCTCTTCTTTAACCGGGAGAGAAACGAATTTAACTTCTTTGCTTCCCGAGTTTGACGGCATTCCAGTAATAATATAGCTCATTTGTTTGCTCTTTCGCTTGGAGGGGACGACGCGTCCCCCCGACAAGACTAACATACGCATTCCCCTCCGCCGCGCTTGCAAAAAACAACACGCGCATCAAAAATAGGTCAATAAAATATATCATAAGGCATATTATCAAATACAAGAGTAAGTCTTTTCAATCAGGAGAAAAACTATGACTATTAAAGAAGCAAAGAAGCGTAAGCAGCCAATTAACAAACTCGCGCATATATTAAAATCAATATTAGTTCTTACACAAGAATTAGAACAGGTCAAGAAAGATATTCAAACTCTTGCCAAATTCACTCATCATCACCCGACCGCTCCCATATTAGGCAATGTTGCTCCTAATGGAAGTTCAGAAGCATCTACTTTATCAGAAGGCACCGATGAGACCAAATAAATCAAAGGCGCCTGTAATTAAAATGGAAGGGGTCGAGCCGGAAAAAACAACATCAGAAACAAAAAGAGCATTAGTAGCCAACCAACTTCAACAAACAAAAACTAAACGATTGATATTACAAGGAAAACCATATCAAGACCAAGATGATAAACGAAGAATATTGTTTCTTGACTGTAAGATTGGAGAATTATTACTACAACTTGATGATATGAAGTAATATATGAGGATTAATGCACAAAAAGAACTCGATTGGTATTATAATAACGCTCATGCTGATTGCGGTATAAGTTCGTCATTTGGGGTTATAATAGCGGCATCATTTGGATTCTCGCCATCGAATTCTGAAAATTATACAGAAGATAAAATGGTAGCGCTAATATCAAATACAAAATCCCCGGTAAAAAAGTTAAGAGATATAGAAAGAGCATTAAACAAACTATCCAAACAAGATAGAAGAATATTAGATGCCTTATATAACAATTACAACTTTCCACCACAATTAGTTTCTGTTTTCGGCATAAGAACAGGATCAGCAATATTCAATAACAAGATAACCACCATTAACCAGCTTGTCAAACTCTGCGCTAAAAAACTATCAAAACAAATACTTAATGAGGAAGAACTATCTAATCTAAATATAATACACGAACAGAAAGACAATATATTCTTTAAGGCGCATCAGTCATATATAAAGAGTAGATATGATAATCACTGTTAAATCACGCTATTCTATATTAGAACTATCTTATATATTTAAATTATCAAAGAAGAGAACAATAAGATACCTACGATACTTTAATGTGCCTATACAAACAAAAGAACGGGTTAAACTATATGTAGAGATGAGATTAATAAAGGATAACAATATAGATTTATACCAAAGCATTATATTAACGCTAACTAAAGCTGTAAAGAAACCATTCTTCTCAATTCAAGATTTATGCCCTATTCTTTATAAAACACATTCTGGCACTTATATGTGGATTAAAAGAAATAAGATTAGAAACTGTATTTGTGGAAATAGAATTGTAGTTTTAGCCTCATACTTATCCACTTCTGCGCCAAAATAAAGACAATAATACTAAAATAGAGGATTCATATGGCAAGATTACATTCAGTTCCAGACATATTAGTACCAGAAATGATGATACAGTTGAGACAAGGAAGTAATATGCAAGAGGTTTCAGACTGGCTTCGAGATAATCATAATATCATAGCAAGCGTTCGTGTTTGCACATATCGTTTAAGGGAATTGCGTAAATTAGATAACGAGTATAAAATATCAGCAATACAAGCAGCTGCACAGAAATCAGCTTTAGATTGTGTAGGAATAATTGACGACCAAATATCAGTATTAAATGTAGAGGCACTTAAATTACTACAAAAGAAAGATACTCAATCAAAATTAGCAGGCAAGCAAATAGCAGATACACTCATCAAATTCATAGATAAGAAGATGAATTTAAGTGGTATGGATAAAGATGATGGTATGTCTATTGAAACTGAAGATTTATTAAACGGGTTATTGAAGAAACTGGGCGAATAATGGTATTTGTATGGTAAATAACGATGAATTATTGAAACTGCAGTCCGCTTTCCAACATATTCCGTTAGAAGATAGGCCAAAATACCTTAAATCTCTCAATCCTGCTGAACTAAATATATTATTCTTAAATCCAAGAATTTTTCTATTTAATAAACAAATTCCCCCTAATACAAATTGGAGGTATCATTGGTATAGAGGCGGAAGAGGTATAGGCAAGCAACTTTCATTAAATACAGAAATACCAACAGTTAGCGGCATAAAACTACTATCAGAGCTAACATTAAATGACCAGTTGTTTGATGAAAATGGAAATGTCTGCAATATATTACAACTGCACCCCATAAATATATCCCCGGAGTCATATGAATTAGAGTTTGATGATGGCACTATTGTTCAAGCCTGTGGAGATCATTTATGGTTTACTTGGGATAAAAAAGCCAGAAAAGCATATGGTAGAGCAAAACAACCAACTATTCATCCATCCATAAGAAACACGCGGGAAATAGCAAATACATTAAAAGTCAGTAAGAAAAGAGAAACAAATCACTCTATACGAAATACCCTTCCAGTTAAGTTTAATACCAAAGAGCTATTGATTGATCCATATTTACTTGGATTATGGCTCGGGGATGGAACTACAAGCAGCGGAAGTATAGAAACAGCTGATATTAGTGTTTTATATGGTTTTGATTATAAATTAGTTCCATCTACCTCTTCCGACAAATCTAAATCTTGCCAATATAGACTAAAAGATTTAACAATTCAATTAAAACAATTAAATGTATTGAATAACAAACATATTCCAAATATATATCTAATGGGGGATGTAGAACAAAGATTATCATTATTACAAGGTTTATTAGATTCAGATGGATGCTGTTTGAGTAATGGCCAGATCGAATATTGTTCTGTATTACCCATATTAGCCGAACAAGTAAAACAACTTATTCAGTCTTTAGGTATTAAATGCTCTCTAAATCAGAATGAGTCTTGGTTGTATGATAAAAGATGCAAAGATAGATATAGAATTCATTTTATAACCAAATTACCAGTATTTAGGCTTGAAAGAAAATTAAAAAATCTTAAGTCATCTACAAACCAAGATACAAGGAATACACATAGATACATAGTTAGGGCCGGGATAATAAAGCCCGTTCCTATGAGGTGTATTACAGTTGATTCGCCTAATAACCTATATTTAATAACTAAATCATATATTCCAACTCATAATACGTTTGCTTCTACTTCTTGGTTATATGAGAAGATAATTAATGGGGCACAAGAGGTAGCTATTGTTGGTCCTTCATATGGAGATTTAATTAAAGAGATATTGCCCGTATTTGAATCTCACTTTGCCCCGAAACAAAAACCTAAATTCAATCCAAAAGACAACTTATATAAAACATTTAATGGTTGTATTGTTAAGGTATATTCAAGCGACACTGAAATACGTGGGTTAAATGCAGAATATGGTATTGCAGAAGAAATGGCTAAATGGTGCGATAATAACCCAAAGAAGATTAAAGAGTCATTTACACTATTCAATCTTGGGGTAAGGAATAGAAGGGCAACACCTAATCCCCAGATATTTATAGCTACAACTCCCAAGCCATATCAGTTCTTTATTGATTTTGATAGAGAGTTTAATAATGGAAATACAGATTATTCTATGGTTGTTGCCGAGACGAAGGAAAATATATATCTTTCTCCAGAGGCAAAAGACACATATTATAAAGAATTAGGTGCTTCAAGGTTAGGTAGACAAGAACTATATGGTGATTTGTTAGTAGATAATCCAGACGCCTTATGGAATTCAGAAATATTAGATAAATGCCATATGTCAATTCAGGCTTTTGATAAACTAATAACAGATAAGGTTCTAAATATAGTTAGAGGTGTAGTTGCTATTGATCCTGCTGTCTCTACTAATCCAGATTCAGACGAGACGGGGATAATAGTTGCCGTTCTATGCTCCGACAATAAAGTTTATATATTAGAGGACAGATCAGGGCAGCACTCACCTAATGATTGGGCAAGTATAGCTGTGGGCTTATATAAGAGATATAATGCAAGCCATATTATAATAGAATCCAATCAGGGCGGAAATCTATTAGAGCAGGCAATTAAAACTGTAGATAGATATGTTAGAGTACAGTTAATACACGCATCAGTAGGAAAACAGACAAGGTTCGAACCAGTTGTAGTTGCATATGAAAGAGGAGATATATTTCACGTTGGGGACTTAAGTAGATTAGAAGCCCAAATGTTATCTTTCAATCCATATGCTAAAAGTGGTTATTCACCTGATAGAGTAGATGCTTGTGCCTATTGCGTATATTATCTATTATTGGGACAAACAGCACCTAAAGTGAGATCAACGGCTAATTTTGGAAGTTGGTAAGTGAATATATGATTTATGCCCCTATACGATCAGAGTTATACGGGGCTTTATGGCATACTTTTTAAAGGAATACAATGGTTTTATTTAAAGTTTTAGACGCAAAGAATGTAAATTATAACCCAGACCTATTAAAACGACTATCTATTCTGTATAAAGGTGGATATGCAGTTAAGAATAATGCAGACTTGTTCTTAAGTCAGTTAGCAGCGGAAACACCTATATCTTTTGAGGATAGAAAGAAATGTGCTTCTTATCTACCCTTTATGAGTGATATAATTGACTTCTATGCATCTAAACTATTTGCCGGGGAGGTGTCGGTATCGGAGGGTTCAGATGCAGATAATATAGATACTTTGGGTAATGAGGCAGATGATCAGGACATATATAAGTTATTTCTTGCTTGTGCGGACTTAAAAGGTAATTCATTAGAGGAAGTGGTTAGACGTGTAATAACGGATGCTTTAATACATAGCTATTCTTTCATTGGTATAGATTTTCCCAAGGTAGATGAGAAACCCCTAAATCTATTAGAAGAGGAAATGAAAGGAACCAGCAGACCATATCTTTACTATATTGACTCCGAGTGTGTTATTGATTGGAGTTTTGATGATGCAGGTAAATTGAATTGGGTTAAGATTAAATCAGATTGTGTTGTTCAAAATAATCCATTAGAAGCCCCCATGCACCAGATTGAATTTAAGATTTGGACTAAAGGTGATTCTGCGGGGGAAACAAATGCTAAATGGGAAATATACCAAACTGTATTACTTAAAATAGGTAAGTTGCCAGCTCCCAATGACGATATATCTCTTTTCGATGCCGATATTACTTCATTTAAGGAGATACCCGTATTGAGAGTATGTATTCCTGATGGGTTAGCATTGGGTGTTAAGATTGGGCCTATTTGTGAAGATATATTCCAAAGAACTACAATATTAGTTAATGGAGAAAATAAGAGTTTGAATGCCATTAGAATTGTTTATCTTGGGGATGAATCAAATGCACCGGGAGGACCTACTACTTCTATGGTTCAAGAAAATCCATTTAGAGCTATTAGTGTTGTTACCGATTGGGAGAGTAGAGGTTTCGGTGTATTAGGTGGGAATGATAAAATGGAGGTTGTTGAATCCAAGGGCCATGCATTTACTATTGTTGCCGATCAGATAGATAAGTTAATTGAGAAACTTAAAGAAGTGGTACATCAAATGGCTAATGCAACTCCAAATACTAAAAATGCAAAATCAGCACAATCAAAGGTAGAAGATAGGCATGCAACAGAAATGATATTAACTGCTTATGGTTCTGTTACTCGAGACTTTATTCAGCAGATAATGAGTTGTATATCTTCTGGGCGAGGTGAGACTATTGTTTGGTCTGTCGGAGGTTTAGATAATTTCAGCACCATAGATAGAGATCAGCTTATATTGGAGGCGGCCGCATTTCCAAATGTCACTGCTGGAAGTATGTCTCCAACCTTTACTAAACTATATACAGAGAAGTTCTATTTAAGTCTATTGGATGGAACAAGTCAAGAAGATGCTTTAATCATTAGAGATGAAATATTTACTAATGTGGAGACTTCTTTTATTTTGCCGGCTGATAAAGAAAAGCAGGATAATCAAAATACATTAGATCAGATGAAACTTAAATCTACTTTAGGCAATCAATCTAAATAGTATATGCATGAAAGATACCTGGATATAATTCGAGGGCTTTATCAATATATGCTCTTGCCGCCTCTTTCTCATCTTTAAAGCTACCAATATATATATGTTTGTTATTCTTATATATATAAGCCATCCATTTTTGTGCTCGTTTGCTCCAACTTACGCCACGATAAATAGATTTTGAGTTATTGTTATGTTTTCCAGAGTTCATAGCATTATCAGATGGCGTTGTTAGACGTAGGTTATCTATTTTATTATTTAATCCATTTCTATCAATATGGTCTAATCTAACTACGGGAAAAGAACCATAATGTAATAGCCAAGCAAGTCTATGGCCAAATATCTTTCTTGGGCATTTATGATTTCCACTAAATCTTAAACCTATTTTAATATATCCACGTTGAGCAAATCCAACTGGACTTAATGAACCATCGCTTTTAATTCTATATACTTTACCAGTTAAAGAATTATAAGAATAGTGCTTTTTTAAGTATATTATCTCTGCTGCTGTAAAATTATTATATTTCATTTGTAGCTCCTTACAGCTATGTGTCTATATGCCTTCATTCAACAAATAAAAAAAGAGCAGACCATAATTAAATGATCTGCTCCAAAACAAACTATATGATTTGTATATATAGGGAGAGTTAAATCTCCAAAACCCCAACATTAGCATATGTGTCGCTAAAACAAAAAACACATTAAAGGGAAATAAAATGGTTGAAGATAGAAATCAGGATACAGGCGAAGTAGTAGATTCAGATGAAGTAGTAGTAGTTGCAGAAGATAAACCTATGACTGCCAAGCAATTCAATAGCGCTATAACTGCTAAAGAAAAGGCATTTGAAAAAAGATTAGAAAAGCAGCAAGCAGACTTTTTAAAAACATTACAAGGGTTGGCTCCGGAAAAGAAAGAGGAACCCGCATTATCACGAACGGCAGAACTTGAAAAAACTATTAAAGAACTATCTAAAAATGTTCAAGATAGAGACGCAAGAGATAAAACTAATAACCTTCGAACACTAACTGAACGCGCATTAAAAGAACACGGTGTTGATCCTGAATTTACAGATCATGCACTTGCTTTCTTGGTTGATGCTAAAAAAGCAGTTCGTTATGATGAAGATGGAAATGTTGTAATGGTTGTTAATGGAATGACCTACGATAGTTTAGATGAGGGAATGGCAGCGTGGTCACAAACACGAGATGCTAAACTTTATCGCAAACCAACCGAAAGTAAAGGTAGTGGATCGACTGATCGTAGAAATATTCAGAATAATCAATTTAAGAAAGATGGAACTATTGATCTTAAAAGACGAGAAGATGCTGATAAGAACTTTAGTGTTCATGATCCAAAATCTTCATTAGATAGAACATCAAGAGCAATGTTAAGTGGCTTGTTAGCACAGAAACTCTCAAAGAAACAATAAATTTTACAAAAACGAAGACCGGAAGATTTAATCTCGAACACCAAAGAGATTCTGGTTCTTTATAACAAAACAAAGTCTCTATAAAGAAGACGATCATCTTTGGTAAAACAATAATAAGGAAAAACAATGGCTATTTCATTACAAACGGATATTGATGTTATCCTCACGACTGCTTTCGGTCCAGACCTCGTAAGACTTTGGAACCGTAGAGCTAATCTTCTTGCTAATTGCGTGAAGATAGAAGAAGGCGATTTTAAGCAGGTATTCTGGGCAGCGTCAGCTCCCGGTGGTGCTGCTAAAGCAGTTGCCGAAGGTTATCAAGTTCAGAGTTCAGACTTTAACATTGATACCATGGTCAATTTAAGCCTCTCACGAGCGCAGTATCTTGATCCATTCAGCTTGTCTGATACGGAAATTGCAGTAGCGGCTCGATCACCACTCTCACCTACCAAATTAATTGATATGGTAGCAGAGCGTGTTTTCGAATCAACAACTCGTATTACTGATAAAATTAATCAGGATATGTTTTCAGGTACAGGAACGGATTTAGTAACAGGCGCACAGAATATCGTCGGTCTTGATAGTGCTCTTATTACGACTGGAACTTATGCAGGTCAGAACGTAGGATCAATTACGTCTCTACAGTCAAACGTTTCAGGTTCGGCAGATTCAGGAACAGGAACCGCTCTTACGTTAGCACAGATGCAGTCTGACTTAACGAATATTAAACTTCGCTCGGATGAGAAACCTGACTTCATCGTCATGCATCCTTGGGTTGGTTCAGCGGTTCAAGCTTTATTTGAGACCAATCGTCGAATTGTTAATATTGATGCCCCACTGACAAATTACAGTTCAGGCCCCTCACGCGCTTTCAATGGTGCGGATTCAGGAATGAGCTTTATGGGCGTTCCAATTCTTTATGACAAGGACGCGTTTGTTTTTGGAACTCCAGGCGATGGTTATGGACATATCTATTACCTTTCAAAGAGACATCTTGCGGCAGACGTTATGCCACATCGTAATCCAATGGACGGATCAAATTGGGAAAACGAATCATTCTTATCTTCAGGCGGTGCGGAAGACGAAATGGTTGGCGGACCTGTTGTTAGTATCGTTTCTTTGGCTCGTCTCGGTTTGGCAGCTTCATTCGCTGTAAACGTAGAAGTTCAGCTTAAAGTTAAACGACCTCTTGCTCTTGGTCGCAGATTAGACGTAGCCATATAATTAAAAGATTTGGTGGGGCTGTAAAAAAAACCAGCTGGTATTATGGCCCCAATCAATTCAATTTTCTTTTAACTTATAAGGATAACCAATGGCATTTACTGAATTCGAGCGCGATGAGATAAGAACTTACCTTGGATTCCCAAGGCTTTACATCAGTGCAAACCCATTTCTTGAATCTGCCATAACTACTATTCAACCTATATCAGAAGGTGGTTCTGCTCCCGATGCTTCAATTGAAAACGCGGTTAGAGCGGCATTACAAATAATTGCTGCGGCCGATGGATATATTTCGGCGTTAGGTCAGCAAGCAATAAATCTCGCTGTTTATGAGGTTCCTGTTTCTTTATCGAACGGAGCTGTTCTTAAACAGGATTATCGGATGGCATTAGCAACTATTCGCAGGGAAGCAACCAATCAGATAATGAAAATATCTATTAGGTTAGGTGTTCAACCATTACGCCCATACTTTTATTCAGATGGATTGGGAGCTGGTTCAGAATATGCTAATCCGAAATTCTTTGCCAGGAAATAACTGTGAGTATCTTCATAGATACATTGCGTGCGGCAGAGGATAATGGATTTGGTATAGTGGCTTACAAAGAACTATCACCTTACCAAGTATTTTTAGTTAATGTTATAAACGACCAAGTTAATTTTAATGATTCAGCAGCCACAAGGGTTAGGACTGATACACAGATTACAGTGGGGACCGGAGTAGGGTTAAACCTTAATCCACACATTCAATACTTGGTTAAGATGGATACAAATCAAGTTTCTGTTTTAGCTGGGGCTGCATTAACTGATATGGAAATTATGTTGGGACCACTCGCCTTCCCCTATAATACTGGTTATCAATCGGGTGGGTTTGATCCTGCCAACTTTCAACCAGGACCTACATCAGCAAATAATACCCAAATATATGTTCATATTCTTGGCGAAGGAATGAACCAGATAAATGGAAATTATTTTAAAGTTAATGAAGTAGTTTTAAATGGTATGGATAATATATTTTATTATGTTAAACTTACTGCCATTCAAGATGTAATTTCATGATTTCTGATAGTTTATTAGAAAAACTATTAAATGCTCTTCCCGGACAAATTGAAAAAGCAGCTCACCTAACTCTATTAGAAGCTGGTAATCTTGGACAAGAAGCAGCTCGTAATACCAATCGTTTTAAAAACAATGGGCCTTTAAGAGCAGCAACAAACTTTCACGAGACTGGCGAATATACTGGATTTGTTTTAGCTGATAAATCTTATGCTATATTTTTAGAAGATGGAAATAACGCAGGTGGAGCTTTTATCTATCCTGTACATGCTAAAGCGCTTCATTTTAAAATAGATGGCAAAGATATATTTGCAAAGAAAGTAAGAAGCCACGGCCCATTACCATTTATGAAAGATGCTCAAGAAAAAGTAGAAAACAATATAGAGGAGATTTTTAATAAGAATTTCGATAAGATATTTGGAGGCTGATAATGACATTAGGACAGGACCAAGATTTCAGCTTTGATAACAATGCTTATCCCCCGAAAACAGGAACGGGGAATTCAATACTTAAAGATGCCGATATTGTTTGTCAGAAAATATTAGAATTCTATTCTGGTGTTCTTCAAGCTAACCTCGGCGCAAGATTTAATCAAGAGTGTATTGCTTGTGGTATGGTAAACACAAACTTACAAAATTTTAAAGATGGTTATGTAGTTGGATCGGCAATTTGTTATCCGGTTCCTTCAACATTGAAACAAACAGATTATAAGTTTCCATTGCTCTCGGTATATCGTGGCGAAGAAACCTATCTCCAAATGTCAACTAACCATATAGTGACAGAAGCAGATTTCGTTATTACTTGGACCTTACCTCCACTTAATGATCCAAATAAGATGAATCACTTGTATCCGTTCTTATCTTTGGTATCAAAAACATTACTCTTCTATACATTTGAGGGAAATGACCCAAAGTTTAATAGCGGTGAGTTGGTTTGGAAAGAAGCGGGTTTTGCATTTGCTTTGATGGAAAAGGCCAGATTTGGTTCTTTTCTTGGTCAGGATGGAAAAACTATCTTCCCAAGTGTTCAGATCAACTTTAAGGTATTCGAGAGAAACCAGTTCTGCCCAGAAGACTTCGAGACATTTACTGGCTTTGATGGATATATAAGTGAAGTCGATGGATACAACATAAACAATCCATATCCAGACATTGTAGACTTTATAACAAATCCCGGCTTAAATGTCAATTCTATCAAACCTAATTCTGGGACAATTCTCGGAAATACTTTGGTAGTTATAGAGGGATCAGGGTTTAGTGGCATTCAAATCAGTCAGCAATCTCAAATAACAATCGCAGGAAATGCCGTTTTGAGGTGGCAGGTAAATTCAGATACCGTGATTATTGCGGTAACAGCCTACACGAATGCTCCGGTTGTTGGTCCGATTGTCATAACAGATGAATTCGGCAATACAGCAACATCAACAGCAAACTTTACATATCTTTAATCAGGAAAAAATATGGCTAAATCAAATAAGCAACTTTTAGTAATAGCAGTTCAAAATGCAGATGTTCATGAGATATCCCAAGAGGGTAGTTTTATAACTGGGCACAATCAACCACGAAGAATTGTTGGTAAGGCATTTAATCAGGTGAACAAAGAATGGGAAGTAAATACTAAAGGTGTATCAGTTTGTTATCACCCAGAATATATTAGACATCTCAAAGAAAAATCACTTTTACCAGCTAACGCAGAAACTGCTCTTGCTGCTGGCGTAGTTTGGAAATCATCAGATAAGGAAAACAAATAAATGAGTTTACAACCAATTAATATTATAGGGTTAGGGCCGAACGATCCTCCAGGCGTATATCTCCAGGTTCAGTTTGCACAGGGTACACCAAGCATCGGAAATAACACTTATGCTGCTATAATTTTAGCAAATATGTCATCAGCTGGATCAGCACAGACCGATGGGTATGTATATGGTCCAAATACGCTTGTTGGAATGTCTTGTGTTCAGGATGCAATTAATTTATTCGGCGCTGGCTCTCCTGCAATGCGAATGGTTAATGCATTTATGACTGTAAATCCAAACACTCCATTATATGTTGCCCCTGTTCTTGCGGCTACTGGTTCTGCTTCAAGTTTAGTAATTACTCTTACTGGGACTGCTACTTTATCAGGAACTATCCGATGCAATGTTGTCGGTGATACCCCAGTTGATACGGGTTTCTTAACTAATGATACCCCGACTGTAATCGCTGCAAATATGGCGATAAACATTAATACCCAATCTAATCTTCCTTGTACTGCCGTTGCTGCTCTTGGCGTATTAACACTAACTGCCAAGGTTGCTGGATTACGAGGCAATTGGTTGCGTGGTTCAGCACGAGTTCTTAACGGAGCTGGTGTTACATCAAGTCTCCCCCGTCAGTCATTCTTCAGCGGAGGAACTGGTTCAGATTCATATACCAACGTTCTTAATTTCTTGGCAACTAACGGAATTCGTTATTACCGCTATATTTCAGAAGCAGGTTGTGACAGCGTAGATGGTACTCAATTTGAGGCTGTTAAATCACAGATCGATACACTCGCTCAACCCACTGTTGGATTACGTCAGAGAGTTATGGCAGGTTCCTGTGATACTCTTGCTCATACTGAAACTGCAACAACTGCTGCTAACGATCCAAGGGCAGATTGTGTTTGGCTTCAGAATTCAGATACAGTTCCTTCAGAACTTGCTACTAATACTGTTGCGGCATACATGTTATTTGAAACCCCACCTTTGTCAGCAAATGGTGTTAACTTTGATGGTTTCGGTAATGATCCTGTTTCAGCTCCATTTTGGAATGCAGTTTCTGCACCTTTAGATGGCTCGGCACCTTCAGCAGCTTCAATTAAGAGTGCAATACTTTCTGGTATTACTCCAATTAAAGTTCAACATGGCGGACGAACCAGTATCGTTAAAGCGGTTACTACTCGTTTCTTAAATGGTGCAATAAATGATTATCGTATCACGGATTCAGGCAAAGTAACTATCTGCGATTATTTCGGTGATGATTTAACAAATCTTTTGGTTCTTCGTTATCCACGTAAATTAGTTGCATCCGATCCAGTTCAGGGACAGCCACCTGCCGGACCAAATGTTGTAACTCCTTCCCAGGTTAGAAATACTGTTATTGAATTAATCAATATCTATTCTTCAGCTGGTTTAATTGATGGACCTTCAGTAATCAATTCATTAGTTGTTCAACGCGAGACAAGTCCAAGCTCACGAATTGGAATTAGAGTTCCACTCTTTACCAATGATCCACTTCATACTTTCGGCGTATCTGTCGATCAAGTTTCATAAGGAAAATAAATGCCCAGTTTACCAACTACAAGTCCATTCACCCCACAAGAATACGCCCCAATGTATGTGTCTATCAACGACACTCCACAGACGGAAATACAATCAGTTACAATTGATCAGATGTCAGGTGCATCAGATGTTGAAACAATTATGCGAGAATGGGCGGGCGTCGTAAAAGGCGCTGCTCGAACTGAATGTACCCTAAAAGGTGTTGTCCCCTATATTGATACTGATACCGGTGGTGTTGGTTTTAATACCGGTGGCGATACTGCTGCAGGCACTCAACTTGCTGCAACAATGATAACATCTCTCAATCAAAATGCAAATCAGCCAGTTAAATTCATTATCGCTCTCGGCTCCCCAGCTGTTCAGCAATATGTTTTCAAGGGTTTCATAAAAGACGTAACTGTTGATTATGCGATTGGCAAGCAGGTTGATGTAACTTACAAATGCACTGGACAGATTTCTCTCTTCCAGTAATAAATACATAAAATAGTCTTCACATTCATCAGGAGAATGTAGTAAAATAACAAGACGAATTAAGTTTAAAAGCTTAATGCCTTAAAGTGGGCTCATATTTCATTTTCAAATACTATCCTGATGGTACTGAATTTAAAATATGGGCCCACTTTATTTTTTTAACAATCAAGGAAATAAATAAAAAAAAATGAGTAAAGATACAAAACAGAATGATCCACTCGATTTATGGGACCTCACAGTTGTTGGCATAAATGGCTCTACAATACAAGGAACACCAACAACCGGACAAGTTTTAACATCTATTTCAAATTCACTAAACTGGATATCAGTTGGATCAGTCATATTTGGAGCGGTACACGGAGTTAATGCACCTATTTTTGATGGCGTTAATACGTTTTCTTTTGCTGTTCTTGCCGGGTCTACATATTCATTGATTAGAGACGTAGATTTTAGTGAGGGTACTGTAATCAATTCTGGCATATCTGTCTATACTGCTGGATATAAATTATTATGTAATGGAACCCTTACTAACAACGGAACTATCTTTAACGATGGTTATGCGGCTGTTAATGCGACTGCTGGAATACACTCTGCTATTGGAACATTAGGTATTGGTCTTGCTGGAGCAAATGGTCATACAGGCGTGGGAAATGGAAGTTCTGCCTCTCCCGCATCAATAACTAATACTCTTGGAGATGCAAATCCAAGTGGTGGAAATGGCGGTGGATCATCCGATGGCTATACAGGTGGTAGTGGCGGAGCTTATTTAGCCAATACTGCTAACGGTGGCTCACATTATCTTGTGACGCTGCAAACGGGATTTCTTTATACGCAGCAAGGAGTCGGAACCGGGGCAAGTTTAAGTATTGTTCAAGGTGGTTGTGGCGGAGGTGGAGGCGCTTCTGGCTCTGTATCTTGTAATGGTGGAGGCGGTGGAGGTGGTGGCGGACCTATGGTGCTTTGTATATTGAATTTTGTCAATAACGGATTAGTTAGTTCTAAAGGTGGAGCCGGTGCTTCTGCTACTGGAACGGGAGGTAATGCGGGTTCTGGCGGTGGAGGTGGTGGAGGTGTGATCAACCTTATTAATAGGCTATATTCTGGCACAGGAACAATTGTTGTGGACGGGGGATTGCCAGGAGCAACAGTAATTGGTGCTGGTATTAAGGGATTGCAAGGTACTGGCGGACATATAAATCACTTTTTATCTTAATATAAATAATTAACAAAACAATCAGGCTCGCAATTTCGCAAGCTCAATCAGGAAACCAAATGCAACTTTACTTAATAACAAATAATGGTAAAAGAGTTTGGATGGAGAAAATATGAGTAATCAGGAAACTAATTCGAACCTCTATGCCCAGTTGACTACAAAATGGTCAATGCAAGTAACTATGCCTTTCAAAACTAAAGAAGGAGAAGATATAATTCTTCCGATGGTTGTTTTATCTGGTAGAGAGTTATTTGAGGCAAAACAAAAAGCAGAGGCAGATACACGATCCTCATATGGTAAAGATGTTCCCAAGAAAGACGAAGCTTCTGGATGGGATGAGAAGTATAATGATCATTTGGCTTACTGGACTATTTTCTATTCAGTTAGACAACCAGACGATTTAACTAAAAAACTATTCCCAACAAAAGAATCAGTTATGGATGCTTTGACATCAGATCAGGCTGGTATTCTATCTAATGATTATATGACTGTTCAATTAAATCAACCTTGGCTTATTCATTTAGATAATGATGACCCAGATAAATTAGAAGAATTAGTTCAGAAATTAATTAAAGATGGCAAAGACCCACATTTTTTTTTGAATTCACTTACCTCTCACGCACAGAATATCCTGATCAATTTTATGGCTGCAAAATTACAGAAATTACAGATGGGCAGTGGCTCGCCTACAATTGCGCCAGAAGATACCACGATCAGCTCGTAAATCCAGAACACTATAAACGAAAAGCATCAACAAAAGAACAAAAAGGAAAAACAGTTAAATGGAATATGGAAAATATATTTCAATATCAAAATATAAGATTATAAATGGTTGATAAAAAAGTAGGTTTTAATATAGTTATTGGTGGCATACCGCAAATCAGAAGCTCTTTGAAAGGAGTTACTGAATCTGCTAAAGCTATGAATCTATCTATTCAACAGTTAGGCGAAAGAACCGCACAAAGACTGATTGAAATAGAAAGAAATAAATTATCAGTTATTAAAAAGATAAATGATTCCCAAGTTGGTAATGAAGAATCAAAGGCTCGTAAAATATTAGAAGTAGAATCAAGATTAGCAAGACAGATTACTTCTATTAAAGAACGTGAGACATTACGTATTAAACATATGAATGAGCAATTTGTTCAAAATGATAAATCGGGTATTGCTCAAAGATTTAACATTTCTGCTTTAGGACACGGAGCGCAAGCAGCTGGTTTCTATCGGACTGGGCATATGATTAGAATGGCCAGTCAAATGGGTATTGGAAGTGAAATGGGCGGTAAGGGCGGAGTTGGTGGAACTGGATTGGCATTAGGAGAACTCGCTGCAATTGCTTTGCCAGTAGCTGCTGGACTTGGCGCTATTTATGTTGCATCTAAATTAGTAGAAGTAGGTTTTGATGTATTAAAAACTCAAGCCGAGTATCTTGCATCTTCATTTGCTGGCGCCATATCACAAATTGGTGGAGCAAAGAATTTACAGGAAATGTTGGTTCAGGCGTCTGATACTGAAAAAGCTGCTGCCAATACAAGATTTACAGTTGTGGAATCTGAAAGAGTATCACGAAAAGAAATGACTAAAGTGGCTGGTGCTTTATCTGGAAGAGCAGATATGGGGGCATTCTCACAAGAACAATGGATTGCTGGAATTAATGCTTATGGAACAGATACTGGATTACAGAAATCTCTATTAGCAAATCCAAAAAATTTAGAATTTGCTGCAAAGTTGGCTCACTCTGGCGGATCAACACCAGAACAATCGCTTCATATGATGGGTTTAATAAAAGCACAAAATCCAAATATGACAGACGAGGCAGTTCAAAAAATTATTTTGAGTGCAACTGGGATTGGACAACACGGTGCTTTTAATACTTCTCAACTACTGGAACATCCAGAGTTATTAGAAGAAACAAGCAAAATGGGTGGTAATAAAGAACAAACTTATACATCTACATTTGCTATTGCATCATTATTAAAGAAACGAACTGGTAATCTATCAATGGCGGGAACAGAGATTACTGGTCTTCTACGAGCATTGGGACAATCACATCGCGGCGGAACAAGTTATGGAGATTTTCAGGGCGGTATGCCAACTGATGTAAGTAATTCAATATCAATAGCAGCAAGCAAAAATCCAGACACATTAACAAAGCCATTCAATAGAACAGAGGCCCATGACGCAATAATGAATATTAGAGCGCAGGCAGGTGTTGGTGAAACTGAATTCGGTAAATCAGCGCAAGATAAAATTAAAGCAATGATCGATGAAGAAGCATCATTCACATTAACACAAAATGAATTAAATGATGCAAATAAAGACGCAATAACTGTTCAAGATAAATTAAAGGCATCATTTAATGATTTATCTGCTAAATTAGAGGCATCTTTATTACCATTGTTAGATAAATTAACCGGACCAATTGATGCTATATCAAAAGCATTAACAAGTAATTCTGATTTAATTATGAAAGTTATTACTGAAATGTTGCAGGCTTTAATAGCTGTTACTCCGGTTGCAATTGTATTTGGTGAGATGTTGGCTTTATTAGCAATAGTTTCGGCAGCATTTGTAGATAGTATGGCAAGATTTGCTGATATGATGACAAAGGGAGTGTTTCATAGTACATTTTCTAAAATTAGTGATTCAGCAGAACATTTAATAAAATCACAAGTTAGTTTAATAACAACACTTAATAATCTTGGAACAACAGTTGATCAATTATCAGTAAAATTAGATAACGTTCCTGACCCAGGAAAACATACTGGGTGGGATACAGATGCAAATACAGTGGCTCCTAAACTTGACCCACTATTGCACGATCCTGTTGTTGCTGCTATAAAAGATATGCATCATGATCTAAAAAATATTATTAAAGAGCCAACATGGTAATAAATCAGCCTACATCAACATCACCAGGTCTTAATCCACCAAATAATACTGGATTTGTAATTCCTGTTAGTGATGAAAATAATGATCCAGATCAGTTAGTAAATCTTTTAGAATTACGATACGCTGGAGTTCCATTCCCCGCTTCTAATTTTACAGAGAATGGAAGCCAAGATTTAGCTATCCATAAGTATCCAAATTTAGATAGTGCCAGAGTTGAATTAACCGGCCGCAATCCATCTACTTTTTCTTGTAGAGCAGTTTTAACAAATAATATCTTTCCAAGCACTAAAGAAACTTGGGTTGCCGGAACTTTATTTCCACAAACATTTACTTCTTTATTAAATCATTTATATGATTCTTCTGATTATCACGTCCTTCAGCATCCGTTTCTTGGATTTATAAATGTTGTTCCTGTTAAATGGGATTACAGTTTTATTGGATCAGGGCCTCGTGATGGCGTTTATTTAGATATTATATGGATAGAAACAATTGGAGACGAAAATTTAAATGTTACTATTTCTGCCCCAAGTTCATTAGTATCACAAGCAACTGGATCAAGCATAGATACTGCTATGTCAGCCACTGCTTTACTTCCAATGAATCCCCCTGGTTTAACTGTTGGTGAATTATTTAGTAAGGTAGCTGGTGTTATTAGAAATGCAGTAGCTTTTCCACAGCAATTAATCGCGCCAATCAATGCACAGGTAATTCAGATGAATTCAAATTTGCAAGGAGCTGGTTCTGCTATTGCTTCTTCACCTGCACAACTTTTTCAATACAGTCAGGCAGTTGTTAATCAAAACAAGGGATTAACATTACATGGTCCAGTATCAAATGCTTACTATTATAATAAATCCGCTCTTGCTCCCGTATTTACTTTCTCTCAAGATGCATTATTAGAAGTTCTTCAAACATTACTTGCTCTAAATGGTGCTTCATATAATTCAGCAGACCAATTAACAAATAATGCAATAGCTCACACAGATGCCCTAATAAATTACTATCAATCATTACACCGAGTAGAGACTGCAAATGTTGTATTCTTACTTTATCAATTTTTAGGACAACTTCAACAGACATCTGCAAATTTATTTAATAACAATAGAAATTGGAAAGTTAATACTTATACTGTTAAAGTTCCAACAAGTTTATTTGCTTTATCAAAAATACTTAATAATACAACTGATCAAATGATACAATTAAATTCACAACTAAATAAAATCTATATGATTCCAGAGGGAACAATTATTAAATATTATCAAGGGACTTAATGGCTACTATTGATAATATAACTGTAAATTTTCGTGATATAAATTCTACACAAACCTCTAATATAAGCGGGCAAAGTGTTAAATTTGAGGGCGGAATAGATTTACAGGATTGGCAAACAACATCATATAGAGTAAGTAAAGATTTTTTTGGTGGTGCTTCTCAATTTTCAGTTACTTTTGAAGATGATAGGGCAGATCAATTATTAAATATTATTTCAATGGGGCAATCAATATCATTTAGGGGGTTTCAAGGAAACCAAAATGTAATGATAGGATTTATTGATTCAATAGAAATTAATCCAAAACGATCGGGCGGAAAATCATTAACGATAAATGGTAGAGATAGATTAGGAATGTTGTCTGACGCAAGTCTATATCCAAACTTGGGGGATCAGTCAATCAAAACTATTTATCATTTTAAAGCAACAGATACTTTATATTCAGTTGTTCAGACTATATTTCAATCTTCACCAGGAATAACTGATTTTTTAATTAATGATGATATAAAAGGTTTAACTGCTACTACTGGATTTGGTGTAGGAATTAGATCGGCCGGTAAAACAGCAAGAGGACTATCAAAAAGTTTTTTGACCAATCTTAATCATTTATTGCAGCCAAGTGATGGAGAAACTTATTTAAGCTATGCAACAAGAATATGTAAAAGAGCTGGTTGCACAGTAAGAATGCAAGAGGGCAGTGATAATACAATATTCGTGGGACCACCTACTTATGATAGGGAAAGAAGTCCAAATTTTAGTATTGTTAGATATTCATTAAGTGATTTAAGAAGTAATGTTTTAGAAGGCAGAATGAATATTAATATTAAGGATCAACCAAGTATTATTATAGCTCAATCAGTTAATGGGATCAATCATCCAACTTTTAAAAGAACTACAAAAAAAGTTATTTGTGCTAATGAATTTACAGCATACGAACAAGGTCCAAATATAACACTTACTAAAAGTAATGCAAGACCCTCGGTTCAAACATCTTTAGACGCATTAACAAGTGGAACAAATGGCTACTGGCCGCTAAAACCTAATCAAGCTTTATTTGATATAATACCAAATACAATAGCAAACATCAATACTACAGTTTCACGACCTAAATATGTTAATGATCATAACTCACAAACGGAAGAAGAATTACAATTTTATGTTGCAGAGCTTATGGCTCACTATCAAGATCAATATTTTTCACTTGAGTATGAAGTTGAAGGACATTCGCAAAATGGTGTTTACTGGGCGCCGAATTTAATGGTTAAGGTATTTGATCAATCTTTTCACCCAGAAAAACCAATTGATGGTAATTTTTGGATTAGAAGAGTAGAATTTATGAATGATAGAAGTGGTGGAGCAAGAACAAGATTAACTCTAAATCTTCCATACATTCACGTTTATGATATTCCAACAATAGGATCATTAGAGGACGGAAATAGATAAATGGCAAATAACAGAATGATGAATGAGCTTGGTGAGATAATAGGAATAGCAGACGTAATGTTTGCTACTACCGCTGCTAATTCAAATTCTCCAAATTCATTAAATGGAAGTATCACTATAAATTTAGGTTTTGCTGAATCTGGTGAAATGGAAAGCGAGCAAGCAGAAGTGTGGGGAACTCCTGGAATTATATCAGTTCCAAATCTACCAGCCAAAACAAATAATAATACAGATGCTGCCCAAGCTATGTATTTAAAAACTACCAGTCAAAATATAGCATTTGCTTTTAGAGACACAAGATCACAAGCAATAGCTGGAAATATTAATCCAGGAGAAACTTGTGTTTATGCACCAGCCGGACAAGCAAGAGCATTATTTAAGGCAGATGGTACCGCAACTTTAATCACAACTGATGATAATACAGCTACTGGAAATAATGTAGAATTTACAATTTCACCAACTGGATTATATTTTAAAGCTCCTTGGGGAAAGATTACATTTGATGCAACTGGATTACATATAGCAAATTCAACTGGTGCAAGAATAGACTTAAACAATATAGATGCTCCCGGTCCTTTGGCAGCAGTCGTAGGAAATTCATGTACTATAACTACAAGTGTTTTTAATGCAAATGCTGGTGTAGTTAATTTAGGACCACAAACCGGAGCATCTTTACCAGCTATTTATGGAGTTGTTCCCGTTGTGGCACCTGGAATTCCAATTCTTGCAGAGGGAGTAGGATTATCTATCGTAAATGCCTGCGCTTCAACAAAGGTAAATATAGGGATATGAGTTGCCTTAATTTAGCTTTACCATCACCACCACAAATTCCGCCAATACTTCTTCCAAGTTTTGGTTTCGTTCTACAATTAAATTTCGGAACAGCAGGTATTACTTGTTGTGCAGTTAAACTTCCTGCCTTCCAAATACCTTTAACAATTCCACTTCCACCCGCTCTTTTAATTCCAGCAATAACCGCAATAAACGCTTTAATATTAGCCGCAATGCCAGTTTTAGATAATATAGATATTCCAGATTGTCCTATGAATGGTGATCAATTATGATTTTAGACCTAACACAGTTCGACAAACCACAAGTATATAAAATAGATGATATTGAAATACACACTTTAAAAGGTGTATTACATAGAGTTGATGGTCCGGCAGTAATGGCTCCAACTCATCAAGAGTGGTATACAAACGGAAAATTACATAGAGAAGATGGTCCGGCAAGAGTTTTTCACAAAGCTCCAGATGGTAATGTAAGAATTTGTGAATGGTGGGTCGATGGCAAATATATTCTTCAGGGTCAGTTAGATCAGGAAACTTTTAACAAACATTTACATAAGGTTGAAAAATGAGTTTAGAATTAAGCGGACAAACATTAGGAACTTTAATAGCAAATGCCTTGGCTGCATTACCAAGCCCAGGTAGTGTTTCTTATCCAGATGCAGCAAGCGCACAAGCAGCAGCCCTTGCATTCCAAATTCAAACTTGGACTGCTGTATCAAATCAAATTATATCATATTTTATATCTAATACTGTTGTGTCAACTTCTGATACAGTTCCATCTTTGGGTTTAATAGCTCCAACAGGTGGCGGACCCGTAACAGGTGCGGTAATTGGAGCAACAGGATCGGGAACAATATCATGACACTACCAATTCCATGGGGTTTATCCCTTGTAAATCCACCTACACCAACACCACCAGATCGTAGGGAATATATTGGACAGAATAATCAAATACAATCTGCTCGTCTAATTGATATTACTACAAAAGATTTCGTTCTCTCTGCAAATGGTCAGTTCGTTGGTTGTGATGTAATTAAACAGCAGGTATATCTTTCTTTAATGACTTACTTTAATAGTTCTGCACAAAGTAATTTAGGTAATCAATTCTTTTCAATAAGATTAATTACTCCAAATATAGTCAATCAATGTACTGCCGCTGTTAGACTTGCATTAGCTAATTTAATTAATAGTGGAGATATTCTTTTTAATGGTTGTAATGTAATTCTAAATGGCCCTGGAACTGTAATCATCCAAGTATTTTGGACAGAGAACAATACTACAACAACGCAAACTACAAATCTACCAATGGGAAATCAATAAAATGGCTGTATCAAGTTTCGTCGTTCCAAGCGCGGAGGTTATTCTCCAAAGTTTAATTGCTCATTATACTTCTTTAGCTACTAATAATGGTTATCCAAATATTTCTGCTAATCCGAATTCAGAAGTATACATTCGTTTTTCTGCGGCAGCCCAGCAGTTAGCAATCATGTATAATATAATGCAGCAACAAATGGATGCTCGTATGATAGATACGGCAACTGGTGATGACTTAAATCGTTTATTAAATCAATATGGTCTTCAAAGAAAGGCAGCTACATCATCAGAAGGTTTTTTTCAGTTTGTTACAGCGGCATCACAAGCATTATCAGCCGGAATGAAATTAAGTGGTCAAAATAGTTTAACTTATATGGTATCTGTTTCAGGAACATATTTTAATGGTCAAAATGTTCCGGTTGTTGCAGTAGATCAGGGACAGAATACAGATTTAGGAGTTGGAGCAGTTTTAACTTGGGTGTCTCCTCCGCCATTAGCACAAAGCACTGTTCCAGTATCGGTAGCTTTAACTGGTGGGTCTGATTTAGAAACAGATTCACAGGCAAGAGCAAGACTTTATGCTACAATTCAAAATCCACCTGGTTCTGGAAATGCACAACAGTTAATTAATTTAGGTTCTTCAGTTGATCCAATTGTTCAGTGTGGATTCGTATATCCAAACTTTAATGGAGCAGGAACACAGTTAATTGCTCTAATTGGTTATCAAACAGATGGCTACTATATTGGGCGAGATATACCACACTTACTTACAGATAATACTACTTTAGGTGGCGGTTCATCTCCTTACAATGCTTTAAGTCTAAATTATGGAAATAATCTTGCTAATAATGCATCTGTAATTTATGGACAGGTTGCGGCTGGTGTTTCTAATCCATATGCAACTTATATTACTACAGTAAATAATGTTGCCGCTGATGTTTCTTTTCTTTTGACTTTACCTTTTCCAGTTGGTTCTCCAGTAAATGGTACAGGAAATGGTTGGTTAAACTTTCAAGGTTCAACCTGGCCTAATCCCGATGGCTACTATGTCAGTAATGCTTGTAAGGTTACAGTGGTTACATCTTCAACAAGTATAACGGTTCAAGCAGCAAGTGCAAGTCATTCTAAAACAGTCCCAACTGCCGGTCTAACTTTAATTCAGTGGATCAATAGAAGCGGAGTAGCTGGAAATGGATGGCAGATTGTTCAGGCAAAAGTTCTATCTGCAATTGATAATGGAAATGATACCTGGTCAATAACATTAGATACCCCATTAACAGAGGGTGCATCTGATTACTATGGAAACTCACAGGTAGCAGTAAATGATTATATATTCCCTGCTTCATTAAATGCTCAAAACTATTTAGATACTATTATGGGTAGCTTTGCAACGGTAGGCCCAGGCCAAGTTACTTCTACATTAGGTTTATTGGCGTTAGGCGCAAATCGTCAGCCATCATCAAGCACAAACTATTCTCCATATGTTGCTGGACAGTTTTTACAGAACTTAACTTCTGAAAATGGTGAGGTATTTAATACTGCCTTCTCATATAATAGCACAGGACAGCTTGCACCTACTGTTGCCGCTCCACCTAATGTTTGGATACCACGAAACCTCGGATTTTATAATTCAACACCTTAAGGAAATAATATATGTCATTACCAGATAAAGACGCGGGAAGCACCTATGGAGCTCTAAACAAATTAGATTACCAGACACTTCCACCTGCCGATCCAATTACAGATTGGTCAAATCCATTAATTGCTCCAGCTTTTTGTAATGTGGCCGGAGCTACACAAACACTACCAAGGGCGTATTTATCAGCAACGCTAAATGCTTCCGATGGCTATATAGTTTTAAATAACTTTGGTGCTGTATGGATTAACATAACCACTACCGCTCCAGTCTGCCATCATGTTTCTACTGGTATTTTTACATTCACATGGCCTACCGTTGTTTCAGATGAGTATAACGCAAGCTTTGGAATTTATAATAACCATACTGTTAATTTTACAAAAGGTTTCGGTAATTTAGAAGACCCAGGTGAATTATCATCAGTTCATGTAAGCGCTACAGCAAATGTAATAACGGTAAAACTGTTTAATCATTCAAACGCATTAAGTGATTTTTCGGGCAAAACACTCGATATTTGGGGATGTTACTAACAGGGCATAAAAAGGAATATTAGAGTAAATGGCAAATTTATTTTTAAGCGGAAGTGCAGAATATAATAGCACACTTGAGCTATTTTTAACAGATCAGTTGTTAGGAATGGGCTCGGCTATTACCTCAAATGAAGGTAGTTTAGCTTGGTGTGAAGCTTATGCTCTTGCTAAATGTTTTGCTTCTGCTTTAAATTTTGTTGAGTTAATGGGAAATCAATTATCTCCAAATTCAATGAGTATATTTGCAGATAGATTTGCTGCTATATATGGTATAGCAACACAAGGAAATGGCTTGGTCCCAACAAACCTTCCACAAATACAAACATATGTTGGATTAAAAGAGGCGGTATTCGGAACTTTGCCTACATATGCTGCCGTAGATCAATATATAACTATTTTATTGGGACAGGTATTTATTGATTTAGAATATATAGATCAACACACACAAACATTATCTACCGCGGCACCTCTAACTGCTGGACAATTTTGGTTATCTGCATTATCTACTTTATTAATTAGAGTTTGGTTGCCAAGAGATAATCAAGATAATTTATTAATGAATCAAAGTAATTTTATTAATATTTCAAATAGTTATAAAGCTTTCGTTCAAGATTGGTTACCAGCAGATATTGCAATTAGAAACTTACAATTACAATATAATGGTAATGATGGATACGGAAGCTATGTGTTAGTAGAAAATGTAATAAGTGGAACAGCCGGAGGAAATACATTAACCGGTATCTCAACAGCATTCGTAAATGACCTTTCTAATGTTGCTCTTGGTTATCAAATGCCAATTGAAGTAGTTGATGATTTAAATACTTTACAAACATATCATATAATAAATGTTGGTAGTAATACTTCTATTACTACATTAGAACCAATAGTAAATAATATAACAAATAGAACATATAGACTTTTAGGAATACAAATGGATAAGCCTTTTGTTTTAGATAATAGTTGCTTTAATGTTTAAGGAAAAATCATGACATTTGTAAAACCATATTTAGGAACATTTATTTACGAAGGCATAATTCCAAGTGCTGTTATGAATAATATTAATAATGACTGGCCAAATGCATTAGATAAAACAGGAGATAATGCTGGTAATGGTGGCGGAATTACTGGAGAAATAGATATTCTTTCGGGCGGCAGCATTAATATGGAAACTTTTAGCAATCTGAATGTAAATTCTGGTGGCAATCTAAATATTATATCAGGCGGTCAGGTAACTGTTGCTGCTGGCGGAAGTGCTCTTATAGCTGGTTACGCAAATGTAACTGGAACATTACAAACATTTGGAGTTGGCGAGATTGGCATTACATCTGGCGGACACTTCGATGGATATTCTGGCTCCACAGTAAATTTTCATTCGGGATCAGTAACTACACAAGCTGGTGCTGAAACAGTTGCTTCTGGTGGATCAATTACGGTAGTTACGGGCGGCGCAATTGATATCACAGGTGGAACAATAACTACTTCGAGCACTGGAACTATTGAGACTGGCGTAGCAGGCTCTTTAATATTAGGTGGTGGCGCCAGTGATTGGCCGACATTTTCTGCACCAAGAACAAGAATAATACAATATCAGCCAGCCGCATTAATTACTACATTAGACCCTCCAAATTATCCGCCAAGCAATTGGACTATTCAACAAGAAGGTGCTTATCTTCCATGTTTAGTTGGTGTAGGCACAACTGTTATTCAATATATCCCATTTAATCCGCCAAATGGATCAACTATAAATTCTTTAACAATGAATATTGTTGTTATACACAGTCATTCGGCGGTGCCTGTTATGCCAAAAATAAATGTAGTTAGGTCTACACATGATGCTCGTACCAATCCCGCCTCTCTAAATGCCGTTGCTGGACAATCATTCACTCCAACGCCGGGAACGGGAGCAGCATGGCAAGCGGGCCAAGCTCTTCAAAATTGGACTTTTACTGCAAATCAATTAAATGTAGTAGATACATCACAATATAACTATTATGTTACATTAATTGATGAAAATGGAGCTAATGCTTGGGACGGAAATGAATATCCGTCATTTACAATAACTTACACTCTAGCCAATATGCAGCCTGCTTAAAGGGAAAAGATGTCAAATATTATATACATACTTAAAAATACAGAAACCGAGAATAACTAATGCCAACTCCAATTCCATCACCAAGCGCAATATGCTTGGTAAACAATACTGCCATAAGTACTTCAAATACTTCTGGCATTGATGTTATTGGTGGAAGTACTATTACAATTTCACTTGAAGCAATAGCAGGCGTAGATAGCTGGGCAATTTCAGCATCAAGCGCAGATGATATTACCTATTCAAACGGAAATTTAGTTGCTGTAAATAATTCTAAAGTTCTGATTACTCCATACTCGGCTACATTTATTGTTCCGAATATGATTGGGATTAGAGGATGTGGTCTACAATTTACTTCTATTGTAAATGCTGGTGAATCAAATCAAAATCAGGTTACATTTGGTGTCTGGGTTTTAAATAATAATAATACAAGATTGTTTTTCGGTGCAGAAAGTTATGAAAGCAATGCTACTGTTGGTAATGCTGCTGACCTTAATAATTTATTTTGGATAGGAGTTACAGGGCCACAAGGTGTTACTGGACCTTATGGTGGTCCTCCGGGAGCAACAGGTGCTACTGGACCTACCGGACCACAAGGTATTCAGGGTATCCAAGGAATTCAAGGAGTTACTGGGGCTACTGGACCTAATGGAATTTTAGGTGGAACAGGTGCTACTGGACCTACCGGACCACAAGGCGCTACTGGACCAACTGGACCTATTGGACCACAAGGAGTTACTGGTGCTACTGGTCCTTTTGGAGGACCTATTGGACCACAAGGAGTTACTGGTGCTACTGGACCAACCGGACCAAAAGGTAATACTGGACCACAAGGTATTCAAGGAGTTACCGGAGCACAAGGTATTACCGGATCGCCAGCACCATTATCATCACTATTTGGTATGGTTTATGAAGCTCCATTTTCACCTTCACTATTAGTTACTGTGGCTGGGGCCTGGACTTTAGTACCATTAACACTAACAAATTCAAATTTTTATAATACATTAGCTGGAAGTTATGGAATTATTCTTGGAATAACTGAAACAGTTAGAATAACCGGAACTATTACCTTTTCTAGTACAACAGCTCCAAATACTTATAAGCTGGGTATATTTGTAAATAATATATTAATTTGGTATCAAAATATTGATGACGGGTCATTTGTTACATATTATAAAGAAATCGTTGTTGATTACTCATATAATGGAACTGTAGGTGATAACATAGATTTGAGAGTTACTTGTTCTCAAGTCTCTACTTATTTTGTCGGTGGTAACGCAAGTCTAATAGTTGAAAGCGTTCAGGGCGCGCAAGGTATTCAGGGTATCCAAGGAATTACTGGATCAACAGGACCACAAGGTAATACCGGACCGCAAGGTATTCAGGGTATCCAAGGTGTAACCGGAGTAACTGGTGCTACCGGACCTTATGGTGGTCCAACCGGCCCACAAGGTTTAACTGGAGCTATCGGACCACAAGGTATTCAGGGTATCCAAGGAATTACTGGAGTCACCGGAGCGACTGGACCACAAGGTATTCAGGGTATCCAAGGAATTACTGGAGTAACCGGAGCAACCGGACCTACTGGACCACAGGGTATTCAGGGAATACAAGGAATTACTGGAGTCACCGGAGCTACCGGACCACAAGGTATTCAGGGTATTCAAGGAATTACAGGTGTTACTGGAGCAACGGGACCAACTGGACCTATTGGAACTCCCGGTATTACAGGCGTCACCGGAGCAACGGGACCTACCGGACCACAAGGTATTCAGGGTATTCAAGGTGCAACTGGTATTACTGGAGCAACGGGACCAACCGGACCTATTGGAACTCCCGGCATTACAGGGGTTACCGGAGCGACCGGACCACAAGGTATTCAGGGTATCCAAGGAATTCAAGGAGTTACTGGGGCTACTGGACCACAAGGTATCCAAGGGATTACAGGCGTCACCGGAGCAACAGGGCCAACTGGACCTATTGGAACTCCCGGAATTACTGGAGTAACCGGAGCAACGGGACCTATTGGAACTCCCGGTATTACAGGGGTTACCGGAGCAACCGGACCACAAG
>OBLU010000687.1_pt1 | contig 31717 bp, 28 predicted proteins | sample 1518681 | NCBI WGS metagenome assembly OBLU01 (sample SAMEA3539304, study PRJEB22396) | soil metagenome | biome: tundra; feature: field; material: soil | place: USA | collected 2010-05 | depth 0.15 m
TTCTCATCATTTTTAGTATAAGTTGTCTTATGCTCCATATCTCTGTAAGCAAGTGCCAAAACCCGGAACCCATCACTGCTTAATTCTTCATATTCCTCTTTTAAATCTTGAATTAAAATAGGATCCATGGGCAAAATTTCATTGTGCAATTCAAATTTTGTGCAACGTTTAAAGATTTCCTCGGGCGCTCCTTTAGTTAATAATCGGCAAGATCCTTCCGGCTCTTTTACTACCACAGACATCATTCGACGGGAAAAATCAAAAGGAATTTCATCTACTTTCTGAAACTGTCCGATCGAAATTCCCCTGATAACCTGACTCTGATGCAGTATTGCCCTGTCAAGCACATTTTTAAGTCCTGTCTGAAAATGACTTATTAAATACGCATCCAATAAAACTGAATCATCTTCCTCATTTACAACATCGCAATGATGCTCAAGAATTACTTTATCAATTGTTAGGGTTCCTGTTTTATCGGCACAAAGGATATTCATTGCTCCAAAATTCTGGATGGCATTTAATCTTTTAACAATAACTTTTTTCTTCGACATAAGAATTGCTCCCTTCGATAAACTGACCGAGACAATCATCGGTAGCATTTCAGGAGTAAGTCCTACAGCAACAGATAAAGCGAAGAAAAAAGCTTCTACCCAGTTATGTTTTGTAAGCCCGTTTATAATAAATACCAGTGGAACCATTATTACCATAAAACGGATCATTAACCATGTGAAACGATTCACTCCCTTCTCAAAACTTGTTTGTGTCTTCTCCCCCTCAATGCTCTTCGACATTGTTCCGAAATATGTTTGTGAGCCTGTAGTAACGACTACTGCTGTTGCCGAACCGCTTTCTATACTGGTTCCAAGGAATGCGATATTGCATAATTCGATCGGATTTATATTCTCCCTGGATTCACAAATATCATATTTCTCAACCGGCAGAGATTCGCCGGTTAAGCTTGCCTGTATTAAGAATAAATCCTTTGCAGATAATATTCTCACATCTGCAGGAATCATGTCTCCGGCTGATAACACAATAATATCTCCGGGTACAAGATTTTTTAATGCTACTTCTTCTTGTATTCCTTCCCTTATTACCGTCGCGGTTACATTTATCATGGCTTTTAATTTTGCCGCGGCGTTATCTGCCTTTGTTTCCTGGATGAAACGAAGTGTTATTCCAAGAATTACCATCAAGGTCATAACTATTCCTGACCTTATATCTTCAGTAAGGAAAGCAATAGTGGCTAAAACAAGTAATAATATAACCAAAGGATTTTTTGCCGCTAATAATAGCCGCCACAGCCATCCCCGTTCCTTTTCATGCGTGATCTCATTTAATCCAAACTTTTCTATTCTTTCTTCAACTGCCTGTGTATTTAATCCGTTTAGGCTGGTTTCAAGTATGCTTAAAACATCAGATGCTCTCTTTTTTGAAATATTTGATAATTTTTGAAAAAACTCAGAATTACTTTTCTCGGCTTTTAATTCCTTCATGGGTTTTCTAATTTGGTTCATACTTATAACCTTTTATTATTCCACGAATCGATGTTTCAATCTCATCATATCTCTGAAAGTTACAACTCCCAGAATTTTATTTGAATCATTAGTAATAGGTATAGCCATTAGACCGTAACGGTTAAACATAGCTGAACCTTCTTTCAGGTTGCTTTCCTCATCCAATGAAATTACGTTGTCAGTCATTATGTCTTTTAATAATGATTCATCATTAGCCTGGAGCATTTCTTTTATGTCAATAACTCCCAGCAAAATATCATCTTTATCTACAATGTATAAGTACATTATAGCGTCTTTATCCTTCGCTATTTTTCTGTACTGGTCTAAGACCTCCCCTACTGTTTCATCAGGAGAAAATTTAAGAAAACTTTCAGTAGAAATATTTGTTATGCTTTCTTCCTGTTTCTCAATTATTGCTGTTACCTTGGCAAAAGTTTCTTTATCTAGTAATTTTTCGATCTCTTCTCTTTCACTGGAAGGAAGTACAGCAAGAACATCTGCCGCTTGTGCCGGAGTCATTTCATTTATAAGTTGTGCGGCTTTTTCTTTTTTTATTGAGATAACAAGATCTCTTTGCACATTGGGCTCTATTTCCTCTAAAGTATCCGAAGCCTGGTCGGTATCTAACCCTTCAAAAATTGTTACTCTCTGTGCCGGTTCAAGTTCCTCAAGTATATCGGCAATGTCCACAGGATGCATTTCCGAAATCTTTTCTTTCAGAACCTTTAGTTTTACATCCCCCTTAAATCTTCCTAATTTATTTGGCAGTGGTTGTATATAAATCCATGAAATAATCTCATCCTGTATCTTCGGATCAGATTTATAAATCGAATTTGCTAATGCCTTTAATCCGATTCGTCGTAGAAGTCCGTAGCGGCTTAAATCCACTTGGCTTACATATAATTTTTCACCAACCAGTAGTAGTTTTATGTCATAAACTACTTCCACTTCTCTGTCTTCAACATCAAGAACTTTTTTATCAAGTACATAATCTTTTAACAGAACCCGGTCATCTGAAAACTCAAACAAATACTTGCCTAATTCGCAATCTTTAATGATTATCTTTTTAGTTCCCCACGTTTTTACTAGTTCAATAGGTAAAAGCAATGCCGGTTTTCCATACTGGCGAACAACATACAAATTAGTTACCTCTGGCAATTTGCCGGTCTCCACAATCACTAAATCAGAAAGTTTTCCAATCTTATGATCATCCAGAATTATTTTTGCGCCTAGTACCTCACTTAAGAAGAATTCACTTGGTAAAAGATCTTCTGAATTTAGTTTCTTTTCCATATCATCCTCCCGTTTATAATAAGGTAATAAATTTGTAGCATAAAATTCCAATTAAAACTAAAAGGTATATTCTTAACATCAGCAAAGAAAATTTAACACCTTTTGTCATTTTAGCATGTGGGACCCTGTAACGGTTGTTTATTCTTCTCACTTCTTGAATTGTATTCTTAATTAAATTCCCGATTCCAAAAACAAGAAATTCTCTAATCTTTTTTATCATTGTAAACCCCGGACTTTTTAACTAAATATATTTGGAAAAAGTGCTGTTAATGCATACAGCGTTGATAAAACAATAATACAGACCACGATAGTAATATTAATTACATTTTGCGGTACTGTGTTTTTATATTTCCCCATTACATCTTCATCATTTAGCAAAATAATTAAAAATACTAATGCTGCAGGCAAAAGTGTTACTGCTATTACCTGTACGAACAATGTTATTAAAACAAGCGGTGCACCTGGGATTAAAACAACTGTACCCGCCGATACTAATGCGAAAAAATAAGTTGCATAAAACCATGGTGCCTCACGTATCTTCAGGTTCAGTGAATGTGCCCATCCAAAAACCTCACCGAATGCCCATGAACTTGCCAATGAAATGCATATTGCTCCTAAAAACCCCGCATCAAAAAGACCGATCGCAAGAAGTGTTCCGGCGTTATGGTTTATATTCATTAAAGCCATAGCTGCCTGCGCAGCGCTTTCAATTTCAGTTCTTCCATATAAAAGTGTCCCCGTAACTACTATTACAAATATTGCAACCAATACTGTAAAAAATGATCCGATGAATGTATCTATTTTCCCCCAAATGATATCTTTTTCAAGCATACCTTTGTCTACTACTGCACTCTGCTGAAAAAAGATCATCCAGGGCGCAATAGTTGTTCCAATATTTGCCATAAGAAAAAAGAAAATTTCATTTGAAAATCCTCCTTTTGGAAAATGAGGAACTACCGTATTATATAAAACATCCCGGACTGAAGGGTGTACCATAAATGCCGCCGGAATGTAAATAAGGTTTACCAAACAAAACAGAAATGCAATCTTCTCCCACGTCCAGTAACTCCCTTTAATTACCATCAGCATCATTATTATCGAAACAATTATTATTGTTAATATAGGGGGAATTCCAAAAATACTAAGTGCAGCGGTCATGCCGATAAACTCTGTAACCAATGTCAGCCAGTCCGTCAGTATTAAGTCAAGTAATGAGAACCATCCCCAGAAAGATCCAAACGCGTGGAATATTGCCTCCGCATGCCCCCTCTTCGTGACAGCACCCAAACGCACCGTCATTTCCTGCACAAAATAAGCTACAGGTAGTAATAAAATTAAAAACCAAAGTAAATTATAACCGAATTTTGCACCGGTTACCGAATATGTTGTAATTCCTCCGGCATCATTATCAGCCAGCATTACAATCATTCCGGGACCGGCAATAAGAAGGTAAATTTTTATAGCCTTGGCAAATTTGCGGTATCCATAGAATAATTTCGCCCAGAAGTTCATCCGGCGTCTCCTTGTAACTAAAAATCAAAGAAACATTTTACAGCGTCTTTGAAAAAATACCTAAGGATTATCTGAAACGGGAAGGAAAAATAAATGCAGGGTCGTAAATGGAAATAAATATGTTATATACAATTCCGGAGATCACATATATTCACATAAGACGACTTCAAATTTTTTAATTTGCTGCACTTTTCTCCTCCAGGGTCGTCCATATAATCTCCGGGATTGTTATAAAATATTTAATGTTCAAAAATAATCTCTTTAATTGTAAATCACAATTTCATTTCTGTATTTTATATCCATTTGTGATTTAACCATAAAAATATCAATTTTATCCTTCCTCCTTCTATAAATTCTTTTCCCTTACCTTTACTTATTTTCGTTTACCTGGTCTATAATAACAAAAATTTTTCCCCACGCAGAAAAAATATAATTAGAGGATAAATTTTATTAATTAATTTTAAGTATATTTAATCAATTTTTAATAAAACTTTATGCCTGAAATAAGGAACTTCCATTTAATTTTCCTGATCCTTTTCTCTGTCTCCCCATTTATCCGCCCGCAGCATGGGGCGTATATTGCACCTGTAATAAAATTTACAACAATAAACGGACAGGGTTCTAATCTCTTAGGTGTCAAAGGTGGATGGATAATAAATAATGCATTTGTTATCGGAGCTGAATATTATGCTCTCAATTCAAATATAACACAAAATTGGGTTGATCCTTATAGCGGTATTTCTCCTAATATTAAATTTTCGACAGGCGGGTTGAATTTTGAATATATCTTTATTCATGAGAAAATGTTTTCAGCATCAGCAGAAATATTTTTGGGTGGTGCTGGTATAAATCTTCAGCCATCCCCATATTATGGAGGTGATTTTCTTATATGGGAACCTCAGCTGAATGCAAATATAAATCTGAATGAATGGTTCCACATTTCCTTGGGAATTAGTTATAGAACAACCAGCTCTTTGGATATTTATCATATCGATGGTTCCCGAAATTTCCCACCTCTCGATTTCCCTATTAAAAATTTAAGGGGCTGGACCGGCTCTTTATCATTTATTTTTGGTGTGTATTAAACTAGGAAGGAATATGCCATTAAAAATCTTTATAATATTATCCGTTGCGCTCTTCCTTTCCTCACATATTTTAATGGGACAAACTGAAGCTCCTGATTCATCTTTAAACACAAAAACTGTTTCCGATTCTGATCATTTTTATCTGCCGGTTTCTCAATTCACTTACGCAGGCGACAGGCGGTTTACTATTTCTGGAGATCAGCCAAGATTAACAACGGAAATTAAACCCATGACCACTGCAATTGTTGGGGGCGTTACTTTAACATCAATTATATTCATGCATATTCATCAGAACAATGCTTGGTGGAGTGGTCAACGCAGATCTTTTCATTTCCAGGAGGACTGGATCTCCGCTCTCCAGGTCGATAAATGTGGACACACTTTCGGGGGTTATATGTTCTCATATGGAATGGATGAAGCCTTAAAGACTTCTGGCGTCGATTATAATTCTTCTGCTCTTTATGGAAGTATTTTCGGTCTGGCTTATCAAACTTATGTAGAAACTGAAGATGGTTTCGCAAAAGATTGGGGCTTTAGTCCTAGCGATTGGTATTTTGATTTTATTGGTCCCGCTTTTTATTTGGCTCAGCATTATGTCCCTGCTTTACAGAATATTACGCCTAAATGGCAATACATCCCCACTGAATGGACTACAAATGCAAACATTAATAGACCAAAAACTTTTATTGATGATTATAACAGCACAACATTCTGGTATTCTGTAAATGTTAATAATATCCTCCCTGACAACTTAAAAAAGTACTGGGTCCCTTGGCTGAATATCGCTGTTGGATATGGTGCTGATTCAGATCTCAAACCAAATCTGCTCGGTCCCCCCGATCAGCAGAATATTAGAAGATTTATTATTGGGCTCGACTATAATCTGGTCAGACTTTTACCCGAAGGCGGAAGCTTCTGGAATTGGTTTAGGCAGACTTTAAATTATATGAAGTTTCCCTCTCCTGCTGTCCAGTTCTCAAATGGAATCGTAAAGTTCTATTTGATGTATCCATTCCTTAATAAATTTTAATTCCACTAGTAACTTCTATATACTTTATAAAACAATTTGAATTTTGTTTCCATTTCCTCCTTTTAAATTGATTAGTACAGTTCCGGAAACATTATCCCATTCCCATTTAACCTTTTCACCGTCAACATTGGCTTCTTTAGGACTAGCATCCATTTTTATTACATAAACTGTCTCTGTCGTCATCGAAGGCGAAGTTATTTCAATAATATTATCCTTATTCGACATTACAAAATATTTTTCCTTATTATTGTCCAGGTAATCAACGTAATTAAATTTTACAGTATCTCCCTTTTCTCCTGGGAATGCATATATATTTAATCTCCTTTCATTGCCGCCATGCTTCCATAACTTCGAGTTCCCCTCTAACAACCTGCCGGTTAAATAAAATGAATTACTTTTTACAAAAACTGGAATATGATCAAGTGGTGCAGTTACACTAATTTCTCTATTTCCTTCATACTTTAAACTTTTGTTATAAAAGTCGAACCATATTCCCTTTGGTAAATAAATTATCCTCGTACTGGTTGTATCAGTTATTGGTGCAACTAAAAAAGAATTTCCAAACATGTATTCATTCCATATATCGTGCGTCTTTTTATCTTCCGGAAACATGTAAGCCAGCGGCTTCATCAAAACACCGGTCTTATAAGATGTATTGACAAGCGAATAAATAAATGGCTCCATATCCATCCTGGATGAAGTACAGTTCCTGAAAATGTATATTAGCTTTTCCGAATATTTCCATGGTGGTCTTTCATCATTTCTCCCTCCGGTGTTATCCAGTTTTATTTCAAAAAACCCAGACCACGATCCGAACTCCAGCCACCTTGCGTATAGTTCTTCCGGAATCCCTTCTCCTAAATATCCTCCCACGTCAGATCCCCAAACAGGAAATCCCATAAATCCACATCGCATCGCATTTGCAATATTTCCCGCCAGTCCATCCCAGCTTTCCCTCGAATCTCCTCCCCATAATGCTGATAAATATGGCTGGCATCTTTGGAATGCCCCTCTCGAATAATTAAACTGATCTGAATCATATTTCTCTTTTAAAAAATCATCAATCGTTTTTGCATAAAGAAATATGTATTTATTCCTTCGCTCGGCTTCCGGCGTCTTATCATACCAGGGTGACATTTCAGGGAACTGCTCTTCGGCCCTGTCCATCTTATGTCCTCGTACTCCTGCGCTGTATTGAAATTCATTTAATCTTCGTTTGAATTCCTTTTTTGCATCTGGATTTGTTAGATCCATATATCCCTTAAAATTTGGTAGAAGTCCTGGAAAATCCTTATCCTCAAATGTCATCGGTCCTACCCATGTCATAAACCTCATCCCATATTTTGTATTAATCTCCCCGATCCATTCCTTAGCATTTGAAAATTTACTGCTGAAATCCATCTTTGACCAGCTATTCGATCCATTGCTGTATGGTCTGTCCACCAGCCAACTCGTAAATGGAATTTGGAGATCCGTCATCTTCTTAATATCCGAAAGTATTTCCTCTTTCCCACCTATGGCATCATCTCTCCATGCCATTGGTCCGCACGCCCACATTGGAATAAATTTTGGTTTCCCGATTACTCCATAATATTCTTTTAATATCTCATCACCGTTATTTCCTACAAAAATATACCATTCCAGTTTTCCTGTATGATGATAAAGTGATGTTTCATTGTTTATTCCTAATTTATATCTCCCTTTTGCAAATGTGTCAAAAAATGATGCATATCCTTTATCGGTCATAAAAAAAGCAGACCACGCATCCGCATAATTTTCATAATATTGATCCCCGTGCCCCTCAATATCTATATCTAAAACCTCTCCTCTTAAATCGGGACTCTTCCTGTTATCTGGATATAATGGCTCAAGAATCCCGAAGAAATGTTCTCCATTGTCTTCCAAATTAATTGTAACATGTTCTGCCCATTTGGGATCTGAAAAGAATTTAATCGAATTATTACTAACCGAAATTTCTACCTGCGCATATAATGGTTTCTCTTCTTCCCTGTATTTTGCTTTGGGTGGATATTGCAGTTCTAAATTTAATTTCTCGGTAGTATTTCCTTTTATTTTAATTGAAATCGGTTTGGTAAAATTAAATTCAATGGAAGATATCACTACCATTCTCTTATCATTATTCATTATAACAACCTTATTCCCCTCAACTTCGATTTTATACTTCCCCGATGTCCAAATATTTTCTCCCTCCCCGGCCAATGCCTTGCCTGAAAAAAATGATAAAGAAAATAATAACAGACCGATAAAATATCTCATACTGATTCTCCATTCTTTTTGCACTATTATTTTGTCAATTGCACCAAACGAACTCGAACACCCATCTATAAAAATAAATATTAAATTTTACAAAGTCCCATTCTCCCTAATGCATATTTTCTCAACCTACCTCTACTGCAAAGGACATCTTTTTGGAAAGTTCTCATCTTATCCCCAATTCACATGTCCATAATCACCCCGTTTTTTTACAGAATATTTTTGCTGCGCACACTGAATCGAGCGCATTTGATGCGCATCTCGTGCGCATTTCCATGCTAGCAGGCAGAACACGGGTTTTCAATTGTAATAATGCAATATATTTGGTACCGTATTCCCCGAAGTTCAATATCTGATAATTTCGTAGGGTGTACAATTCTTTTCACCATTCCTTAGGAGCAGCTGTTTTTATTTCTTTTGAGGTGGGATTTGAGATAAGTTTTTTCCTAACATTCTAAAATTCAATATTCCCTGCACGTCAAAGATAATACGTTTTTCCTTTTCAGAATGGGAAATCAGATTTTAAATCCACCTTTTGCTGAATTTTATCTTCGACCTTCTTCTTTGCCGTTTGATGTATTTCGTTCCCATCTACAAATATTGCTTTATATGGTTTAACAGGACAGGCAAATTCGCACGCCCCGCATCCTATGCAGTATTCATTCTTAACTTCTGGCAAATGCAGCTTTTTATAAGTAACCATCTGCACTGCTTTCGTGGGACAATGTTCCGAACACGCGCCGCATTCTGTTCCCTCTGTTTCAACTATGCAGTTCTCTTTTATAAAATTTACTTTCCCAATTTGTGTAAGCTTCTTTTCATTAACCGTCAATGGAAGTATTGCCCCAGTAGGACAAACTTGTCCGCATATTATGCAGTCCTGGTTGCAGAAACTTGCCTTGTAATCCATATGTGGTTGAAGTATTCCCACAAACCCGTATTCCCATAACGACGGTTGTAAAACTTGACTCGGACATGCGCTCACACATAAATGGCATGCGGTGCATTTCCCGGTAAAATGCGAAATGCTTTTGGATCCGGGCGGCGAAACCGCGCTCTTTTTAAGGTTAGGTATCTTGCTTAACTTCTTTGGAATAATCTTTATCTGCCCTAACGAAATAGTTGACAACCCTATTACGTATAAAAAAGTTTTAGAAATCAGCTCTCTCCTCTTTTTATCAAATTTTATCGGCTCAATTGCCCCCCGTTTCAATATCGAATTCGTGTACCTTATCCCTCCTTTGGGACAAACTTCAAAACAGTTATAACAACTCACGCATCTGTCAAAATGTATAATCTTATTTTTCTTATCAATGCACCCCGACTTGCACACTCTCTCACAAAGATTACAGCTAATGCAGTTATGCCTGTCTATCGAAATTTTAAAAAAGGAATATTTTGAAAACAAGCCAAACAGTGTTCCAACAGGACAAATTGTATTGCAGAATAATCTCCCCTTTGTATATGACATTATTCCAATCGTCGCCAGTACAAAAAGCGAAAATCCTATTGCCGTATAACTCCATCCCCTTATTTCAAATAAATCAATAGAATAAATATGTAATTTCCCAAAAGTGAAAGCGGCAAAATTATTAACTAAAATCAGTATTGGTCTGAATAGGTTTGTAAATATCTTCCCCGTATTGCTGAACGGATCAAGCAGGTTTATTAAAATTAAACTTCCTGAGAAAAACGAAACAGCTGCACCTGCTAAAATCGAATACTTTAATATTTTGTACCCCTTTTTCAATACGAAATATTTCTTCTTATTTAATTTTCTTGAAATAAAAGAAATAATATCCTGCAGCGTCCCCATTGGACAAACACTTGAGCAGTAAACCCTTCCGAATAATAATGTAAATACAATTACAATTATGAAACCCGTCGCAAAAAAACTTATTATACTTATGAATTTTAATATCGAAGGAATGAATTGAAGATAAGTTACATAATTGTATAATTTCTGAACCATTATCCCCGAAAGGTCCAGATATAAAACAGTAAACAATATAAATATTAAAAGCGAAACCCCTATTCTGATTTTTTTTAAATGAGCCAAATCTACTTCACATAATTATACGGTTTATCGAGAGTTTATTCAAATCCATTACTCCAAGCTTCATTTCGCTTGCAATCCGGATATAATCAACTTTCTCTGGTTCTGCCCCAAAGAGTTTTGCCGCTGCAGCATCAATGGCCACAACATCCCTTGATATTAATAACGACTTCATCGTTATAATATCGTCTTTTGATACTCCCTTAGGACCGTTTCTCTTCATAACGTTATAAGCATCAACAATTGTTAGATCTGGTTTTCGGTAAGATGCAAAATCTGCTATGCATTGTTGCAGGTTGTTCTGATGCCAGTAACGTCTGTCCCAAACTATCCCCATTAAATTTTTCATCCCGATAGTTATACCCGACGATCCGTGATGCTTTAATATTGGTACATTAATAAATACATCACTGTTAAGTATAAGTTCATGCACTTTAGCATTCTTTAATATTGAACCGGATTTAACTTCTACATCGTGATAATATCCCTCGCTTTCCCCCGAAACTATTTTCCCTCCCGCCTCTTTTACTGCGCCTTCTATTCCGCTGTTTGAGTAACAATTCTTCCAGTAATCGCAGGTATGGTCAAAAACATAAACATCTTTTGCTCCTGCATTAAAACAATGTTTGATAATCTGTTTAACAAGAAGGGGATTGGTATTCCCGGCTCTTTCAGCCGATACGTCCCATCCGATATTTGGTTTTAGAACAACCGTCTGTCCTTTTTTAACAAATGCTTTCATCCCCCCCAAAGACTCAATTGCCTTGTCAAACATCGCTTGAGGTTCTCCCCCCTTGATTGCAACTAGATCATAACCCTTTGGTGTAAGGTACCTTTCCTTTGCAAATAAATTTGAAAAATTTCCGAGAGATTGAGCTGCTCCTGCCGCAGCACCCAACAGTATGCTTTTTTTAAGAAAGTCTCGTCTATCCATAATACTCTCTAATATTTATAACAAAATTTAGAAAATATTTGAATAAAAATCTTACAAATTAATAACTTCTACAAACGAAAACCTGAGTTCGTCTTTTACTGGTATCATCAATAGCGATGGTCGCTCTATTTTAAATTCGGTCAGACTTATAACAAAGTTTCCTGTAACTGTCAGTTTGTTGCTTTCCCACTTTGGTATGGCATCAAAAGTTATCTCTTTTGTTACTCCGTGAAAAGTAAGTTTGCCCGTTACCTTTAGTTTATCTCCGTTTTGCGTAATGCTGGTGCTGGTGAACTTTACTTTAGGATATGAAATCGCATCTATAACTTCCATAGCATGCGAATCCCTGTTCGAATTACCGCTGTTAAAAGTTGTTACATCAATCTGTACAAAAACATGCGATATTTCCTTCTTCGCTGGATCAAGATCAACCCAGCAGCCCACATCTTTACTTGTTGCTTCAATTTCATGCAACGGATGGGTCATTTGATATGTTATTGATGATTCTTTTTTGTCTGCCTGTATTTTCTTCGTCTGTGCTTTGGAAACCGTAACTAAAAACAATAATCCCAATAAAAGAAAATAATTTTTAATAGCCATAGTTATCTCTCCGTTAAAATGTTATTACAATCATTGATGCTGCAAAAATTGCCGTAGTAATGTAACCGGCGTATTGATGAAAATGTGCCTTGTCTATGTTGATACCCAGACTTCCCTTAACACCCCTCTGGCTGACCATGGAACCTAAAATTGGTGTCAGTATCATTCCTGCTACATGAAACCATGCGAGTGTTTTATGAATGGCAGTAGTACCTCCTTCGTCCCTGCGTATAAGAGGAGGTGGAGAAAGTATAGATAACAGTCCCGTAATTGAATATGTTGTTATAGTTGCAACAATCATTTTTTGATGGGCAGTCTTTAGGGCTTTGTTCCTGGGTAGGTCAATTGTCCTCTGCCCCGTCCATGCCGTTCCTATCATTGCAGCAAGAGCTAAAAAGCCTCCAATCTGGTGCATCGTTAGCATTGTGCGCCGTACGACAAGTTCATGCCTCCTTACTTCAGGTGTCAGTGGCGATGCAATGCCTAATCCCCTGAAAACCCCGTTCTCTCCCCAAAATAACTTTTCACCAAAACTAATTTGATCTGGTAGTAGTTTTGGCTTTTCTTCCTGGACAAGTGTGTCTCCTTCAGGAGAACTTTCTTCAATTGTCGTGTCAATTATTGCGTGAGGATATATTGAAAATGGATATAAATTATAGGCGAGTGTGTTGCTCGGAGTTGACTCCGGTATGAAATTTTGACTATATGCTTTTTGTCCGCTCAAAGTAGCAAACAATAATAAGATCAAAATAAATGTTTTTATTTGAACTCCTGTTATCTTCATTTTCCTCTTCTTATGGTTTTGAATTTATGTTAATTGTTTTATTCAGGAACACTTTTTCAATGAAATGATACTATGTTCTGTGACAATAATACTTTAAGTAGGTTTAAAAATTTATTCCCTGATCCTTCCTCTCGCCATTGAAGCGAATATTCCGGCAAAACAAAGAATTGTAAAAATTATAAACGCTATCTCTATCCCGTTGAGCAGGGCAGAATGATTTTCAGGAATTATCTTTGACTTGCCAATAAATATTGAAATTATCAGCAAAGCTAATCCCATACTGAACATCTGTCCCGTAATCCTCATCGTGGATAATGTCGAAGCGGCAACCCCTAAGAATTTTTTATCTACTGAACTTAAAACAGCATTCGTATTCGGTGATGAAAAAAGCGCAAATCCGAATCCAAGAAACACAAGACTTGTAACAATGAATATCACACTTGTTTCTGCTTTAAGAAATATTAAAATAAATAATCCTAATGTCGTTATTATCATGCCTGTCGATGCAACTATCCATGGCTCCGTTTTATCAGAAATCCTTCCGGAAATTGGAGAAAAAACTGCCATTATCACTGGCTGGGAAACCAATATTATTCCCGCTGTCTGTGGATTAAATCCTTTTATATATTGCAGATAAAAGCTTAATAGAAACCCTACGGCAAATGTAGCGCTGTAATTAATTAAAGCTGCTAAATTAGAAAATGCAAATGCTCTGTTTGTTGTAAATAAGCTCATATTAAAAACTGGATTCCTTACCTTTAATTCAAATCGGGAAAATATATAAAAACCTAATACACCCAAAATAATTAAATAAGATCCATACATATTGGGTAAAATAGAAAATCCATACATAATTATGATTAAAGTCACACCATAAGCTATCGAACCGGTAAAATCAAAGCGTTCTTCTTTAGCTTCAGCCCATTCATATTTTAATTTCCTGAAAGCAATAATTAAGCTGAGTAGTCCTAACAAAACATTTATGAAAAAAATGTACCTCCATCCAAAGTGTTGTGTTATAAGCCCCCCTATAAATGGTCCTGAAGATAACCCCGTATACACTGCCGCTGTATTTATGCCTAAAACCTTCCCTCTTTCCTCAAATGGGAAAAAAGAAACAAGAATTGCCGTAGAAGTGCTGAACAGCATCGCTCCCCCAATGCCTTGAATTACCCTGAAGATTATTAAAACCTCTCCGGAAAAAGATAACCCGCATAATAAAGAAGCTGCTGTATAAATAGCTATTCCCGTCTTAAATAATTTTGTTCTTCCATAAATATCTGCTAACCTTCCCGCCGGTAATAATAGCGCTGCAGTCGCCAAAAGAAATGAAGTGGCAATCCAACCTAGAACTACAGCATTTAATGAAAACTCTTTCCCTATCGATGGTAAAGCTAAATTAATTGCAGAGCTCATAAATGGGGTCATAAATGAGCTCAGTGTAGTAATAATTAAAATATATTTCCTGTCTCTTTGGTCATTCATATTTTAACTCCTACTTTTCGTCCCCTGTTCCCTTATCCCGTTCGGTAAGTCTCTGAATTATTATAGAGTGTTTGTTGGCTGCTTCCTTGTATTTTTGAGTACGTATTTTACTTTCTTCTATTAGAGCTTTTTCATATCCCTGGTCGTAATCATCCCCCGAAACCATATAATTCCTTTCATTTATTTCGCAAAGAATTGAAAATTCTGTCTCTTCACATGTAATTTGTGCATCAATCCAAATCTCATTCTTTGGAATAAAATAATATGCAAGATCATTCCCGCTGAATCCGAAATCAGGATAAATGTCTCTTCTTACATTTGATCCGTTTACTATCCATATGGAAATCCCCTGACGGACTGAATAGAGTTGTAAATAAATCCCCTTAAGTTTTATTGAATCTCCAAGCTCTGGTATTTCTTCAATTTTATCACAATCACAGGGTGCAACTTTTGGTAATTCTCCTTCATGTTTATTAGCTGTTTCAAGATCAGCTAATCGCATTTTCCTTTCTAAACTTAACGAACTGTCATGTGCGTCTGAATATGTATAACCTAATGTTGCCATTAAATGTCTTTCGTTTAGTTCATGCGCTACTGTATATCTGTATTCTTCAACTGAAATTGAATTATCAATCCATATCTCGTGTTTAGGATTAAATAAATAACGCTGTTCATTGCCCCCGTAAAGGAATTCGGGATAAATTTTCTGTCGTACTAACGGACCGTCCACAATACATATTTCAAACCCGTCTTTTACCTCATTTATTAATCGATATACCCCCTTAATTTCTTTATTCTGTGTCTTTTGAGGATAGACGTTGGAAAAAACTGAACCATGCATAAAAATGTAAATTAAAATAATCGGATATATACTTCGTCTGTGAATTATGGTAAAAATCATTTGTTTTCTATCCTTCAATTATCTTTATAAAATATAAGAAATAAATAGAGAAATGAAACCTAAAAATCATAAAAACAACAGGTTTTCAGTAAAGAAGGAGGTTAAAAATTCTTATTTTATAAGGGCGTTGCTGTTCTTTATTTCAATTTTTGTAAGTTTGATATGAAGAAAAGATATGTTTTTTAATTCATAAAGGCAGAAATATGTTTGGAAAATTGCTTCCGAAAGAAGAAAGATACTTCGAAGATTTTAAAGATAGTATATCGCATGTGCAGGAAATTGCAAAATTAACTCATGCTTTTTTTGCCGCTGATACTTACGATAAAGATATCTTTTTAAAATTAAAACCCCTTGAAAACCGATGCGGTGAAATTAAGTCAAAAGTAATTAAAAGGTTAAATAAAACCTTTATTACTCCACTGGATAGAGAAGATATTTTTTCTCTGATAAAAAAAATAGATAATATAGGAGAAATACTTGTTGGCGCTGCATCAAGAGTTGATACATATAGCGTCACCGAAAAAGTCGAAGATGCCGCAAGGATGGCAGCCATTGTTGTGCAGCAAACTAAAGAGCTTGAAATCGCTCTTCAGGACCTTAAACATAAAAGTAGTCAGATCAATGAATGTAAAGCTGTTCAGGATTTGGAATCAGAAGCAGATAATGTTTACAGGGCAGCACTTAAAAAACTTTTTGCTGAAGAAAAAGACCCGATAACGTTAATTAAGAAAAAGGAAATTCTTGAAATGCTCGAAATTGCAGCCGATATGTGTCAATCTACCGCCAATATTATTATCGAAATACTCATTAAAAATTCATAACTATTTACGAAAATCTGATGTTTACATTATTATTCATTATTTTCCTCGCTTTAGCATTTGATTTTATAAATGGTTTTCATGATGCTGCAAATTCTATAGCAACAGTTGTGTCCACAAGGGTATTATCACCCCGGTATGCAGTTATCTGGGCGGCTTTCTTTAATTTTATTGCTTTTGAAATACTTGGTTTGCATGTCGCCTCAACTATTGGCAAGGATTTGTTGCATACTGAAGTAGTTGACCTTACCGTTATTGGATCTGGCTTAATATCTGCCATAATCTGGAATTTAGTAACATGGTGGTTCGGTATCCCTTCAAGTTCTTCGCATACTATGGTAGGAGGACTCGTTGGTGCTGCAATTGCTAAAGCTGGGTTCGGTGCCGTTTTCATGGACTCAGTTATTAAGATTATCCTTTTTATTTTCCTTGCTCCCCTTATCGGTATGGTTGTTGCCGTATTACTATCTATTGCCGTACTTCATATTTGTAAAAACATGGCCCCCTTCCGCGTAGATAAAAATTTCAGGAGGCTTCAACTCCTTTCTTCTGCAGCATATAGCTTAGGTCATGGATCTAATGATGCTCAGAAAATGATGGGAGTTATCTTCATTGCTGTAGTTTCAGGTGGTTTTTTGAAAATTACAGATCCGATTCCGTTATGGATCGTTCTTGCTTGTCAGACCGCTATGGCGCTCGGAACATATTCAGGTGGTTGGCGGATTGTAAAAACAATGGGACAAAAGATTACTAAACTCCGTCCATTTGAGGGATTTAGCGCGGAAACTGCCGGTTCAATAACCTTGTTTGCAACAGCTCTTTTGGGCATCCCGGTTAGTACTACCCATACTATTACCGGAGCCATTATCGGAACTGGATTAATTAAAAGATTATCAGCGGTTAAATGGAAAGTAACTGTGAATCTAATTTGGTCGTGGGTTATAACAATTCCTATAACAGCCCTTTTTGCTGCCTTGCTTTATTGGTTTACCGTTGGATTTCTTCAATAATCCGAAAAAGGTACACCTTTTCAGATGAACCCCTTTTAAATCGGTTTTATTTATCAATTATCTGTACAAGTGCGCTTGCTATTGTCTTATCATTCTTGTTTAATAAAAATACCCTGTAAATACCGGTTTTTTCAAAACTCATATCGCTGTCTTCATTCTTGGCAAAGAAAACATATTTCATGTCTGCATCAATTTTATAATCAAATTTCTTGTAGAAATCAAAGTTTCCTGAGGATTCATTATACTTATCAAGTTGAATATGACAGTTTGTTAAACCAAGCGCTGTTGAACTTTTAACCATTACAGTTAAATATCCTGTCGTAAATCGATCGCTTATTCCAACTTCGCCGTCATCTCCGTATTTTTCACAGAAATATAGAACTGGCTCACTCTGCGCATAAACCTTAGTCTGAATACTTGTAAGCGCAAGTAATAAAAGAATGGGGAATAAAAAACGAACATTTTTCATTTTACATCCTGAATTATTTATTAATAAATATTATAAGAATTATACTTTATTATTTCTTTAATTCCAATGTCTCTGGGTATAATGTGATTTGACACCATAATCCGGCATCCTGATTAATCCACCTCTAAAACACTAAAAATTATCCAAACTGTTCAATAAATGCAATTTCATTTCTCCCTATGCCCCATGTGAATGCCAAACTACATCTGCTTTTTGTATATTAAATGATCAATTAAGAGAACCTATTGAAAAAAGTATCCGTGTTCGTTGATGTTCAGAATATTTATTATACTGTTAGGCAAACCTTTGACTGTCATTTTAATTACACTGCTTTTTGGACAGAAATTACTAAAAATAGGCAACTGGTAAAAGCAATTGCCTATGCTGTAGACAAAAGGGATAATAAGCAGATGAAATTTCAGAAAATACTGGAAACAATCGGATTTGAAATAAAATTGAAACCATTTATACAAAGAAGTGATGGCTCAGCTAAAGGTGATTGGGACGTTGGGATCACAATTGATGTCTTGGATTATGCGAAAAAATCGGACATAATCGTGCTCGCTTCAGGTGACGGTGACTTTGACTTGCTGATAAATAAAATTAAAAAAGAATCAAATGTTGAAGTGGAAGTTTACGGCGTTACCGATCTTACAGCCACTTCCTTGATCGATTCCGCTACAAGGTTCATTCCTATTCAGGGAACACTTCTGTTAACAGATTAAAAAAAATTAAACTAATTCTCCCTAATCATTATTTCTTGAAAGTTGTTCTCGTATTGATTGTAACTCTTTTTCGTGCCCCTCATCTGATCTTGGAAAGGAGAGTTTGAGCTTTTTCATTGTATCTAGAATAATCCGTGAAACAATAAGTCTGGAATTTTCTTTGTCGTCAGCTGGCACAATGTACCATGGCGATTCCTTTGTACTGGTAGCACTTATACATGATTCATATACTTTCATATATTGTTTCCAGAATTTTCTTTCCTCAATATCATCTAGATTGAATTTCCAGTTCTTTTCTGGTTCATCAATTCGTGCAAGGAAGCGCCTTCTCTGTTCCTCTTCCGAAATGTTTAAAAAGAATTTTATTATCCTTGTCCCGTTACGGTAAAGATGCTTTTCCATGTCTATGATTGAACGGTATCGCTCTTTCCAGATTTTCTTCTCATCTGTATGTTCATACGGAACCCCCTCTCCTTTGAGAATTTCAGGATGTACTCTGACAATTAATACCTCTTCATAATAGGATCTGTTAAAAATACCTATACGCCCCCGCCCCGGAAGACAATTATAAGTACGCCATAAAAAATCATGCTCAAGTTCTGTGGCACTGGGATGCTTGAAACTATATACTTCGCAGCCCTGTGGATCAATTCCTGACATTACATGTCTAATAGCCCCATCCTTTCCGGCAGCATCCATTGCCTGGAATATCAGTAGCAAAGCATATTGGTTCGATGCATATAGAATTTGCTGCAGAGAACTAAGCTGTTCAACATGTTTTCCTAAGAGTCTTTTATATTCTTCCTTAGATTTATAAACAGGACTCACAATCGTAGGCCATTTTTTAAGATTAACCTTTTTCGCTTCTTGAACCCGGAAATCCTTAGAAATAATTTTCATATTATCCTCACTTTTTGCTTTATTTCGAATTTATTCTAAATAAACCTTTTATCCACATTTTAGAAATAATTCAAATTTATAAAGTATTTATTTTAACTTAACACTTTTAAATGTTAAATAACGTAATTTATGACAAATATTCTTGGGGAAACATAAAAAAGACAAATATGCCAAATAACCGTAACACCTTGTTATCAAACCACTAAGCTGTTCTTGAAGTTGAATAATGTCTTAATGAATAAATTTTAATATTTAATTAATTAGGTTACCATCTTTATTTTCTCTATTATTACAGCTTCGGTAATAAACCGGAAATTCTTTATTTATTTATTTTGGAGTTCTAAATTGAGCACTAAGTTATTTGTCGGTTCCCTTCCTTTTTCTGTTGATGATAATACTCTTCAGAGAACGTTTGAGGGACATGGAACAGTTGTTTCTGCAAAAGTTATTAAAGACCGTGAAACTGGAAGATCCAGAGGATTCGGATTTGTAGAAATGGAAAATTCTAATGAAGCTAAAAATGCAATGAATGCTTTGCATGATACTAAATTAGAAGGAAGAAATATTGTAGTTAATGAAGCTAAAGCTCGCGATTAAGAAATATTTTTTTGTTTTTTCTAAGGGCGTCATTTATGACGCCTTTTTTATTTTAAACCAATGCAGCGTTAAATGTTATGTCTCATTATTTAGGTGGCATCAAATAATTTGCGTTAAAAAAATTTATGAAGCGGAACGTTAAGCGAAGAATTCTGTCTGAGCTACAGCGAGTTAATTCTTCGCCGTGAAGCGTAATAAATTTTTAGCAAAATTATTTGCAGCCTTGATCTTTTGCCTACTTTTCCATCAAGGGAAAAGTAGGGGAGAAATGTTCAAGACAAAAGTACCTTAAACATTTCTTAAATAAATGAATATAATTCAACAAATAAAGATATTCACTGCATAATATTTGATAATTATTTGATAATAACTTATTTTATACAATAATAATCTAAATAATAATAAGTATTATAAAATTTCAGAGGAATTATGGAAAGCAAGAAAAAAAGATCATGGGCTGAACCATATAAAATTAAAATGGTTGAATTAGTTCATATTTCATCCTATGAAGAACGAAAAAAGGCCCTGGAGGATGCAGGATACAATACGTTTTTGTTACGATCACGCGAGGTCTATATCGATCTTCTAACAGATAGTGGTACTTCTGCTATGAGCGATAGACAGTGGGCCGGCATTATGATGGGCGATGAGGCTTATGCTGGAAGTGAAAATTTCTACCACCTTGAAGCAACTATTCAAAAATATTATGGATATAAACATATTGTCCCGACTCACCAGGGAAGAGCCGCTGAACATATTATCTCCCAGATTATGATTAAAAAGGGGGATATTATCCCCGGGAATATGTATTTCACTACTACAAAGCTTCACCAGGAACTAGCGGGCGGTAAATTTGTGGATGTAATTATAGACGAAGCTCATGATCCTGATAATGAACATCCCTTTAAAGGTGATATCGACTTAAAAAAATTGCAGAAAGTTATAGATACTCACGGTCCTGAAAAGATTCCCTATGTTGCTGTTGCTACTGCGGTTAATATGGCTGGTGGACAACCTATTTCATTAAAAAATCTTAAAGCAGTTAGGGAATTAACAAATAAATATAAAATAAAAATCATTCATGATATGACTCGTGTCGCCGAAAATGCTTTCTTCATTAAAGATAGAGAACCGGGGTATGCTAATAAATCAACATCGGAAATCGTGAGAGAAATTTGCGATCTGACCGATGGTGCAACAATGAGCGCTAAAAAGGATGCGTTGGTTAACATTGGTGGTTTCCTTGCCGTAAATGATTATGAGCTTTTTGAAAAAGCAAGAAATATGGTTGTGATTTATGAAGGGCTCCATACTTATGGAGGTCTTGCTGGTAGGGATATGGAAGCTATGGCCATCGGTATCACCGAATCTGTTGACGAAGACCATATTAGAGCAAGGGTTGGACAAGTCATTTATCTTGGAAATAAATTAATGGAAATGGGAGTTCCCATTGTAAAACCTATCGGAAGTCATGGCGTTTTCCTGAATGCCCGGAAATTTCTTCCCCATTTAACGCAGGATATGTTCCCCGCCCAAGCCCTTTCAGCAGAGATTTATCTTGACTCGGGTGTTCGTACCATGGAAAGAGGTATTGTTTCTGCCGGTAGAAATAGTGAAACAGGTAAACATAATTATCCTAATCTGGAACTTGTTAGATTAACAATCCCAAGAAGAGTATATACCCAGGCTCACATGGATGTTGTTGCCGAATCGATTGAACAGGTGTTTGAGCACAGGGCTAAAATCACTGGATTAAAAATGATATATGAGCCGGAATATTTAAGATTCTTCCAGGCAAGATTTGAAAAATTATAAAAGGAATGATTATGAAATTTGATCACATTGATCAGAAAATACTCGATATTCTGCAGACAAATTCCAAAATCACAAATGCACAATTGGCTTCTGAAATCGGTACTTCCGCCTCAGGAATGCTGGATCGTGTAAAGAGATTGGAAAGTTCTGGTGTAATTAAAAAATATGTTGCATTAGTGGACCCTGAAAAAGCAGGAAGGGGAGTCCTTGCTTTGGTTTCTGTTTCTTTGTCTGCACATAAAATGAATGCCTTTGATACTTTTACACGGCATATTAAAAAAATTGGGGAAGTTCTCGAATGCTACCATACTGCCGGTGAGGAAGATTTTGTTTTAAAAGTCGCGGTAAAGGATATCCCTGAATATGAAAATTTCATTCTTAAAAAATTAACTCTTATTGAAGGTGTCAATAAAGTAAAAACAAATTTTGTGTTGTCAACCGTTAAATATAATACGAAAATCCAAGTATAAAATTCGTTTATATCCGTTTCTTTAAAAGCGCCTTTATGGCGCTTTTTTATTAAATCTATTTGAAGAATTCGTTTGTAATATCAACTATTTAATTTATTTTTGAGCAGAGGTTTATACCTCTTAAAATATTCTCTGCTATTATTTTTTTAGTTAAAAGAAGGCAAGCGTTATATGGAATGGGTGATACTTATAACCTGGTTGTTGATTATTAATGGAGCTCTGGGGGGCCAATATATTCTGAACTGGATGGGGAACCAGGAAAGATTTGTAGGAAATAAACCCGTTGGCGTTTCCCCTGGAGTAATGACTTGGTGGCGGGAAGTATCCAAATTTGCCTGGGCTTTTATAGCTGTAATTGTTGAACTAGCCCGTGGGAAAAAAGCAAAATTTCTTTGGCCTGGTATTATTGCCTTAATAACTATAATAATCTGCGGCTTTACAGGGGTAATTGAAAATATCGGTTTTTTCTATTTACCGCGCTATTACTCCCCTCATATTTATGCTCCTTATGTTAATGTCTATCTTGCCTTTCTCCCTTTTTTCGGCAAATTCCTTTTCAAATCTGCAATTAGAAAAGAACATTGGATTGGTATTTCACTCGTCGTTTTAGGTTTGGCAACTCCATATATCCCCCGCCTTATCGGTGGATATCAGGATCCCAAATCGATTCTCGATTTTTCAGGTATTATGTGGATTATAATTATTAATTGCTGTTTATGTTCACAGCAGGTTCTCAATAATAAAACAGTTCAAACTTGTAAGCCCGGTGTCGGCCCTAATGCATTGGTGGTTTGGCGTGAAATATCAAAAATGATTTTCATTTCTTCTGCCCTCTTAATTATCCCTTTAATTGCCAATGTAATGAAGGTACATGTCCCCGAGCAGGCACCCAAAGAAAAATTTGAAATAAGAGTGCTGTCTAAAATAGATCAGAATAAGAAAGCCTTTATACTTTCAAATTATGAGCTGTCTGGTGATAATTATAACTTGAAAAAAGACATTTCCAAAGAAACCGAAACACAAATAAAAGCTGTTTTTGCTTCTACTGATTATGATAGGTTCTTCTCTTTATTTGAAGGTAACATTATTCCTAATAACTGGTGGCCGATTTTATTCGTGGTAGCTGCTGGACTGACAGGTTATATCTACAGCTTTGGTTTCTTTAAGTTATCCAAATTTGCCGCACATATCTGGGTACCATATACAAATGTGTACCTTGCTTTAATGCCTTTTATTATGATGTTATTCGGACAGAATGTTACGGCATATCAAATTGTTGGAGCTGTTATTACTACTGCAGGATTAATGGTTGGAGTATCAGATTATAGCCGCAACAAAGTCATCGAAATTGAAAAAACCTATAAAGAGAAAAATTAGTTTTTCTGATTGATATCCTTATTTCAACAGCCTCTTAATTAAGAGGCTGTTTTTTTAACATGAATATTCCCCCTTTATTTGAATCCATATTTGCTTATCTTATACTATATTAATGATCTATGATTCCCCATGTTTGACAGATATTTCAAAAATGATGAGCTCGGTTGGAAAAAAATAATTAACAGTTACCAGGTTCCCTATGCTTGGAAAAGCATCTGGCAGCTTTGTGATTCGTTTCTTCCTTTTTTTGTTATTTGGTATTTGATGATCCTTAGTTTGGATATCAGTTACTGGGTTACTCTTTTACTGGCTCTGCCGGCTTCTGGTTTTTCAGTTAGGATCTTTATTATTCAACATGATTGCGGGCATGGCTCTTTCTTCAAATCCAAAAGATTGAATAACTGGCTTGGTATGTTTTGTAGTGTCTTTACTCTGACTCCCTATCATTACTGGAGAAAAAGTCACTCAATTCATCATGCAACAGCTGGTAAACTTGAACACAGGGGCATTGGTGATATTTATACAATGACTGTTAATGAATACCTTAGTAAATCAAGATGGTCTAAACTTAAATATCGACTCTATCGTAACCCTGTAATTTTATTTCTGATTATTCCTTCAATACTCTTTGTCTTTCTTTATAGGTTTCCTGTTTCCAGGTCAAGGTCTCTGAAAAAAGTAGAACCTAGTGTTTATCTTACTTCTTTTGCTGTCCTGCTTCTTATTTCCTCGGTTATTTGGTTAGTTGGAATTAAAGCATTCCTGCTTGTTCAAATTCCAATAACTGTTATTTCATCTTCAACAGGTGTATGGCTTTTCTATATGCAGCACCAGTTCAGTAATACTTATTGGGATTCTGATACTTCATGGGATTTTGCAAGGGCTGCATTACAAGGAAGTTCTTATTTTAAACTTCCAAGAATACTGCAGTGGTTCACAGGCAACATAGGGTTCCACCACATTCACCATTTAAGCCCCCGGATTCCAAACTATCTTCTTCAGAAATGTCATTACGAAAATCCCGTATTTCAAAAAGGAAACGTAATTACCCTCAGATCCAGTCTTAAGAATTCATTTTTGACTTTGTGGGATGAAAATCAGAAGAAACTTGTAAGCTTTCATTACCTTAAAAAGTTAAATACTGGATCCTTTCATTAAATTACTCATCAATTCTTTTTATCCTGATTTAGAATTATCTTTATAAGAGTTGATTTATTTTACTTAGATGGTCTCTCACTTTTGTTAGGCTTATTCAATATAAGAAGTTTAACATTAATTAATATCAGCAATCTATAAAGGAACTTTAAAATGAATATGAAAAAGTTAGGAAATTCTGATTTAGAAATTACTACTGTCGGTTTTGGCGCTTGGGCTATTGGTGGAGCTGGCTGGGACTTTGGATGGGGGCACCAGGAAGATAATGAATCTGTTGATGCTATAACACGCGCCCTCGAGTTGGGAATTAATTGGATCGATACTGCCGCTATTTATGGACTCGGACATTCGGAACAAATTGTTGCTCAAACTCTAAGCCGCTGGAAAGGAATGAAACCTTATGTCTTTACAAAATGCTCTATGGTTTGGGATAATGAAAAAAACATTACTCTTTCCCACAACCCCGATTCAATACGGAAGGAATGTGAAAGTAGTCTCAAAAGATTGAATATCGACTTTATCGATCTTTACCAGATTCATTGGCCTCCGAGGAATAATGATGATAAAATTGAACCCGCTTGGGAAATGATGGCTAAACTGAAAGAGGAAGGAAAAGTAAAGTGGATAGGTGTTTCCAATTTTAATGTTGCACAGCTTAAAAGAGCTCTGAAAGTTGCGCCGGTTACCTCTTTGCAGCCCCCTTATAATTTAATAAATAGAACTATTGAACCTGAAATCCTCCCGTTCTGTAAAGAAAATAATATTGGAGTAATTGTTTATTCGCCAATGTCATCAGGTTTGCTCACCGGAACTTTCTCTAAGGAAAGAGCAGCTAACCTGTCTGATGATGATTGGCGTAGCAAAAGTGCCAATTTCCTTGAACCTAAATTAACTAAGAATCTGGAACTCGCTGAAAAGCTAAAATCTATTGGCAAAAAAAATAATAGAAATGCAGGTGAAATTGCAATAGCATGGACGCTTAAAAATCCTGCCGTTACAGCTGCTATTGTGGGCGCTAGGAATCCTGACCAGGTAAATGGTGTTATGAAAGCAGGTGAAGTAAAATTAACTGATAAGGATATTTTCGAACTGGAAACCACAACCGGATAATTATTAAAATTATCACCTCATAATTATTCTAGCATTTTTGCCGTTGGTTTTAACAGTACCGCGAAAGATCTTTTTCGTTAACGTGGAGAGCCATCCTTAAACCAACGCCTATTATCGTCGGGTTCCTTTTTAATAACTAATATGTATATCCTAAGCTTATAGATATAACAGAATTATTCAATTTGTTGCTTCCATCACTGGTAAACGTTTCCCCGTATTTAATAACATTATATACTTTGTCTAATGTCGGTATTCCTAAACTGTACTTTATCTTTATATTCATCATTCCCGAACTGATATAAAAACTCTGACCTAAACCTAAATTTATTCCGTAATCCCACGATGGAAGTATATCTCCAAGGTTTACTGAACTTGATTGTCCTTCATTGTCTGGTCTTACCCCTGCGCTTAATAACCTGGCTCCATATACCCCGGCAAATACAAATGTTTTTCCTGGTTCTTCAATTGGCAAATTATATTTCAGATTTAATGGGATCTCCAGGTAGTTGTAAGTTTCAATTCCTTGTATATCACTGAATAATATGCGGGTAACGCCCTTTTGAGATAAATACAATCCTGACTCGATCGATAAAAAGTCAAAGAAACTGTAGCTCCCGTTTAAACCTATCAGGATTCCTGTTGTACTGTTTAATTTTTGAGGATAGTTACCTTTAATTGTTGATAAATTCAATCCGCCTTCGATGCCATATTGAAATTGTGCAGGTGTTTCAATAAAAAAAGCGATGACAAATAAAACAAAAATTATCTTTTTCATTTGAATTAATTCATTGATATGTTAAAAAACAATAGTTATTATTTTAATATTTGAAAATATACAAAAAAAGCCGCAACAAATGGTTGCGGCTTTTCAATCATAAATGGATGATGGTTATTTTAGAAGCATCATCTTCTTGGTCTGTACAAAATTATTACCCGCTCTAATAATGCTATCCTTCCTTCCTTTCATCTATATCATCCAGTATCTTTCCAACAGCAAAACATAATAGAAGAATTATTAAACTGTGTCCTACTATTACTAACGGAACAGAAATTAACAGTAGAAAGTTTAAATCCGATTTTGAGAAAAATACTACAGCAAGGAATGCTGAAAATATTACATAAAGAAAACCGGTTGTTTTTAATAGATCGGACATCTAATCACCTCTCTTTAATTTGTTCATCTTTAACAGCTTTTTTGTTTTTCATCCTTCCGTATAAAACGGATATTGCAATAAGCACGCTTCCAAGCACCAGGAACGACATTATCTTATAAATAAGTTGCCCCGATGTCAGCCCCAGTATCGATATATAAAAAATGCTCATTAATAATGTCAGAACTGCCATCCACCGGTATTTCCTGCTCTCCAAAATCAGACTGAAAATGTAATACAATACCGCTACTCCTACCCATGAAAGTGCGGCAAATCCTTCCGGCATTATATTGTGCAGAACAAACGGAATAAACAGAAGTGTAATTATTAAATATGAATTCCTCATCTGTTCTGTTTTTAGCTCAAGCATATTCTGTTTCCATTTTAGAATACGTGCCGTGGTCAATGCAACCGCTCCGAAACTTAAACTCACGTAGCTGAATCCGTCTGCCAGTAAAAGATAAAAGATCAGTATTATGATATAAATGAAAAAATTAGCTGTAATGATAAACTTTGATTTAAACCATACCGCTGTCGATATTACTATCAGGCTCTGCCAGCATAGCCAAATAAATGCATTGGGTATTCTGAACTCATAAACTATCGCTGTGCTTAATGCAAGGTATCCGGTCATGGCTAAAATGAAAGTAATTATTTTGCTCTGCTCTTTTAACCAGAAAAACACCGAGAAACTCAGGAACAATATTGATGCTAGTGTGAATGTTATGCCGAACAGCTCGGAATTATTGCCGCCTACTGTTAATCCAAGTAGCAGAATATAAAAAAAGATCGAGTTGCTCACAGTATTAAATATTTTAATGAATGGTTCTCCCGCCTCATCTCTTTTTATTGTATATGCTAAAGAAAAAACAAGAAAATATAAAAACGGGAATATGATATTTGCTTTGGTCTCCGTAACAAACATCAGTTCATGTCCCAGCAAAGGATTATTAATAAACCAAATGAAATGTGTCAGGTATGCTAAAAAAATACTGAACGTAAGAAAAGTCTCCCATTTATATTTTATCTTAATATAAACACTCGCCGCAGCTATTATTGTTATCCATGTAAAAATATAATAAGGATTTTCTCCCAGTATCGCTGTCAAATACCCGAGTATTATGCTTAGGTTGGTTAAATAAACCGACTCCCTCTTCAGCGCAATATAAAGACTCAGAAAAAAAACAGCATTTAAGAATATCAAAGCTGTCCCTGCACTCTCAATCAGGGGATCTTTTTCTAAGAAGTGAATTCGCAATGCGGTGAAATATAAAAGTACTAATCCTCCCCCTACAATATAACCGGATAACTGGGGGAGTATCGATTTAAAGAATTTTGGTATAAGTAAAAAACATAAAGAAAGTACAATTCCGGCCGCAGCAGGTAGTAGCCTGGGCAAATCTTCGTGGGGCAAGGTCAGCACAAACATTATTCCTACAACAAATGCAAGAATCCCTATCTTCGCAAACCAGAATTGTCCTATTCTGTATTCTAACACATCATCTTTTTCTATCGACTCAATCGTCCTGTTCGGTTTTGCTGGAGACTCCTCCTCTTCCTCTGCTCGGGCATAATTCTGAATAGATAGATGCTTTTCAATTTCATAAAGTCTTGAGTCAAACTCCTTAAGTCGTTCCCATATTAGTTTAACCTCGTTATCTGTCGTTCTTGTTTCCATAACCAAATCATATCAAACGTATTATTTCTTCTCTATTCTTCTTAGATAAAGGTAAAGACCAAATGCCAACAGACTTATCAGGAAAAATGAAACGCAAAGCCCGACTCTCCTGAAATAATATTCATGTATCGCATGGTTTGCATCTGCTGTTGCATCAGCGCTTATAACCAATCCTTTATCAACTATATCCTTAAACTTTTTCGGATCAAAAGAATGTACCTGTGTGCGAGTCTCAAGCTTTACTTGATTAATGTCCCTTAATTTAAATTTAGCTTCGGTAACATCCATCCCTTTCTGTTCTGCTTCATTAATCAAAACCATTGCACTCTGCTTTGTGTTATCTAGACTGTCAATTAAACTTCTCATCATTGAAGCGGATTTATATCCGTTGCTGTTTTGATCTTGGTGACATCTGAAGCAGACTGCATCCTTATCTACACCAAGAAGTTTATTCGTTGCTGTAACTATTTCATGGTTGCCATGACAAGTTTCGCATTCAGGATAACCCTTCTTTTCAAATGCCGCTTTGTGTGGACTTCCCGAAAATAATTCTGCATTTAAAGCATGACATGTTCCGCATACCTGCGAAATTGACTCTACTCCCGGAGGCGCTGCGCCATGGTTGCCATGACAGCTGTTGCATGCCGGAGCGCCTGGATCATTTTTCTCCAATAATGCTATGCCATGCACACTGCGGGCGTATTTCTCAAACTGGTCCGTAGGTATTTTGTATTGCGCCATGTATTCCTTATTCGAATGACAGTTTGAACACGTATAAGGAAGATTTACCGGGTATACTTTTGATTTTATATCCTTAACAGGTTTTATATCATGACTACCATGACAGCTAGCGCATTGCGCAGGTTTAGGATCACCTTTGGAATTCAGCGTTCCATGAACGCTTGTCAGATATTTTGTGTACTGGTCTACCGCTAGCGATGGATTGTATGTCCTCATATAAGTTGCATCACCATGACAATTCGAACATGTCTTCGGAATGTTCGTCGCATAAACAGGGGAGAGGGGATCCTTTACTGATTTTATCCCATGCGCAGTATGGCAGGTTGTACATTGTACTATTCTTGCACCGCTCACAGTTGATGATTTCCCGTGTGCGCTGTTTATTAAATTGTCATATTGATTTACAGGAAGCTTTGAACCGAAGCTCTTCATCATTTTCTCACTTGCATGGCATTTTGCACATACCTCGGTTATCTTGTCCCCCTTGGGGACTCCTATAAATCCCTTCGCCTTACTCATTGCCGAATCATTATCTTCCGAACTCTTATCCCCACCGTGGCATCCGCTGCACGAAATCCCTTTCTTAAAATGGATATCCTCCTTAAATAATTTTGACTCTTTATCTTCCAAAGCGCTGTGGCATGTGTAGCATTGATCGTCCGCCGCAAATACAATCGATGGATTAAAATAAAAAAAGAAAATTGGAATGGTTAACAACAGCATTCTTTTCATGATACCCACCCCAGTATAGTTAATACAATAATAAACCCGACTGCAAATAGTCCTATGTAATTTATTTTCTTGTTTCTTAATCCTTTACTGCTCTGCGTATCCCAGAAGGGGACGATCACCCATAACAGTCCTGCTAACCCGAAAAGAACAATTCCCAGTAGCTCCCCATCCATAATAAATATCTTTGCCGGTATATACTTTAAAGTCTGGAACATAAATAAGAAGTACCATTCCGGTTTTATCCCTGCAGGCGCTGATGAAAATGGATCCGCCTTTTCCCCTAAATCGGCAGGAAAGAAAACGGCTAATATCGCAAGTATATTCAAAACGATCAGCCAAAGTAAAAGATCACGCAGCATGAAATTTGGGAAGAAGGGCATCGATTTTTTCGTCGCTTGCGGTTTGTCCTCTGTTTCCAACGGTTCGCTCATCCCTTGTCGCTGTACCATTAAAATGTGAATCACCAGCAATATTGTAAATATTCCGGGAAATAAAGCGACATGAAATCCGAAGAACCTCGATAAAGTTGCCCCCGTTACGTCATCCCCGCCGCGTAAAAATCCTTTCATTATATTGCCGACAATTGGAATGTTCCCCGCAATGTCAGTTCCAACTTTCGTTGCAAAAAATGCAAGCTTGTTCCATGGTAATAAATATCCGCTGAACCCAAAAGCTAATGTCATGAAAAAAAGAAATACTCCCGTTACCCAGGTCAGTTCTCGCGGTCTCCTGTACGACTTTTCAAAAAACACGCTGAACATATGTATGAAAACCGAAAGTATAAATAAGTTCGCTGCCCATGCATGTATCGACCTTATCAGCCATCCGAATTCCACCTTCGACATTATAAATTGTATGCTCTCAAACGCAAGGTCTGCGCTTCCTTTATAATAAAATAAAAGCAAAATTCCTGTCAGCACTTGTATTAAAAAGAAAAAAAGCGATACGCCCCCGAAATAATACCATACCGAATGCGCATGAACAGGCACATATTTCTTCTGAATAAAATGCGATAGACTTGTAAGATCAAGTCGCTCATCTAACCATTTATAAGTCTGCGTAAAATATTTCTTCACCATTATGCCTTTTTAGATATAAATACTTCGTCCCCTTTTATCTTAACCATATAAGGATCCAATGGTCTTGGGGGAGGTCCGGAAATGTTTCTTCCGTTCAGATCATATTTGCCGTTATGACATGCGCACCAAATCACCCCCTCGCTCTTTTTATATTGTACTGTGCAGTCAAGATGAGTGCATTGTGCGGAAAGCGCTTTAAAATCTCCTTTATCCGTTTTGATTAAAATTACAGGCTTGTTCCCGAATCGGACAATCTTAAAAGAATCATTCTCCATATCTTTAATCTTTCCCGCCGATACGCTCGATACCTCTACCTCTCTTTGCTTGGGAGGTGTTAAATATTTAATGATTGGATAAATGATCGAAGCCGAAAGTCCCGCCGCTCCGAGTGTTAGAATTGATGTAATAAAAGATCTTCT
>OBLU010000688.1_pt1 | contig 31697 bp, 23 predicted proteins | sample 1518681 | NCBI WGS metagenome assembly OBLU01 (sample SAMEA3539304, study PRJEB22396) | soil metagenome | biome: tundra; feature: field; material: soil | place: USA | collected 2010-05 | depth 0.15 m
TCCCGCTGGCCGCGCGGTGATCGACGTGGATCGAGATCCCCACCGTGATTTCGCCTTCGTCACAATACGGTTGCAGCGCGTTGGCACAAGCGATTTCCATGAGCCGAATCATGTCGGGAGTCGAATACACCGGCGGCAACTCCGGACGAAGCGCGGAGAGCGTGTGCTTCAACTCGACGGTTTCAGCCGCCTCGCCGCGCGCGCCGATGGGGATGGGTCGGGCCATGGGATTGTAGAAATAAGAAGCAGATGCAGAAGTAAAAGCCCAGAAGTTCAAGCGGGCCACAAACGCCAACGCGAACTCCAAAGCCAAAGATTCTTCACTTCCACAATCTGGGCTTTTTACTTCTGATTTGAAACTACGCCGCCGTCCGTTCCAGCCGCCGCGCCTCGAAGCCATCCAGCACGGTCCATAAAGCTTTGGCCGCACTCTCGGCGGCAGCCAATGCTTTCTTGGCAGTCTCGGGATTGGCCTTGACGCGTTTCTCGAGCTGTGTGCGCCACACATTCGCGTGATGCACGTCGGCGGTGGCGTGCAAAGTGAAATAGCCGCGGGTCTTCTCATCGGCGCCGTAGAGTTCGCGCAGGACGCGATCTTTCTCTTGCGCCAGGCGCGGCACCTGCGATTCGTAGGCATAGAAAGCCGCCAGCGCCTCTTCCGGAGTTCCTTCGCTCGCGACACGGTGGAACCAGGAGATGAGCTTGCGAACTTCCCCAACCGGCCGCCGTTTCGGAACGCGGCTTCCGCCCACGCCTTCGACGAAATCGAGCCACAGTTCGGAGTGCGAACGTTCCGGCTCGCCGAAGGAATCTTCGCCGCCCTTCTCATCGGTCATGTTGGCCAAAACGGCGCGGCGCAGCTCCCCTTCTTCCAGCCGGACGCCGAGCTGAGCCAGGTAGCCCGGGAATGCATCCACGTGAGGGTAATAATCCTCGGCGTATTCACGCAGATCGTCGCGAGTCAGCTCGCCCGCCGACCAGGCTTTGTAAAACGGATGACAGAGCAAGTCATATTGATGAATGCGTTCTTCGAGCAGAGACAAAAATGCCTTAATTTCCATGATTACCTCGGGACCCTCCCACTATACGGGTTGGGGCGGCAGGAGAACAAGGAGGGCGTTTACATGCGATGTTCCGCTCAGATGAAGGCTGTGTCTTCAATTACTTACAACTGGTTCCTAAGAATTTGCAGGCTTTGGGAACTTTTCAGCGGCTTGCGACATTACAGCTTATGAAAGAGACTTCAGGAACCGCGGGTGGGGAGGAATGTGGCCCGGCGATGATTAGCGACGAAACCTTGATGCTGGAGTTCCAGCGTGGCTCGCGCCAGGCATTTGAGGAACTGTTTTCGCGCTATCGTGGCCCGCTTTATGGGTTCTTCCGGCGCAGGCTGAATGGCGACCAGCGCGCTGAGGATCTGACGCAGGAAACTTTCCTGGCCGTGATCCGCGCCGCCGAGCGCTACACGCCGAGCGCGATGGTTCGCACTTATCTATACGGCATCGCGATGAACCTGCTGACGGCGGAACGCCGCAGGCGCGCAAAGGACTCGCGGCCGGGGAGAGAGTCTCCGGAACCTGCTACACGAGAAGCGCCCGATTCCGTTCTGTGGATCCGGCAGGCGCTCGACAAGTTAGACGATTCCGAGCGCGAAATTCTGATGCTCCGCGAATATGAGCAGCTTAGTTACGCGGAGATTGCGGAGTTGCTGAAACTGCCGGTGAATACCGTCCGCTCCCGGCTGTTTCGATCGCGGATGGCGCTGAAGGACTATCTGGAGCCGGAGCGAAAGATTGGCAACACCGCGGCAGCCGACCAAGTGGCGAGAAGCGCGAAACTAACAGGGGCAGAAGGCGAGGCCATATGAACAAGATTATCCATCCCATCGAACCCGAAGAACTCATGGCCTACCTGGATGGCGAACTCACGGCCGATCGGGCAGCCGCCACCGCGGCTCACCTGGGCGAGTGCGCCGAGTGTCACGGGCTGGTTGCCGAACTGCGAAATGTTTCTCAAAATCTGAAGAGTTGGAGAGTTGAGCCAGCGGAGCCAGCGATATCGCCAGTAATCGTTACTGCCCTCGCGGAACATCGACCGGAATCGCGAAGCGTAACCCCTAGGTACAGGCGGGGCTGGCAAGAAATCTTCCGCCAGCCTTGGCCAACCGCCGCGTGGATCACAGCCGTCGCTGCCGTGTTCTTGGTTGTGGTCGGCACAGTGAGGTTTATAGGTAGTAATGCCAACAGTGCGTTCTCGCAAGTCGGGTCTGCCCTTCCTGGGGATGAATTGTCTAGACCCCGTGAACAGGTCTTTCTTGAGCCGCCTCCACCCGCAGCGCCAGCGGCCAAACCGGCGCAAGGAAAGGAATTCGACAGGCTTCAGCAGTTCGCAAAGCTGCAAAGTTCTCCGCCGGTGGAATTCAAGCAGGACCAATCAACCGTGGAGCGTGGCCTGGTTGCGAACGGCCCGATGATCATCCGCACGGCGCAGCTCAGCCTGACCACCAAGGAGTTCGACAAAGCGCGGGCCAACGTCGAAGCGATTCTCAAGCGGCATCGCGGTTACATTGGCCAGCTACAGGTCGGTGGCAACACGGGCAGCGGGCGCACGCTCACGGCGACGTTGCGCGTTCCCGTCGATCAACTCGATGCTACGCTGACCGAGGTCAAGACGCTTGGCCGGGTGGAGTCCGAATCGCAAAGCGGGCAGGACGTTACCTCACAGTATGTCGATCTCCAGGCGCGGCTCGCGAATGCTCGCAACACCGAAGAGCGGCTGACGGATCTGCTTCGCAATCGCACCGGGAAGTTGTCGGATGTGCTCGAAGCTGAACGGGAACTTGATCGTGTCCGCGGCGAAATCGAACAGATGGAAGCGGAAAGAAAGAGTATGACGAACCAGGTAAGCTACGCCACCTTGAATGCGACCATAGCGGAAGACTACAAGGCGCAGTTGCAAGTCGTGCCGCCTTCGACCGCCACCCGTCTCAGCAACGCCGCCGTTGAGGGATATCGCAGCATGGCGGACGGAGTTGTGAGCCTGGCCCTATTCCTGCTTTCGACGGGTCCGAGCATGCTGCTCTGGGGCGCAATCCTGTTCTTTCCGGCCCGTGTGGTTTGGAAGAAAGTGCGGCGTAGCTTGGCCTCGTAGGCGCTGACTCTTCAAGGCTTGGGCCATCTGGCGGATGTGTCCGAGCTTTTCTTCTGCCAGGCCTTGTAAGTCCTCCTCGCGGAGGCGGCCCTTCCGGATGAGGCTGGCGAAGACAACGGTGAGGACGGAATAGCGGTAGTCGTACTGGCGGTCGATTTCTTTGCGGCGCTGGGTCAGATAATGTTCCAACTCCCACAGGTCGGACGGCTGCGCGACCTTCTCGGCCATCTTCTTTGCTTCCCGGATGACCGCTTCCAGATCCTGCTGTAGAGCCCGTTCGAACGCCTTCCTTGCGATGGCTTTTTCTGCCGGCGACCACTTCAGGTCGCGCATTGAGGTATAGGGGTCTTGGGCTTCGGGGCGGGGTAAGCTGGCCATATTCAGATCCTCCCACGCGACATTTTATCCCCAGTTTAGGGGTGGTGCAGTTAGAATTTTCTGCGCGAAAGCCACAAAGGCTGTCACAGCCAGGAACGTTGTTACAATTAACCAAGCAGTATTCCCTCCGTTGTTGTGGGTCCTGAACAAGAGCACATGCAGCCGTTTGACGAACATTTCGAGGTCGTGGTGGTGGGGGCAGGTCATGCCGGATGCGAAGCGGCCATGGCGGCGGCTCGCATGGGGCTGAAGACAGCTCTCTATACGTTGAACGTCGATCTGATCGCGCAGATGTCGTGTAATCCCGCCATCGGCGGCATCGCGAAGGGGCACCTGGTGCGGGAAGTGGATGCTCTTGGCGGCATCATGGGCGAAATCACCGACGCGGTCGGAATCCAATTTCGCCTGCTCAACACTTCGCGTGGACCCGCCGTCTGGTCGCCGCGGGCGCAGTGCGACAAGCAAGCCTACCGCCTGAAGATGCGCGAAGTGCTGGAGTCGCAGGCGAATCTGAAGATCAAGCAGGCGGAAGTCGTGGATGTGGTGGTGGAGCAGTTGCCAGTTGCCAGCTGCCAGTTCCCAGTTACGCCCGACTCTGCTGACAACTGGCAGCCGGCAACTGGCAACTGTATTCGCGGCGTCCTGCTTCGCGATGGCCGCCGCGTCTCCGCCGCAGCCGTCATCATCACCACTGGGACTTTTCTGAACGGGCTGATCCATTGCGGCGAGCAGCAGTATCCCGCGGGACGTTCGGGAGAACCGGCGGCGGTTCTGCTGGGCGAAGCGCTCAAGAAGCTTGGCCTGCGCGGATGCCGGCTTAAGACCGGGACGCCTCCGCGTCTGGACGGGCGCACCATTGACTGGTCGCGCTTCGAGCGGCAGCCGGGCGATTTGGATCCCACTCCCTTCAGCTTTCGCACCCGGCGCGTTGCGCATCACGACTCGCAGGTGCCGTGTTACATCGCCTTTACCACCGAAGAGACGCATCGCATCATTCGCGAGAACGTGCATCGCTCGCCGATGTACAGCGGGCAGATTCAATCGACGGGGCCGCGGTACTGTCCGTCGATTGAAGACAAGATCGTCAAGTTCCCCGACAAACTGACGCACCAGCTTTTCTTGGAGCCCGAGGGCCTGAACACGCACGAGATCTACGTCAACGGCATGAGCACTTCGCTGCCGATTGATGTGCAACTGGCGATCCTCAAGTCGATTCCGGGTCTCGACAGCGCGGAGATGATGCGGCCCGGGTACGCGATTGAGTACGATTCGATCGATCCCACGGAACTCAAGCGCACGCTGGAGACAAAAAAGATTGCCGGCCTGTTTCTCGCGGGGCAGATCAATGGGACGTCGGGGTACGAAGAAGCGGCGTGCCAGGGAATCATGGCCGGGATTAACGCAGCGCTGCAGGTGAAGAAGGAGTCTCCGCTGGTGCTCGACCGCACGGAAGCGTACACGGCCATTCTGATCGACGATTTGATTTCGAAAGGCACCAAAGAGCCTTACCGGATGTTTACTTCGCGGGCGGAGTTCCGCTTGCACCTGCGCATCGACAACGCCGACCGGCGGCTGACTCCGCATGGCCGCCGCGTGGGTCTTATTTCGGATGAGGCGTGGTTGGAGTTCGAGGCGAAGCAGAAACGGCTCGAGGAAGTGAAGCAGGCGCTGGAGACGACGAAAGTGACGGCGGCGATGGCGGAGCGGATTAAGCAGGGGTTGCAAGTCGAGGGACGGGCGCCCTCGCCCGTCCAAGTCGAGCGCAGCTCGACTGCTTTCGCCGGCAGCGGAACCAACCCGCAAGGTCTGTCTTCCGCGGTCGGCCAGTCGCTTGCGCAACTGCTGAAGCGCCCCGAAATTACCATCGAACAACTCGCTCCCGCGCTGCTCGGGGTCTACCCGGGTTTCTTTGAAAGAAATGCCGACCACCGGCAACTGACCACTGACCACTTGTCCACCGAAATCCGCAACGAGCTCAAGTCGGTCGAAACGGAGATTAAGTATGCCGGATACCTCGGCCAGCAGCAGCGCGCCATCGAACGCCTGAAGAAGGCCGAGCAGCGCCGCATTCCGGATTGGTTCGATTACCGGGCAGTCAGCGGGTTGTCGCGCGAAATGCAGGAGAAGCTCGGAAAAGTCGTGCCGCAGACGCTTGGCCAGGCCTCGCGCATTCCCGGCGTGACTCCGGCTGCTGTTTCGCTGATCAACGTGTATATCGAGATCCAGGCGCGACGGCGGGAACAGGCTGCGGCGTTATAGCCCGTCCGCGGCAGCTAAAAAAGCGGCCGAGCTGTGCTCGGCTTGGACGGGCGAGGGCGCCCGTCCCCACACGAGCTAGCGAGCGACCGCCTTCTGCACGGCGGATCGCAGTTCGTCGTACGAAAGCGCTCCCGGATGATACATCGCCACTTGCCCCGCGCGATTCAGGACAACCAGAGTCGGCGTCGTGCTGGCTCCGTAGGCGTTGAAGTTCTGCTTGCTCACGGGGACGGGCATATCCGGCAGGCTGGCGTAATAGCGGGCGCGGACGGATTCTATATATGCCCGCTCCTGGGCGGGGGTGGCGTTGGCTCCCTGAGCGGCGTAGCCGTAGAGTTGTGTCGGACCAATGACGACCAGACCCTCGGGAGCGAAGTCCTGCCGCAAGCGGGCGATGACGGGGACTTCGGCTTTGCAGTCCACACACCAATGCGCCCAGAAGAACAAAAGAACTGGCGAACCTTTCAGCGACGCCAGAGTTGGCGGCTTCGGTCCCAGATACTGGGTCACTTGCAAGGGCGGCGCGGGTTGACCGACCAGAGCCAGCAGATTGAGGCTCTTCTGGAGCCGCGCTCGAATGGATGTGTTTCCGTAGCGCGCCAAAGCCGCGCGCAGCAGGCTGACCGCCTGGGCGTGCTGTCCTTTTTCCGCCATATCCTTTTCGGTTAGTACCTGCGCGAGCACTTCGTACGCGGCGCCCAGGGCGATGGGCAAATGAGGTTCGGCGTCGAGCTTGCGCTTGGTCGTCGCCAGTTGCTGCTCCGAGAGACGGCGTGTCTCGCTGGCGTAGGCTGCGGCTTGGTCCCACTGCTTCATGGCGGCAGCTCCGCGCGCCATCCACGACATAGCTTCGAGATACTCCGGCGTGACGCCACGCTGAGCCTTGTATGTCCGAAGTTCCGACTCGGCGGCGGAGAAGCTGTTCTGCGCCAATTGGGCGCGAACATCGCCGACGAGATCGGCTTGGGCGGACGAAAGAGCACCCCAAGGAGCAACATAGAAAAGAATTCCGGCGCAAGCCAGCCCCCACTTCCCCATTCGACTACGCATCACATGATGATGAATGAGGCTCTGGGAAGTTGCAAATGGGGGAACCAGCCGTCCTCCCGGGATAGGCGGGCTGCTCAGGCAGAAAGGCAGGAACCCTGCAAAAGGCGATGGGCCTTATTGTTCAGCTTGATACGAAAGAGCGGAGGGCTGAAGCCGAGAGTTTTCGGGAGGGTGTCAGGGGACTGTGTAACTAGGGCGGATTACCTCTGTAAGCATAGAATCTTCTAGCCATTTACCCCGGAATATGTACAATTTAGGTGCGTTTGATCTTTGCGGCTGTTCAGCAGTACCCCGCTCTAAAGCGTGACCTGCCTGCACTATCCTGCGAGTTCCGGCGCATACTTCAGCACAAAAGGAACACGGCAACATCATGGAAACAGGAACAGTAAAGTGGTTTAACGATGCCAAGGGCTATGGTTTTATCAGCCGCCAGAATGGCGAGGACGTTTTCGTTCACTTCTCCGCCATCCAGGCAAACGGGTTTCGCAGCCTGCAGGAAGGTCAGCAAGTTCAGTTCGACGTCGTAAAAGGCCCCAAGGGCTGGCAGGCAGAGAACGTCAAAGGCGTCTAGGCCACAACCAAAATTCGGAAAAAGAAGGCGGCCCGCAAGGCCGCTTTTCTTTTTGGCTTGGCGATCAGACTGGATTACTGCCAGACCTCACGCCGCCTGCTCCGCTTCGGCGACTGTTCCGAAGAAACGAAAGAAGTTTTCCACCCGTGTGACTTCGAGAGCCTGGTGGATGCGCTGATTCACGCCCACCAACCCGAGGCTGCGTCCATCTCTTTGTCGAGTGACATAGGCGCCGACCAGCGCTCCAATCCCCGCCGAATCCGCCAACGGGACGTCCGTGAAGTCCAGAATGAGAGCACGCGAGTTGTCGGCACGCAACTTGGATTGAAAGCCGAAGAGATTGGAAAGCGTCAGTGGTCCAGAAAGGCGCAGAACGCGGATTCCCTCTCGCGACCCGGGAAGATCTTCGATGTGCAACGGCTGATCGGGCATGCGAGAAATGTTAACGGCGAATGACATGATGAATGTTAAAAACAGGTTAATTCCGGAGGTGACGGTCGGAGGCTAGATTGCAAGGGGAAGACTCCCTTCGCTCCGCCGCATTTTGCCGGGCTTCGCCCGGCTGGACAGCCGAGGGCGGCTGTCCCTACGCGAGTCTTGCTACTCTCCGCCCACCGTAAGTCCGTCAATCCGGATCGTGGGCGAGGCTACGCTGCCGCGGAATTCCAGGTCGCTGCCTATCTCGGAAATATTGCAGAAGATGTCTTTGAGGTTGCCGGCTACCGTGATCTCTTCTACCGGATAGGCTAGTTCGCCGTTGACGATCCACATACCGGAGGCGCCGCGGGAGTAATCGCCGGTTACTAAGTTGGCGCCGTGACCGAGGAACTCGGTTACATAGAGGCCGTCTTTGATGTCCGCAATAATCTGCTTCGGCGTTTTCGGTCCCGGCTCTAGGAAGTAATTTCCCGGCCCGATGCCGGGCGTCCCGGCGAGTCCGCGGGATGCGTTGGCGGTGGTTTCGAGGCCCAACTTTTTCGCCGTGTAGGTATTCAGCAGATACGACTTCAGAATTCCGTTCTCAATCACTACCGTGCGACGTGTGGGAATGCCTTCACCATCGAAGGGCGTGGTGCCGAAGCCGCCGGGCATGGTGCCGTCGTCGACTACTGTGACGTTCGCCCCGGCAATTTGCTGCCCGAGTTTGCCCGCCAGGAACGAGGCTCCGCGATAGACTGAGTCGCCATTCACGCCTTCGAAGATGTGTTCGAGCATGGAGCTTGCGACCATCGGATCGAGCACCACCGGCACGTGCGCAGTCTTCACCTTGCGCGCGCCCAGGCGTCGCAGCGTGCGGCGCGCCGCTTCTTTTCCGACCTGCTCGGCCGAGTCGAGCTTCGCCAGGCTGCGCGCCACCGAATACCAATAGTCGCGCTGCATGAGGCCGTTTGCGTCCTGCGCAATGGGCACCACCGCAACCGAACAGTACGACCGCCGGTATTCGCCGACAAAGCCGTGAGAATTCGCCAGCACTTTTCTGCCGGTCGCGGCGTCGAACGATCCGCCCTCGGAGTTCTTGATGCGCGGATCGGCGTCGAGCGCGGCTTTTTCGGCGCGGCGCGCGTACTCAATGCGCTCGGGGCCGGGCAACGAGTAAACATCCTCATGATAAAGATGGAGGTCGCCGGAAAGCGATCCGAGCTTGCCGGCTTCGGGAATTCCCGCGTACGGGTCTTCCGAACAGATCTTCGCCAGCTCGAGCGCGGACTTCAACATGCGCTCGATGCCGGCGGCGGAGAAATCGCTGGAATAGGTGCTGGCCGCGCGCTGCCCGAAGAAGACGCGCACGCCGATGGCGCGCGAGCCCGATTCCTTCAGGGTTTCGACCTGGCCGAGGCGCACCACGGTTGAGAATTCGTCGCCTTCGCGGACGACACATTCGGCCGCCGTCGCGCCGCCTTGCATCGCGCGGCTGACGACGTCGATAGCGATTTCCTTGAGATCGGTTGCGAGTTTCGTGTCGCTGGTTTCTAGTGTTGTCGTCATTTTGAAAATATTGCAGAGGTCGGATTGCAGAGGTTACGGTATGGAGTTTCACCTTTGCAATCTGACCTCTAACCTCTGCAATTCTCTTACTGCATGAATCCGCCGGTCTCCCGTTTCGCGGTCCCGCCGACGGTCAGGCGGTCGATCTTAATGGTCGGGATGCCGACGCCGACCGGAACCGCCTGTCCATCTTTGCCGCAGGTGCCGACGCCTTCATCGAGTTTCAAATCATTGCCGACCATCGAAACCCGCGTCAGCACATCGGGTCCGTTGCCGATCAGGGTTGCGCCTTTGATCGGGGCCGTGATCTTTCCGTTTTCGATGAGGTAGGCTTCCGACGCCGAGAAAACAAATTTGCCATTCGTGATGTCGACCTGCCCGCCGCCGAAGTTCACCGCGTAAACGCCATTCTTCACCGAACGAATGATGTCCCCGGGATCGTCCTGCCCGGCGAGCATGTAAGTGTTCGTCATGCGCGGCATCGGAATGTGCTCATAACTCTCGCGGCGTCCGTTGCCCGTATCGGCAAGGCCCATCAGCTTGGAGGAGAGTTTGTCGCTGAGATATCCCTTCAGAATTCCATTCTCGATCAGCACGGTTTCCTGCGTCGGCTGGCCTTCATCATCCACATTTAAAGACCCGCGGCGCCACGGCATCGTGCCGTTGTCGACCACGGTGCACTTTTCGCTGGCCACTCGTTTGCCAATCAGACCGGCGAATGCCGACGTCTTCTTGCGATTGAAGTCGGCTTCCAACCCGTGACCCACGGCCTCGTGCAGCAGAACGCCGGGCCATCCCGGACCGAGCACGACTTCCATGTCTCCGGCGGGAGCTTCGCGCGCGTCGAGTTGCAGAATTGCCTGGCGCGCAGCCTCTTTGGCAAAGAACTCGGGAGTCTTGTCGCCAAAAAAGAAGTCGAGCGCAACCCGCCCGCCGCCGCCTGAAGTGCCGCGTCCCGAACTCGCATCCGTCTTCGCGATGCAGGAAACATTCACGCGCGCCAGCGGCTGCGAGTCTTCCGCAAACGTGCCGTCGGAGCCGACTACCAGGATGTTCCTCAGTTCGTCGGCGTAGTTGGCGCGTACTTCCTTGATGCGCGGATCGTATCCGCGAGCGGTTCGATCGGCGCGCATCAGCAGTTCAACCTTGGCGGTGATGTCCGCGTCTACTGAAGGCAACGCCACGGGGTACAAGCTGCGGGCCGGCTTCTGCTGGAATCCGGCAACCGTCGTCTTGGCCGGCGCACTCGCGATCAGCGCCGCGGTGCGGGCGGCACGCAGAATCCGTTGCGAAGAAAGATCGTCGGTGTAGGCATACCCGGTGCGTTCGCCGGAAACGACCCGCACGCCGCAGCCCGCCGAAATCCCCTGCGAGGCGGACTTGACCAGCGACTCATCCACCATTAGCGAGGTCGAGGTCAGGTATTCGAAATAAAGGTCGGCGTAGTCGCCGCCCGCCGAAAGCGCCGCGCCCAGATAAATCTCAAGATCGTGATTCGTAAGTCCGTAGTGCTCGAAGAAGAAGTGTTCCTGGTTGGCAGTCACCATAGTTGGATGCCCTTGACTTTGCAGACGACTCGCAGCCCGCAGCCCCTAACGGGGCGTCATCTTTCGACGACTCGCGGCATCGCTAAAGCGATGCCCTGATACGAACCCGCTTGCGCCACGGATTGGTAACTGCATTATCCCACGAGCGGAACGGCGTCAGTCTCAGTAGCAAGATTACGGAAGTCAGCGCTGTGCCGCGCCGGAGCGAAACCAAACAATTTCCCGGTCCAGCGATCACTGACGCCGGCTCTGGCGGGGCGAATAATTCTCAGAACGTGACGCCAGAATCACTCAGCCAAATGCTCTCCGACTTTCTGAACGGCGCGCGTGCCGCCGTGGTGGTGGAAGACGGCACCATCGCGTTCGATCTGGCGGAGTCGAAATATTCGGTTTCCGGCGAGTACCACAAGTGCCTGCTGCATCTGTGGTCGAGCGAGCGGAATTTTGTGCGGCGTGTGCTGGATGCGGAAGTGAAGGCCACGACGCTGCGGTTGCAGGTGCAGCGCATGGGCCAGAATCGCCCTACCCGGCTCGACTTCTGCCGCGATCGCGATCAACGCTCGCCTGCTGCGCGACGGGCGGCGCGCGTAGCCTACGAGCCTCGCCTGCGCCGCGCGCTGGAGAGAAATTTTCCTGGCTGGACGGTGGTCCGGCTCACCACCAGCATGGACCTCAAACACTCCTTCGGCCCGGCCTACCTGCGGGGCTTGCTGCGTCAGGGACAGCGGGCCCTCGCCATCGTGGGAGTGAACGACCAGGAAACGCAATCGAGCGTAGACGGCGCGCTGACCTGCGGAATTCTTTGGCTCGAGGCGTGCCGTCTGGCGCAGCAGGAACGCCGCGTGGTCGAAGGGCTGGCGATGGTTGTGCCGAAAGGGACCGTTGCTCTGACCCGGCAGCGTATGGCGCATCTGCATCCAACGGCAGCGAAATGGCATTTGTACGAATTCGACCAACGGGACGATGAACTCGTTCCGGTGGACACCGGCGATCGCGGTAATTTGGCAACCCGGCTGGTGCATTCTGTCGATGAAAGGCTGGCACGCGATCGCTTTGCGAGATCGATCGCGCGCATTCGAGAAATTCTGCCGCAAGCGGAAGTGGTTGTGCTATCTCCCGCGTTGGTTTCATTCCGGCGGCATGGGCTTGAATTCGCCCAGGCGCGGATTGCGCACGATCCGCGGAATTTCCAGAGCGGCGAGGAAATCGCTTTTGGCGTGGGGCCGGAAGAGCGTGTTCTCGACGCGGAGAACGAAACGCAATTTGCCGATCTGGTGCGGCTGGCAGCGGCGGTGCGTCATAAGGATGGTCCCAAGAACCATGCGTTGTGGCGAATGCATCCCGAGCGCTGGCTGGAATCGCTCGTCGCCGGCAACCTTGCGGCGCTCGACGGACGGTTGCGGCCGGAACCTGTGTATGCCCAGGTTCCCGCATTCGCCGCGGCGGATCGAGCGATGATTGACATTCTCGCGGTGACTCGTGACGCGCGATTGGCCGTCATCGAACTCAAAGCCGACGAAGACCTCCACCTTCCCCTGCAAGGCGTGGATTACTGGTCGCGCGTCGCCTGGCACCAGAGCCGCGGAGAGTTTGCGCAGTTCGGCTATTTTCCGGGACGCGAGATCTCGCCGCAGAAGCCTCTGCTCATGCTGGTCGCGCCCGCTTTGCACGTGCATCCCACCACCGATACGATCCTGCGTTATCTGTCGCCGGAGATCGATTGGGAAGTGCTGGGAATTGACGAGCGCTGGCGGGAAGAGATCAGGGTCGTGTTCCGGAAGAAGCCGCCGCGCACGCCAGTTTGGGCGGCGATTCCGGCGTGAAAGCTTTTCACCGCCGAGACGCCGAGAGACCCCAAAGAAGGTTTTTCTCGGCGCTCTCTGCGTCTCGGCGGTGAACAAGTCTTCAAGCGGGAAGAATCGGAGGCGTCGATGTCGTCTCACTGACCTCCGGCGCTTCGCCTTTGTACACCCGTCCGATCCCCCGCACCAGGCGGCGCATTGGCAGCTCTCCCCGGGCATCGGCAAAGAAAATTTCACCTGCCCGGGTCCCGCGATAGCACCAGCGCTTCAGGATCGCCAGATGCTCCATGCGCTCGATCGCGCTGCCTGGCTTGGACGCGGGAAACGCCGCCAACGCGGCCTGGATGCGGGCTTCCATTGATTGTGACTTGGTGTGTTCCTCGCCGGAGATCGGAAACTCAAGCGGCCCCGCGAGCGCGCCACCATCGACGCGGAACAAGGCGACGCTCTCCGGCTGCCGGGACTTCTGCACGGACTTTTGCACGATTACGGCGCGCGACTGGTCAATCCGCCGGACGAACTCCGGCATCTGCTGCAGCACGGGGGTGAGTTTGTCGAGCCGCGCATGAATGGCCGCAGCCGTCTCGAATTCCATTTTCGCCGAGGCGGCATCGCGCTCCGCGGCCATCTGCCGCTTCAGCGATTCGCCGCGCGAGTCGAGAAAATCCTCGACCCGCACCACCTCGACGCGGTATTCGTCATCGGTGCAGCCGCGAAAGCAGGGCGCCAAACACATCTTCATCTCGGAATAAACGCAGCCGGGAAACTTCGGATCGGGATGGAGGTCTTCGACGCAGCGCCGCATCTTGAAAAAGTCGAGCGCGTCATTCATAAACTTTTCCGCCGCCACCCGCGAAGCAAACGGCCCGTAGTAAACGTTTTTCAACGAAATTCGTCCCAGCCGCGTGGTGATCGAGGCGCGGGGAAATTCGTTTTCCATATGCAGCTTGACCAGGGGAGCGAAGCGCAGCCGCAAGCGATTCGAGTAGGTCTTTGGAAAGGCCGACCGCAGCACGTTGTAGAGGACGAATCCCGATTCGAAGTCGGAGCCGGTCAGCGTGTATTCGATCCAGCGGACGCGATGGCGCAGGTTGAGGCGCTTCGTCCGTTCTTCCGGAGCGGAAAGCAGCCGTTGCAGCCGCCGCCGCAGGTTGGCAGTCTTGCTGACGTAGGGTTCGGAGTTCGCGTCCTCGCCGCGCAGAAGAAACACGGCGGGGGCGGCGGCCACAGCGGAGAAGACCTCGGCGTCAGCTTCCGGCCGGAACTCGATGCGTTCGGTCAGCACGCTTGTGATTGTAGTGCGGAATCATCCGAAGCTTGCGCTCTTAATCTTCCGGAAGTCCGGCCCTTCCATCTTCACGACGCGGCACATCTCGTGCAGGCGGGAACGCATGCGCTCGCCGATTCGGTCGCCAAGGGTTTCATCTCGGGCGGCCGCCCGCGCAGCTGAAAAGGACTCAGAACGCCTCGGCGCATCCGGGTCGACAACCTTTGCGGCTGGTTCGTCCGCGAAGTTGGTGGTGATGATCGTGGTGCGGCTGTCGTTGTAACGCGTGTTCAGAATCAAGCGGATCGTATCCCACCGCCAATCCGTCGGCCTCACCGACCCTAGATCGTCCAGCACCAATACTTCCGCTTCAAACACCGGCCGGAGTAACCCAAGCTCCGTGGCTTCTACTGAGGGGTTGTACGAGTCCTGGATCTGCTTCAACAAGTCCGCATAGTCATAGAAGACGCACTCAATCCCCTTCTCGCGGATTAACACCTTCGCGATGCCGATCGCTAGGTGGGTCTTTCCCGCTCCAGCTGTGCCGACCAGCAGCAGGCCGGTTTTGTTCACCGGGTACTCTTCCACAAAGCGGCACGCTGCCATGCGCGCTCGCGCAAGAGGCAATTGCGGTCCTTCAAATTCGAAGTTCGAGAGCTCGCAATGCTCGTATCTCTTCGGAATCCGCGCTGCCGCGATCAAGGCGCCGCCGCGCGCCCGCAACTGACAATCACAGCGCGTGACGCCGCGCTCTGGCGCTCCCGGAACCGGCTTCCATCCCGATCCCGCGCACAGGGGGCAAACTTCGGTTGCTGTTTTCATAATTCGTACTTGATTCTGCACTTTGTTCTGTACTTAGACTCTGCACCCGAACCCGCCTGCACCGCAACTCGAAACCGTTTCCTCTCTGTGCACATCCTGTGGAGACGAGCTGCGGGTTGTGGAGAACCGGGGAAAACCGTAGTTTCGCAGCTCGCAGCGGCATCGCGCAGACGATGATCGGACCAGAACTGGCACTTTCGGTTCATTCTCCCATTACTGCAGACACAACCGCGCGCCTTAGGTGTCAAAACCGGCAACTGGCACGTGTTTCCCATTGACAATCCCGTAGCATGGGCGAGAATGGCCATCGCCGGTGCTCGCGCTTTGAGCTTTCCTCCCCGGCTGATGCGCGGGAACCGTAACGACTAGTGTCAGGAGAGAGCATGAATAAAGCTGATCTGGTTGACCGGATCGCCGGAGCCTGCAACATTTCAAAGGCGCAGGCGACAACCGCGATCGACACCACCGTGGACAGCGTTACCGCTGCCCTTCGAAAAGGGGACCGGGTAGCCTTGATCGGGTTCGGCACGTTTTCCGTCTCGCAGCGCAAGGCCCGCAATGGCCGAAACCCGCAGACGGGTGCCACCATCAAGATAGCTGCTCGTAGAGTCGCCAAATTCACTCCCGGGAACGAACTCAAGAAAGTAGTCAATAAGGGTAAGTAGGGGCCCCAGAGTTTTTTGCGCAAGAGCGAGACGGCAGGGGAGTCGGCCCTGCCGTTTTGCTTTATAGCTGTCAGCTCTCAGCCGTCAGCTCTCAGTAAAGCCCGCCTCGCCTGAGGTCTCATCACTTTCCAATAATTGGGTTATCCCGAGGGTGCATTGAACCCCGCAGATCTGATGTCTGAAAGCCGATAGCTGCCTTGCTGAATCCTTCCTAACTCCTGTAGAATCTAATGTCTGAATCGAGGTTTCGGAACTGACATGAAAGCAGCCATCCATCCCAGCTACAGCGAGATCCGCGTGCATTGCGCCTGCGGTAACGCGTTCACCACCCGCTCCACCCACAAGGGCGATATCGGCGTAGAAATCTGCTCCGCCTGCCATCCCTTCTTTACCGGCAAGCAGAAGCTCATGGACACCGCCGGCCGCATCGAGCGTTTCCGCCGCAAGTACGCCAAGAGCGACGCGGGAAAAGCCGAAGCCGCCGCCAAAAAGTAAGTTCCGCGCGGAAACACGCATTCTTGAAAGCCTCCCCCGGCGGGAGGCTTTACTTTTGAACCCGTCGCACACTCACGCAAGGATATTGGCTAGGAAAGAACGTAGAATCGGACTGTGCAGAAGTCCTGGGACAACGCGGATGCAGCGGCGACTCGGACGGGCGAGTCGCCCGTCCCCACACGGGCTTTTCCCGCTGGCCTGAAGATTGGCAACGTTGAGATTTCCCCCGCCACCGTTCTCGCTCCCATGTCCGGCGTCACCGACACCGTCTTCCGTCGCTTCATCAAGAAACTCGGCGGATGCGGTCTGATCATGACCGAGTTCACCTCGGCCGACGGCGTGCTGCGCGACCAGCGCGTCCGCGGACGATACCTCCACTTCTACGAAGACGAACACCCGGTCTCGGCCCAGCTCTTCGGCAGCAGTCCGAGCGTGCTGGCCGATGCCGCGCGCCTGGTGGAAGACCTCGGCTTCGACCTGGTCGACCTGAACCTGGGCTGCCCGGCCAAGAAAGTCGTGAAGTGCAACGGCGGCTCGGGACTGCTGCGCGATCTGCCGCTGATCGGGCAAATTTTCGAAGCGGTGCGCGCCGCCGTGAAGATTCCCTTCACCGTGAAATTCCGCGCCGGATGGAACGACGACGAAATCGTCTGCGTCGAACTGGCGCGCATGGCCGAAAGCTGCGGCCTGGGCGCGGTGGCGCTGCACGCCCGCACGCGCGAGCAAGGCTACAGCGGAAACGCGCGCTGGGAATGGATCGCCTCCGTCAAGCAGGCAGTCAAGATTCCCGTGATCGGCAATGGCGACATTCGCTCGCCCGAAGACGCCTGCGCCATCGTCGCCCAAACCGGCTGCGATGCGGTGATGATCGGCCGCATGGCCCCGGCGAATCCGTGGATTTTTCGGCAGATTGAGCAGTATCGAGCGTGGATGGAGAGCACTAGAGAGAATAGGGGAATGTTCCGGGAAGGGGACGACTTTAGTCGTGCCGAACATGGCGCACCCTCGGCCGCGGCTTTAGCCGCTGAGGGCGAGACTGCTTCCTGTTTGACGGATGGCTCATTTCCCTCAGGGGCTAAAGCCCCCAACTTTTCGCCGGTTGACGGCACGACTAAAGTCGTGCCCTTCCCGTCCGTTACTATGTCGGGGGTTGCACCTTCGGGCAAGCCCTACGACGAACCCACAGAAGCCGACCGCTACCAGATGATCCGCACCTACTTCCAGATGCTGCTGGAAGAAGAAATGCCCGGAGCGGAAGGCAAGATGAAGCAGTTCGCGTCGTGGTTCACGCACGGCGTGCCCGGAGGCGCGGCGCTCAGGAAGGCGATCTACGAGGCTAAGAGCGGGGCGGAGATTCTGGGGCGGGTGGAGGAATTCTTCGAAGCCAAGCTTCCAGCACAGACCACGTAGGGACAACCGCCCCGGCGGCTGTCCCTACGTTCGCTTCGTTCAAGATGACAACCCCCAAACTTATGTCGCGAATTTCCAGGACGCGACACTAGGGAGCGGCCTTCGACGTCGGCCTTATCTGCTCGGGTGAGACAATTCCTTTCCCTTCCAGCACGGCGTAAAAATTGTCAGCCGCCAGGTTCTTGAGAGTTTCGGTTGTACCGGACGGCCAGCGGATCTCGACGCTTTCAACCTTGGTGGCGGAACCTAAGCCGAAATGGACACGAAGATCGTTCTGCGATAGATAGCTGCCACCGCTATGGATTTCGTCAGTCTGGGTTACGCCTCCGGCAACGATCTTGATGCGCGCGCCAATGGCCAGACGGTTGCTTTTTAGGCCGGCGAGTTCCAGGCTGATCCAGTGTCGGCCGCCAACCCCATGGTTCTTGAGAACCATGGGACCTCCGTCCAGGTCGTTGATAACGACATCCATGTTTCCATCATTGAAAAGATCGCCGACCGCAAGGCCGCGCGAAACGCGCCGCTCCAGTAGCGCTGGCCCCGCCAGATCGCTGGCGTCGCAGAACGTGCCATCCTGCTGGTTGAGATGAAGCAACTTAGGTTGGCGATATCCGCCGCCCGAAGGCAGAGTGTCCACCTGGGGATAGATATGGCCACTCACGGCGATCAGGTCGAGCCACCCGTCGTTGTCCAGATCCACGAAGGCATCTCCCCACTTGACCCAGGGCAGCGAAGGCAAGGCGACGCCGGCCGGGTAGGAGACATCGTGGAAGTCCCAATCCCCGTCGTTGCGGTACAGTGCATTGTTTTCGTCGGAAAAATTCGTGATGTATAACGACGGCCGGCCGGTATGGTTATAGTCGCCGATGGCAACTCCCATGGATGCCTGTTCGGAGCCATCCTCGCTCACCGCGGTGCCGGACTCGAGGCCGATCTCCGTAAATTTTCCTTTGCCGTCGTTGCGATAAAGGAAGTTGGGCGCGGAATCATTGGCGACGAAGATATCCGGGCGGCCGGTGTTGTTGAAGTCCGCCCAAATTGTGCCGAGGCCGTAATAGCCGTTAGGATCATCCACTCCGGCGCTCTTAGAAACATTCGTGAAAGTACCGTCGCCGTTATTGTGGAAGAGCGAGTCGCCAGCGCCTTTCAGCCCGCGCGGGCCGCACTGCACATCGAGCCCGCGGTACTTGCAAGTCGGGGTGCTGCCAAACCCAGGCAGGTCGTCCAGATGAAAATCAACATAGTTGGCGACCATGAGATCGACAAAACCGTCACCGTCGTAGTCGCCAAAAGCGGCTCCCGTCGACCAGCGGCCATCTGCTACTCCAGCTTTGGCCGTGACGTCGGTGAATGTGCCGTCCCCGTTATTGCGGTACAGAACATTTCCCCCGAAGCACGTAACGTAGATATCAGGCCAGCCATCATTGTTGTAGTCGCTGACGGCCCCACCCATGGCAAAGCAGGGCGTGGCCACTCCAGCTTTGGCGGTTACATCGGTGAAGGTACCGTCGTGATTGTTGTGGTAGAGCGCTCCTGGACTCTTCTCACCTTTTAGGGCCATTTCGACGGTGGGCGAGTTGGTGAAATAGATATCCAGCCAGCCGTCGCGATCATAGTCCAGCAGAAGCACCCCACCCCCCATGGACTCCAAGATGTACTTCTTTTCGGGGGCGGAGGTGTGGATGAAATGAATGCCGGTTTTCTTGGTGATGTCTTCCAGTTGCGGCACCGGGCGCCCGCTGCACTTGATCTTCTTTACTCCGGGCGGTGGTGGTGGTGGCACGGGATGCCCGCCCTGCGCCCAGGACGACAGTACCGTTTGCATCCCGAGAAGCAACAGCGGGATTGCAGGTTTCCAGTGTCGCAAGAGTTGGTTCTTCAATCTCGGCCCATTCCTTGCGCCTGCCGCTCGCGTTTGCCGGCTTTGATTTCCTTGTACAGCGCAAGTTCGCGATCCGCGTCCTGGATTCGCGAATCCATGCGATAAGCGGCTTGTAACTGGTAATGCACATAGTCGGCCTGCGGCTTCAATCGAACGGCAGCCTCAAGATGGGAAATTGCTTCCTTGACCTTATTTTCGTCCATCAAAAGCTTTCCGAATTGATATTGAGCATCCGCGTGTTCCGGGTGGGCAGTGACTACCTCCATGAAAAGAGAAGTTGCTTCCTCACGCCTGGACTGCTGCAGGTAGGCGAATCCGAGATTGTACTTCGCATCCGCATCGTCCGGTGTCAATGCCAGTTCGGCCTGAAATTCCGTGGCGGCGTCGGCCGGGCGGTCGGCTCGTATGTAAGCTACTCCGGCATAGTAATGCGCCTTGGGCTGCAACGGGGCAGCTTCCAGGACTTTGTGATAAGTTGCCACCGCTCGCAGATGATTTCCGATTTCCTCCCATGACTGCGCCACTAACATCAACGCCCCCGTTGATAACGGCGTTCTTCCAAGTTTGTCCAGTACTTCGCCGGCTTGTTGCAAGTCCTGCTGTTTGGCAAGCGAGTCGGCCCAGGCGTATCCAAGCCCGGGGTCCTTCAACGCGGTGTCTCCGAGGGGAGAAATGGTCTGAGCCGCTTCTTTGTATTGGTCAGTCATGTAATACGACATACCCAGCATCGTACGGGCCGCATCATCCTTCGGATTGGCGGAGAGCACCTGAGACAGAGCCCGCACCGCTTCGGAATACTTCCGGGCTTTCATCGCTGTCACGCCCAGATTACGGATTAAGCCCGGGGATTCGGGTTCCCACCGCTCCGCTTCCTGATAATGGTCCAAGCCCAGCTCGTATTGCCGACGGATGGCCTCTGATGTTGCCAGGTCGTTGAAGGCCGCGCCCAGAACGGCTCGCAGGCGTTTTTCCTCGACGAGTGCCGATGTTTTTTCTTGCTCGGTCAAATTGACGCGAGACAGAGCAGCGGCGTCTAACTCTGCTGTGGAATCGTGGCTGCCCAGATCCAGCGACGTGCGATCCTCTGCGTTCTTCAATTCAGCAGTGGCGATATACACTTCATTGGCCCCGCCCATGCCTCTGGTTGCCGGGCTGTCCCTTATGCCGGCCGCTTGCACTTGCGCTTGTAACTCGCGCGCTTTTTGGAGATACGCTCGAGCTTCTTCCTTCCTATCCGATTGGCTGAGAATGCGGCCCAGCGCGAAGTAGGCCTTACGTATGAAATAATTCGAGCGCGAATCGTCGGCGCCATTCACAGTAATCGCTTTACGTAGAAAATCCTCTGCCTTCTTTGTGTCTCCCCGGTTGTTGGCATTCAGCCCAAGGTAAACCCAGGGCTCGGACCAATTCGGTTGGAGTTCTGTCGCCGTCTTGAGATATCTGTCAGACTCCGCAAAGCTCTTCTCGTTGGATGCCATCGCGCCGAGCAGGTAAGTGCTGAGGAAGTCACGCGGATTGAGTCGTAACTCCAGCAGAAACTGCTCGCGAATCTTGGGCTTTGGCGCCCACTCCTCTTGCATAAGGGAAACCAGACCAAGCAGATAATGAGCATGTGATGTCTTAGGGTTTATCTGCAGCGCGATCTTCAATTCGCGGACCGCATCATCCAGGTAGCCGCCATCCCGATAGGCCCGGGCCATCAAAACGTGCATCGCTCCCCGATTCGCGGCTTCTTCGTCCATTTTCCGGAACACCGCCACTGCTTTTTCCTTTTCGTGGACGGCGAGGAAGCAGATGGCCAGGGAGTAAGCGGCTTCCAAATCGTCGCGAATGGCAATGGAGCGCTGTAGCGAGTCAGCGGCGAGACCGTATTGCTCCTTCGACATGTAGGCCATTCCCTGGACTCGCCAGGCCCGGGCATCGGCCGAATCGGCCAGGATCGCGGTTCTAACTTCGGTGATGGAATCGTCCAGCTTCTTTGCCCGCAGATCGGCTATTGCCAGGTCAACACGCGTGGAGGGACTATCCTCGAAGTCCAGCGACCTCTTGTAAAGATCAATTGCTGCAGGGAAAGCATCTTCGACGAGCCGCAAATGAGCGACCTGCCGGAGGCCAAGCGCAATGAGCGCCCGGCTGGCCTCGGTGATAGCGTGCGGATCGCCGGAGTTTCGGGCCGCTTGCACCGCTGCGACTCTTTTTTGAAGTTCTACGAGGGCTGGAGGCGCTGAATCATCTGGTTTCTTGGTGGAAGAGCGCTTGTGAGTTGCAGAGCGAGTCTGGCCTGCGCCGGGCACTTCAGCGGCAGCAACTCCGAGAGCTAGTGTTACGAGCGCGGCAATGAGCGGATTTCTCCAGCGACGCGAGCAGCGCCACGACGAGGAACGCCACTGGGAAATGAAATGCACAAGTTGGCCCATCATCCAAAAAGTATGCGGCGGGACCCGACTTCGTCAAGTCCCGCCGCAATGGTTATAGACCGCGATTAACTCCGCACATCCTTAGAAGATAAACTTCAAGCCGTACTGGAGTTGCCGGTTGCTCGCCGGACGGATTGAAGTAGCCTGCCCGAAGTTAGAAGTGTTAGCCCCAACCACTGAAGTGACAACATTGTTGGCGGGGCTGCAAGCGGTTGTGCCGCACGCCACACCGGTTGCAATGCCGCCGTTAATGCCGCCAGTAGCGAATTGCGGATGGTTGAGAGCGTTGAAGCCGTCGAACCGGAACTGAAGGCTGAGGCGCTCGCCGAGCTTCCATGTTTTGTAAACGGACAGGTCGAGGTTCACCTCCTTGGGCCCACTGCAATAGCCTTTCGGCGAGTTCCCGATAGTCCCGATGGCGTACCCCACCAGTGTGAAGGCGGCCGGATTCCAGATCTGGGTTCCCTTCTCGCCCGAATCGCAAGCGACGCCGGTGGTCATGAAGCGTTGCGCGTTGATGTTGCCGGTCCCGTTGCCCGTGCCGTAAGAGTCACTAATGTTATTGGTCGACACACTACAGCCCGGAATTGTAGTTCCGTCGGGAGCGACGCATTGATTCACGTCGGTCAGCGGCGAGTTGTAAAAGTTGGTCGCCGAGTTGCCCGACATTGCTATGAAGATCGTCGAAGCCTGCCAGCCTCCCAGAGCTTCTTTCTCAAAGGCATTGGATTTGGCAAACATCGGGAGGAAGATGACCGCGTTGGCCGAGAATATCTGCGGCCGGTTAAGCGTGGAGTTACCGCGGTCCGCGTTGATGTCGTAGGCATCGGTTTGGGAGTGGGTCCCGAATCCGCTGCCTGCCGAGGTGCTCGTATCCACGTTGGAGATCGTGTGCGACCAGGTGTAAGCCGCCTGGATGATGGATTTGTGGCCCAGCTTGCTGGTGGCTGAGACCTGGAGCGCGTGGTAGGTGGACGATCCGGCGTGACCAAACTGGTCGATTCCACTGAAATTCGCCGCCGGCCTGGTTGTCGCGGGGCAGCCCGTGGCGCCGAGGAAGCCGCATATTGCGGTACCCTGAAACGCAAAATCGACGCGTTCTGTAGCGTTTTCAGGGATTCCATTTGAGTCGCGGTCGCTGGTCAAGTGCAATCCCCGGTTGCCTACGTAGCCAATTTGCAGGGTTGTGTCTCTTCTTATCTCGCGTTGCACGCTGAAGTTCCACTGCCAGGAGTTGGGAACAAAGGAATCAGGACTGGTTGCATAGCTGGGTGAGGCGGCGCCGCCCGCCGCGGGCACCGCAACATCCATGGTTCGCGTGGAGCTAAAAGCCACGCTAAACGGCGCGTTTTGCCCCATCAGGTTGGTGACTCGGCTGACCCGCTCTTGCTGGAAGAACTGGCCAATACCCAGTCGAATCGCGGTCTTTCCGTCACTCCAGGGATCCCAACTGATTCCCAAGCGGGGTGCTATGGCGTGATTGTTGTTGGGCACCAGGGCGCGGTCCACGCCGGGCGTGCCCGAGCTGAAGTTCGTCCCCAGCAGGGTATTTGCAGCTCCGCATGGATTCGTCCCGGGGACGATAATCAGGCCGTTACAGGCATCGCTTTTGGGTTTTGTCGGGTCATAGTCGGCCAGACTCCACGAGGAGATCATATTGTGCTGTTCGACTGGTTCCCGCAGGAAGGACCAGCGGAAACCATATTCCACCGTCAGATTCCGCCGCACCTTCCAGCTGTCTTGCACGTAGAACTCAAACTGTTTCCAGACAGCCGTGGGGAACAAATTGGCGGAGTTCTCGCCGAAGTTATACAGGCTCCCTTGCGTCAGAAGATCCGCAAGGGGATTGCCTGAATTGCCCACGCCCGCGCCGAGCACTACGCCAGCGTTGCCGCCGTTAAAGGAGAAGCTGGGCTCGTCATGGCCACCTTCGGAAGGCTCGTGCTTCTTGTTGTAGCCAATGAAAATTCCCGTTTTCAACGTGTGTGCGCCCCGTACCTTGGCGAGATCGTCGCGGAAGTTGTACAGGTCGGAAGTATTGTTCCACGGTGCAATCAGCCAGATGTTTTGTCCGCCACCATAGGCGCCAAAGCCTCCCCAAGCTGCATCCGGGGGCATGCCGCCCGGCTTCTTCGCCTCCGGGAAGGCCGGTGGGATGGCCGCCTCAAGCGCGCTTACGTAAGCCGCCGGCGAGTAGGCGTTACCCAGCGCGTCCGTAGCGACGCCCGAACCGCCGAGCGTCGCGTAAATACGATTGTTGGAGTAGGAAAGTTGAGCTTCGTTGGTGAGCGTGCCGCTGAAAGCGGTCGTATCTTTAAGCATTATACTCTTGGATGGCTGTGCCCAGCTTCCTTCCACCGCCGGGAAAGGATCGTCACCCCAATAGGCTTGCTCGCTCGGGGCTGGGTTGCTCCAGTTTTCCTGGGTGTAGCGGAAAGTGAGGGTATTTTTCCGGTTCAGGTTGAAGTCAACGCGGGCGTTTTCCTGCCGCCAGTTCAACTTCGAACCCAAAGCGGCAATCCAGTTGTTGCCGGAATTGGGAGTCAAGGTCGGTGCACCAACATTCGGCAGAGGCAGCTGATCCGACATGAGGACGCCAGCCTTATCGAGCGCGGTAGGTACAGTCAGCATGGGGACGCCCCCGAGGGTGCCCGAGCCGACTCCCGGCAGAGGACCGCGGGTGCCAGGAACCGCGGGAAGAGTGGCGTTGCACTGGTCGTATGGAGCAGCGGTGGTAGTAAGAGGATTCGAGGTCCACTCGTTCCAAGCCGCGGTGAAGTCGCCGCCGAGCTCAGCTTGAGTGGGGACGCACGCTTGGCGCACGGAGGAAACCTTCTCCTTGTTCCATTCCTGGCTGTAAAAGAAGAAGAGCTTATCTTTCTTAACAGGCCCACCAATGGAAAATCCGTAATCGTTGCGCTGGAGAGGGCTCTTTCCCCCCGGCGGGGTAAAGTAATTTAAAGAGTTGAGCGCGCTGTTGCGACCATCGTAAAAGACGGTTCCATGGAACTGGTTGGTTCCACCCTTGGTGATGATGCTGATGATGCCGCCGGAAGCCTGGCCGTACTCAGGGCCATACGCGTTACTGACGAACCGGAATTCGGAAATCGCGTCGATATTGGGATAGATGAGCAACGTGCGGTTCGAACCCAAGTCGTTGTCATTGACGCCATCGACCAGCCACAAATTGTTGGTCACAGGATTGCCATTGACGGACATATCGGAACCCGCGAGAAGGCCCTTTTCAACCATGTTGAGACCGTCCATGGGGGCCACACCGGGTGCCAGGAGCGCCAACTGCTTAAAGCTGCGGCCGTCCAGCGGCAGTTCGGTCACTTGCTCCGCTTCGACAACCGTGCCGAGCACGGCGTTGTCGGTCTGAACCTGGATGGCATTGGCTTCGACCGTCACCTGCTCGTTCGGCGCCTTCGCCAGTTTCAGCTGAGCGTTTACGTCGTACGTACTGGAAACGTGCAGCTCCACGGCCTTGGCAATGAACTCCGCGAAGCTGGCCTGCTTGACGTGTATGTCGTAAGTGCCGGGAGGCAGCGCCGTGAAGACGTACCCGCCGTCCGCGTTCGTGGTGGCAGTGCGGGTGTCATTGGTCGCAACGTTTATCGCCGTAACCTGAGCGCCCACGATGACGGCGCCTGCGGGGTCCGTCACGACGCCTTGGATGGTGCCAGCGTACTGTGCGTATGCGGCGCCCGAAAGTAGCGTGAACAACATTAAACTCAAAACAAGTGCTCGTCTCATAGCAGCTCCTGTCGTCCTTTTCAATTTCGAATCGCAATCGAAGCAGTGCATGACCGCTGTCCCGTGGGCCTACTGCAAAACTACTATTAAATCTTCGGCGGCAGTTTCCTGCAAAACGGGTATGTTTGTCAAGAAGAAAATCGATTATGTTCAGGTAGGTAAACGATAAACCTATGAATAATTGTAGATTCGGGCCAGCCTCGTGCTATTCTGCCGCCATATGGCGGTTACGATGCAGGACATAGCCAGAGACCTGAACGTTTCGGTGGTCACTGTTTCCAAAGCCTTACGCCACCAGGGCAGTATCAGCGTCGCCACCCGCAACCGGGTTCTGCAGCGGGCCAAGGAATTGAACTACCAGATGAACTGGGTGGCGCGCAGCCTGGTGACCCGGCGGACCTACACGATTGGGTTGCTTCTGCCGGACTTCCGGCATCCATTCTTCGCGGAAATTGCCAAGGCCGTGGCGGAGACCGTCCGGCCGCAGGGCTACCACGTAGTCATCTCGTACTTCGAGGAAGATCCGAAGTTAGAGGCGACCGAAGCCGAGTCGCTGTTGGCCCGGCAGGTGGACGGATTGATTGTGGCGTCAGCGCAGTCGCCCGAGAATGATTTATTTCGGCGCATTCGCGAGCGGAAAGTGCCCTTCGTTCTGATTGACCGTCCAATCGCCGGCTCCCGGGCGAGCTTCGTTGGCAGCGACAATGAAGCGATTGGCAGGCTCGCCACTGAGCACCTTATCGCGCAGGGCTGCCAACGGATCGCCCATTTGCGCGGCCCTGAAATTGGCATCGCCGCGGCCCGCATGGCGGGCTATCGCAAAGCTCTCACCCGGCACAAGCTGGCCATGCCTGAAGAGTATATCGTGGAAGCCCGGTACGATGACGACATGGGATATCGCGCGATGCAGACGCTGCTTAAGACCAATCCTCTACCGGATGGCGTTTTTTGTTACAACGATCCGGTTGCAATCGGGGCTATGAAGGCGATTCTCGATGCGGCATTGAATGTGCCACGCGATATTGCGGTCATTGGCGCTGGCAACGTCCATTACTCGGACGTTTTGGCAGTGCCGCTCACGACGGTCGATCAGGGAACCGCACAGATCGGGACGCAGGCTTCTGAGATCCTGATGCAACAGATCTCGTCGAAGCGTACCCTGCGCCCGAAAACGATTCTGATTGCGCCCAGGGTCGTGATTCGAAAATCGACCGCGAGATAGCCGCTCCCTCATTGCCGAACGCAGGAGCGGAGGCGTGAAAGCGCGGCGCTTTATTTCCACTTGCCCGTACCTTCAACAATGGCGATGTACCGGTCCAAGGGAAGGTTTGTGAAGCGCTCTGTTCCGCCCGGCCGCGGCCACTGGACTTCCAGCCAATCCATTTTTGTTCTTTGACCCATTCCCAGGACCAGACGCGGATCGTGCGACGACATGAAACTGCCCCCACCCACTTTCATCCTGCTTCTTTTCAGATCCCCGGCCTGATAGGTGACGCGCGCACCCACGGCGTCCGCGTTCGATTTGGTTCCGACAAGTTTTACTCCCAGCCAGTGGTTCTTGGTTCCGGCATTATTCTGTAGCAGAACCGGGGCGCCATCATTCACTCCAACCAGCACGTCAACCGCGCCGTCGTTATTAAAATCTCCTAAAGCCAAACCGCGCGCCGAAAAAGACTTCGAGAAGGCGGGCCCGCCCTGCTCGCTGACGTTCTTAAAGCCGTGTCCGGTGTTTTGGAACAGCAGGAGCGGCTGCTGGTATTTGACCAGGCTGGAAAACTCTTCCACCAGATCGTCAGGGAATCCGTTCGCGAGGATCAGATCGAGATTGCCATCATTGTCGTAGTCGAAAAACTTCAATCCCCAGCCGCTCATCCAGCGAGTGGCCATGCCGATGCCGAGCGGCATGGCGACGTCATCAAACGTCAAATCTTTATTATTTTGGTAGAGAGAGAAAATCTCCTCATCGATATTGCCGACGAAGAGGTCCATCCATCCATCCTCGTTAAAGTCCGCGGAGTCTACTCCCATACCCGAACGCGGACGCCCCTCGGCGCTGTACGCGACATCGGCTTGCAGTCCAAGTTCTTCAAATCGACCGTTGCCGCGGTTCACGAAGAGAAAGTTGGCCACCGTGTCATTCGATACGAAAAGATCCAGTTGGCCATCATTGTTGACATCGGTGGCGACCACTCCCAAGGCTTTTCCGGGATGGCTGGCGATGCCGGACTCCTTGCTGACGTCGGTGAACGTTCCGTCGCCATTATTGTGGAAGAGCCAGCTCGGCATCGGACGGAAGATGCGCGGAATGCAGTAGTGCCGTTCCCCGTTGGCGGCGATGCCGCAGCCGCTGTTCTTGTCAAAATCCACAAACTGCCCAACAAATAAATCCAGCCGGCCATCATTGTCGTAATCGAACCAGACCGCGCTGGTCGCCCATCCCGATACGCCGGCGCCGGACTTCTCGGTTACATCCGTGAATGTTCCGTTGCCGTTATTGTGGTAGAGGATGCTTTTGCCGTATTGCGTTACGTAGAGGTCCGGGAAGCCGTCCCCATCGTAATCGCCAACGGCAACGCCCATACCGTACCCTCCGGCAGCGACGCCGGCCTTCTCGGTTACATCGGTAAACGTGCCGTCGCGGTTGTTGCGGTACAGCGCATTGCGCAACGGCTTGGGAGGCGTAAAAAAGTCGCACTTGCCGCTGTTCACCAAATAGATGTCCATCCAGCCATCGTTGTCGTAATCGAGGAACGCGCAGCCGGGCCCCTCCGATTCCGGCAAATATTTGTTGGCGCTTTTCCCCGCATCGTGAACCCATGCCATTCCGCTGGACGACGCCGGTATTTCCAAAAAGAGGAATTCGGCGCCTGTCGAAGCCGCTGAAAGACGGGAGAAGACGCTCCACCCCAGAGTTCCAGCAAGTCCCGTTAGAAACTGGCGGCGCGAGAACGGAAACTTGTTAAACGGCGAAAAAGGCATCTTGAAGTTTCTACCATAACCCGCAAGATCTGCGACAACAAGGGCATCGCCCCCCACAAAACTCCGTGCTAACATTCGCGCAGGGATCCGTCATGATGTCGGTGCTTCGAGCGTACAAATCCAGCTGTTTCTCGCTCGCCCTATTCCTCATTTTTACAGCGGGCGCGGCTCGCGGACAGCAGAGCCCGCCGGAGGACAATCCCAGCGCAATGTTTGAGCAACTTTCAGCGCAAGCCGCATCCGCCCGCGAAGCCGGACGGGTGGACGAAGCGATCCGCTTCTACCAGAGCGCGCTCAAGTTGCAACCGGATTGGGCCGAGGGCTGGTGGTACCTGGGCACGCTGAACTACGATGCGGACCGTTACGCCGAGGCCATTACCGCCTTGCAAAGCTTGGTTGCGTTGAATCCACAGATGGGCCCGGCGCTGGCTTTCCTGGGATTGTCTGAATTTGAAACCAAAGACTACAAGAATTCGCTGGCTCATCTGCAGCAGGCGCAACAGCAGGGATCCGGAGAAGATGCTGAACTGGCCAAGGTGGCGACGTATCATCTCGCTCTGCTTTTCAACTGGAGCGGTGAGTTCGAAAAAACCGTGGAACTGCTGGGCCCCGGACTCGGGCGGAGCCGCCCACCAGACGAGATCAAGGCCGCATTGGGCATGGCGCTGCTTCGAATTCCTCTTCTTGCCAGTGAGGTTGATCCCGGAAAGGATGCCTTGATTCATGCTGCCGGCGAGGCGGCAGCGCTGCTGGAGGGCGGCAACTCGGCCGCGGCTGCAGATGCGCTCCGGCAACTGTTGCTGGAATATCCGAAGACGCCCTATCTCCATTACGCGTATGCTGCCGCTTTGGCCGGTACCGGAAAATACGAAGAAGATCTTCGAGAACTCGCGGAGGAAACAAGAGTTTCGCCCCGAAGCGCTCTGCCTTACGTGCGCATGGCTTCGTTGAACCTGCAACTCCACCACGCGAAGGCGGCATTGCCATCGGCTCGGCGAGCAGTTCTCCTCGCTCCGCGATCGACTGCGGCACATGAAGTACTGGCGCGAACGCTGAAAAATTTGCGAGAGATTCAGGAGGCCACGAAAGAGCTCGCAGTGGCGGAAAAATTGGAGTCCAACGCAGTCGAAGTGGATTTGGCGCAGCGGCAATTATATGTTCGCAGCCGAGCTGGAGAAAACGCCTCGCAGCAAACTGCAATCGCAGGTACTTCCGGCCAGCAACCTGCCGCTGCTACCGATTCCGAAAACAGTTTTGAAGCGCTGGCCCAGAAGGCGGCGGCCGCGCAGGCGGCAGGGCAGATGGACGCCACAGTTACCTACTACCAACGTGCCCTTGCTCTCCGTCCAGAGTGGGAGGAGGGCTGGCGGAACCTGGGCACCGTGTACTACGCGTCCGCGCGCTATGCCGATGCGGTCGTGGCTCTCAAGAATGCAGTTGCCATCAACGCGCGCAACGGCAATAGCTGGACTCTGCTCGGTCTGTCGGAGTTTGAGACCAAGGACTACAAGAATTCGCGCATCCACCTCGAACGAGGGCGTGACCTTGGACTCGCCGCTAACGCCGCTGCCGTTCGCTTCGCGCGATATCATCTGGCGGTGTTGCTGAATCGGGACGGAGATTTCGACCGGGCAACCGAATTGCTGACTCCGGAAAGCGGATCAGGTCCCCTGGAAGAACAAGTAAAGTTTGTGTTGGGGATGGCGCTACTCCGGATTCCTCTGCTTCCCGATGAACTCGATCATGCCAACGATGCCCTGGTTCGCCTGGCGGGAGAGACTGCCGCATTACTTACCGAGAGTAAGTACGACCAGGCGTTCTCCAGATTTCAGCAGCTGCTCAAAATGAATTCACGCACGCCTTATCTGCACTACGCCTACGGCTGTGCCTTGGCCTCCGTTTCACGATACGACGAGGCCGAAGAGCAACTGTTGGAAGAAACAAAAACCACGCCCGGGAGCGCTTTGCCATTTCTGCGGCGGAGCACCATTGCCCTGCAATTGCGGCATGCCGAGAGCGCTGCGCAGCTCGCGCAACGGGCGGTGCAGCTTGCGCCCGAATCGGCGGAGGGCCACTTTCTGTTGGGACGGTCCTGGCTGGAACTCGGGAAGACCGCGGATTCGATGAAGGAACTGGAGACGGCTCGCGGACTGGCGCCGAACAGCCCGGAGGTTCGCTTCAGTCTGGCGCGGGCCTATGCGAAAGCCGGGCAACCCGATGCGGCGCAACAAGAGCGGGCAGCTTTTGAGCGTCTGAATGCCTTGGTGCAAAGCCAGCGGAGCCACACCGGAAGCCAAGCCTACGGAGCAAAGCAAAATCAGAATGGTATCCGGGCGGCAGAAGGAGAAAGATCGGACCAGACCCAAACCGGCTCCCACCCGGAATGACTTCGACGGAAAACTACGGTGCTTACGGCGCCGGGTGAGGCCGATCGGGGCCCTTGTGAATCTCCGCCGCGCCGTTGGCCTCATTTGCGGTCCTCGTATCGAGACTGCCGACTCCCGGGGGCGAGCCGCGGTCCTTCCAGACGTTGTAATCCGCCCGCGCGCTTGCGAGTTCTTCGAAAGTAACATCGGAATCGGCGCGCACGATGTCGGTATGTGGATCGTACTTGTCGGTTGCCGCGAGCGGCTGGTCCGCTTTCCCGTGCAGGAAATGGCGGTAGATATTGTCGTCGATCTTTTCGTTCAGCTGTTTCGCGGCGTCCGCGATGAGCTTCCAGTTCGCATTCCGCTCGTTGGCGATTTGAACGATGTCTTTGCCACCCTGAAGCTCGAGAGCAATGTCGAGCATCGGTACACCCGCTGCAGTCAACTGGTGTGCAATGAACAAGGACCCGTAACTCAAGTTCATGGCGTGGCGCTGACGCATCAACTCAATTCTCTTCGCGTGCACCGCGTCAGCCATTGTCTGATTAACGATCGCGCGCGCCATGCTATCAACAGCCATTGCCGAAATCCGGCGGAGCCGCTTTTCAGCTTTCTGCTGATCGCTGCCGAAGGCCAGGATCCCTGAGGCTATTAAGAGGGTGGCCAGGGAAACTTTGGCTAGAGGCTTCAAGTGGTTTGTGCACATGGGCACCTCCTGCGGGTGGCGCTCGGAACGCGGCAAACAGGCATCAGGGTTGCCAGTGCGCAAAGGCGCACACGGCAGGCAGCAAGCTGCGTTCCGTGGATCGTCTCACATTTGCCTTGGGGACACAACAAGAAGTCTTATCCAATACAAGATGAGCCTGAAGGGGAGGTGAGATTCCAACACAAG
>OBLU010000689.1_pt1 | contig 31670 bp, 33 predicted proteins | sample 1518681 | NCBI WGS metagenome assembly OBLU01 (sample SAMEA3539304, study PRJEB22396) | soil metagenome | biome: tundra; feature: field; material: soil | place: USA | collected 2010-05 | depth 0.15 m
CCGCAATCGCTCCATCCCGTGGCCGGCAACAGACGGATTGGGATCGTTGGTCGCTGCCACCACGCGGCTCAAGCCTGGAGCGATGAGTGCCTCAGTGCAAGGCCCGGTGCGGCCAGTGTGGTCGCACGGCTCGAGGGTGACGTAGGCCGTTCCACCGCGAACCCGATCGCCCGCATATTCGACGGCCGCGCGAAGCGCAACCACCTCAGCGTGGTCCACCAGGTCATACTCGTGCCAGCCCTCGCCAGCCAGTTCGCCCGCGTTGTCGAGGATCACGCAACCGACAACGGGATTAGGCGATGTGAGGCCTATGCCGCGCCGGGCCAGTTCCAGGGCCCGCTGCATCCATTGCTGGTCCTGTTCCGAATTTGGGCGCAAATTGCTCATTTAATCCAGTAGAGAGTTGACAAATGCTTCCGGCGAGAATTCGAGCAGGTCGGTCATCTGCTCGCCAACACCGACAAAGCGAACCGGCAGATTGAGTTCCTGCGCAATGGCCACGGCAATGCCGCCTTTGGCCGTGCCGTCCAACTTTGTCAGAACAATGCCGGTCACTCCGGCCGCTTGTGTGAAGAGGCGTGCCTGCTGCAGGCCGTTCTGGCCTGTCGTCGCGTCCATCACCAGCAGCACCTCGTGCGGCGCTCCGGGGACGAGACGCGCGGCGGTGCGGCGCATCTTTTCAAGCTCGTCCATGAGGCCGGTCTTGGTGTGGAGACGGCCGGCCGTATCGACATACAAGTCGGCAATGTTCCGTGCCTTGGCGGCGCTCACCGCGTCATAAAGCACGGCTGCCGGATCGCCGCCGTGGCGGGTCTTGATCATCTCCACGCCGGAGCGAGCGGCCCAAACTTCCAATTGCTCGATTGCCGCTGCCCGAAACGTATCCGCGGCGCAGAGCAGAACCGTATGCCCCTGTGCCCGGCTCCACGCCGCCAGCTTGCCCGCGGAGGTGGTCTTGCCAGTGCCGTTGACGCCCACCAGAAATGTCACCTTGGGCGGAGCATTCGGTGCAGGAATCGCCCGCTGCGGAGCCTCCAGAATCGCGCGCAACTGGGCCTTCAGCAGATCGCGCAGCTCGTCGCCGCCTTCAATGGCCTGGCGGCGGGCGCGGTCGCGCAGAGCATCCAGAATCGTGGTGGTGGTCTGCACGCCCAGGTCGCTGGTCAGCAGCGCCACTTCAAGATTTTCCAGTGTGGATTCGTCGACAGTCCGCGTGAGGGCGACGATGCCCTCGATCTTGGAGGAAAGCGATTCGCGCGTACGCGAAACCGCCTGCTTCATCCGGTCGAAGAAGCCGGGCCGTTCCACTTCTTTGTCCGCAGCGGTCTCTGCGTCTTTCCTGCCGCCAAGAAACTTCATCACGCTCCAGATTTGAGTCTAGAGCATCGGGGCTGGGTCAGCGAGGTGGCGCAAGAAGGCCGCCGGCTCTCGAAGCTGGTTGGGGCGAGAGCCGATGGGAGAAAGGGGGATTGTCTCTTTGGGGGCCCGGTTCTACTTCTTGAAGACGGCCACTAGGTTGGCTCCGGCTTCAGCGTCTTCGATCACGGCTGTGGTGCTGATCTCGATCAGATCGGCCCACTTTGCCGCGCCCTTGTGCAGGGCAGCAGCATTGTCGGTCTCATACAGGGCATAGCCGCCGCTGCAGTCCACGTTGTGCCAGCGGCCGAGTAAGGTGACGCCTGCCTCTGGGGTTGCCTCTCCGGCGAGAAACTGCACGGCGGCTGTGGCTACGGATCCCGGTATCAGGGACCAGGTTGACATGAATTTCATTGCATTCGTCCTCCAGTTTCGATTTTTGTTGGGGAAGTTTTCCCGGCGTGAGCCGAGGTCAGCGATTGTAAACCAGAGGACGGACACCCGAGGTCAAAAACTGGAGAATCGCCAACATTGCCTTGAATTTAAAAAGGAGTCATCGTAGCTAGAAAATGCTTGTGTTCCGCGGGCCAGTTGGGGAAGAATCGCTCAGCGGCGCTCAACAAACCCCCGAGTTGAGACGAGTGGGCGGCTGGAGCACAGGAGGCGGTCAATGAGCAAGGTACGCGTGCTGGTAGGGACTAAGAAAGGCGCTTTCATCCTTAGAGCGGATGGGAAGCGGAAAGACTGGGAAGTGAGCGGCCCATTCTTTGCAGGGTGGGAGATCTACCACATGAAAGGCTCGCCGGTGAACCCCAACCGGCTGTACGCCTCTCAATCGTCCAGTTGGTCCGGGCAGGTGGTCCAACGCTCGGACGACGGCGGGGCAACGTGGGCTGCGGTGGGCAACAAGTTTCTCTATGACGGCGTACCCGGCACGCACCAGTGGTACGACGGCACGCCGCATCCCTGGGAGTTCAAGCGCGTCTGGCACCTGGAGCCATCGCTGAGCGATGCGGATGCCGTCTATGCGGGCGTGGAAGATGCGGCGCTGTTCAAGTCACCGGATGGCGGGGCCAATTGGGAGGAGCTGGCCGGGTTGCGCGGGCACGGCACGGGTCCGCACTGGCAGCCGGGCGCAGGCGGCATGTGCCTGCACACCATCATCCTTGACCCCAGCAACGCCGAAAGAATATACATCGCCATCTCTGCGGCGGGTGCGTTCCGCACCGACGACGCCGGCAAGACGTGGAAGCCAATCAACAAGGGGCTCCATTCGCAATACATTCCCGACCCGACGGCAGAGGTGGGCCACTGCGTTCACCATGTGGCCATGCACAAAGCGCGGCCGGGCGTGCTGTTTATGCAGAAGCACTGGGACGTGATGCGCAGCGACGATGCGGGCGACCAGTGGCACGAGGTGAGCGGAAACCTGCCCACCGATTTTGGCTTTGTGATCGACGTGCACGCGCATGAGCCGGAGACGTTGTATGTGGTGCCCATCAAGAGCGACGCGGAACATTTTGTTCCCGACGGCAAGCTGCGCGTCTATCGCAGCCGCACCGGCGGCAACGAGTGGGAGGCGATGACCAGGGGCCTTCCGCAGAAGGATTGCTATGTAAATGTGTATCGCGATGCCATGGCGGTGGACTCGTTCGATGAGTGCGGCGTCTACTTCGGCACCTCGGGAGGGCAGGTGTATGCATCGGCGGATGCGGGCGACAGTTGGTCGCCGATCGTGCGCGATCTGCCGTCGGTGCTGAGCGTGGAAGTGCAGACGCTGGCATGAGCGCAGCAGGCGAGGCTGGCTCAACGATTCGAGTCTTGCTGCCGCAACACTTGCGCGCGCTGGCCGAAACCGCAGCCGAAGTGACGCTGCAGGTTGCCGCGCCGGTCACGGTGCGCCGTGTCCTCGACGCGCTGGAGGCGCGCTATCCCTCGCTGGGCGGCACGATTCGCGAGCATGGCACAGAGAAGCGAAGGGCGTTCATGCGCATCTTCGCTTGCGAAGAAGACTGGTCGCACGAGTCGATGGATATGGAGCTGCCGGCTGCGGTGACAGAGGGCAAAGAGCCGCTGCTGATTCTTGGGGCGATTGCGGGAGGATAGCCCCGATCGTCTCGATGCATCCGGCAGGGCCGCGAATCCCATCAAGCGGAAGATTTCTTGAGCGGCTCCGAGTAGTGGCTGCGCCAGCTGAATTCGAGTGTTTCTTAGCCGTCGTTTGCACAATAATTCCTCCCTTTGGTGCACAATTGTATAGATGGATTGCGGACCTGCTCTATGCGCCGCGCCGCCAAACCGGACCCTCCAGCCACACCTAGGCCCATCCAAAAGGAATGTTGCTGTTTTTGCAAATGAAACTGTGAGATCGCCATCAAGTCAAACAAAACAAAGGCTCCCCTCCGACAACCTCACAGACAGCAAAAGAACTGTGCAATTGTGACCTTTGGCCCATCGCCTTGCGCCGCGGGGCGCAGCCAACAGGTGCCCGGAATTGCTCAGACTGCGAGGATTCAACTCACTAGTGTCAATCACGGTGGGGTCGTTCGAGAACAGCCCCGACCCTAGTGAGGAGATTCGATGAGCGGATTTAAACTTCTTGCATTAGCGGCTGTTGCTGGACTGATGTTTGCGGCAACCCCTCCCAAAGCACTGGCCCAGGTGAAGGTCGAAATCGGAGTCGCCCCCGATTGCCCATACGGCTACTATGACTACGCCCCGTATAGTTGCGTTCCCGACGGCTACTATGGCCCGGAATGGTTCACGGGCGGCGTGTTTGTTGGCGCGGGTCCCTGGTTCCACGGCCACGACGAATTCAGAGGCAATGTAGACAACTCCTTTGACCCGCAGCACGGCTACAAAGGCGAATCCCCCAAAAATGGCGACAAACCCTCAGCGCAACGCAGAGACCCCGCGCAGTTCAGAGGCAATGAAATGCGCGATGGACGTGGCCATACGGGCGGCGAAAAGAAGTAACGGACTGCAACTGGTGCGGGCGGCCTACATGGCAGGACCGCGCCGGAAGCAACTTGGGTATGGAAGAGACTCGAGACAGAGGGTGCGGCTTACGCCGCGCCCTTTGACGTTCTGGATCGATTCAACCGGTCCGGTCGATTTTTGTAGCGTGGTCATGGATGGCAGTGGGTATAATCGCGGGGCGATTGCGCTTCCCCTAAAAGCAGATCGCGGGCCCATCAAAAATCAGAGCTGCAAGACAAGGACCACGTACGCATGTGTGGAATCGTTGCTCTCTATTCACGCCGCGAGCCAGTCTCCGCGACAAAGCTTGAACGCGCAACCAAAAGCCTTTATCATCGCGGCCCCGACGGGCAGCGGCAATGGATCTCAGCCAACCGCAAGGTGGGGCTGGGTCACGCGCGTCTGAGCATCATCGACCTATCCACCGGCGACCAGCCGATTGCGAGCGAAGACGAGCGGACGCGGATCGTTGTGAACGGCGAGTTCTATGGATTTGAGACGATTCAACGCGAGCTCGAGGGGCGCGGGCACAAGCTGCGCACTCGATCGGATAGCGAGATCGCGCTGCATCTCTATGAGGATTTCGGCCTGAGCTGCCTGCAGCATCTGCGCGGCGAGTTTGCGCTGGTGATCTGGGATGAGACGCAACGGAGGGTGATCGCGGCGCGAGATCGATTCGGCATCAAGCCGCTCTTTTATGCGTGGCACAACGACACGCTCCACATTGCGTCGGAGGTGAAGGCGCTGTTTGCAGCGGGGGTTCCGGCGCGCTGGGACGGGGAGAGTGTCTACCACTCGGTCGCGTTCAGCGGACACCAGATGCGCACGCTGTATGACGGAGTGTTTCAGATTCCGCCGGGTCACTTCATGATCGTGACGGAAAAGCACGTGCAAGTGAATCAATACTGGGACTTCGACTATCCCAAGGCGGATCCGACCGCGCCCAAGCGCTCGGATGCCGATTACGCGGCGGAGTTCCGGTATGAGTTGGAAGAGGCGGTGCGGATTCGCCTGCGGGCGGATGTTCCGGTGGGCGTGTACCTGAGTGGCGGCCTGGATTCGTGCGCGGTGCTGGGGCTGGCGGCGAAGCATCATCCTGAACCCATTCGCGCCTTCACGCTGACATTTGAGCAGGCGGAATACGATGAGGGTCCGATTGCCAGGGAGATGGCTGCTCTGGCGGGCGCGGAGTTCAACCCGATCCCGATTGGGCAGAAGGACCTGGCTGAGAACTTTGCCGACGCGATTGGGCAGTCGGAGACACTGTGTATCAACGCTCACGGCGTGGCCAAGTATATGTTGAGCCGGGCGGTGCGCAACGCCGGCTACAAGGTGGTGATTACCGGCGAAGGCTCGGACGAGATTCTGGGCGGCTATCCGCACTTTCGCCGCGACATGCTGCTCTACAACCGGGAGGGGCAGGATCCGGCTGCGATCCAGGAGTTCTTGAGTTGGCTGGACGATCACAATTCGGTTTCGCGCGGACTGCTGTTGCCGGACGGCGATACCGGGCCGATGGAAGGGGTAAGGAGGATTCTGGGATATGTACCTTCGTGGATTGAGACATTCAGTTCGCGCGCAGTGAAGATGCGGCCGCTGTTGAACGGAGACTTTCGAGAGAAGTATGGGGCCGCGGAGGGATGCTACGGGATTCTGGACGAAGCGGATCTGCGCGCACAGCTGACCGGCAGGGATCCCCTCAACCAGTCGCTCTATCTGTGGTCGAAGACGGTAATGGCCGGATACATCCTGACCATGCTCGGCGACCGGATGGAGATGGCGCACTCGATCGAGGGGCGCGTGCCGTTTCTGGATCACAAGCTGGTTGAGTTGATTCGCTCGCAGCCGGTGAACCAGAAGATTCGCGGCATGACGGAAAAGTATGTCTTGCGCGAGGCGGTGCGCGACGTGATTATTGACACGGTTCATCGCAGGCAGAAGCATCCGTTCCTGAGCCCGCCGGCGACGCTGAACCCCGACGAAACCTTCAGCACCTATGTGCAGGACATGCTGCGGGGGCCGGTGATGAAATCGTTGCCGTTCTTCGACCAGAAGCGGGTGATTGGGCTGCTGGACAGCTTGCCTGCGATGGATGTCGGCGCGCGGACGGCGAACGACCAGGTGCTGATGCTGCTTGTGAGCATGTGCGTGCTTCAGGAGCGGTTCGGGCTGGCGGCTTGAGAGATGGTTCAGGCTTAACGGCCGGTTGGACTTCTAGGGGATGAATGCTCCTGCGAGAAAATGAGGAATCCCAAGCCTCAAAAGGCGGGGGTGATGCTTGGGATTCCTGACGGAGTGGTGGGCCTGCCTGGGAGGCGGGCCAGCTTCGCTCCAGATTAGCAGCCCTTGGAGTCAGGCTGCGGATTTCTGTTCGGTTGGCTTAAGTGGCTGTGCCAACTCGTCGAAGATTGCGCGGTATTGGATCATCGCGGTGCGAAGCTCTTCGGTGGTAGCTTCCTCCTTGCCGAGGCGAACCGCGATGGCATGCGCGAGGCGGTAATTTTCCATCACGCGGGGATAGCTGACAGAAACATCGTTGGCGCGCTGCTCAAAGCTGACGTGGGGATAGCCCCGCGCCTCAAGAAGCGCATTGATCAGGTCGTCGGCTTCAGTGACCGCGGACCTGGGATGATCGACAAAGCGGGATTGAACGGTGTGCCATTCAGTGACGAAGCGCTCCCGTTCGACCACGCCGAGGTCGCGGATTTCCAGGGTCTTGACGTGGGATTGACGGTCAGCCAATTTTGATTCGGCCTCACGTTTGGAGCCGTGGCTGACAACGGCGCGGTCGTATTCTGAGCCGAAACGGTTGCGCAGGGCTAGGGTCTTGGTCCTGCGGTGCTCAACGTACGCGGCCGCGGCGATGCTTACAACGATGATCAGCACAAATGCGCCGACAATCAGCTGCGTGGTTGTGAAGCTGTAGTCCATTCCGTTGAATTGAAATTGCATTGAGTTCTCCTATGTGGGTGCCCGCCACGATTGAAGGTTGATGGTGGAAAACCTGGGGCCCGGGGAGGGCCAATGCAATTGATCCTAAGCAGGGACGTTGGGGATTGCTGACCAAAACAGATCAGTTTCTTTAATTGCGGATTTCTTGGTATTCCAAGCGGACTTTTTCTTGAACCTGCTCGTAGAACTTTCCTCTGGCTTTTGTCTTGAAGAGCAGCCGAAGGCATGCCTATTCGGGTTCGGGAGAGGAGGGGTCCTGTGAATCGCTGGATGAAACCGCGATCCGCACCGGATCGAGCGCTCCGCGGTCAAGGAACGTAGCCGCGGTGGCGATGAGGGCAAGGATGATGATGAACGCGCCTACGATCAGGTTGGGATTTGTCAGGATATCGTGCATCGCATTCTCCTTTTCAGGGAAGGTACGCCGCCGACGCAATGCAAGAGGCGCCTCTACCGGCAGCTAGGCCTATGTAGTTAATCATGTGCACGGATACGCGGCAAAGCTGGCTATTTTTGCACACAGCGGCGCAAAAGGTGTATCGAAACAGTAAATAAACGCTAGTGTTCGTCTTTTCCGGGGCGCAGCATCAGTTGCCGGATGGCTGTGCGCGGGTCTTTGCCTTCGTCGAGGATGAGCTCCATTTGCTCGGTGATGGGCATTTCGATGTGGTGGAGGCGGGCGAGGCCGAGGGCTGCCCGTGTGGTGCGGACGCCTTCAGCGACTTTGCCGCCCAGGCTCTCAAGGATTTCGGGGAGGTTGCGGCCCTGGCCCAATGCTTGTCCAACTGTCCGGTTGCGGCTGAGGGAGCCGGTGCAGGTCAGAACCAGGTCGCCGACACCGGACAGGCCGGCAAGGGTTTCGCGCCGGCCTCCGCAGGCTATGGCGAGGCGGGTGATTTCAGCCATGCCGCGTGTCATGAGCGCCGCGGCGGAGTTGTGGCCGAGGCCGACTCCCGCAGCAATCCCAGCGGCGATGGCGATTACGTTCTTGAGGGCTCCACCGAGTTCGACGCCGATGACATCAGTAGAAGTGTAGAGGCGGAGGGTCTCGGAAGAGAACTCATTCTGGATTCGGGCGGCGACCTCGGAGTCAGCGAAGGCAACGGTAATCGCGGTGGGCTGGGCCTGGGCTACCTCGAGGGCGAAACTGGGGCCCGAAAAAGCGCCGATTGGGAGGTTGAGAGCAGGCTGACCGGATTGGTTTTGCGGAAGGCTGGAAGCGATGACCTGAGTCATACGCAGAAAAGTTTGGTCTTCTACGCCTTTGGTGGCACTGACAATGATCTGGCCGGGGCGAAGGTGCGGGCCAAGACGAGCCAGGGTGGGGCGGAGGAATTCGGAGGGGACAACGGAGAGAACGATCTCGGCATCGGCGACGGCGGCTTCGCTGCCGGTGAGGTCAATCTCCGGGGGGATCGGAAAGCCGGGCAGGAAGAGGATGTTCTCACGTGGTTCAGCGATTTCGATGGCGGCTTCAGGGCTGTGGGCCCACAGGGTGACCTGGTGGCCGCCACGGCGGTAAAGCGAGAGGGCGAGGGCGGTTCCCCATGCGCCGGAACCTAGAACGACGATGCGGCTCATGTGGCTTTCTTGACTCCGAAGCGGGTTTCCGTGCCTTTGAAAAGGCGCCGGATGTTCTGATGATGCTTGGCAATGATGAGGAAGGCAACAATGAATTGGACGGCGATGAAGAAGATATTGCGGTCTCCGCCCTCCTGGGTCGAGCTCAGTAGCCAGGCAAAGAAAGGGAAGCTGGCGGCGCCGAGGATGGACGCCAGTGAGACATAGCGGCCGATGAGCAGCACGAGGAAGAAGACGGCGATCGCGGCGAGCGCGCCCAGGGGGACTGCGACCAGGAAGACGCCAAATCCTGTGGCCACGCCTTTTCCGCCGCGAAAACGGAGCCAGACCGGGAACATGTGGCCGAGGACAGCGAAGAGAGCAGCGAGGGCCTGCGCGTCACGGTGGGGCATGGTGGGCAGAAGCGCGGCGACGAACAAAGCGCTGAAATAGACTGCGGCGCAGCCTTTGAGCATATCGAGCAGGAAGGTGGCAGCGCCCAGAGCTTTTCCGCCGGAGCGAAGGACGTTGGTTGCGCCAATGTTGCCGCTGCCTACGGATCGGATGTCCTGGTGGCGGAAGATGCGAACCAGAAGGTATCCCGTGGGGATGGACCCGAGAAGGTAAGCGGCGACCGCGATGAGCAGGGTTGCGAGGACCATACCGAAGGTGAGTTTAGCAGGTGCCCCTGCGGTGGGGCAGACGGCGCCGTACGCCAACCCGGTGAAGCCTCAGTCCGAGATGATCAGCTCGCCGGGGACAATGGGACGTGTTCGATAGAGTTTGCCGCTGGCGCCCAACAGACCCATCAGCAGCAGCGCGGCCACATAGACAAGGAGCTTGGCTATGTTGCTTGCGTGGCTGTGAGGCAGGGTCTTCCATAGGATGAGCAGAACTGTTTGACTGGCGGTGACCGCCCATACGGTGCCGTAGAAGTAGCGGCGCTCCGTGCCTTCAGTCCGTGTCGAGGGACCTACCCGGGGCAGCTTGCCGAGGGCGCCAAGGAACAGAACGACGACGCAGACCGGGATGTAGGCGTAGTTGTAAATCTGCTTCATATACCAGACGCCGGTGAAGGCATTGATGAGGACGCCGGCGAGGTTGAGCAGGGCAAAGTTGATGGCGGCGTTCCAGGCGAAGGTGTAGCAGACGCGACGGTAGAGGGGATTGGGCTTGTCCTCATCAAAGCGGATGAGGTAGGGGCGGGCCTCTGCGCCCGGCAACTGGCCGTTGAGGCCTGCGATGCCCGTGCCAAGCAGGACGACGGCTAGCCAGGCCAGGTTGGCCCCATGAAATCCGCGCGCGAAGAGCGAGAAGGTGAGGGGGCCCGGGGTGAGGAAGAAGACCGAGATCCAAATGGGCCAATGGCAAAGCCGGTAGATGCGGGTGTTGCGCTCGCGGATCTTCCGCTCGTGGGCAAAGTCAAGTTTTCCGCGGTATTGCATTGGAGTGAGTTTCTCAGGGAGGAGGGGAATGCGTCAATGCCGGGGCGTGCGGGGACTGGAGCGGAGTTCAGCGTTGGAGGATGGCTTTGCGGGCCGAGCGCACTTCTGCGGCAAGAACTTGCAGGATTGTCAGAGACAAATGCGGGTCGGATTGCATGAGGGCGGTGAATTGGTCGCGGGTGAGAAAGCTCAGCTCGGCGCCTCTGCGGGCGGTGGCTGTAAGCGTGTAGGGCTCGTTGCCGATAAGTCCCGGGAGTCCAAGCAGTGAACCGGATGCTGCTTGAGCGGAGAGGAGCGGTTTGCCCTTGGGAGAATCCATGGTCAAGGTCACCTGTCCCTGATTGAGGATGTAGAGGCCAACCGGGGCGTCTCCCTGATAAAAGAGAACCCGATCTTCGGCGCACGAAATTGTGGCAGCCTGCTTCTGGAGTGCCTGGATGAGATCCGGATTGGCTAAGAATGCAGATGGGTCGAGATTCACGAACAGCCTCCGGAGAAGAAAAGTTGGGCAATATTGCAACAAACGGTCCTGAAAGGTGCTGTTGCCATGGTTGCACCGGAAGAAGCACGGGAATGTGATGAGGATCACGTATTCATGGTTAACGGTTGGGGCTTGTGCCTGCTTTAACGTGGCGATGCACGCCCATCGCCGCCTAATCGAGGATTTGTTTCTTGTTAGACATGCATCCGGATCAAGGTGAAGATCAACTCGATGGAGTCAGGGAACTATGCGGCGGTGCAGATTGCAACGGCGCTGGCTTCAAATCACATCAAGCTTGTTCCGGAGATCCAGGCGGCCGGCGGCGGGGACCAGGGCAGCCTGATCAAACTCATCTTCTATACCATAGTTTCGGAAGTGATTGATTCTCGGCATGTTGTAGTTTTGAAGATGGTGTAGTGACACGGTTTCTCTCCACATGCGCCGAAGTGCAGATGGGTTCAGCATGCGCGCAGCGTGGGTGGTAGGGCGACGCCGCAGGCTTGAAAGACCTTGCCCGCCACACCGGGAGTCTGGCCTCGAAAAACCTAGCTCTTTCCGCTGATCGCGACTTCCATCTCAATCAGGTTGTTCAGATCCCGGATCACGTCGGCCCATTCCAGTTTCCATTCCTTGTGCGCCATGCAATTTTGCGGCGATTCCGGAATTGTTGTGCCGAGTAGGAGCAACTATACCCCAGTCGTCCCCGCAAAGGCATCCAGTGCGGGAGACTGAACGGTAGGATGTTGGTTCCAGTTTATGGATGGAATCTTTACGCTGATCGTTGCTTACATAAGGCGGCGGCGGATGAGGTCGAGGGCTTGCTGGGTGGTGAACTCGCGGACGCGGTTGCGATCGCCGCGGAATGTGCGCTCGGTGGCTTCGTTCTTCTCCGCGTCGGATACGGCGATGTAGACCAGGCCCACGGGTTTGTCTTCAGTGCTGCCGGTGGGGCCGGCGATGCCGGTTACGCCGACTCCCAAGGTTGCGCCGGTGCGGAGGCGGATGCCGTGAGCGAGTGCTTTGGCCACTTCAGCAGAGACTGCGCCGTGCTGTGCGATGAGTTCAGGCGAGACGCCGGCAAACGCGTACTTGAGGGAGTCAGAATAGACTACGGCGCCTCCGAGAAACGAGCGGGAGCTGCCGGGGACACTGGTGATGCGTTCGGCAATCATGCCGCCGGTGCAGCTTTCAGCAACGGCGACGGTGAATTGGCGGAGGCCGAGATAAAACAGGACGATCTGCTCAAGGGATTCGCCGTCAGAGGAGTAGAGCCACTCTTCCAGGGCTTCTTCCATCTTCCCGGCCAGTTCATCGACGCGCTGTTGGGCAAGGGCGGCGCTGGGCTTGGAGCAGATGAGGGTGAGCTGAATATCTCCGGCGTGGGCGAGAATGGTGGTTTCCACGTCCTTGTACGTGGTGTAGATGGGGGCGAGAAACTTGTCAGCCTGCGACTCGGGAATCATGGCGGCGCGCAGGGTGCGCTTAGCGATGAAACGTTTGGGGATGGCGGCACGGAGACGGGGAAGGCACTCGTCGTCAAAGAACGGCCGGCACTCGCTGGGCGGCCCGGGGACGAGCAGGATGATCTTGCGATAGCCGGAAAACCTGGTGTCAAGCCACTGGCCGGGGGCACTGCCGTTGGCGTTGGGAAGGACGGTGGCGCCCTCAAGAACATCAGCCTGCTTGAGGTTGTTGGAGGGCATGGTCATGCGCGCGGTAGCTGCGCGGGCATGGAGGGCGGCGACCAAGGGGGCGTCCCGACGGAGCGTGAGCGAGAGGGCCTCCGCGACGGCCTCGCGGGTGAGGTCGTCCTCGGTAGGGCCGAGGCCGCCTATGATGGCCAGGATGTCCGTGCGGCCAAGGGCGATGCGAATGGCGTTGACCAGGTCCTTGCGACGGTCGCCCACAATGGTCTTGAAGTGGACGGTGACGCCTATCTCATTGAGCTTCTCAGTGAGATAGAGCGAGTTTGTGTCCTGACGCCATGGAGTTAGCATCTCGGAGCCGACGGCGATGATTTCAGATTTCATGAAAGTAGCTTGTAGCTCCCCGCATTTAGCTTCCAGCTCAAGTGTTGGCCGGCAGCGACTTGGTCCTGTACTTATTATTCCTTTTTGTACCCGTATTCCTTTTCGACACGGCAGATTCTCGTCTTGAATTCCTGATACCAGAGATCGCGTCCGCGCTGCTGAGCCACCAGGTGGGCGGAGTTCTGTTTCCAGGCCGCAATCGCTTCTAGGCTTTCCCAATAAGAGACGGTGATGCCAAGCGTGTCATGTGCCGATTCGATCCCAAGGAAACCCGGTTGCAATGCGGCGAGCGAAACCATCGCATCGGCCATGCTGTCGTATCCAGAGTCATGCCCGGTTCTTGTGGATGTAAAGATCACCGCATAGTAGGGCGGTGCGGGGGTTACGGCAATGGCCATTTTCTGCTCCTGATCCATTGTGTGCCCAACGGTTTCGGAAAGAGAGAAGTCAGATTCTCACCGGCGTCCCCGGATCTAGCGCGTCGGCTTAAAAGGGTGACAGTCCTTCAACTCCCAAGTCCACATCATAAACGGCGTCGTGGGTGGCGAGGATCGTGGTGCCGAGCGGCGAGAAGGCGACGCCGACCAGGTTGGTTCCGGCGAGAACGAGGGAGGCAACGCCCGAAGAGGTCACGCGCACCAGTCCGCGCCGGCCATGGAGGCAGGCAGCGAGGTAGATATCGCCATCCTTCGACAGGGCGAGGCCCTGGGGCCGGCCGAGGCCACGGAACCAGGCGCGGGTTTCGCCGTGGGAGTCGATAGCCCAGATGGCGTCGTTGGAAGAGAGCGAGGGCGCGGTGACGAACAGGGTGCCCGTAGCGTTGGCGACGAGGTGATAGGCGGCCGGGCTGGGCTCGAGAGTGGCGTGGACGAAGATGCGGCGCTGAGGATCGATTTTGAAGATGGTGCCGCTGCGGTCGCCAACAAAGAGGTTGCCCTCGGCGTCGAAGGCTGCGCCGGTGGCAACGCCCATGCCTTCGGCGTAGACGGTGGACTCGCCAGACGCTTCGATGCGGTAGATATTGCCTTCAGCCCGGGAGGTGACGAAGAGGTCGCCGTCGGGGTTGAAGGCCAGTCCGGTGGCGTTCAGGATCCCTGTGACAAAGGGGGTGCCGCGGCCATCTGGGCTGACTCGCACGATGGATACGGGAGTCTGCTTGCCGCGAGCACCGGAGATAGTGGCATAGATCATGCCCGAGCGGCTGACGGCGGGGCTGGTGACGGGATGGAGGCCCTCAGAGAGCTGATGGGCCACGCGGAGCGGCACTGGGTTGCTGGCGCCAGCGGGGTTGCGGACCTCAATGAGACCGGTGGTGGCCTGCTCGGGAACTCGGAAGGCAAGACGGGTGGGGCGGCTCATGGAGAGGTGGGCGGGCTGGCCGTCGACCAGGACTGCCGGCGCATCGAAGCCGAGGGGGCCAAGATGGATGCCGATCAGTTCGACCTCACCGAGGGGCAGAGCGGCAGCAGGGACAATGTCGTCGATACGGGGCTCGGGGAGTATCTCCGGAACGGGTTGGGGGCGCGTGCGGGGCATTTCTTGTCTCTCTAGATCCAGATTCTCAGGACCGATGCTACACCCAAAGCATACAGGCCAGCGGCTACGTCATCGAAGACGATGCCCCAACCTTCAGGCAGGCATTCAAGCTGGCGTGCGGGAAAGGGCTTGGTGATATCGAAGAGTCGAAAGAGGATGAGGGCGATAAAGGCGTGTTTCCAATCGACAGGGCTGAAGAGCAGCGCGATCCACTGGCCGGTTACCTCGTCGATGACGACGAAGCCTGGGTCTTCGCGGCCGGATTCGCGAGCGGCAATGGTGGCGGCGGGGATTCCGAGGATGAGGGTGAGCGCAATGCCGGCAAGCAGAACAAAGAGCAGGACTTGCGAGGAAGGGTGGAGCGATTTGGCGTAGACCGCCCACAGAAGAAGGGCGGCGACCGAGCCAAAGGTGCCAGGGCCGGGTTTGCCAAAGCCCGCGCCGAAGAACGTGGCGACGGTCCAGGCCCAAAAGGTCCTCTTCTGGTTTGGGATTGTTGGGGTGTTGGGGTTAGCGCTATTCATCATAGGAGTCCCCGTTGCCGGTGCCAGCTTGACTGCCGCCCAGGCCGCCGAGGTCTTCGAGGACTTCGGGGTCGAGGATGGGGGAGCTGATCTTGTAGACGCCCGAGGCCCACTTGCCGAGGTCGATCTTGCGGCAGCGGTCGGAACAGAAGGGGAAGTCCTCGTCGTCGAAGCGAACCAGCATGCCGCAGGTGGGGCAGCGGTGGAGTTTGACGGATTTTTTCTTGGCGGCCATGGGCTCGTTCCTGCCTGGGGGCAGTCGTCAACGTCTATGGTACAGCTTATGGCGAGGGATGGCGCGAAGACAGGATGTGCGAATTGTTGCGAATGTGATTAGCCGCAGAGCACCGGCGGAGTCTGCGACTCGATTGGCAATTCGGGCGAAGCAGGGCGCGCGCAGCTCTTCGCAAAGAAGTCGGCGCAGGCCAACTGGATTTGCTGCTTGAATGCCCGCTTGTCCCTGGTTCTGAGTTTGTGGCCCTGCTTGATGCAGGACAGCGGTTTGTCCAGAACAGGAATGGGACTGAAGAAGAAGCCGGCGGGGGTTTTGGGCAGGCCCAGTTCGGCAAAGAAATCGTCATAAGCAGTCTTGAAGGTTGCGGTGAGTTCCTTGTTGAAGGAACTCTGCATGGACGCGCTGACGGCTGCAAGCGCTCCGATCCCGAAAGTCGATGCGATGCCCTGCAGGGCTGCAAGCAGGAGAGCGGCCGGGGCAACATCATGCATGGTCCTGGTGGCGACGTGGATCTGGTTGTAGCAACCCTTCATGCCCTGAATACGGGTGATCAATAGAATCTCCGCCGCCTCCGATTTGACTACCCAACCGGGAATGATGGTGAAGGAGAGAAGAAAGACGACTTCACCATCCACAAGCAGATTGAGGGAGAGTTCGCCTTCCTTGTCATAGGCCTGGGAGTAACCCATCGAGAGGGCAAAACGATTGGCGCCTTCGGGAATTTCGAAAAGAGCAACATCGCCTTGTAAGGTCTGGCGCAAGAGATGGTCAGCAAGCACGGCGTGCAGGCGCCTGTAGTGATGCACAAAGCAGGCAGCGCGTTCAGTCACAGTGAAGCCCTGGACCAGGTAATCATGGGTGAGATATTTGAACGCGAATCTTGGATTGGATCGGGCCGCCTCAGCGAATGGCTGGTGGGTGAGGAGCTGAAGTACGTTCAAGAGCGTACCAATGTTGGCAGCGGCCCGCCACATAACACCCGGAAGCAGGGCTGGCGACCAGGTTTCCTTTCGCCGAGCGAGAGTCGACAGCAGCCTGAATAACACGCTCTTCGAGGTCGAGGTGCGGCTTCCGTTACCAATCGTCATGCAATCGACTTTCACGTTCACTTGGCGGCTGACCCCCGATGCGTCTGCGCCTGGCGAGTGGCAAGGAGTTTGTCGCGCCTGAACCGCCCGTCCGAGGGGAACGGCGTGGGGAGCGTTAAGGGACTACTGTATTGTCCCTTATCCGATTCCTGTAATTCAATGCTGCAAAGGTACGCAGGCACCGGCGCGCAGGTGACCCGCTGGTGAGTTACTGCAACATTGCCAGATTCGGAGCGAGAGGGGTGTTGTTTTTGGGTCTGAAGGATCTTTCGACAACGTGTGCTTTGAGCTGGGAGAACGCGGCGTAGCAATGAATAAGGCGAGGCGGGTTACAGCGGTCCAGAGAGGATGCGCGCGACCAGGTCGTACTCGTGGGCTTCAGTGATCTTGGCTTTGTAGAAGCGGCCGGGCTCGAGGGTAGTGGCGTCTGCGCCGAGTTCTGCGAAGTCATTGATGTAGACCTTGCCGTCGATTTCAGGGGCGTGGAACTGCGTGCGGCCTTCCCAAAGGAGCGGAGTCTCATCGCTTTCGCCTTCGGCAAGAACGACTAACTCGCGACCAACCCATTGTCGCTTGGCACGCTTGCTGATGGATTGCTGGAGCTTCATAAGATGGCGCTTGCGGGATTCAATGGTGCGTTTGGGAACCTTGGCATCCAGAGAGAAGGCTCCCGATCCTTCTTCATCGGAGTAACTGAAGACGCCGAGCCAGTCAAAGCTGGCGGCTTTGACGAAGTCTTCAAGGATGTTGATATCTTCGGCTTTTTCACCCGGGAAACCGACGATGAACGAAGTGCGGAGTGCGACGCCGGGAACTGCGGTGCGCACTTTTTCGAGTGTCTTGAGGAAGATATCTGCGCCTGCACCACGCTTCATGGTCTTGAGCACATTCGGGGAAGCGTGCTGAAGCGGCACGTCGAGATATTTGCAGATGTTGTCGTGCTTTGCGATTGTCTCCAACAGGCGATTTGTGATCCGGTTGGGATAGGCGTAGAGGAAGCGGAGCCAGCGGACGCCTTCAATGCGGGCGAGTGCGTCGAGCAATGTGGCAAGGCCATCCTTGATGCCGAGATCTTCTCCGTAGCAGGTTGTGTCCTGGCCGATGAGGGTGATTTCTTCGACGCCACGGGCGACGAGTTGCTGGGCTTCCGCGACCACGGATTCAAAGCGGCGGGAGCGGAACTTGCCGCGCAGATTCGGTATGACGCAGAAAGTGCAGGGATGGTCGCAGCCTTCGGCGATTTTGATGTAGGCCGAGGATTTGGGAGTAGTGAGAAAGCGAGGCGTGGACTCGTCGTAGAGGTAGGTCGGCAGGAGGTGTGTTGCGCCTTGCCAGTCGTCGCGGCGGAAGCGGCCCTGCTGCTCGCGGAGATCGCCTTCAGGTCGAAAGGCTGGCTCGTGCTGGTGCGAATGTTTGTGCGTGCCGGCCTGGGATTCCTGGCCGGGGCGGGTTTCGGCGGCTTTGGCAGTGAGGATGGTGAACGGCGAATGCGATGGTGCTGCAGCCGGCATTGAAAGGCCGGCGGCTTCGAGGATGGATTCGAGCTCGCCGGTGCCGACGACGGCGTCGACTTCGGGGATGCTTTTCTGGATTTCGTCGCGGTAGCGCTCGACAAGGCAGCCGGCGACGATAAGCTTTTTGGCCGAGCCGGAGGTCTTATGGCGGGCCATCTCGAGGATGGTGTTGACCGATTCCTGTTTCGCGGTATCGATGAAGCTGCAGGTATTGACAACGAGAATATCGGCATCCTCGGGGCAGGCGGTCAGGCGCGCGCCGGCGCGGTCGAGGAGGCCCATCATGACCTCGGAGTCAACAAGGTTTTTGGGGCAGCCTAAGGAAATAAAGCCCACGAAAGGGGCCGCGAGTGGGGAAAGTTTGCTCACCTTTCTATTGTACTGAGGATTGGAAAACGGCGTTGGATCTGGATTCACGAGGCGTCGGTTGAGAACAAGGTTGTGAGAGCACACGCGATAACACGTCGATCATCCATTAGGGAGCAGAACGCGCTGAGCAGCAACTACTTTTTGTTTGGTTTGAAGACGGGTTTCAAGGATTCTCCAGCGGCGGCGATAATGGCTTTGGTGTCTGGGGCGAACTGGCCATTGGGGTCTAGTTCCAGATACTTTTGATAGGCCTCAAGGCAGCCGGGAGGCAGGATGAGCTTGCTCGTTTTTGGATCGACACTGGCCTGGGTGGTGAGGGCCTGGGCTTTGAAGTAGTAGAGCCTGGCGCGGGTCGGATCGACGGCAATCGCCTTGTTGGCGGCATCGAGCTGGGCAGGCGCGTTGCCCACCTGAAAAAAGAAGACGGTCTCATTGCCGAGATAGAGGGCAGCCTGTGCGGGGTAGGCCTTGACCGCCGCATCGAAGGCGGCCTGGGCATCGGGAATTCTGTTGGCGCGGATGTAGATTTCGCCGAGACTGCTGTAGCTGATGCCTTCAATTTCAGGATTGTGTTTTGGGGATGCGGCGTCGGGGATGGCGAGGCTTTGGCCTGAGTGGGTGCCTCCTTTTCCATCTGCAGAGTAGAAGCCACCGGAGGCGGGTTGGTTGGGAGCCGCTGGACCCGTGCCGAGTGCTTTCTTGAAGCTGGCTTCGGCGTCCTCGTACTTCTTTTGGCCAAGCTGAGCCCGACCGAGCTCGATCCAGAGATATACCTGGCCGGGTTTGGCGGCTGAGTCCTTGAGCATGAGGGTTTCAGCGTCAGAGTAGCGCTTTTCCTGGTTGGCGGTGCGGGCCGCTATGAGGTCGGCATTCATGGCCTCAACGCTGAGACTGCCGGCAGGAGCCGCGCCATTGGGCGTGCCGGGGTCGCCCGATGGCGGCGAGCCGCCCAAAGGGGGCAAGCCACCCAACGGAGGCAACTGTGCGAAAGCAGAAGGAACGGCCAGAGCGATGACAGCCAGCAAACCGAGAAACCTGGGCCTCATTTGATTGTGCTCCTGAGAAGGTGTTTTGCGTCGGAGACAGGATACTCCTCCCAACGACCGGGGATCAGGAAACAGAGATCGGCGAACCGCGGCAGGCAGTCAATTAGCGGTTGGATTTGCCCGGGTCCCCGGGTGGTAAAATCGATCAGTGCCGGGCCCTACGCGACGTAATCCCGCCAATCCCGCCAGGTCCGGAAGGAAGCAACGGTAACGGGCTAGTACGGGCGCAGTAGGTCACCCGGTACTTTTTTGGGTCCTGTGGGCGCCTTTGCCAAGAGCCCGAAGGCAGTTCAGCGAGAATTACGCGGACACTTTTGCGAAGACCCGCAGGCGGTCTTGAGAAGACTGCCAGGAGAGATGCATTGAGCCTTTCTGTTCGTCCTGTGGTAGGCCATCGCGCCAAAATCACCGCGCTTGGAACCTACGTTCCCCCCGATGTGATCACCAACAAAGACCTGGAAAAGCTGGTGGATACGAACGATCAGTGGATTCTGGATCGAACCGGCATCCGCGAGCGGCACGTGTTGGCCAAAGGGCTGGGCGTGAGCGACATGTGCGTGGGCGCGGCCACCAAGTGCCTGGCTGCGCGGGGGATTGAGGCGAGCGCGGTCGAAGTGATCATCGTGGGCACGGTGACGCCGGACATGATGTTCCCCTCGACGGCATGCCTGGTGCAGGACAGGATTGGGGCAAAGGGAGCCTGGGGATTCGATGTATCGGCCGGGTGCTCGGGATTTGTTTTCGCGTTGCAGGCGGGCGTGAAGCTGGTGGAAAGCGGGGCGCACAGAAAGGTTCTTGTGATTGGTGCGGACGCCAATACGCGCATGACCGACTACACGGACCGGACGACTTGCGTGCTTTTTGGCGATGGGGCTGGAGCAGTGTTGATTGAGCCGGCGGAGGAGGGCGAGATCGGCTTCATCGACTTTGCGAACGAGATCGACGGATCGGGCGCCACGGCCTTGAATCTGAAGGGCGGCGGGAGCCTGAATCCATCGACCCACGAGACCGTGGACAAGAAGATGCACTACATCTATCAGGACGGCCCGGCGGTGTATAAATTTGCGGTCCGGAAGATGGCCGAAGTGACGGCGAAGGTGCTGGAACGGAACGGCGTGACCGGCGCGGACCTGGGTTGCTTTATTCCTCACCAGGCGAACAAGAGGATTATTACTGCAACGGCAGACCGGCTGGGGATGGACCCGGAACGGGTAATTATCAATATTGAAAAGTATGGGAACACGTCGGCGGGGACGATTCCGCTGGCGATGGAGACGGCCATTGAACAGGGCAAGCTGAAAAAGGGCGACCTGGCGCTGCTGGCCGCGGTCGGAGCGGGATTCACGGTGGGGGCAACGCTGCTGCGGTGGGAGATATAACGGCAGCTTCTAGCTCTTAGCGATAAGTCCCCGGCCAGCAATCAGTTCGTCAGCAACTTGAACGCGTGGGTCCACTGATTGTTCAGGAAGCCACGGATACACCACAACATGCAAAGGGGTTCGATGGCGCGGGCGGATTCCGCCTTGCCCATGTCTGCTGTCTCCCAGCCAAACTGATCGAGGATTGCACTCACCGCCTTCTTTGCTAAGTCGTCGTTGCCGCAGATGAACATGGTGGGCTTTCCGTCTTTGAATTGGGGATTCACCATGGCGGGTGTGCCAACCGAGTTGAAAGCTTTGACGAAGTGCGCGCTTTCAAACTGGTGTTGCAGGTCTTCCATGAGGGATTTGTCGAAACTGGTAAAGAACGGGAGCACGCCGTAAACGGGTGGAGCATCTTCAATTGGATTGGTTGCGTCGATGACGGTCTTTCCTGCGAGATTCTGAGCGTCGGCCAGGAGAAGGGCGTTGGCTGCCACCTTGCCTTTTACGGCCAGAACAATCAGCTCGCCGAACGCAGCGGCATCGGCAAAGTTGCCGACGGACCCTCGGGAATTCTCTGTCGCCCACTCGGCAAGCTTGTCAGGCGTTCGAGAGCCGACCATAACCTCATGGCCATGCTTGAGGAAGCCGGCAGCCAATACTTTGGCCACAGTACCCGATCCCAAGACTCCGATTTTCATGGTTCACCCTTCGCAGAAGAGATTAGGCGAGGAGCAGAATCGATTCAAGATAATGCCGGGCCACGCTGGGTCGCTAGAGTCCAAGCTCTGATGCGGAGAGCGTGTATCCAGGCAGGACGCCGAGTTCAGCGGCGGTGCGGAAGAAGCTTCTCATGCCCTCGACACATTCTTCGTCGAGGATGTAGTGGATGTTGTTCGTGAGATAGGAGAGGATTGTCTGCTCGGAGATGGGGAGTCGCCTGGACCACTCGGTAACCAGCGCATCGATGTTCCGCAGGCCGTGGTCGCGCGATTGGATGAAGTCTTCCGCGACTGTATCGTCCAGTGGGCAGCCCGTTGCAGCGGCCCATACAGCGGAGACGAAGGGCAGGCCGGTGAGGGTGTACCACTCCTCGGCGAGGTCGTGGTAAACGAGCTCTTCACCGGTGCGCTCGAACCGGTTGGCACGCTCTTCCAGGGCCATCAAGGCTGGGTCACCTATGAGGATTGCGGCGTCGGCGCGGTCGAGCATGAAGTCGAGGTCGGCGGCGAGAGGCATGAAGGGAACGGAAGGATTGCCCCACTTGTGAAAGAGGATGTGAGCGTAAGCAAGGGTGGTGCGGCTGGCCATGTCAGCGGCAACAACGCGCAGAGCGGCGAGGGGCTGTGCGGCGCGACGAACAAGCAGCAACGAGCGAACGTGCCCTTTGGAGGCGATAGTGCAGCCGGGGAGGATGCGGAGGCCGGGTGTGGTGGCGAGTGAGGCGATGGGAACGAGGCCGATATCTGCGTGGCCAGTGGAGAGGGCGGCGGCGCACTCGGAGGGCGACATGCGGTCGATCTGATAGCGGAGGGCGAGCGAGGCATCGAGAGGGGGATTCTCGAAGTCCCACATGAGTGGCGCGGGATTAAGGAAGTTGATCGCGGCTATGCGCAGACGAGAGTGTGAGATAGAGGCCACGCTTTCCTTAGGGTACCAATTAGATGACCGATTGAGCATGAAGGATTCCGGACGCGCATCCGGGACGGCACTAGAGCGGAACCGGGAAAGCTATACACTTTTTAGCTTGTTCAGGGTCGCCGCTCCTTGATGGTCGCGTCGACTTGAGGGAAATGGCTTCGGGTTACACCATCCCTGGTTCCGCTCTGGGCTTGCATGATCAGGCGGGGCCTGGTGCACAGAGGTGATCAGGGCAAACGCATCTTAATTTGATTTCGGCTCTTGGGATTGCCGATTGGCCATTTAGGGTGGTGTAGCTGGCCAAGGACGCCCCTCAAATAAACTGACTTCTGTCCGGAGGAATGGCTACGCCTTCGATTCCGGCTCAGTAGGAGATGAATTAGCCTGCCGAACCACCTGAAAAGAACCGAAGTGGTAATCTTTGCCCGCGAAAAATTAAGATGCGTCTGCCCTGCAGAGGTGATGGAGCTGCTTGACAGGAATCCTCGCTGAAGGTAATTTGAGCGACATTCCCATTGAAGCGGCTTTGGTTTCCTGTGAGGAAGGCAGCCCCGTGTCCTCTTTGGCTAGAGAGGTATTTTATTGACGACGCTGTCCCGAGACGTACCTCGACGGGAGGCATCCAAGTGTGATGAAGAGCGGCTGGCGTGGCTGGCTCTTGCGCCCTCGCCGGGGCTTGGGCCAAAGCGGATTCTGGATGCGATGAAGCAGTTGGGGTCGCCGAGTCGGATTTTCGAATTGACCTTAACCGAGCTTGAAGGATTGAGGTTTCCGGCTGAGGCTGCGCAGTTCATCTTTGACGGCAAGGCGCGTCAGGCTGCCCAAGAGGAGTGGGTGCATGTCGAGGCGCAGGGTGCGACGATTATCAGCTTTGGTTGTGGGGAGTACCCGGAGCGGCTGAAAGAAATCTACGACCCACCGCCGGTGCTGTGGGTGCGCGGCGTGGTGAGCTTGCTCAGCAGGCCGGCGATCGCGGTGGTGGGTACAAGGCATCCTTCTCCCTTTGGCTCAGGCGTGGCGGAAATGCTGGCGCGGAACCTGGCAGTGCGGAGGCTGTTGATTGGGAGCCGGATGGCGCGAGGCATCGACTCCTGCGCGCACCGTGGAGCAATGGGGGCGCGCATGCCGACGGTTGCGGTTTGGGGCACGGGAATTGCTGTGGTGTATCCCAAGGAGAACAAGAAACTGGCCGAGGAGATTCTCGCGACGGGCGGAGCGATTGTGAGCGTGGTGCCGATCGGAACGTTTCCAGCGCCGCAGAACTTTCCCCGCCCAACCCGATATTGAGCGGAATGAGCGTGGCGGTGCTGGTGGTGGAAGCGGCAGAGAATTCGGGGACCCGGGTCACAGCGCGGTGCGCGGCGGAGCAGAATCGTGACCTGTTCGCTGTTCCGGGCAATGTGACCAATCCAAACTCATGGACTCTTAACACGCTGATTAAACAGGGTGCAAAGCTTGTGGCGACATGGGAGAACGTGTGGGAAGAACTGCCCTCGCACCTGCGACTGGAGCTGGAAGCGGATGGGCCGGTTGAATCCAAATCGGAGACGACCGCATCTCTATTGCTTGACCCGGTTCTGCGGCCCCAAGAGGCCATGGTACTGGAGGTCCTGCGCTCCGATGCAGGTTTGCAGATCGATGAGATTCTCGAGCTCTTGGAGACGCAACTGACCTCTTTCGAGGCGTTTACGGCCCTTTTCGAGCTGGAGATTACAGGGCGTGTCCGGTGCATGCCGGGAAAGAATTACGTGCGCACGCTGTGACCGCTTGAAAATGCTCCTTCAATATGTACAGCACGGGTCCTACCCACCCAGGAGCGGGATTTTTCGACAGATGAAGAGGGGAAATATCGGCAATTTATTTAGCCGCTAAAGGGCCTGCTGTACGTCATGTAATGGAACGAAACGACGTGAAAATAGTTTTCCTCGACTGGAAACAGGATGGTGTTCCATGGTAGCGTCCAACATTTGCGGGTGGTTTTTCCCGGTTGGGGACAATGACGGGTTGATAGGGCAGAAGTTGGACTGTCCCTGGAAAGAATCGAAAATCCTTGGAGCTGAGTCCAACAGACCTGAACAAGGCTGGCAAGGTAAAGTGGGTACTGTAATAAGGATGGCAATGAGCAAATCACTGGTAATCGTCGAGTCCCCTGCCAAGGCAAAGACGATCGAAAAATATCTTGGCAAGGGCTTCGAGGTCCTGGCATCCGTTGGGCACATCATGGACCTGCCCAAGAACGATATCGGCGTGGAGTTGGAAAATCGGACATTTGAGCCGACGCTCATGGTGTCTCCGGGCAAAGAAAAAGTTGTGGCGCAGTTGAAGTGTGCAGCCGCAAAGGCCGACGAAATCTTTCTCGCGCCTGACCCTGACCGTGAGGGCGAAGCGATTGCGTATCACCTGGCGCTGCAACTGGGGACCTCGGCGAAAGAGCGGAAGAAGATTCGCCGCGTAACCTTCAACGAGATTACGAAGAAGGCAGTGCAGGAGGCGTTCAAGCACGCTCGGGACGTGGATCAGAATCTTGTGGACGCGCAGCAGACGCGGCGCGTGCTGGACCGGCTGGTGGGCTACCAGATTTCGCCTCTGCTCTGGGACAAGGTGCGGCGCGGACTGTCGGCAGGTCGTGTGCAGACGGTGGCTGTCCGGCTGATCGTTGAGCGGGAGCGGGAGATTGGGGCGTTTGGGCCGATTGAGTACTGGACGCTCGATGCCATGCTTCATGCTGAGAGCCAGGGGGACAAGAGCTTCAAGGCGCGCTTCATCGGCATCGACGGAGAGTCTGCGCGCGTTGCGAATGGGAAGGACAAGGACGGGAAAGACCAGTTCATTGCCAACGCCTTGGCGGATGAGAAAGCAAAGAACGCGGTGGTCGCGGCGCTGGACAAAGCGCGGTGGTCGCTGGTTTCAGTTCAGTCCAGAGAGCAGCAAAGGAAGCCTCTGGCTCCGTTCATCACCAGCCAATTGCAGCGCGATGCGGCGAGCAAGCTGGGATTCAATGTGCGGCGCACTATGGGCGTGGCACAACGATTGTATGAAGGCGTGGATGTGGGCGCAGAAGGTTCAGTCGGCCTGATCACTTATATGCGTACCGATTCGCCGCGCATCGCGCCGGAGGCGATCGAAGGTGCGCGCGAGTGGATCGGCAAGGAACTAGGGGCGCAGTATCTGCCCGTGACGGCCAATGAGTACAAAGGCAAGAAGGCGGCCCAGGATGCGCACGAAGCGATCCGGCCGACAGATGTCTCACGGACGCCGGAGTCGATTGCCCGCTATTTGACTGAGGAACAGCTGAAGCTCTACCGGCTGGTCTGGCAGCGGTTTGTGGCGTCGCAGATGATGCCGGCAATCTTTGATGTGACTACGGCGAGAATTGCAGCGGATTCGGCGAAGACCGGGAAGACGTATGACTTTCGCGTGAGCGGGTCTGTGGTGCGGTTCGACGGATTCCTGAAGGTCTACGAGGTTTTGGAAGAGAAGAAGGATGACGACGAGTCCTCAAACAAGCTGCCTAACCTGGACGATGTGAAGAAACTGGAATTGGAAAAGCTTGATCCAGAGCAGCATTTCACGCAGCCGCCACCGCGCTTCAACGAGGCTTCGCTGGTGAAGGTACTGGAAGAGCGGGGCATTGGGCGTCCTTCGACTTACGCGTCGATCATCAACACGATTCAGGATCGCGAGTATGTGACCAAAATCTCAGGGCGGTTCTACCCGACAGAGATTGGGATGGTGGTCTGCGATCTTCTGGTGAAGAATTTTCCGTATATCTTCGACATCCAGTACACGGCCAAGCTTGAAGAGGAGCTTGACGATATCGAAGAGGGCAAGGAGAAGTGGACCGACCTGATGAACGGCTTCTACAACTACTTTGAAGATGAGTTGAAGGACGCCGGCGAGAAGATGGAAAACATCAAGCGCATGGAATTGAAGACGGACGAGAAGTGCGACTTGTGCGGGTCGCCCCTGCTGTTGAAGTGGGGCAAGTTCGGGAGCTTCTTTGCATGTTCCGCGTATGACAAGAAGGATAAGTCGAGCTGCACGTTTACCAAGGAAAACACGGCGGGCAAGCCGGACCTGAATACGCAGGAGGCGCAAGACGCCAGCGAGCAGGAAGAGTATTGCGAGAACTGCGGACGGGTGATGGTGCTGCGGCGCGGTCCGTTCGGGATGTTCATGTCGTGCCCAGGGTACAACGAGGACCCGCCCTGCAAGACCTTCAGGAAGCTGAGCCAGAAGCAGCAGCAAAAGCAGGCCACACCGAAGCCGACGGGCGAGGATTGTCCATTGTGTGGCAAGCCGCTCGTGCTGCGGCAAGGGGCCTATGGTGAGTTTGTGTCGTGCTCGGGCTATCCGAAGTGCAAATACATCAAGCAGAATTTGATTGAAGGGCTCAAATGCCCCAAGTGCGGAATCGGCGATCTTGCCGAACGCAAGGCGCGGCGAGGCAACATCTTCTGGGGCTGTACCAACTATCCGAAGTGCGACTTCACTTCGAACTACAAGCCGGTGGCAACGAAGTGTCCGGAGTGCGGGAGCCCATACCTGTTGGAGAGGACACTGAAGTCGGGGATCTTTCGGGAGTGCCCGAATAAAAAGAAGGGCGCCGAGGAAGAGGTTGCGCCGAAGAAGCGGGCCAAGAAGGGCGCGGCTGTGCCTGCGGCAGAGCCTGTGGGAACGGACGTGGTGTGCAGCTACTCAAAACGGATTGGAGATGCGCCGCCTCCGCCGACGGCTGAGACACATGGACCGGTTGTGGAGAAAAAGGGTGGAAAGAAGGAGCTGCAGCCGGCTTAACATTGATAAGGCTACTGGAGGGTCTCCTCACGCCGCAGTTGAGAGATCGCGAACAGGAGCGCGCTGTCAGACTCTTGTTGAGAGAAGATTGATCTCAGATTGAGCGCGAAGGCCGCGGCATTTGCGCCTTCTAATGTGAATCGGACTCAAGGAGCCTGGCAATGTTCAGCAAGCAGAATCCCTACGATTCAGTTGCCTATCCGAGTTTTTCTTATCCAGACACGCATCCTGACCGGCTTGCGACCATGGCGATTCTGCATGGGCTCAGCCCAGCGCCGGTTGAGCATTGCCGCGTGCTCGAGATTGCATGCAATGAGGGCGCAAACCTCATTCCCATGGCGTATGCCATCCCGGGGAGCGAGTTCGTAGGATTCGATCTGGCCGGGTTGCCAATCGGGCGCGGGGAGGAACGGGTTCACGAGCTCGGTTTGCGGAACGTGCGCTTATTCGAGGGTGACCTGCTCGGCGTGGGAACGGAGCTCGGCCAGTTCGATTACATCATCGCACACGGGCTCTATGCCTGGGTTGCAGAGCCGGTGCGCGACCGTCTGCTGGCACTGTGCGGGGAGCTGCTCACGGCCAATGGCGTTGCCTTTGTGAGCTACAACGCGCTTCCCGGAGGCCATCTGCGCAAGATGATCCGGGAGATGATGTTGTACTCCGTCGAGGGCATCGATGATCCAGAGCGGCGAGTGTCCGGCGGTCTTGAGTTTCTTCGCTTCCTGATTGAGTCAAGACCGGAGGGCGATACGTATCGCGCGCTCATTGACGAGCTATTGAAGAAGATGGAGAAGTCCGGCACGCAAGTGACTTACCACGATGAAATGACCGAAACATATCATCCTGTGCACTTCTTTGAATTTGAAGAGCATGCCCGGAAGCATGGGTTGCAGTATTTGTCAGAAGCATTGCTTCCGCCGCCAACTGATCCCACCTATCGGCAAGATGTTCGATCCGCGCTTGAGAGCGCCGCGGACGACGACATCGTGAAACAGGAGCAGACACTGGACTACATGCGCGCGCGCATGTACCGGGAGACGCTTCTTTGCAGAGGGGAGCGGGTTCTGCGGCGTGATTTTCCGGCCGAGCATTTTCAGCGGCTTTTGTTTGCTTCGCAAACGGCATCGACGCCGGCAGAAGGGTCCGGCGCAAGGGCCTTCACTTCTCCGGGCGGGATCAAAATGGAATCGAACCATCCAGCGGTGATTGCACTGCTGCAGGAACTGGGGGCGGCATGGCCGGGCGCGCTAACCTTCGATGAGATTCAGCGGCGGCTGCCGGGCTCCGGGATTGCACTCGACTCCGATGGCGTCACTCTGCTGATGCGGTTGGTAGTGACGAAGATGATCGAGCTGCGCACATGGAGGGCTCCCGTGGCAGTGACAATTTCAAGCCGGCCAAGAGCCAGCGCGAACGCCCGGCAAGAAGCTTGCAGCAAAGGGTTTGCCACCACACTGCTGCACGCAAAGATCGCACTCGACGACCCAGTTATCCGAAGCTTTCTGAAGTTGCTCGACGGAACCCGCGACCGGGATGGGCTTCTCGAAGCGATGAAAGCGGAGTTTCCTGCAATGGCTGAAGGGGAATTGAAAGCAGGGATCGAACCAGGCCTCGAAAAATTCTGCCGGGCGGGCATCCTTGAATCGTGAGGAGCAGCGGATAGCTTGCCGGTCGCGCGATCAAAGAACCAGGAAAAGCAGTTGGGGATGAGTGATGGCCTTCGGCCGATCGCAGATGGCAGACGCGTGCCGCCATCTGGAAGAAGTTGCCAACGATACAGCGCTTCGCGGAGGAATCCGGTAGTATTGACAGCGGAGAATACTTGATGGAAAGAATGCTTGCAACGCCTGCCGACGCAGAAATTGTTCTGAAGCTGTATCAATTGCGCACAGAAACGGAGTTGCGCAAGGCCCGCGCCTGGATAACGGGCGAGTTCTGGCCGACGACGGCTGAAGAGTTTTTTGCCGTTGCCTCGAATCCTGCTGATCCGCACAATGCCTGGCTGCGCCAGGTGCTGAGCTACTGGGAGATGGCAGCGGCGATGGTGATTCACGGGGCGGTTTCAGCGGAGCTGTTTGTGGATTGCAACGCAGAAGGCTTCTTTCTGCTTGCCAAGTTTTCGCACATTTTGGAAGCGATCCGGGAGAAGAATCCAGGATTCCTTGTCAAGACCACGGAGCTGGTTGGGCGGTTCTCCGCGGCGTCGCAACGCTACGAATTGGTGCTCAAGAACGTACAAGCCCGGCTGAACAGCCTGCCGGCTCAGCCGGAATAGGTTCGGTTGGCATGCCGATCCCGCGCAGTCCTGAGAACGGAAGATGTTGCCGAAATGGGGCGTGGGGGAGCATGATGGTACCTGTTCGAGATTTTCCAATCCCCTGGAGGTTCCGCGTGAAGCGTGTTCTGGCATTTCTGTTCGTTGTTTCTGCTCTGACCGCACTCTCGGCCAAAGCAGCCGACTCATCCAAGATCAATGGTTGGATATCCGATTCGATGTGCGGCGCCAAGCATGCCGGCTCGGGTGCTGCCTGCGTGAAGAAGTGCGTGGAGGGCGGAATGGCCCCGGTGTTTGTCGACGAGGCCAAGAAGGCAGTCTGGACCATCGACAATCCGGACGCGGTCAAGGGTTTTTACGGTGACCACGTAAGCGTGACGGCAAAGGCCGACGAGGCAAAGAAGAGCGTCCATATCGAGGCTATCGAGGAAGCCAAGTAGGGCTTCCCGGGCTTTCCATGCTGCATGAAGACTCGACCGACTTCAATTGGACTCGACCCTGCGCGCAATCTCTGGTAGTGTCGTATCCGTTCTTGTCTCCGGCCCCTCTATGGGGCCGGGATGAGAGGCAAGAGCGGATTTAACCGGAAGAAATCATGGCGCGAGCGATCTGGAACGGCAAAGTGATTGCCGAAAGCGAGACGACGGAGACGATAGAGGGGAATGTGTACTTTCCTGAGACCAGCCTCAAGCGCGAGTATTTTCGCCCAAGCAGCACAACATCTACCTGTCCGTGGAAGGGTCAGGCGCGGTATCTGAACCTGCTCATTGAGGATCAGGATAATCCCGATGCGGCCTGGTACTACCCTGATCCGAAGCCAGCCGCGCGCAAGATCAAGGGCTACGTGGCCTTTTGGCGCGGTGTTGAGGTGGAGCCGTAGCACGACTTCTTGAGTCCCACCCTCAAACTAACCTTTGTGCTAATACGCCTGGAGCTGTTCCAGCGGTAGGCGAACCCGGAAGCATGTTGAACCGGGCTCGGAGCGAACGCCGATGTGGCCGCGGTGTTTGCGGACGATGCGCATGGCATTGTCGAGTCCCAGCCCGAGGCCCTGACCGGGCGCTTTAGTGGTGAAGAAGGGCTCGAAGATCCGGTCCTGCAGCTCGGCGGGAATGCCGGGGCCAGTATCCCAAATTTCAACCAGCAGCATATCGGCTTCAAGGCGGCAGGTGAGGCGCAATTCACCCTGGTTGCCCAGAGCGTCCAGCGCGTTTTCGATCAGGGCGGTCCAGACCTGGTTGAGTTCGCTGCCGTAGGCGCTGATAGTGGGCAGACCCGGCTCATAGTCGCGCGTTATCTGGACGTGGGTCATCCGCGACTGGAGCATCTGCACGGTCGCTTCGAGACCTGCCGGCACATCCACTTCGAGAATTGGAGCTCGGTCCATGTAGGAGTAGGCCTTGACCGCGCTGATCAGGTCAAAGATGCGGGCGGTGGAGTGAACCAACGTGTCAACAGCGCGCGAGGAGCGCAGGTAGCGCGCAAAGAACTGAAGCGAGCCGCAGGTCTCATTGGGGCCGAGAATGGCGCGTAGCTCGTCGAGGTCGGCCAGGGTGATGCCTTGCTCGGCCAACTGCGGCGCGACTTCCCAGGGCTCGCTGCAGCCGAGTGTGCCGAGCCAGGTACGGATGGCTTCTTCGTAGGCGATCATGGCCGTGGCAGATTGCACATCCGGCAGGTTGGGGCGGCTGAGAACCCGCTGCTCCCACGCCTCGACGTCCTGGATTTGTTGTTCGGTCAGGCAGAGGTTGACGAGCTTGAAGCGATTCTGGCGGTTGGCGCGCAGCTCAATGACCAAGCTCGAAGCAGCCCGCTGCGCGGCAGAGGCCGGATTGTTCAGCTCGTGGGCCAGATTACCTGCCAGCTTGCCGAGGGCGGCCAGCTTCTCAGCTTGCTGCTCGATGCGGGTGACCTCGCGAGCGCGGTCGAGGAGGGTGGAGACAACCCGCTGGGCCATGGAAGGTATGGCCTGCAGCATCTCAGGGAAGAGCGACTTATGAATGAGCAGCGCCCAAACCGGGGAGATGGCAAATCCCTGTCCGCCAGAGGTTTTCATTCTGGAGAAAGGCAGAAGGCCAGTCATTTGGCCGGCGCGGCCGATGAACAGCTCCATAGGGCCCCCGCTGTGGCGGCGCACGTGGATCTCTCCTTTGAGGATGAGGATCATGCGGTCCGCCGGAGTGCCTTCTTCAAAGAGGATTTCGCCGGGCTGAGCGACAACCTCCACGCCGTGCTGAGCGAGCCACAGGCGGTCTTCGAAGGGTAGGCCGTGCAGAGGCGCTACGTTATCAATGGCGGCCGCGATTTCTTCAGCGGACGTGGGACAGGCAGGCGGGGTGAGGACGGGAGAAGCCATCCGGGGACCTCCGGTGTGCAGATTCAGGATAGCCGATTCTGGGAGTTGGGGTATCCACGAGCCGATACGGCAGCGATTCCGCAACCAAGTGGGAAATTGTCCTCAAAGCGTAGTGAAAGGTTGGC